>Ga0137378_10000162_pt1 | contig 43473 bp, 40 predicted proteins | sample SagtaG_21_FD_104813 | JGI IMG/M metagenome (GOLD analysis project Ga0137378, IMG submission 104813) | Vadose zone soil microbial communities from Sagehorn Ranch, Mendocino, California, USA - Sage2_L_60_16 metaG | ecosystem: Environmental > Terrestrial > Soil > Vadose zone | place: USA... | reverse complement strand
TCCGGCATCGTCACGATCACGCTCGACCGGCCTGACAAAATGAACGCATTAGTCGGCCACATGCGGCGCGATCTGGCGGAAGCCCTCGAGGAAGCAGGCAGCGAGCGCGCGGTTCGCGTCGTCGTGATCACAGGCGCCGGGCGTGCATTCTGTGCGGGCGGCGATCTCGCGTACGCGGCTGAGCTAATTGAGCGCGACGACGTGGAAGAGTTCGCCAGATTGCTTGGCGCGGCGCGGCGCGTGGTAACGGCGATTCGTCAGATGACCAAACCCGTCGTCGCTTCAATCAATGGTCCTGCTTCAGGCGCGGGTTGTAATCTCGCGCTGGCTTGCGATCTGAGGATTGCATCCGCGAATGCGAGCTTCACGCAATCGTTTGTGAAGATCGGTTTTCATCCTGACTGGGGCGGGACCTATTTCTTGCCGCGGCTCGTGTCCGCGAACAAGGCTTGCGAACTCTTCTTTCTTGGCGACCCTGTAGATGCGCCAGAGGCTTTGCGGCTGGGTCTCGTGAACTGGGTAGTTCCCGAAAGCGAACTCGAAGCAGAGACACGCAAACTGGCGGAGCGTCTGCGCGACGCGCCGCCGACTTCGATTGCAGCGGCCAAACAGGCGGTCTATCTGAGCAGCCATGAAGATTTGGAAACGATGCTGCGCTATGAAGTCGAAGCGCAGATCCGTTGCTTCGAGTCGAGGGACGGCAAAGAAGGCGTGCGTGCGTTTCTGGAAAAGCGCGCGCCGCGATTCACGGGACACTGATTAATTCGTAGGGGCGGGCCTGCGTGTTCCGCCCATCTTCGATTCGTAATCTTCAGGCTGGATTGCGACAAGGGCGGACACGCAGGTCCGCCCCTACGAGATGAAACTCAAAGGTCGACTGGCATTGATCACTGGCGGCGGACGCGGCATCGGTCGCGCCATCGCCTTTGCCCTTGCGGGCGAGGGAGCAAGCGTTGTGGTTGCGGCTCGGACCCGCGAACAGATTGAAAAGGTATCTGGTGAAATTGCCTCCGAATTCGGAATTGCAGCGCTCGCCGTTGAATGCGACGTCGTATATTCCGACAGCGTAGCGCAGGCACTGGAGCGCGTGAAGAAGAAATTTGGACGTGGACCCGACATTCTGGTTAACAATGCGGGAATCGCTGAGAGTGCTCCCTTCCTGAAAACCGACAGAAAAATGTGGGAACGTCATCTCGTAATAAATCTCGGGGGAACTCTTCGTTGCACCCAGTTGATGCTCCCGGAAATGATCGAACGCGGATGGGGCCGAGTTATTAATATCGCGTCAATTGCGGGTAAGACAGGAGCGCCCTATATTTCGGCATACTCAGCGTCAAAGCACGCGGTGCTCGGACTCACGCGATCGCTGGCGCTGGAGGTTGCGGAGAAAGGCATTACGGTGAACGCGATTTGTCCGGGTTATGTCGATACCGAAATGACTACGCGCGGCATCGAGAACATCACGAAGAAGACCGGCAAGTCGGCTGACGAGGCTTTGGAAGCCGTCAAACGCATGAACCCGCAGAACCGACTCATCACCGCAGAAGAGGTTGCCGCGCTCGCGTTGCTGCTTGCTTCCGATGATGGCCGCGGCATTAATGGCCAGGCGATCAATGTCGATGGTGGGACTGTGCTGTATTAACTAGCGCGCTGTAGGGCAGACCTATGTGTCTGCCCTTTCCGGGCACACACGCAGGTGCGCCCCTACAAACCAGATCAATGTCATTCACCTTTATCAACCCAGCATCGCTCGGCGCGCCGCGCGGCTATTCGAATGGTGTCTTGACTGAAGCTGGCGGAAGATTGCTCTTTATTGCCGGTCAGGTTGGCTGGGACCAGCAACAGAAGATCGTCAGTGCGGATTTCGTCGAACAGTTTGATCGCGCCCTGGCGAATGTCATAACTGTAGTTACTGAAGCCAGTGGTAAGCCCGGTCAGATCGCCCGCCTCACAGTGTACGTCACCGACAAAAGTGAATACCGCGCGCGAACTCGAGAAATCGGCGAACGCTATCGCGCGCTCATGGGTAAACATTTTCCGTCGATGGTGTTGGTGGAAGTGAAGAGCTTGTTGGACGACGAAGCAAAAGTGGAGATTGAAGGAATCGCGGTTTTATAGCGCCAGTTAACGAGCATAATGATTTCACCGACCACCTTTCTCTACGAACAACGAGACGGCGTAGCCACGATCACACTCAATCGACCCGAACGTCTCAACGCTCTGACGTTTGAAAGCTATCGCGAGCTGATCGATACCTTCGCCGCACTGCGCGATGAAAAAGATGTTCGCGCCGTGGTCATCACGGGCGCCGGTCGCGCTTTCTGTTCAGGTGGTGACGTGCACGACATCATTGCTGAACTATTCAAGCGCGACATGGAAGGCTTGTTAGAGTTCACGCGCATGACGTGCGACTTGATTCGCAACATGCGCGCGTTGCCAAAACCCGTGATTGCCAGCCTGAACGGCACAACCGCAGGCGCGGGTGCGTGCATTGCGCTCGCTTCGGACATCCGCATCGCGAGTGAAGAAGCAAAGATCGCCTTTCTCTTTGTGAAGGTTGGGCTCGCCGGCACTGACATGGCTGCATCCTATCTCCTGCCGCGGGTCGTTGGTTTGTCGAAGGCAACCGAGCTGCTTCTCACCGGCGATTTCATTTCAGCTCCAGAGGCTGAGAGGATTGGGCTGTACAATCGCGTCGTGCCCACCAACCAGCTGGCAAAGGTCACAAAGGAATTTGCGGAGCGGCTGGCGAGTGGTCCATCATTCGCCCTGGCGAAGACCAAAGAGATGTTGAATCGCGAGCTTGATATGGATCTCGAAGCCGCGCTTGAATGCGAAGCGCAGGCCCAAGCCATCTGCATGACACATCACGATTATCGCGAGGCCTACGAAGCGTTTGTTGAGAAACGCGTGCCGGTCTTTCGTAAATCGTAAATAGTAAATGGTGAATAGGCGGCGGTCCTCACCGTCTTTTGTCTATTTACGATTCACGATTTACCATTTACGAACTATGGATCACTTTATCGAACAACTTCCGTTCTTTACGCCTGAGCACCGAAACCTCGCGACCAGCTTGATGATATTCGCTGAACGCGAGATCGAGACGCGCGCGGTTGAGGAGCACAACGTCGAGGAACGCGCACGCGAATACATAAATGTTCTGGGGCAGGCAGGCGTGCTTCGTTATGCAGTCGCCACGCCGAACACACGATTTGATGTGCGCGGTCTCTGTCTTATTCGCGAGGCGCTCGCCTATTCATGCTCACTTGCCGACCTTGCCTTCGTGATGCAGGGCTTGGGCACCTACGCCATCAGCCAGGCGGCGCCCGAACACGTACGTGACTTCTGGTTGTCGCGCGCAGCGGAAGGAAGAGCGATCGCCGCCTTCGCTTTGACCGAGCCAGAAGCCGGATCCGACGCAGCCGCCATCCAGACAACGGCGCGGCGCGATGGCGACGCGTATACAATCGATGGCCACAAACGTTTTATCTCGAACGCTGGGCTGGCGGACTTTTACACGGTCTTCGCGCGAACGGGCACCCGCCCGGACGGTCGCGGCGAACTCTCAGCGTTTGTGGTCAGCGCCAGGATGCCCGGTTTCAGTGTGGTCGAGCGAACGCCTATGATGGCGCCGCATCCCATCGGCGAGATCAAGTTCACGGGCTGTCGCGTGCCGGCGGAAGATATGGTGGGCGCCGAGGGCGACGGTTTCAGTTTGGCGATGCAGACGTTGGACACTTTTCGCGCCAGCGTCGGCGCGGCGGCTTGCGGTATGGCGCGGCGCGCGCTAGATGAAGCGTTGCGCTATGCGAGCACGCGCAAACAGTTCGGCCGGCTGCTCGCCGAACACCAGTTGATCCAGGAGAAGTTGGCTGACATGGCAACTGAGCTTGACGCCGCGCGGCTGCTCGTCTATCGGGCTGCATATTTGAAAGATTCCGGGGCTGATCGCGTCACGCGCGAAGCGAGCGAAGCAAAACTTTTCGCGACCGAAGCGGCTTGCCGAATAGTCGACCACGCGGTGCAGATTCACGGCGGCGCGGGCCTGGTTCGTGGCAGCGTCGTCGAACGCCTCTATCGCGACATCCGCGCGCTGCGAATTTATGAAGGCACGTCGGAGATTCAGAAACTGGTGATTGCGAGCCAGCTTTTGAAGGAATAGCCACGAAAAGGCGCAAAAAGCACAAAAGAAATCACGACCAGATTGTATCGGGTTCTTCTCTTTTGCGTCTTTTGCGCCTTTCGTGGCTTCTCTGATTTGAGAAGACATGAAGATCAACATCATCGGCGGTGGGCCGGCGGGATTGTATTTCGCGATCCTCATGAAGCGGACGGATCCATCGCATGACATAACGGTTTACGAGCGCAATGGTCCTGATGATACGTTTGGCTGGGGCGTGGTCTTTTCCGGAAAGACACTTTCCAATTTGCGCGACGCGGACGAAACCTCGCACACCGAAATCACGCGCGCGTTTGAGGCTTGGGATAATGTCGATGTAGTTCACCGCGCTAAAAAGATTTCTATCCATGGCAACAGCTTTTCCGGAATCGCGCGCATTCGTCTCCTGAAGATCCTGCAACGGCGCTGTGAAGAGCTCGGCATCGAGCTTCTCTTCCGTACTGAGATCCCGGACGTCGAGGAGTTACGCGCCAACTGCGACTTGCTGGTCGGCGCCGACGGAGTAAACAGCACCGTTAGGCAACAATATTCCGCGCATTTCCGGCCAGACTTGAGAGTTCGCTCGAATCGTTACATTTGGTACGGCACGAATCAGTTATTCCATGGGTTGACACTCACGTTTAGACAGAATGAGGCGGGCTTATTTGCGGCTCACTCATACAAATTCGATAAAACGACGAGCACGTTCATCGTCGAATGCGATTCGCAAACATGGAACAGTGCGCTTCTCGACTCGATGTCGGAAGAAGATACGCGGGCGTATCTGGAAAACGTTTTTGCGAAAGATTTGAATGGCCAACCTCTGCTTTCCAACAATTCAAAATGGATCAACTTTGTGCTCGTAAAGAATGCACATTGGACTTTTCAAAACGTCCTACTGCTGGGCGACGCATTGCACACGGCGCATTTCTCGATCGGCTCGGGTACGAAGTTGGCGCTCGAAGACGCCATCGCCCTGAAACAAGCCTTCGATGAAACGTCAGCGGTAACGGCGGCCCTGGAACGATTCGAAGAAATGCGCAGGCCGGTGATCGAAGACTATCAGGCGGCGGCGCATGAAAGCATGATTTGGTTCGAGAATGCGCGCCAATATATGCATCTCGAGCCAATCCAACTCGCCTACGCGTTGATGACGCGCAGCGGGCGAGTTGACTATGAAACTTTGAAGCTGCGCGATCCGGCATTTGTGGCACGTTATGAAGCTTCGGACAGCCTGTAAGAACCAGAAAGGATAATGCTGTAGTGGAAGGATCATCTGATCGTGGTTTCCTAAAGCGGGAACCAGAAAGGTGACGGTCGCCAAAGTTGATTGACGGATACTCTCAATCGTTATGGAAAAGCTTAGTTGTAAAGTCTTTGCGCTTGGGATGGCCTAACGGATTACGCCGTGCCGGCGACGCTCTTGACCAAGAGACGATGAGGGCACAGCTAATCTGCGGCGTTTTCGAAGACATCTTTCCCGCGAACTCGGAACTGGATGCGGTGCTTAAAGAAATCGATTGTCAAGACTATGAAGGTCTGTGCGCAAGAGAGACACATCACGGTCGCGGTTATACAGACAAGTTTTGCCCACTTGCTGAGGAAGGCATGCAGAAGGCATTGATTGAAGAAGCCGAGCTGAGAGCGCGTGGGCAAGTGCTCGGTCTTAGGCTCATGCCGCCGCGATCGCTTAACTGCTTTTACGCTTGGCTTAAGTTAAATCCTAGCGACGCTGGGAAGCGACGGGTCATTGACGGAGCAACCTGGAAAGGCATGCCGTCAGCGATGGCTGACGGACATACCTACGAAGGTCGCCAGAGGAATAAGGAGAGAACAATTTTGTCTGGCCATACGGAAAACCATCGGCTCTTGGCAGACCGAGTGAAAACAGAAGGTTGGGGCAAAATTAGAAAAGAAGTATATCAAGAGTACTTTTTTCTGCAAAATCTTGGTCCGATTCATGTTGATGCGAGCTTGAGATCAAAAAGATATGAATACGGATTATACGATAAATGGCGCTCACGATTCGATTCTCTTTTCGATGATGACGATTTACGCCAGACTCATCAACAAGCCCACTTTTATGAGTGGATAGGAGCTATAGTGCTGCATCATCTGACCGGCTACGATGCTCTTGTAGAAAAATACGGCTTTGAAGCACATGGTCCTCATCCAAAAAAACAAGAAGTTATAAAGCGTCTTAGTCTCCCGAACCATCTGCGCGACTTGATGAAAACGACTCACCGGACTGTTATGTGCCCCGACCTTCTGATGTATAGGCCCCATGACCTTTCGAAGTGGTTCTTTTGCGAGATAAAAGGACCAGGTGACAAGCTACAAGATAACCAACTAAAGTTTTTTGAACAGCTAGCAAACGCAGACGGAAAACCGATCTTCGTGTTGCGGTTTAAGTGTAAGGACGCGCAACTTCTTGGTTTACCTTTATCTGAAATTGCTGAAGGTCTAAAAATCGCCCAAGCAGAACTGGAACAGCTCGGATCTCAGATACAATTCGGTAATCCGTAATAGACCTATGATCCGTTTAGCGCTTTCTTGTTCCAAAGCGGCGCTACTAATCGTCTGCGATCATCATCAATCTTTGCAGCTCCTGGTTCATCGAGTTCTTTTCGATCCCACAGCTTGCAGGTCACCGGCCGGTGCGCCTGATCTAACGCTTCACAATAATTTGTGTAAGTGCAACGGCGAACTTCTTCACCTCGCCCGAGCCTTACCTTCAAGAACCAATCGGGATCAGCGAGCGCCTGTCGCGCCAAACCCGCAATGTCCGCCTGTCCGCGTTGCAGAATCGCTTCGGCTTGTTCGAATGTCGCGATACCGCCCGTCGCCACCACCGGCGTCATAAACCCGGCGGCATTCACCGCGCGCTTTATTGCGGCAACCAGAGGGACACTGCGACCGAAAGGTCCAACTTCATCGGAAAGAGTTGTCGGCATGCATTCATAGCCACTTTGACCCGTGTAGGGATAGACTGCCTGACCAACTTTTGGTTGCTGCGCGTCCTCAAACTTCCCGCCCTTCGAGATCGAAAGAAAATCAAAGCCGGCCTGCGCAAATTCGACTCCGAAATAGACCGCATCATCGATCCGGTTGCCGCCCTCGATTACTTCGTCGCCGAGAAAGCGAACGCCTACCACATAGTCATCCCCGACGCGTTCACGTACTGCTTGATAGACTTCGAGTGGCAGCCGCACACGATTTTCGCGCGGTCCGCCGTAACCATCATCCCGAGTGTTGAGAGCGCTTAAGAATCCTGCCATCGTGTAGGCGTGCGCGTAGTGCAGCTCGACGCCGTCGAATCCACATTCCCTTGCGCGCTGCGCCGCGTCCGCAAAGATCTCGGGCAGCACCAGCGGCAACTCGCGCACGTGCGGCAGATGCATATCCGTCACACGCTCGCGATACCCGAAACGGAGGGACTCAAGCTCACGCGGACTGAGCACGAGGTCGATGACCTCATCGGCAGCGTCTTTGAGAAAGCTACGAACCCTTGCGTCGTCAACTCCCAGCCAGTTTGAATCTTTGGTTAGTTCGGCAATTGAATGGCGATGATGCCAGGTGATTCTCAAGAAGCGCTCGAAGAACTTTGCCGGTTCAGGCCGGCGCTTCACGGAGAGAAAGTCGATGATCTGAATGAACAGTTTCGTGTGGCCACCACTTGCATCGCGTACCGTTTCGACCAGTTTCTTCAGTCCGGGAATGAAGCGATCGTGACCGATGCGCAAGAGTGGCCCGCTGGGAATGTCCCGCACGCCAGTAGCTTCGACAACGAGAGCGCCGGGCTGCCCCTGAGCAAATCTTCGATACCAATCGAGGTTCGCTTCGGTTACGAAACCTTCTTCGGTCGCGCGCCAAGGAACCATCGCCGGCACCCAGGTTCGGCTCTCAAGGGTCAGCGACCCGATGCGAATCGGCTGAAACAACAACGACCCTGCCACCTCTTCCGCCGTGGGCCAATGCGCTTCGGGAATTGGGTGCTTGATCGGATTCGAAAACTTCCACATTGTGTTGGGCTAACTTTATCACGGAGCGCCTTCTTGGAGTGCGCCGGCAGAGCACCAGCGGCGACGAACCTTTGGGTTTTTGTTGAGGCGATGGGGATTCTACCCAAAGCCAAAGTGGTGTCGCAGTTTCACTTGCCACGGCACTCCAGGTGAGTTCGTCTCTATGGGCTAATCTGATCCGAACGCAGTTGTGGTAAATTAAGGGCCGATTCTGAGAAGCTGAAAGGTGCAATCCTTGACCGACGAACTCCTCAAATGGCGCAGTGAGTTTCCGATTCTGGAAAAGACTGTCTACTTGATCTCGCACAGTCTCGGCGCGATGCCGCGTGCAACGTACGATCGGCTGCATGAATACGCTGACATTTGGGCCACGCGTGGCGTGCGCGCGTGGGCTGAAGGTTGGTGGGATATGCCGGTCACGGTGGGCGACGAAGTGGGGCGCATCATTGGCGCGGATCCAGGCACAGTGGTGATGCATCAAAATGTTTCGATCTGCCAGGCGCTCGTCCTCTCCTGTTTCGAGCCAACACCAAAGCGAAACAAGATTGTCTATTCCGAATTGAACTTCCCTTCGGTGATGTATGTTTACGAAGCGCACGCCAGAAATGGCAATTTGCGAATCGAGACCGTGAAGTCGGACGACGGGATCACTGTGCCGCTCGAGCGCATGCTCGCGGCGATTGATGAAGAGACGTTGCTGGTGCCCTTCTCGCACGTGCTTTTCAAGAGCGCGTTTCTCCAGGACGCCAAGGCGATTACCGAACGCGCGCACGAAGTCGGAGCGATGGTGGTGCTCGACGCGTATCAATCAGCCGGCACCGTGCCGTTCAGTGTGAAAGATTTGAATGTTGATTTTGCCACCGGCGGTTCGGTCAAATGGCTTTGTGGTGGCTCAGGCGCCGGATATCTCTACATTCGTCCCGATCTACAGGACAAGCTCGAACCTAAAACTACCGGCTGGATGGCCCACGAAGCGCCGTTCGACTTCGATCCCGAGCTGCGTTATACGCCCAGCGTCGCGCGCTTTCTGCACGGGTCGCCGGCGATCCCGGCAGTATATGCGGCCCAGTCGGGTTACCAAATCATCAACGAGGTCGGCGTTAAAGCGATTCGCGACAAAAGCGTCAGACAAACTTCCCGGCTGATCGAAGTGGCCGAAGAAGCTGGTTTCCGGATAACCAGCCCGAAGGCTCCGGCCCGTCGCGGCGGCACCATCAGTGTGTGGCACGAGCAGGCGGCGGCGATCACTAAAGAACTTATACGCCGCGAGTTCATTGTTGATTATCGACCTGGCGCAGGTGTGCGCATCTCGCCGCACTTTTACTCAACTGATGAAGAACTGGAACTGGTCGTCCGTGAAATGAAGATCATTCGAGACACGCGCGCGTATGCCACGCACGAAGCCGCGGGAGCGGCATTCTGAAAGGACCGACCACAGACGATGGACCATAGACCATAGAAAATTCAGTGATTAGCCAGACGTCCATCGTCCATCGTCTATCGTCATGACCAACGACTACGGCAACAACCCCCTGCTTTCGTATAACAAGTACCTTCGCGTCCCTGAGCTGATCGGGTTGCAAGATTGCCTTTCCGATCCGGAACATCATGACGAACTGCTGTTCATCACGATCCATCAGGCTTACGAGCTTTGGTTCAAGGTGATCCTTCATGAAATTGATGCGGCAATCCAGTTGATGAACGCGGACGGAGCGGTCGCAGCGGAGCGCACTCTGCGCCGGGTTGTGGAGATTGAGAAGCTGCTCGTAAACCAGATTCATATCCTCGAGACGATGACGCCGATTAGCTTTCTCGGTTTTCGCGAACAACTGAATCCGGCCAGCGGCTTTCAATCGATGCAGTTTCGCGAGATTGAATTTTCTTCCGGCCTTAAAGACCAGAGTATTTTGCATGAGTTTCGCAATGACAATTTCGCTTACGAGCGCCTTCGTGCTCGCTTTGAATCACTGACGTTGGCTGACGCCTTCTACCAGCTTTTGCGTCGGCGCGGACTGAATGCACCGGCAAATGATGAGAGCCTTGGGCAGGAAGAAAACAAAAAGCGCTACGGGAAACGAACGCGCGCCGTGCTTGAGATTCTCACGCACTTTGAAGATCGTTACCAGGAGTTTCGACTAGCCGAAGCGCTCCTGGAACACGACGAGTTCTTTTCTTTGTGGCGCTCGCACCACATCAAGATGGTCGAGCGGATGGTGGGCGGCAAACGCGGCACCGGCGGCTCGGAAGGCATCGGCTATTTGCGCACCACGCTTGAGAAGAGATTCTTCCCTGAACTTTGGGAGGCGCGCACTCATCTTGATCCTAAGCACGACGCGGGCTGTCCTTTCGCGGGTCACAAACAGAGCGGCCAGTAACTCTTCGGTGGCCAGGCATCGCAGATCTAATGCAGAGGCTCTCGGTGGCTGCTGCATCATCTTAGACTTCAACAAGTGTCAGCAATAGCCCTGCGGGATCGCTACGGGCGAGCGACAACTTTCGCCGTTTGCTGCTCGCGTGGCCTCTCTTTTTCCTAATCTGCATGGGCCTGGGTTATCCAACACTGAACCGTTATGAGCCCCGCGCTATAGAAGGACCTAGCGATACGGCTGTGTACTACCAGCTTGTGATTGGCGAACCCCACCCCGTTGGCAGAGATTACATGCGGAGCCGAATACTAGTGCCGCTGGTTGCCAAACCTTTCTACTGGTTTGCCCGTTCACATCTTAAGAGTTGGGAACCGGTATTTTTTGGCCTGCTGGTTGCGAACTCATTATTCTGCGCGACAGCAGCCTGTTTCCTGGTCAGAATCGGCGATCGAGTGATTGGCGATCCCGGCATTGCCTTACTGAGTGGAACACTGTATCTGCTGAATTTTGCTATCTCCAATCTGCAACTCGCGGGCTTGGTAGATTCAGCCGAGGCGTGTTTTATGCTGGCAGTGACCTGGGCTTTACTGACTGGGAAGTGGGCGTGGCTGCCGCTTTGGGGCACGTTGGGAGCTTTAGCCAAAGAAACCTTTGTGCCGTTTGCATTAGTGTTCACGCTTGCCTGGTGGATGATTGAACCGGGCCAAAGCTCAACCAGGCGCGTCAGAGCCGCATGGGCCGCGGCAATGGGCGCGGCAAGCATTTTGACGCTCATTATTCTTCACTCGATCGCGGCCAGCCACATGGTCTGGCCCTGGAACATTGCCGCGCAGGCAAACGCGAGAGTGAATATTTTTGCAGCGCTTTGGCGGAGCGTTTCGAATCATGGCTTCTGGTACGTGTTTGGGTGGCTCCTACCGCTCGGCTTGTGGCGCTTGAGAAGGCTGCCTCGCCCATGGGTCATCGCATCAATAATCGCAGCTCTGGTCGCGCTGCTGTTAGGCGCCTGGAAAGATATGCTTGGTAACGTGGCCCGGCCGATGTTTGACGTAATGGGACCAGTCCTTTGTCTGTCGGTAGCACTCCTGCTGTCCGGGCATTCACAAGCAAAGATTGGTTCCAGGTCGCGGCCGTCAGAACCAATGTAATGCAGTCTAGATCTATGCCAAAAGACGAACAACGGAACGCGTCACGGGTAGATGTAAGTCTTCCGGCTCGCTGGGAAGGTGTGCTAGAAAGCTGCGCCGCCACAATCACGAATCTGAGCGTAAGTGGATGTTTTGTCCTTTCGGGTGGGAAGGTAGGGCCCGCGGAGCTGATTCGGTTGGAAATATATCTGTCTGACGACGAGCCTGTCTATCTATGGGGCGAAGTCGTTGACCAGGCTGACGAGATCGGGTTCGCGGTGCGGTTTACTTTTGCCGGCGATGAGGATCACGCGCGACTTGTCAGGTTCATTCAAACTCTGCGTGCGCCTTAGTGAATCATGGTCGGTCGAACCGGTCCGCGCGCAGGCCCGACAGTTGCCGGCATCAGAAACAAGTTCTCGCTTCCGGTTGGGAATCAAGCATCCGCATTAGGTGATAGAATAGTTGAACCTTCATTAAGGAGCGGCTTTCATGTCAAAGAATGTCCAATACGTCACGGACGCTAACGGCGAGAGAACCGCAGTAATCCTTCCCCTTGACGAATACGAAGAGTTACTTGAGGACTTGCACGTAATTCGCGTCGCGCAAGAGACAAAAGACGAGCCACGCATACCATGGGAACAGGTGAAAGCCGAGCTAGAATCAGAAGGTAAGCTCGATGCCGACGCCTGAGACTTACCAAGTATCGCTGAGCTCGCGAGCTGGCAAAGAAACGCGCAAGCTTGAACGTCAGACTCTGGCGATCAAAAGCCGGAGGACCTCGATGGTAATCTCGTCTGTTTTAGCTTTGGGCCTCCTTTGTTTTGTTAGACCGGTCTACGCCCTGTACACGTTATTGGCGACCTCTCTGTGGTTGGTCATTGCGCTAGTCCTGATCTCTAAGGACGAAGCAGACGAGCGACGTAAACAAGGTAGCCCTCCTTCACCGGACCTGAAATGACCATCCAATTTCCCGAGCGCTTCAACATGGCCGATTACTTCCTCTATCACAACCTGGAGGAAGGGCGGGAAAACAAGGTCTGTCTCTATTTCAATGATCAAACCTGGACCTACGCAGAGACGGCGCGCATGTCGAATCGTGTCGGCAATGCGCTGCGGGAGCTGGGCGCGGAGCTGGAAAGTCGCGTCCTAATCGTTCTGCCCGATTGTCCCGAGTTTGTCTGGACGTGGTTTGGCGCGGCGCGTATCGGGGCGGTGATAACGATGGTCAATCCGCTGCTGCCCGTCAGTGATTACGAATACTATCTTGATTACACGCGAGCCCGCGTGGCGATCGTGGATGGCTCGTTGATTGAGAGCTTTTCCGCAGCGGCGCAGGGCGCGCACTACCTGCGATCGGTACTGGTTGTAGATGATACCGCCCGAGACGCCGAAGCCCGGCACTGGCGGCATTCAGGCAGCGTGAAATGGTTGTCGTTCAACGCAATCGTCTCGTCACAGTCGGACGTGTGCCAACTGGCGGACACGCATCGCGACGATATTGCGATCTGGCTTTTCACTTCGGGTTCGACGGGTCACCCAAAAGGCGCGGTGCATCTGCAACACGACTTGCCTTACAACACCGAGGTCTATGCCAAGCGCACGCTCGGAGTTAATGAAACCGATCTGACAATCTCGGTCCCAAAACTTTTTTTTGGATACGCTACGGGTACGAATCTGCTGTTCCCTTTTGCAGTTGGCGGCTCAACTGCTTTGTTTTCGGAACGCTCGACGCCCGAAAAGATGTTTGAAGTAGTCGAACGCTATCGCCCGACGATCCTGACCACAGTGCCGACGATGATCAATTCGATGCTGAACGCGGAAGGGGCGGCCGCGCGTGATCTGTCCAGCCTGCGCTTCTGTTATTCGGCAGGCGAGGCATTGCCCGGGGAATTATATGAACGTTGGATGAAACAATTCGGCGTTGAAATCTACGACGGCATCGGTTCGGCAGAGATGTTCCATATCTACATCACCAACCGGCCCGGCGATGTAAAGGCCGGCAGTCTGGGCCGGATCGTCGAAGGGTACGAAGCGAAGATTGTGAACGCTGATGGTAACGAAGTTTCGGCCGGCGAAATGGGCACGCTAAAGATCAAAGGCGATTCGGCCGCGCTTTGTTACTGGAACGCGCATGAAAAGTCGAAAGAAACTTTTGCGGGCGATTGGTGCACCACCGGCGATCAGTTTCATGTCGACGAGCAAGGCTATTACTGGTATCACGGCCGCACCGACGACATGTTGAAAGTTTCGGGCGTTTTCGTGGCCCCGGCCGAGATCGAAAACTGTCTCTTGCAACATATGGCTGTGCTTGAGTGCGCCGTCGTTGGTCACGACGCCGGCGACGGACTGGTTAAGCCAAAGGCTTTCATCGTCCTGCGCGAAGGACACGTACCCGGTGAGGAATTGGCGAGTGCCGTCAAAGAGTTTGTTAAGTCAAGAATCGCACTCTACAAATACCCGCGGTGGATTGAGTTTGTATCGTCTTTGCCGAAGAATGACCGCGGAAAAATTGATCGCAAACAACTCAAGCGCTAATTATCGTTCACCATGCTCCGTCGCCCTTCCCAGCTTAGAACAACGGGCGTAACTACCGGCGGTGCTCAAGATTGTAATCGCGCAGCCGCCGATACAAAGTCGATGGCGAGATGCCGAGCAGTTCGGCCGTCTTGCCCCGATGCCAGCTGGTCTGTTCGAGAGCGGCGAGTATCTGCTGGCGCTCGACTTCCCGCAGTGACAGTGGCCCTGAGTTAGGAGTAGCGATCTCCGCCAGTGCGCCGGGCTGGAGCGCGACAGGAAGTGCGGCGGCGAGGGAAACGCGAACGACCTCCGGCGGGAGCTCGCTGACGGTGATCTGTCCGTTATTGGAAAGCAGCACCGCACGCTCGAGACAATTCCGCAGTTGCCGCACATTGCCCGGCCAATTGTAAGAGCGCATGGCGTCGAAAGCTTCTGGCGTAATGGCCGGAGGATTTGTTCCGCCCACGTGTTTCAGAAGATGGCGCGCCAGCGGGTCGATGTCCTCCGGCCTTTCGCGCAACGGTTTCAGATCGATCTGAAACCCGTTGATGCGATAGAGCAGATCGGAACGAAAAGAGCCGTCCGTTATGACTGAGTCGACGTTGCGATTCGTGGCGGCGATGATGCGAATGTTGACTTCGACTTTGCGCACACCGCCTACACGGAAAAAGGTTCGCGTCTCGATTGCTCGCAAGAGCTTCGCCTGGAGCGGCGCTGGCAATTCAGTGATTTCATCAAGAAACAACGTTCCACCATCAGCAAGCTCAACGAGTCCCAGCTTCCTCGCCTTGGCGCCCGAGAATGCACCCGCTTCGTACCCGAACAATTCGGATTCCAAAAGCGACTCCTGGAAGGCCGCGCAATTCAGATCGATGAAGGAACGATCGGCCCGACCCGATAGACGATGAATCGCCTGGGCGACTAGCTCCTTTCCCGTTCCCGACTCGCCGGTAATCAGTACGGACGTATCTGATGGCGCCACGCGCCCGATTAACCTGACCGCTTCTTTCATCGCTTCGGAAACGGAGACTATCTCCGGCAGGGCCGATTGTCTCGCCAGTTGCTCGCGCAAGCGCAGATTGTCAACGCGCAAGTGTCTTTTCTCGGCGGCCTGCCGCACCCGCACGTCCAGTTCGGTGATGCTGTATGGTTTCGTGAGGTAGTCGTAGGCGCCGAGCTTCATGGCCTCGACCGCAGTTTCCACTGTGGCCTGTCCCGTCAGCATGATTACCTCCGGAGGATTCGGCCTTTCATGCACGCGACGCAGCAGCTCGATACCGTCCATCCGCGGCATGTTTATGTCGCATAACAGCACATCAACATTCGTCTCTTCGAGCTTGCGCAGGGCGGCTTCGCCGTCGGGCGCAACCTGTACGCGGTAACCGTGGCGCTCCAGCTCCTTTTGCAAAACCAGACGCAGGTTGGCTTCGTCTTCCGCGACTAGAATCCTTGCTGGTTGTGTATCACTCAAGCTTTCTGCGCTCCGCGTTCTATCGTTCCCTTTGCTGATTGATGGCCGGAAGAGTAATCGTAAACGTCGTGCCGGCGCCGACCGTGGACTGTACGTCGAGCGTTCCGCCGTGCTCGGTTAAGATACCATAACAAACCGCGAGGCCAAGACCCGTGCCGTGCCCGACCTCTTTTGTCGTGAAGAAAGGCTCAAAGATCCGCCCCAGATTCTCCGGCGGAATGCCCACCCCTGTGTCTCGAACTTCGATCAGCACGTTGCCATCCTGGTTGCGGGTGCAGATTGCCAGTACCCCTCCGTCTGGCATCGCGTCGATCGCGTTCGCCGCCAGCGCGATTACTGCCTGCTGCAATTGACTCGCATCACCCGACACAGGGGCAAGATCGTCCGGCGTCTCGACCTGGATTTCGATGGCGACGCCACCTTGCTGGTGAGACAAGAGGCGCGCCGCGGAAGAGACTACGTCCTGGAGATTGACTGACGCATGTTCGACGGTGCGGGTGCGGCTGAAATCAAGCAGCCCGTTGGTAATGCTCTTGCAACGAAAGGCTTCGCCGCGAATAAGACCGAGATACTCACGGACATCGTCCAACGCCGGCGAGCCGTCGAACGCACCTTCTTGCAGACGCGATTGAAGCGCTTCGGCACAGGCCGAGATTGTGGCCAGCGGATTATTTATTTCATGGACGACTCCAGCGGCAAGACGGCCAACGGCCGCGAGCTTTTCGGCGCGCGCGACGGCGCGGTTCGCTTCGACGCGCAGGGTAATGTCCTCACCAACGGTGATCACATGACTCACTTCATCATCGGCGCCGGCCCACATCGGAAACTTGCTTATCAGCCAGTGCTTTACTTCGCCGTTTGCGGTCGTAGTCTCCTGTTCTACTCGCTCAATTTCACCTGTCTCGAAGACTTGAGAGATTTCCCGTTCGAGAACCTCTCGCTTTTGCCGCGTCAGAATCTCAAAGATGTTTTTTCCAATTACCAGGCCACGTGCAACGCCCAACTCTCCCAACTCGCGATTACGATTCCAGGCAACAATCCGATAGTCCCGATCGATTGCGTAAAGCGAGAGCGGCAGGCTGTCTATTATTGCTTCGATGAAGCGACGCTGCGTTTCCGCTTCGGCAGTGCGCTCGTCAACCTCTTTCGCCAGACTCGCTGAAGCATCGCGAGCCGTCAGGTAAAGGGAAGAGATGTGCGCGGCAAGCGCTGCCTGCTGTGCCGCGGCGTCTACCAGGCGACATTCGGTTTCACCACAGTCTTCGAGGTCATCGAACGCAACGATCAGTGCGCCCTTCGTGCGGCCTCCAAAGCGCAGCGGGGCCGCGTACTCGACTCTATGCACTTGATCGCGAAGGAAAAATTTTTCCCGCTCGCTCAACAGTATTGGAACCGTTGCTGTTGGATCGGAAAGCCAGACGTGCAGCCGGTCGAGATGCAGCGGCGAAACATCTTCCGCGCTTCCCTCTCGATCAAAAACGCATCCTGCCCGCGCGCCTTCGCGCAGATCCACGAAAGCAGCGCACAAAACTGACCCGGTGCCTTCGTAGGTCGAACCGGCAACGCGTCGCACCAGTTGATCCAGCTCAAGGGCCCGCAGCAGGCCGCGACCCAGGTCGGCCAAAAACCTCAGCTCGCGATTGCTCCCGATCAATTCCCATTCGCGTTGAGCCGCCTTCAAGTGTGAATTGATACGCGAAAGCAATTCGCCGGGAGTGGATGGCTTGGTGATGTAATCGTCGGCACCGGCGGCAAATGCTTCGACTTTGCGGTTCTCGTCGTCGCTGGCAGAAAACACGATGACGGGAAGGTTGCTCGTCGCGAGTTGAGCGCGAAGTAAGCGACAGAGTGCGAGACCGTCGACGTCCGGCATTTCGAGATCGAGCACCACCAGGTCGCAAGTCTCTTCGCTGAGCAACCGCCGCGCTGACGGAGCGTCGTCGGCTTCGAAGACTCGATAGCCTGCGTCACCGAAGATCTGGCGCAGCTTCTTTCGCGCGCGCGCATCATCATCGACAATCAGTAGCGTTGCGCCGTTTGTAGTCGTGCTGGCTGGAGCGGACATGCTTTCAATCCCGGGCGCAGATCGTCTGGGCAGATCCAAAAGGAAGCTTAGAGATTGTATTGCGCCTGCTGGTCGGGCAGCATCGTGACGCAACACACATCCTGATAACGATTGAAAGCGATGCGAGCGGAGAATGTCAAGATGTCGAAACTGACTTAGGACAATATAATGCCTAGTTTACGTAGCCGGTAACTTTTCTAAGACAGAATGGGCCGCGCGATGAAGGAATCGCACCATGAAATTGCGACACGGGCCCCTTCGTGCGCTTGGGAATTCAATTCACTGAGGTGGAAGCAAGCTCGCCATTCGGAGCCTGCACCACGCTCGTTTCCGCTTGTGGGTTGCGGCCGTTGGGGTCGAGCTTGTGAGTTGACTTGACTCGGTACATCGCCTGGTCGGCAGTAATCAGGAGTTGGTCAAGCGTTTCACCGTCAATTCCGAACGTGGCGGTGCCAACGCTGATGCCCACACGCGCCCGCTTGTCACCACTCACGTGCATTGAGAAACGCGTCACCGCATTTTCAATACGAACGCGCAACTCGTCTACCTGATTGCCGACGAGCTCCTGCACGATGGCCACGAATTCATCGCCAGCGTAGCGGGCCAGAAAATCGTATTCGCGCAGTTGCTCCTGGATGATGCGCGCGGTTTCGCGCAACATTTTGTCGCCGATCTGGTGACCGTACGTGTCGTTCACCAGTTTGAAGTCATCGAGGTCGAGCATCACGACCTGGAACGGCCGGCCCGTGCGTCGCGCTCGTGCCGCTTCTTGTTCAAAGCGCAGCGACATGTAACGCGGATTGGGCAATCCAGTCAGCGGGTCAGTCAGCGCGTTTGATTCTGCTTGCGCGTGCTGCATGGCATTCGCCAGCGCGTCTGACGCCAAACTGGTCACTGTCTCCAGCAAACGCATGTGGTCGTCGGTGTACTTGTCGAGCAAGGTCGAATAGATCGAGAGCGCGCCAATCAGACAATCGTCTCTGAACAGCGGCAGCGAGGCCATCGAAGCGTACTGGACGCCCGTCGGTAGATCTACGCCGACGAAATCCAGACTGGGGTGAAGCTCGTTGACTGGAGTTCGATTGGCGAGCGCGAATCCGGTTACGCCTTCACCCGGGGCAATGCATCTCGATCTCAAGGCTTCGGCATTTCTGCCCACGACATGCGCGGCGCTCGCATGGCCCTTCACCGCGTCGTACAAATAGACGGCGCAAGTATCGAACGGGACCACGTGTCCGACTTTATCAACGAGAATTGTCAGGGTGTCCTCTACCTCGAGCGAAGCGCCAAATGTGCGCGCAATCTCGTAAAGCGCATAGGCTTCCTTGTGCGCATTCTTGATCTGATCGTAAGCCATGTAGCAGCCACGTTCTCTGGTTTGCGCGATATCAACCTCAGCCAACTCGAGCGGCACGCGCCAGTCATTATCAGTTGACTGAGTCTGCAATCCCTGGCTCGTGATCTGAGCTTCAAACCGCGGTAAGTGCCTGATGAACTGCTCTACAACCGTTGGATCGAAATGAGTGCCAGAGCCTCGCCGCAGCAAGGCGATTGACTCGTCGCGAGTCATACCGCGACGGAAGGGCCGGTCTTCTCGCACCGAATCAAAGCAATCGACCACTGAAAAGATGCGCGCGGTTAGCGGAATCTGCTCGCCCTGTAAGCCGTCTGGATAGCCTTTTCCATCCCATTGTTCATGATGGTGCCGAACGATGGGAACCACCGGATAGGGGAAGTCGACACGGCCGAGGATCTGCGCTCCTATCGTCGTGTGAATCTTCATCTTGTCGAATTCGGCGGAAGTTAGCCTTCCAGGCTTATTCAGGATATGAGGCGGAACGGCGAGCTTGCCAATGTCGTGAAGTAAAGCCCCAGCCTTCAGCGCGGCGATTTCTTCCTTGGTAAGACCAAAGACCTCACCCATGCCCATCGCGTAAAGCTGCACCCGACGAACATGACAATGTGTTGTCTGATCCTTCGCGTCGATTGCGGTCGCCAGGGCTTCGGCTGTTGCTAGATGTAACAGGCTCGCACTTTCAGCCTCGCGCGCCTTGGCGCTGAGTCTTCCCAGAAAGATTTTTCGCGCGACATATGAACTGCCGATGACCAGAATTCCTGAAGCCAGAAACTCTCCTCGCTGAATGCCGGTAAAAGAAGAAAACTCATAGAGGACCCAAGCGCCTAAAGCCAAGCCGGTCACAACCAGAGCATACCAGTAGAGTCTGGCCGATCGGTTGTAATCAGACATATCGGGTGTGTCCATTTACGCTCCTCGATCTATCTAGTGCCTGTCAGATCTCCGTCACTCTGGGCGCGTTACGTTCGTTGTATCGATCCGGCGGGCTCTTGTGGCCGGAAGCGAGTGTTGGGAGCAAATCAACACTCGCTTCCTGCACGGGGACAAGAGCGGCAGGCTATATCGCACTTGCCTGCCTGACCGGGGATCAGGATGGGTCCGCTGCCTCTGGTGCGCACGCCACAAAGACGCGAATACAATTTCAAGAAACTAGGCGGCCCGGACTCCGTGCGGAGAGCCCGTGAAGCGCAAGGCTTCTAAGCCGCACGTACCTGAATTACAAGCGATATGCCGAAGCGCAACCGCCAACCGTTAAGCTGGCTAATTGTTGTAACTTCGGGTTCTAACGCGGAGGGTCGGAATCAGTCTGAATGGCGGCGTTGAGGTCAAGCGCTCAAAATGAACCGTCAACTTGAGATAACCCGGTCAGATTGGTAAATGAACGATTGACAATACCGTTAGCGGCGATGCAACCTTCGGTTTTGACGAGGAAGCTGTTGGCAAAATCGATCAAAATCATAGAAATCCACGCGCCCGTCGGGTATATCGAACTTGTTCGTCGCAACCGCAGCTTTCGATACCTGTGGCTGGGCCAAGTGGTCAGCCAGATGGGCGATTGGTTTGATACCATTGCGCTTTACACGATCATTCTCAGCCTGACGGGTTCGGGGCGTAACGTCGGCCTTTTGATGGTGGCGCGCTTTGTTCCGAGTTTCGCCTTTGGATCAATCTCAGGCGTTTTGGCCGACCGCTTCAGTCGGCGCGCAATTATGATCGTCTCGGATCTGCTGCGCGCCGTGATCGTGCTCGGTTTTCTTTTTGTCCGACGCGCCGATCAACTTTGGATTATCTACGTCATCACGGTATTGCAACTCGCCTTCTCGACTTTTTTCGAGCCGGCCAAAACGGCCGCGATACCATCAATTGTGGATGACCGCGAACTGCTTTCCGCGAACGCTATCACTTCGGTAACCTGGTCGGCGATGCTGACTCTGGGCGCGGCAATTGGCGGTGTGGTAACCGGCTTGTTTGGGACTAACGTGGCCTTTATGCTTGATTCGGCTTCCTTTCTCGCCTCGGCCGCGTTCATCGCGCGCATCCGTTTTCCCAGGCGTCCGCGACGTGAGAAAGCCAAGGTGACAATTGGCAAAGCACTTGGAATAACAGACACAGTGGAGGGCGCAAGCTACGTTAAGCATCGTCCGCGAGTGCTGGCGCTGCTGTTAGTCAAACCCGCCTGGGGCCTGGGCGGCGGTATACTTACCCTGCTCGCGGTTTTTGGGGAGAAGGTTTTTCCGGTGGGCCGAAGTGCTGCCACGGGAATCGGCGTGCTCTTTGCCGCCCGCGGAATCGGGACCGCCATCGGACCAATCGTCGCGCGTCGCATCGCCGGTGAAGGCCGTGAGCGCATGCAAGCGTCAATCGGCATTGCGTTTCTGATCGGCGGTCTTTTTTACGTTGCTTTCGGCAGTGCTACAAGTTTCCTTTTCGCGCTGCTCGTGCTGGGAATTGCGCATACGGGCGGCAGTATTCTTTGGGTCTTCTCGACTGTGCTGCTGCAACGCGGCGTCGAAGATCAGTTCCGCGGCCGCGTTTTCGCCGCGGAGTTGGCTCTGCTGACATTAGCGATGGCCGCGTCGAATTATTTGACTGGCGAGATGCTAACTCGTTTTGGCTGGTCGCCGAGGACGGTGACGATCGCCATCGGGACGCTTTTCATGATTCCCGGAATCCTTTGGTTTGTTACCAAGCGCTGGTGGGACCGCGGAAAGGAAGAGCAAGTGGAAATAGTTGTTCCAGTTGATCGACAATTAGAAACCGAGGGTGCATAGCGTAATTCTTGAATTACAGCCTTTTGTGCTTCCATACGGGGATCCCCAAAATGAAAATCAAAGTCGGCGTAATGGGCTCAGCAAGCGATCCGGTGTCGGGAGCGGGTGAGCCGCTGCGCGCTAAAGCCGATGTGCTGGGCTGCGTCATCGCGGCGCGCGATGTGGTGCTGATGACCGGAGCGACCACGGGAGTAGTTTATGCGGTCGGTAAGGCGGCGCATGATGCGGGAGCTTTTCATGTTGGCGTCTCACCGGCCAGCAACGAACGAGAGCACGTCGAGAGCTACAAACTGCCAACCGACGCGTGCGATGTTTTGATCTATACGGGCTTTGGTTTGAAAGGTCGCAACGTCGTGCTCGTGCGCTCGTGCGATATTGTGCTGTTTATCGCGGGAGCGATGGGATCGTTGAACGAGTTCACGATCGCTCACGATGAAGGCAAAGTAATTGGCTGTTTGACAGAAACAGGTGGCGTAGCGGATGAAGCCGAGTATCTGCTGCAAAAGTTTTCCCGACCCACTGGGGCTCAGGTACTGCTCAATACCGAGCCGGAGCACCTGCTATCGGCATGTCTTGACGCGATAAACCAATAAAGCCGAATTCGGAGGACGATAGATGGATTTAGGACTGAAAGACCGCGTCGCGCTGGTGGCTGCGGCCAGCAAAGGAATCGGATTTGCCGCTGCACGCGAACTGGCGCGCGAAGGAGTGCGCGTCTTTTTGTGCTCGCGTAACGAATCCCGCGCCAGCGAAGCAGCCGCGAAGATTAACAACGACACGGGCGCCACGGTCGCGGGCATAGCTGCTGACGTTACGAACCAGGAAGCCGTCGAGCGTTTTGTTGAGCTGGTTCGCGAACAGGCAGGGCACATCGACATTCTCGTAACCAACGCCGGCGGCCCGCCGACGTCAACCTTTGCCGACGCGAGTCTCGATACGTTTCGCAAAGCATTTGAGCAGAACGGCCTCTCGGCGATTCGCCTGGCAATGCTGGTGCTGCCTGGAATGCGCGCGCAAAGGTGGGGACGCATCATCAACATCACTTCCGTCTCGGTCAAACAGCCAATCGACGGGTTGCTGTTTTCAAACACTGTGCGGGCCGGGCTGACCGGCTGGGCCAAGACGGTTTCAAATGAAGTCGCCGCCGACAACGTCACGGTTAACAACGTCGCTCCGGGATACACCTTGACCGAACGACAGGACGAGCTGGCGGAAGCGCGTGCTCGCGCGCTGGGGAAAACCAAAGAAGAAATGATCGAGTTATGGGCTGGGCAGACCCCGATTCGACGGCTCGCCAGTCCGGAAGAAATCTCCGCGGCGGTAGCTTTCCTCGCTTCCGAACGCGCGTCTTACATTACCGGGGTCACGCTCCAAGTCGACGGCGGTTGGGTGAAAGGTCTGCTCTAGTGAGCCAAGCCGCAACAATTGAAGCGTACCATTATAATGCTGATCTCGCAGCCTCTCAGTTGGATCATCCGAGCTGGAATTATGCCGAGGTGGTCAAGATCACCAGCTACTGGTCTGGTGAATCAGCCCCGCTTGGCCGCCATGCGGAAGCGCGATTGATTTGGAGCAAGGAAGCCATCTGCGTCCGCTACGTTTGCAATCAGACTGAACCGCTCGTTGTCAGTTCAAATCCGCAAACTAACACCAAAACCGTCGGCCTGTGGGATCGCGACGTTTGCGAGATCTTCCTTGCGCCCTACGAACGTGCGCCTGAACGATATTTTGAGTTTGAAGCCGCGCCTACGGGCGAGTGGATCGACCTCGCGGTCCGCACAATGCCGGATAAGCGCGAAACTGATTGGGAGTTTCATTCAGGCATGACGGCTGCAGCGCGGGTTGAAGAGGACCGCGTCGTGATCGCCTTGCGCATACCTTGGAACGGTTGGAGTCACAAACCGCGGGAGGGCGAGCGTTGGCGCGTTAACCTCTTTCGCTGCGTAGGCAGTGGCGCTACGCGCGGCTATCTCGCCTGGCAGCCAACACACACAGAGCAACCAAACTTCCACGTCCCGGAAGTCTTCGGGTGGCTGCTCTTCAGATAACGGCAAACCGATGTTCTTGCTTTCATTGCCTTCAAGAGTCTATTTGTTCATCAGACGCTTGATGTATTCAACATAATGATCGCGATCCCGTTCATTCATTTCTGCGATGCTTACGCCGATTAAATAACCGTTTTCGGTTCCCGATTCATCAAGTCTTTCGTAGCGAACCGAAACGCCCTGCAGCGCTACCGGACCGCCGGGTAGTTCAAGTTCGATTCTCAGCCGGCGATTCTCGCCTACCAGATAATGCTCGCCAATCCTTATGGCTGGCACTACCAGGCCAAGACCGGTTGTGCTGACATCCGCTGTATGGCCGCTGATTGAGGCCCGACGGCGCGGGCCGTTCAAATTGAGTTGCTGATCGATCAAGGAAACGCTGAATGGCAGGCGCGCACAAAAACGTTTCGCGCGGCGGCGATTGCCGATGAACTCGCGCAGGCGAGCTGCGATCGTGCGGGCCAGTTCAGGCATTTCGACCTAAGACCTCACGCTTCCGCGGACAAAGCGTTCTGCAAATCGGTCGAGGAAGGGCAAAGTCGGGAAAGCGGGGAAATCGCTACTTCATTCTAAATAATCGAGACGTGAGGGCGCAATAGCCAGCTTCACGAACAAAGGTTCCTCCGGCGGCGGATTCAGTGGCTTGCCGCCAACGTCGCCGCTCCTGATTCCGGACTGGTCCATGAAGAAAGAGAGGCGTCCGGTGCGGCCGTATTGCGCCGGTTCGGCGCCCACGGTGAAGCTCTTCGCGTCCTTCGCAAGCATAATGTGAAAGCGATAGCCGGTTGATTCAGTGCCTTCCAGGTCTTTTGGCAATAAGCCAGCGGCTATCAGCGTGGCCATATCGGCAAACAAACCCGGGTGTTGTTGCAGGTAAGCAAGTTGCGCCAGGTTGATGCGCTGAAACATTGCCTGGACTTCACTGTGGTGCGTATCGATGCGCGCATTGAAGAAAAATGTTTTGCCGGCTTTCCTGACTACCTCCTGATTCTCTTTATCGCCAACGACCCATGCGCCATCGACGCGAATGAGCGCGACCTGATCAGTGTCGGTTTGCGTGGGATCGTCGTCCTTGGGAACTTTCACAAAGACCGTGGCCTCGTCGCCGCTGATCTGTTCCCCAGTGACTTCGATCTTACCGGAAAGCGCCGCCGCCACCTTTTCAAACTCTGGCCTCAAGTCTTCAAACTCTTCCGGCTTCAGTCCATCAACCGCGGGCTTGTAGATCGAAATCGCGAACGCGTCGCGAAAACGCTTTTCCCGCATCGCTTTGTAAAACTCGCGCACGGTATCGGACGGGGAACGCTGCGCCTGCTGCCCAATAGTTCTCTCAGCTAAGCCCGACGAAACAAACAATACCAGACCGAGAAACAGAGCGAACGCGCGCGGTTTGCGAAACAAGTCTGAGTGAACCATCAATTCTCTTCCTCTTCATGAGATTCGAGGCGCGCCGTTACTTTATCGCAAGCGCGCCTCAAACTTATAGAAGCTTCTTATTCCAAAAACGTTGCTAAGCGATCAGCCGCTCCTTCCAGACCCATTTTCGGTTCTGAGAATAACTTCGCGTCCTACCAAATACAGCAAGAGCATCAGCACCAGAAACGGAAGCATCGACAAAAGATCCGCATTAGCCCCGCCGAAAAGCGGGTTGCTGCGTGTCGACCAATCTTCAATCGACCGGTTGAAGTTTGCCAGGCTCTGTTTGGGCACGCCCTGCAGGATAGCGATCACGATTGCTGCAAGCGCGCCGCCTGCTATGTATCCCGAAGCCATTAGCACGCCCGGACTCTTGTCAGTCTCCGCGATTAGTTGATCTTCAGTAAGCTTCTTGTGTTTCAGTTTGTTGCGCAGATAGCGGTCAACCAACCAGCGAATCATCCCGCCGATGAAGATTGGGCTCGAAGATGACAGCGGCAAATAGACCCCAACCGCAAACGCGAGTGAAGGAATGCCGCTCATCTCGAGAACGATGGCGATCATTACACCCAGAAGCACAAGGCCCCAAGGCAACTGGCGGTTCAAAATGCCCTTGATGATGTAGGACATCAGCGTGGCCTTCGGCGCATCGTATTTCGTCACGGCAGATCCGTCCGGTCTGACCCTATGAATGCCGTTGATTCCCGGATCAGCGAGGTAGACAGGTATGCCTTGTTTGTTTACAAGATAACGGCCCGCCGGGCCACCTTCAGTGTCAGTCTTGTGCCAGGGTTTGTACAAGCCCGGATCTTGATTGGCCTGCGGCCCCTTCAGCTTTTCTTCGGCCCCGGCGATGGAAGGATCAACTTTAAGAGTAGCGGGAAAGTTCTCTTCAACTTTGTAAACGACTTTGCCGGTGTTGTCGACTAAATACTCGCCTGGATCTAGTCCCGCAACCGTCGATGCGCCGGCTTCGTTCTTCAGAATGCGATAGTTGCCCGGCGTTGGCGGTTTGATTTGATCGGTAAAGGCAGCCAACGAGCCCAACTTACTTGAATCTACCGTAACGCTTTTTGTGGCCGATTCAAACGTTAGTCTCGGCACATAAACCGTAGCTGAGTTGTTTAGCACCAGCAGGATTGGTCCTAAGATAAGCGCCGAAGCAAACGCCCCCACCAGAATCGCGATCTGCTGTAGCCTGGGCGTTGACCCAACCAGAAATCCTGTCTTCAGATCCTGTGACGTCGTTCCCCCATTCGAAGAGGCGATACAGACTATTCCGCCGATGGAAAGGGCCGTAACGTAGTACGTTGGACCGGTCCACCCGATAATCAGGAATATCAAGCAGGTAAGGAGCAACGTCGCTACGGTCATTCCGGAAATCGGATTTGAAGACGAACCGATCTCTCCAGTCAAGCGCGATGAAACTGTGACAAACAAGAAACCAAAGGCCACGATCAGAATCGCCCCTATGATGTTCCAGCGCAGGTTCAACTGCGGAAAGATCATGATCAAGCCGAGCAAAGCTATGATCCCGCCAATCACAAACTTCATCGACAAATCCTGATCCGTGCGCGGCGCGCTGGCGGTTGCCGCCTGGCCACCTCGAAGGTCGGCAAGCCCGCCCTTCAATCCGCTCCAGATTGTGGGCAACGATCGAAACAAGCTGATGATGCCGCCTGCGGCCACAGCGCCCGCGCCGATGTAAAGCACGTACGCGCCGCGAATCTGACTCGGGCTCATCTCGTTAATAGGTACAGTTCCGGGCGCTAATGCAGTGGTCATTCCCGAGCCGAAGAACTTGATCGCGGGAATTAGAACTAGATAAGCGAGGACGCCGCCCGCGCACATGATCGACGCGATGCGTGGACCAATAATGTATCCGACGCCCAGGAGCGCCGGAGAGATTTCTGCCGAAATTGAGCCAGCCTTGAAGGGCGCGCCAAAAACCTTTTCAGGCGTATCCTTCCAACCTTTGAAGGCGGCCATCAAAACCTGATAGAGAAAGCCGACGCCCAAGCCAGCGAAGATCGTCTTGGCTCCTGTTTGCGCAGTTTCATCAGCCGCGCCCGCATGCTCTGCCGATCCCTGTGCTGCTGCCGCCCGGGACTCGTCAGAGGCGCCGGCCTTCAAAACTTCAGCGCACGCCGTCCCTTCCGGATATTTCAAGTAACCATGTTGGGCAACGATAAGCGCGCGGCGAAGCGGAATCATCATCAAGATGCCTAACAGGCCACCGAGCATGGCTACGAGCATCACGCGTGTGAACTCGAGATCCATTCCCAGGATCATGATCGCGGGCATCGTCACGCCCACGCCGAAAGCGATCGATTCGCCGGCCGAGCCAGCCGTCTGCACAATATTATTTTCGAGGATCGTCGCGTCTCTCAATCCAAATTTCGAAAGAATTCGAAAGATCGTGATAGAGATCACGGCCACTGGTATTGAAGCGCTTACCGTCAAACCAACTTTGAGAACCAAATAAAGCGAGGACGCGCCGAACACCATCCCGAGTAGCGTGCCAACAATCAATGGCAGCGGCGTTAGTTCTCGCAGTCGAACACCTGCCGGAATGTAAGGCCTGAAGCTAGCCAGATAAGGATTGTCTGACTTTATGCCCACTATATCCGGATACTCATTGGCGCCGACGCTTTCAGAAGACATCTTCTGTGACCTCCGACCGTAGTTTTGCACCGAGGAGAGCGCGGGATTCTAAAACGCCGCTACTTTACACGGCCCAGCCGCGCAAGGGCAAGCAGATTGTAGGATATCCTCGGGCTTTTCAGCGTTGCCTGTTTCGATTAGAGTTGCACCGGAATTCAACCATAAAACCGAGTGGCCCCAGAGGAAATTATCCTGCTGACTCTGTGTTCTTCGGTGTCCTCTGTGGTTAAATTAGCGTTCGCCAACTCTTAACAACTGGAGACCCGCACAGATGCACAGACGCCGCGTGTTCTCACTCTTGCTGGCAATCTTGCTGGCAACGCTTTCACTAAACTCGCGCCAAGTTACTTTCAGCAATGCAGCGCGCGCGCAAGCGAGAATTCCCGCGCCCGAAGACGTGCTCGGCTTCCGCCCCGGCAACGATCGCAAGCTGGCAAGCTGGGCGAAGGTGGTTGAGTATTTTCAGAGACTCGCTGCCACGAGCGATCGCTTGAAGTTTGAAGAGATCGGCAAGACAACCATGGGCGCGCCATTCGTCTACGCGACTATCAGCGCGCCGGAGAATCTCAAACGGCTCGATGAATTCAAAGAGATTCAGCGACAACTAGCCGATCCGCGGATTCTTGGGTCGCCAACGAAACCCTCGCTTGCCGATCGCAAAGCTGCTCAGTTGATTGCGCGCGGGAAGACTATTGTCGCGATTACCTGTGGCATCCACTCGACGGAAGTCGGCTCGTATCTTTCGAGCATGCTGATCGCCTATCGGCTCGCTTCATCCGATGAACCGGAGATTCAAGAGATTCTGAAGAAAACGATCATCCTGCTCGTGCCCTCGACGAATCCTGACGGCGTGGACATCGTCAACAACTGGTATCAGAAAACTCTGGGCACGCCTTACGAAGGCACCGATCCGCCGGAGCTTTATCACAAGTACACCGGCCACGACGACAATCGCGACTGGTACGCTTTCACGCAGGTCGAGACGCAACTCGTCGTCGATAAGATTCTCAATGTCTGGCATCCGCAGATCGTCCACGACATACATCAGCAGGGAGCGCAGGGATCGCGTCTGTTTCTGCCGCCGTACATGCAACCGGTCGAGCCGAACGTGCCGAAGCAGATCGTCGAAGGCTACACGGAACTCGGCAACTACATCGCGAAAGAAATGCGCGGCGCCGGCTTTAAAGGCATCACCACCAATTCGACTTACGACGCCTGGTCGCCTTCGCGTGCTTATTCGCATTATCACGGCGGCGTGCGCATTCTGTCTGAAACCGCGTCGTGCAAACTCGCGACCCCGATCACTGTGAAGTTTGAAGAGCTGAATTCGCGCGAAGGCTACGATCCAAAGAAAGAGTCGCCGAACTTCGGCCCGCTTTGGCGAGGTGGCGAGTGGCACATCCGAGACATCACGAACCACATGACCACCGCAGCTTTCCTTCTGTTGAAGTACGCAGCGCAGAATCGCGAGCATTGGTTGCAGAGGTTTTACGAGATTGAGAAGGACGCCGTGCGACCGCGAAAGAATGGTGAAATGTTTGGCTTCATACTGCCTACTCCACCATCGAGAGGTTTTAGTAACACTTTCATTTTGAGTGATGTTCTCAGAAGAGGTGGTGTTGAAATCGCAGAGACGGATAAAGGTTGGTTAGTAAGAAGTGACCAGCCGTATGGCGGGTTTGCTAAAGCATTATTAGAAGTGCAACATTATCCAAATCTCCGCGACTCGTCAGGAAATCCCATTCCACCTTACGATGTAACCGCTCACACTTTGCCTCTCCTGATGGGAGTAACGGCTGAGCCGGTATCCGTTCCGTTCAACTACACGCCGCGAAATTATTCCTGGGGAGGCGGGCTCTATGGTCTTTGCAGAAATCAGAGTGAACGCCTGGCTATTTACAAATCTCATTTCCCTGCAATCGATGAAGGTTGGACCAGATGGCTACTGGAAGCAAAGAGTTCAACCACCTGCGTGAAACCCTTATCCTTGGAGGATGCAGAAGCGCGTGAGAGCAACTTGCGCACGAAGTTCGACACTATCGTCATTCCCGATCAACCACGCAACGCCATCCTCCACGGCCACCGCGCGGGCGCCATGCCGCCCGAATACACTGGTGGTCTAGGTGAGCAAGGCATGAAGGCTCTACGCGAGTTTGTCGAGCAGGGTGGCACACTCGTCTGTCTCAATCGTGCTTCGGATTTTGCGATCGAGCAGTTCAAGTTGCCGGTGCGTGATGTCGTCGACGGTTTGCCGCGCACGGATTTCTATGTGCCGGGATCGATCCTGCGCATCGAACTCGACACTTCGAATCCGATTGCGGCGGGAATGCCGAAAGAATCGATAGCTTGGGTTGAGAACTCCCCGGTGTTTGAGGTTGTCAGAACCGGGAGCGGTAGCGACCGGCTTGATCCTGCGAATGTGCGCGTCATCGGCTGGTATCCGAAAGACAAGGACCCGCTGCTTTCAGGTTGGCTGCTAGGCGGTGATCGCATCAAAGGCAAGGCGGCGCTGGTCGAAGTAACAATGGGCAAGGGCAGGATCATTCTCTTCGGCTTTCGCCCGCAATACCGTGGGCAATCGCTCGCGACCTATCCACTGTTCTTCAACGCGATCACGAACCACTAAATGAATTAGCCGCGCGCTCCCAGCGTTATCTTTCGAGATACATCTGCGCCGCCATCTTTGTCAGTTTCCATACTTTGGCCCACTCGATGCGGCGATTGCCATTTTCGCGGCCAGTCAGCTTGTCGAAGAGCAAGTGGCGAAACTTTTTGCCTTCGCGCCGGAGCATGAACTCTTTCGCAAACGGCTTCGCTGTCTCAAAGAAGCTGAATTCCGGATCGGTGACGATGCCAATGCCTTCCAGGGTCATCAACGCGCGCATGATGTAAGTGAAATTCGCCGGCAGGCGGAACGGATATTCATACATTACTTCGGCGAGATCGTAGGTGAGTTCTTTGAAGTTCACTTCGCCGAGTCTTAGATTCAGATAATGCTGGAACAAACCCTCGACGACGGGCCGGATCGACTCCGGATCGACGCCCGGCTTGAGAAAGTTAAGATTGATGATGTCCTGGCCCAGACCGTGCACGTCGCGTCCGACGACGTGAAAAAATGCGTCGATCATTTGCGCCTGCAGCCTGGTCGTGATTCTTCCAGTCATGCCAAAGTCGAAGAAAGCAAGATGACCGCTGTCCATCACCAGCAGGTTTCCTGGATGCGGATCGGCATGAAAGAAACCGTCTTCAAGCAGTTGTTTTAAATAAGTCTTGACCAGTAAACGGTTGACTTTGACCGGCGAGATACGCCGCGCCCGCAATGCTTCGAGATCAATGACCTTCGTGCCGCGGATGAATTCGAGCGTCAACACTCGCGCGGTCGTGTGCGACCAGTAAACCTTCGGAACACGAATGGCGCGCCAGTCGCGGAAGTTCTGACGAAAGCGATCGGCATTGCGTCCTTCCTGCGCATAGTCCATCTCTTCGAAGATGGTCTTATGAAACTCACGCAGCATTCCTTCCCAATCGGCGTTCTCGTTTGCTTCGGGAAAGAAGCGATTAACGAGTTGAATCAGCCGGTAGAGAATCGCTATGTCGAAACTAATCAGCTCGGAGAGATTTGGCCGCTGCACTTTGACCGCGACCTCTTCTCCTGTATGGAGACGCGCGCGATAAACCTGCCCGAGCGACGCGGCCGCGATTGGTTCGGCATCGATCTCGGCATAGGCTTCGTGCAATGTGCGGCCGAGTTCGCCCTCGATGCGCGCGTAAGCTTCCGCGGTGGGAAATGCCGGCACCTGATCCTGTAGCGTGGACAGCTCTTTGATATAAGAGAGCGGGAGCAGATCGCCCCGCGTACCGAGCGCCTGACCAATCTTGATGAATGTCGGCCCCAGCCAAATCAGACTTTCTCGCAGCCATACCGCCTGCTTGACCAGGCGAGCTTCTTTGCGTTCTGAGCCTTCCGCTCCGCGAAAGATCAATAGACGCAGCGCGCGCGTCAGTTTGTCCAACAAACGGCGCGCGGCATCAAGGGCCCACTCCTGAAACCGTGCTTTGCGTCCGCTGGTCCGCGCCTGTTCGCGTTTGCGAACCGCCAGGCGCCGATTGAAGTTGGCGCGAATGTCGTAGCTGTCGAGGTAAAGGTAAAGCGAGAGCAGGCCAAGAACCCTCGCGACATTGGCAGCACGCAACCAGCCACGCAGACCACGACCTTTGAGAATCTCAGACACTAGATCGTCCGTAAGAGCCGGCTTTCGGTTGCCATGCTTTCCACTTCCATTCGCTGGTCCGCCGATTTGCGCGAGCGGCAGCGCGATCGACACGGCGTCGGCCCTGCCGTTGCCGTTTCCGCGAGCGGCGGAAACCTTAATTAGTGATTGCTCAATACTCATCTTAAAACCGTCTGTTCAGATCCGACGCGCAACTTGTCCCGCGTCTAAAGGTTACAGACTTCCCATAATTCAGTCTATACGATCGATAACATGTGCCGCACGCCGGTTCGTTCAAAATAACTCTGGGCGCGGGTGACGTCCTTTTCGATCTGCGTTCGCAATTCTTCAATAGAGCTAAACTTCTTCTCATCGCGCAGACGATACAGAAACCGTACTCGAACGACGTCGCCGTAAAGATCGCCCGCCCAATTCATTACGAAAGTCTCCACGGAAGGTTCCACGTCACTCCCGAACGTGGGCCTTATGCCAACATTTGTCACGCTGCGGCGCCACTGCCCTTCAATCAGCGTGCCGGTCACATAAACGCCGTTGCGCGGTATGACGCGATTCTGCGGATGCACGTTGGCTGTGGGAAAACCGAGCTGGTGGCCGCGTTCCACGCCGCGTTCGACACGGCCTTCGACGCCATAAGGCCGGCCCAACATGCGCCGCGCGAGATTCACACGCCCCTGCGCCAGCAACTCGCGAATCTTGCTCGAGCTGACGCGCTGCCCGTGAAGCCGTACTTCTTGAACTTCATCAGCAAAGAAGCCCAGCTCGCCACTCACTCTTCTTAACAACTCGATGTTGCCTTCGCGGTTGTGCCCAAACGCAAAGCCGCGGCCCAGGTAAACCTCTTTCGCTTGCAATCGTTCTTCGACAATGTCGCGCAGAAAATCTTCGGCGCGAATCTGCGAGAACTCTTTTGTGAAGCGAATAACGATCGTCTGTTCGATGCCGAGGACGCCAAAGCCTTCAACCTTTTGATCCAGAGTTTGCAGCAAGGGCGGGGCCGATTCAGGGTGAAGTACTTCGCGCGGATGTGGATCGAATGTGATCACGGTTGGGACTGCGCCAATCGCACGAGCTCGTTCGGCGACAGTACGAACGATCAATTGATGACCAAGGTGCAAGCCATCAAACACGCCGAGTGTCAGCACCGTGGGGCGCTGGATTTCTGCGTTATCTGTACCGTGAAATAGACGCATAAATTGTAGGAGCGGACCTGCGTGTCCGCCCGGCAACGTAATGCAAGTATCACCGCGATGAGGGCGGATACCCAGGTCCGCCCCTACATTTCCACTACTAGTCCATCGTATGCCCACTCAACTCCGGCTGGCAGCCGCGCCGAATCGCGCGCGTGTTTCACATCGTGCGCCATGTGCGTGAAAAAGGCGCGTCGCGGCTTCAGTTCCGCGATGTATTCGAGTGCACGCTCGAGCCACAGATGCGTGGGATGCTCTTTGAAGCGCAAACAATCGAGCACGAGCACGTCAAGGTCGCGAAGTGCATCCATGGTTGCTGCTGGAATTTCGCTCAGATCAGTAGCGTAAGCAAAATCGTTGAAGCGATAAGCGATCACTGGCAAGCGGCCGTGAATGACTTCGAGCGGTGTGACTTCGAGATCCTTTCCTAAACAGAAAGACGCGCCCGCAAAAACCGTGTGTGGAATCACGAGCGGAAGGCCACCACCAAAATACGTGGGCTCGAAAACATATTTGAAGATTCGGCGAATGTCGGGCCAGGCTTTTTCATTAGCGTAAACACCAAGTGCGCCATAACGAAAATTGAGCGGCCGGATGTCGTCCAGGCCGAAGATATGATCCGCATGACAATGCGTGATCAGGACGGCATCAAGCCGCTTCAATCCGCAACGCAGTGCTTGCTGACGAAAGTCCGAAGACGTATCGACGAGCACCGTCTGGCCCGCGTGCTCAATCAGAATTGAAACGCGCAGACGTTTATCGCGCGGATCATCCGAGGTGCACGTCTCGCATTCGCAACCGATCGAGGGAACGCCGGTTGATGTGCCGGTGCCGAGGAAGGTCAGTCTCATAGAATAAGTCCAGAGTCGTGAGTCTAGAGTCTGGGGTCTTCAAAATCAAAATGTGCTCCAGTCTTGGACAACGGACTGGAGACTCGGGACTTCAGACTCCAGACTTATTTCCCGCCGATGATATCGCGGCCGGTGTAAGGGCGAGGCGCTTTTGAAGTTGCCGTGCTGGTCAGCGAAACATACTGCATGCGCAAGTCGGCGAGCCAGCCTTCGAGAATCTGTTCTTCTTCCGAAACTAAATTGCCTCGCGTTTTGTGCTGCAACATACCGAGTACGTCGATCCAGTGTTTCGCTAATTCAAGATCGACCTCTCGCTTTCTGGTGACAGGGTGTTCCACCATGCCCAAAGACGAGGCCGCATTTGTCGCGATCGACATCGCAAAGTTTATGAAGCTTGCCGGATTATCGACGTCCGGAATTCCAGAGTCCTCAATACCCTCTGTCCTTTCCGCCGAGTCCGGGGCGGTCTTAGCAGGCGACGCGCCGGCGCTAGCCGCCTGCGCTGACGGGCCAGGAGCGTCGGCGCGAGCCGAATCGGTATCAACGGTTGTCACCACGGGAGGAGGCGGACTCGGCGCCGGCATCTCTTCGGGTGAAAGTTCGCGCGGAGTGCCGTCGGCATTGAAAAGCCGGCGATCAGTTACCTTAAAATTAGTTTGTTCTTCGCTCATTTGTCTAAATAGGCGAAACCCGTCCCTCCTTCACGGCCGCCTGGACGATCATTTTTCCGACTCGAATATAAACGAAATCCTAACACTCCCATCTACCACTCGCAAGATGGACTTCTCGTAACACAAAGCTTCAGCCGTCGTCTGGCTTGAGACTTTTCTCCTTTGACCCTAGACTCAGGCCACCGACAGACTTCGAAAATTGGATCCTAATTCAGAAGCATGCCTAAGACTTTCGCAGACCTGGTCGCCTTGATGGATCGACTGCGCGCGCCCGAAGGCTGCCCATGGGATCGCGAACAGACCTACACCACGCTTGCTCCGATGCTGCTCGAGGAAGCATACGAAGCTTTCGAAGCAGTCGAAGACGCCAGCGCAGGAAGGCCGGCTGGTCTGCGCGATGAGCTTGGTGACATGCTCTTTCAGATCGTTTTCTATGCGCAGGTTGCCAAAGAGCGGGGCGACTTTTCAATCGATGACGTAACTGACAAAGTGCATTCGAAAATGGTGCGTCGTCATCCCCACGTCTTCGGCGATGCGCAAGCTGAGAACGCCACCGAAGTGCTGCGCAATTGGGAAGCAATTAAGGCCGAAGAGAAACGCGCTGCCGGAGATGCAGGCGGATCGAAAGACGCTTCCATCCTGGATGGAGTGTCCGCAAAAGCCCCCGCATTGATGGAAGCGCATCAACTTTCAACCAGGGCTGCGCGCGTTGGCTTCGACTGGCAACGGATACAAGACATCTTCGACAAGATTCAAGAGGAACTTGATGAACTGCGCGCCGCGATCAGAACCCACGCCGAATCAAAACTGGAAGATGATCATGTGCGCGTACGAGAAGAGCTGGGTGACTTGCTGTTTGTGGTGACGAATATCGCGCGTCATTTGCAGGTCGAGCCCGAGGCGGCGCTGAAACTCACGAACCGAAAGTTTCGCCGACGCTTTCGTCATATTGAAGAGAGCCTCGCGGCCCAGGGTAAGACGTTCGATAGAACAACGCTCGATGATTTGGAATCGCTGTGGCTGGAAGCGAAAACCAGGACTTGAGTCTGGAGTCCCGAGTCTGAAGTGGAAGAGCCCAACTTCGGACTCTCGACTCGAGACTCCCGACTTCACTAATCAGTCGTTTATTTGGATCGAGCGCAGAATACTCGCGAACGCATTCTGGAAGGCACCCGAATCACTCTGCGGCGCCACTGTAAATATGAAGAAGAGGTCGCCGTTGCGGAGTTGGGTGGTAAACAGCGCGACGTTTTCTGATCGACCAGTTGCTTCGTTAATGTTGCTAAAGTTGGTCGAGAGCCAGTAACGTCCGGCGCTGCTGGAGCGCTGGTAGCCGCCGCGCTGTCGCATGTTAGGACTGTTACGCAGCATGCCGTTGACTATCTCGTCCGTTGCCGACTGAAGATCGCCGTACTGCGTGCGCGTGACGCTCAGGTTTATGCCATGTGTATAGACCGCCTGTCCACGCGCCTGCCCGTAAGCTCCTTCCGGCGCAAACCAGACAGAGTTGTTGTCCGGAATCTCGCGCCAGTTATCAGGCACGTTCAGACGTAAGACATTGAACTCTGTGTACGTCCGGAAACGCGAGGACGGGAGCGATACGCGACCCGTTGGGCCATTGTCTGGATAGCGCCCGCTGTTTGGATACCGGTCGTCATTGGGATAACGCTGTCGATTGTCGTCTGGATAGCCGCTGTTGTCGGCCGGAGACCGCTGGCCGCTGCGCACGATCTGTTCAGTCGTGGGCGCCTTCGGATAGGTGTGCAGGCGCGCCTGGACGCCCTCGAAATCGCGCGAATAGCGAATCGGATTCTCGACCCGCAGGTACTCCGCTTCCTGATTGATACGCGCGTAGCGATTCGCAGGGCCGGGGTGATCGCTCAAGAACCCGCCGCCACCGCCGCCACTGGTTCGTTCGATGGTCTTGAACATGTTGGCGAGGTCATGCGGATCGTAGCCAGCTCGAGCCATGATTTGCGCGCCGAGAACGTCCGCTTCGGTTTCATACTCGCGGCTGAACTTGAGAAAATAGACGCCAACGGGAGCCGCAGCGAGCTGACCGACTGCCGGGCCGCCGAGGATCGTGCCACCAATACCCAGGACGCCGGCGAGCAACGAATACTTCTGAGCCTTCGTTGCTTGAGCCGTGCCGTGACGCAACGCTACGTGGCTCAGCTCGTGGGCCATGACGCCGGCCATCTCGCCTTCCGTGCGCGCAGCTTCAATCATGCCGCGATTGACATACATCGGACCACCCGGAAGCGCGAAAGCGTTGATGTCGCTCGCGTTCACGATCTTGAAGTAGTATTGAAACTCAGGATGCTGAAACTCCGGCGGGATCGAGCCGACCAAACGTTGGCCAACTCGGGAAACGTAATCAGTCGCCAGTTGATCGCGGAGGATCGGCAACTGCTGCTCAACCTCTCGCGCGGCCTGACGACCGAGCTTGAGGTCGTCGCTGGTGTTGAATTTGTTGTTGTGATAACTGATCTTGGTTTGCGCAAAGGCAGAAAGCGGCAGCACGAAAATCGCCACGGTTGCCAACAAGGCAATTAACGTCTGCGTTCTGTGATAATTCTTTTTCATCTTTCCCTCCATTGAAACAACCCTAACCTGGTTTGTCTCCGGCTAGTCACTCCGGTTTGATGAGTCTCGCCAGACATCCGTTCGCCCGCTCCCCTGCGGCCCTCAGGCTGGGGACCGCGGGGCCGCAATTTATCTCCATTGCGGAAACAGCGTCCATACCTGAAGTCCAATCTGCACGAAATCGTAACGTCAATACACGGCCGAAGCACGCTTCTAAATCAAAGACTGCTGCAAATACGGCCTTCCGCGATCTCCCGCAGCTAATTACGCAAGGACAGTGCCAGAGCGGAGCCCCTCGTCCGCTGTTACTTGCGCGGATCGATATGTTTGTTTAGCCACGCCGCGAGTTCGGCGAGTGGCGCGATACGATGTGTGGCGCCTTTCCATACGCGGACCATCGAGATGATAAGAAAAATAAAAGCCGCAAGTTTGAAAAGTGATCCTCCCACTGAGCTGCCCGTTATCAGCGCTAAGCCCCCAAACAACATCACAATGGCTATGATTGCCATATGCAGCGCCAGTCCCTGAGCAGCGTGCGCGCGCACCCGAACCTCTTTTCGCGGCACCAGGATCAACTCGATAATCGAAGCCACCACGCCGACGTAAAAAGGCGCGTATGGCATCACGATAGCCCACTTTTCAGGCAGACCCAGACCTTCTACGTTGCGTGACGTTGGCTTCTGCGCTGCCGGCACTTGAAACTGAGAGACCGGCGGCTGGTAAGGTGCGGGAGGCGGTGAGTACGTTGGGGTTGGGGGAACAAAGACCGACGGATATGAAGAGTCAAGCGACGGTGGCGCATCAATCCGGCGAGTGGGAGCTTCAGAGTAGATATTGCTTCGCGGGCTATCTGTGCCGGCTGGCCCAACGCGGCTGGTGGCGCCTTGAAATTCCTCTGTAGACGGCCCGCCCTCTCCCTGGCCCCACACTTCTTCCGCGCGCTCGGCCACTTCCGTGTCCAGTGGATTGGTGTCGTACTTACTCCTTTTGGGATGCATTACAACTACTCTCTACGACCGTAACATCGTCACGGTTTCAATCTTACTCGTCCACGATTCGATACTCAACCTCCTCCCAGCGCTGTTCGCGTTCAGAGATGCGAAACGCGCGCATAACTGGCTCAACACTGCCGAGGCCAATGATTAAATAAACGGCAGAAGGATAGTAAGCGAGCCGCACATCCGTTTCTGAAGGGGCAGGTTCAGCCGAACGCGGATGAGAATGATAAATCGCCAACAACTGCTCGCCGCGTTCGCGCATCTGCCGCTGCGCGGCAAAGAGTTCTTCCGGTGCGGCCTCGTAGGAAACCAGCGTGTCTGGCGCGATGTTACGCAGGCGATAGATCGTTTGTGCGCGATTGTCGGCAGTGCCGCCAATCAGGCCGCAGCACTCATCTGGAGACGCCTCACGCGCGTGAGCGACGATTTGATTAAGCTGAGGGCTATGAAGCGTCAGCATTCAATGGTCGAGCGTATCAAGATTCTTTCAGTCGCGCCTGGCGAGCATTAATGCCGCAACAACGAGTCCGGACGCCAGGACGCCTAAAGCTATTCCAACCTCACTCCAATACTCGAACCCAAGAAACGGTGGAGGCATGAAGGGAGTTATCATGCACAATCCGGATTGATCGTGAGCATAGCCTTCATTGCAGGCCGCGTACGACGCTGTGTAAAAGCAATGCGCAACCAGCAGTAGCCTTCTAATAGCGCGACCAAATGCCATGCGCTCTTAGACAACGTCATGCAGATTCCTGTTCCACGTGATCGCGAAAGCCCGTCATCAGTCTTGCACAATCTTGAGCTTCAGCTCTGCCAACTGTTTCGGATCGACTTCGCCAGGCGCGTCGATCATCAAATCAGAGGCGGAAGCAGTCTTCGGAAAGGCCATCACATCGCGAATGTTGTCCGTAGGCACCAGCGCCATCATCAAACGCTCAATGCCCGAAGCGATCCCTCCGTGCGGCGGCGTGCCGTAGCTAAGCGCGTCGAGGAAAAATCCAAAGCGCACGCGGGCTGCTGCTTCGCTCATCCCCAACGCTTTGAAGACGAGGTTCTGAATGTCTCGACGATGAATGCGAATCGATCCGCCGGCGACTTCGATGCCGTTGACTACCGCGTCGTAAGCTTTGGCGCGCACTTGCCCCAATAATCTCTGCTCGCCGTTCTGCACCGCGCGTTCAAGTAAAGGCAAGTCATCGTCGACCGGCGACGTGAACGGATGGTGCATTGCGTAATAACGGCCGTCATCTTCGTGGTATTCGAACATCGGAAACTCAGTTACCCACAAAGGCGCGTAGACCCTTTCGGGAATCAACTTTTCCCGGCGAGCAATCTCATTTCGCAGCGCGCCGAGACTGGCCGAAACAATGTCAGTTTTGCCGGCAACAATCAGCACGGCGTCACCCTTTTGCGCGCCCGCAAGCTCGGCCACGCGATTAATCCCATCTTGTCCGAGCGCTTTTAGCAGCGAAGATGAAACTTCGTCGCCCAACTTGATCCAGGCCAAAGCAGTAGCGCCATAGCGCTTAACAAACTCCTGAAGTTCGTCCAGAACTTTGCGCGACAGCGATGCGCCGTTGCCCACGACAATGCCCCTCACGTCGCCACCGCTCTCTAACACGGACGCGTATGGAATGAAGGTCGTGCCTTCCAGCGCCGGTGAAAGATCCTGTAGCTCCATGCGCGGGATCCGCAGGTCAGGTTTGTCCGATCCCCAGCGCCGCATCACTTCCCCAAAGCTGTAACGCGGAAAAGGCGTCTGCAATTCAGCATCGATCACTCGGAACACGCGCACGAAGAGCGCCTCGATCAATTTGTAAATCTGATCCGCCGTAGCGAAACTCATCTCCACGTCGAGTTGCGAAAACTCCGGCTGGCGATCCGCACGCAGGTCCTCATCGCGGAAACATTTCGCTATCTGAAAATATTTGTCCAGGCCCGCGATCATGCAAATCTGTTTGAAAAGCTGCGGCGATTGCGGCAAAGCAAAAAACTTCCCCGACTGAATCCGCGACGGCACGATATAATCGCGCGCCCCTTCAGGCGTCGATTTGATTAGAATCGGGGTTTCGATCTCCGTGAAGCCCTGCTCATCCATGTAGCGGCGAATTTCTGCCACGACGCGATGGCGCAGATGCAGATTCGCCTGCAATTGCGGACGGCGCAGATCGAGATAACGATACTTCAAACGCAAATCTTCGCTCGCCAGCGTATCGGAGGTTAGTGTCTCGAGCTGAAAAGGAAGCGTGCGAGCGTCGTTGAGGATATACAATTCGCGCGCGTGCACCTCGACGTCGCCGGTCGTGAGCTTTGGATTGCGCGCGCTCTCGTCGCGCAAAACCACCTCGCCAACAACGGCAATCACGTATTCGCCCCGCACCTCCTTCGCTTTCGCATGAGCTTCGGGCGCATCGTCATTGAAGACAACTTGCGTTAGCCCAGTGCGATCGCGCAGATCGAAAAACGTGAGCACACCAAAATCTCGGCGCCGCGCTACCCAGCCCATCAGCGTCACTGACTTGCCAACGTCTTCCTGGCGCAGTGCGCCACAGGAATGCGTGCGTTCCAAATTTCCGAGGTTATCCAGCATGTATTGATTTTACCGAAACACTCTTGAAAACGCTCAAGAACTAGTTGTCTGATGTTGCAGCCGGAGAGCGGCTCGGCCGCCGCTCAGTGCGGTAAGGCTTAGCCTTACCGAAGTCGCTAACAAGACTTGAGAGGCTACGCCTCGGGTTGAGGCGTAGCCTCAAAACGATTTGAAATAGTCGGCCGGAAAGGCACAGCCTTTCCGCACCGGGCGGCGGCAGAGCCGCTATCTTGTGCTGCGCAAGAACCTCAAATACTCTCCGCGAAGTTCTGTGCGATCTCGATCAGATTCCCACCCGGATCGCGCACGTAAAAGCGCAACCAGCCACGCACCGGCCGCTCGTCGGGCAGGATCTCTACTTCCGCATCGCGCAGCCGCTGTTCAGCACGGATAAGATCCTCAACCATGATGCAGACATGTCGAGTACTAATGCTGTTATCGCCGGCCCCATCTTCGACAGAAAGATGAAGCTGCACGCCACCAAGTTGATACCACGCGCCGACGCTTACTCGCGATCCTTCCGGCTTGGGAATCTGTTTTAGACCGAGCACGGAATTGTAGAAATGCTTCGCCGCCTCTTCCGCGGACTGCGGCACGGTGACGTTGACGTGATTGAGTTCTGTAATTCCGATACTCATTGCCCGTGGCTCTTAGCGTCTTGGGGGTTTACTCGCCTTCCAACTTGAAGTGCGGATTCTCGATGATCCCAAATATATTTCCGAAAGGATCCCTGACCGTGGCCACTTTGATTCCGCCGCCCACGTCTTGCACATCTTCATTTCTTGTGGCCCCGCGTTCAAGCGCCGTCTCAAGTTCAGCTTCGGCATTCTCCACGCCCCAGTAAGCGACGACGCCCGCGGCCTTATTTGTTCCGCCGGCATCAGCTGGCTGTAAACCCAGCTCATAGCCGCCGACGCTGAATCCGACGTAGAACGGCTCATCAAAATAAGGGGCGAAGCCGAGCAGGGTGCTATACCAATCCCGACCCTTTGCGATGTCGTCGACGTAATAGATCGCTGTTCTTAGTCCAAGAAACATCTCTGCCTCCGTTGTTCTTGACTATTGCTTAGATTCCGATTCACTTGCGAAACTCGCGACCGCGTCGAACCGATGTTCCGTGCTGGCCTTGTCATCCGTCTTGCCATCAAGATACGCATTGAACTCGGCGGATCGATTGCGCGGAATGCTGAGTGATTTCCACTCGCTCGACCGAAAGTGCTTCGCGAGAAAAGCAATCTGCCCGATGTGATAGGCGTAATGCGTCAACTGCCGATTGATTGCCTGCACGATGGTGTGCTCCTGGCCGCGAATCAAAACCTTGCGATCGAAATCTTCCGGCGTCAGCGGCTCGAGCGCACTGAACAGACAACTCCATCCCTTTTCCCAGTAAGCCAGCAGATCGTCTTTCGTCGTCTGCGGCTCGATCACAAATTCCATATCGCGATGACGGTCGGGTTTTTCGCCATCAGTAGTCAGAAAATCAGTCCAGCGCGAAAGCATGTTGCCGGCTATATGCTTCATGATGACAGCGATGCTGTTCGATTCCTCATCGAGCGTGATGAAGTATTCTTCGTCCTCCACCTGCGCGAGCGCTTTTTCGGCCAGCTTCTTGTAGGCGCGAAAAGAAGCAATTGCGTCGGAGAGATAAGCTTCTGTGATTGATTCGTTCATGTCGTCTTTCAGTTAGTTAGCCTGCGAAGCAGGCGAAAGCATAAAGCCTGGGGCGTGAGCCCCAGGATCGATAAGGTGTATTTTCCCCGAAAGCCCGTGAAACGGGCGACTGCCACCCTGTCACAAATATCGTTCTCGAATTTCACTGCCATCCGCTGTCGCTCGCTTCGCAAGCTTGTTCTCACTTTGGCTTGTTTACCTGGGGCTCACGCCCCAGGCTTTATGCTTCCGCCTGCTCCGCAGGCTGGCCGGATCCTCCTCTTAAGGTGCACAAAGTACAGAACCCGGAGCGGTAGCGACGGGATCATCAACTCAACTTGAGGGATCGCACCCGCTCGCTACCGCTCGCGGTTCTGTAATGCGTTGGCGACATCTGCGCGCTTGAGGCAGCGCTGGTCGCCTGAAAGCATATCTTTAATCGCCACTTCGCCTCGGGCGCGCTCATCGTCGCCAATGATTGCTACGAAAGGAATACCTCGTGACGACGCATATTTGAATTGCTTCGCCAGCTTGTCTGCTTCCGGATAAAGATCTACGCGCAAGTCTTTGCTTCGAAGCTCAGTCGCCAGCGCAATCGATTCACCAATTGAATCTTCATTCCAGATCGTCACCATCACATCCGCCGGAGATGATACGAGTGCTGGCGGAAACATCTCGCGCTCGCTCATCACCACGATGATTCGTTCAAGCCCCAGCGAGAAGCC
>Ga0137378_10000159_pt1 | contig 43656 bp, 38 predicted proteins | sample SagtaG_21_FD_104813 | JGI IMG/M metagenome (GOLD analysis project Ga0137378, IMG submission 104813) | Vadose zone soil microbial communities from Sagehorn Ranch, Mendocino, California, USA - Sage2_L_60_16 metaG | ecosystem: Environmental > Terrestrial > Soil > Vadose zone | place: USA... | reverse complement strand
TTCCCAGCGGGGCGTCGACGGGCGAGCATGAGGCGGTCGAGTTGCGCGACGAGGACACGAACCGGTTCCTGGGCAAAGGCGTGCTCAAAGCGGTCGAGAACGTCAACGGCGAGATCGCCGAAGCGCTGGCGAACTGGGATGCGTTCGATCAGCGCGGGCTCGATGCCAGGATGATCGAGTTGGACGGTACGGAGAACAAAGGACGGCTGGGCGCGAATGCGCTGCTGGCGGTTTCGATGGCGTCGGCGCGGGCGTCGGCGGCTTCGCTGGATATACCGCTCTATCGCTATCTTGGCGGAGCCGGGGCCAACACGCTGCCTACGCCGATGATGAACATCCTGAACGGCGGGGCGCATGCGGATAACAACGTCGACTTTCAGGAATTTATGGTGATGCCCGTGGGCGCGCCCTCGTTCTCCGAGGCGCTGCGCTGGGGCGTGGAAGTTTTCCATACGCTGAAGGGAGTGCTGAAGAAGCGCGGTTATAACACTGCCGTCGGCGACGAGGGCGGATTTGCTCCGTCGGTGAAGTCGAATGTGGAAGCGATTGAAGTCGTGCTGGAAGCGATCAGCAAGGCCGGGTACAAGCCGGGCGAAGAGATTGCGATTGCGCTCGATCCGGCGGCAAGTGAGTTCTTTCAGGATGGCAAGTATGTGTTCAAGAAGTCCGACAAGTCGGCGAAGACTTCCGACGAGATGGTCGCGTTCTGGGCGAAGTGGGTGAAGGATTATCCCATCGTGTCGCTCGAAGACGGGCTCGCTGAGAATGATTGGGATGGCTGGGGGAAGCTGACGAAGGAACTCGGCGGGAAGATTCAGCTGGTGGGCGACGATTTGTTCGTCACTAATGTGCAGTTCCTGCAGGAGGGAATCGACAAGGGTGTCGCCAATTCGATTCTGGTGAAGGTCAATCAGATCGGGACGGTCAGCGAGACTCTGGACGCGATCGATCTGGCGCGGCGGAATGGATACACGTCGGTGATATCGCATCGCTCGGGCGAGACGGAGGACACGTTCATTGCCGATCTCGCGGTGGCGACCGGCGCGGGCCAGATCAAGACGGGCTCGGCCTCGCGCACCGACCGCATCGCGAAGTACAACCAGTTACTCAGGATTGAGGAAGAGCTGGGCGGGACGTCGCGGTTCTTGGGAATCAAAGCACTGAACTATCGGAGTCAGTGACGGTCGATCTTCCCTTTGAATCGTTTTATCGAATTGATGGTGGTGATTTTGAGGACGAGGGCACAGCGTATCTGAAACTCTGAGGTGAGCCAGGATGAACTATCGCGCATGGCTGGGATTGGCACTCCTCGTTGCCTATCTGGGCAGCTGGTACCTAAGGATCAGAGCGAGCCGTCGATCTGGTGCCACGCATAGCTTCGGCCGCCCATTGCTTGATAATCTCCTGCTTCTCATTTCCGGACTTCTACTAGCATCGGCATTGGGCCTGGCATTATGGATCTTCAAGGCTGACTCTCATTCAATCAAAGGGCACTATTTCGCATACATACTTTTTCTGTCATTGGGAGGTATTTTGACTTGGCTCTGCAATGGGATTCTCCGCCGCGTTAGGAAGCCGAGATAGTTCTCGTGCATCAGCTCGCGGACGGAGTGGAGAATGCGAACGCGAGTTTCGCAAGAAGGCGAGTCGTTAGGCCTATCGCTTCAGAATCCCATCTTGTCATCGGCCGACGGACCGTAGGTGGCGGGGACGGGTTTTTCGTTCAGGCGCAGGTACACACCGAGCTGGGCGCGGTGATGCACCAGGTGATTCAGGAACATCTGCCGGTAGGCTAGGAAGCGTTGTCCCTCGAAGATGGTCTTACCCTGGAAACTTAGTTTCCAGTTTTCTTTCCAGGCGCTGTCGGGCGTCGCTTGCAGAGCGGCGCGAACTTTGCCTGCGCCTTCGTCGAGAACCTGCACGAGCTGGGCGGAAGACTCGAATGGTACAGGCTTGATGCTGCCCGTGGAAAAGTCATACTCCGGTGTAGTCAGAATCGTCAGGCCGAAGCCTGCAAGCTGGGCAACGTGAGGAGCGAGCTTGCCCATCGGCATCGACTTGGAGTGAGGCGCGAAATCTTTCTTGTCAGCTGGCACGCGCTCCAGGGTTGTGCGCGTCTTTTTAATTTCTTCATCCAGTTCGGGAAGCAGTAGCTCGCTAAAGGGCATGATTCCTCCGTCCGTTCGAGTATAACCCCCGAGTTGCGGGTACTTAGAAAGAATCCCATCCGAATGACAGGCTGGGGAATCCAATGTCCATGCGACGTCGTATAGGCTTGATCGGTTTTATTGCCATTATTCAGTCCGTTCTCTTCTTGGTGCATTTGCTCCTCTATGAGACGTGGATGTATTCACCTTCGGGCGGCGTTGCGGGTGCTTCGTGGATCAGACTGACGCTGGGCCTCTTGTCGGTGAGTTTTGTTGCCGCGTCGCTGCTGGCCTTCCGCTATACAAATGGCGCTCTCCGGGCCTTTTACCGGGGCGCAGCGGTCTGGCTGGGCACGCTGACCTTCCTCTTTTTCGCAACGCTATTGGCTTGGACCGTCTTTGGAGTGGCGGGCCTGACGGGGCTAGGCGTCAACTTTCACCGGATGGTGGAATTGCTGTTCGGCGCGGCAATTGCGATCGGACTCTACGGAGTTTTCAACGCGAACTGGACGCGAATCACCCGAATCACGGTGCGGCTCGCAAACCTGCCAGAGGCTTGGCGCGGACGAACGGCGGCGCTCGTCAGCGATGTGCACCTGGGGCACGTGCGCAATGGCAGTTTCCTCCGACGCACCGTGGCGAAAATTCTGAAGGAAGAACCGGACGCGATTTTTATTGCAGGCGACTTGTTTGATGGCACTGCCATCGACGCCGGGCGGGCAGCGGAGCCGCTGAATAAGTTAACGGCCCCACAGGGCGTGTATTTCGTTGCGGGCAATCACGAGCAATTCGGGGACGACAGCAAGTATCTGCGTGCGGTTGAGGCGGCCGGAGTTCGGGTGCTCGACAACGAAAAAGTCGAAGTGGATGGCCTGCAGATTATCGGCGTGCCCTACCGGAATGCAACCCGGCAACTGGCGTCGGTGCTGCACCGCGTCCGTTTGGATCGGGATCGCGCCAGCATTCTGTTGATCCATGCTCCGGATCAGCCGGCGGTCGCGGAGGCTGCCGGTGTTTCTCTTCAATTATCCGGGCACACGCACCTTGGGCAGTTCATCCCCTGGAGTTGGATGGCGCGGAGGATTTACCGCCAGTTTGTATACGGCCTGAGCCGGATCGGGAAGATGCAGGTTTTTACTTCGAGCGGGGCAGGAACGTGGGGACCGCCGCTGCGGCTGGGATCGAATCCGGAGATTGTGATGCTGGAGTTCGAGTAGAGGCGCTCGCGCCGAGTTGGTGAAAGAATCGAACGAGCACTGGGAACCAGTGAAGCGTTCGTCAGTGTCAGTGCGTGCCTCACGTGGCAATTGTGCCTTGCCAGCCAGGGAATATAATTGTGGACATGAACGATAGCGAAATAATTTTTTCGGTGTATGACTCTCCGGAAGGGGGATTCGAAGCGCGCGCCCTCGGCCATGCCATCTTTACTCAGGCAGAAACCATGGAAGAGTTGAAGACCATGGTTCGCGACGCAGTGAGATGCCACTTCGACGATAATACTGCACCATCCGTCATTCGCCTTCACATCGTCAAAGACGAGGTCATTTCTGTTTGAGGCTGCCCCGTGATCTGTCCGGTCACGAACTCGCAAAACTCTTGCGCCGGTTTGATTATGCAATAATCCGGCAAACCGGCAGTGACATGCGTTTGAGATCGTCAATTCGAGGAATGCCCCATCACGTCACTATCCCTGCGCACAATCCACTTAAAGTCGGAACTTTGGCGGGCATTCTGTCCGAAGTTGCCGATTACCTCAGGATTGATCGCCCTAAGCTTGATAAGGAACTTTTTGGATGAGTCGTCCGAAACCTCTCATACTCACCATTCTCGACGGCTGGGGATATCGCGCCGAGACCAAGGCCAACGCCATCGCGCTCGCTCGCAAACCTACCTACGACCGGCTGCTGCGGGAGTATCCCAACACGCTGATTCATACCAGCGGGCCGTTCGTCGGGCTGCCTGAGGGGCAGATGGGGAACAGCGAAGTCGGGCATCTCAACATGGGCGCGGGGCGTATCGTGCACATGGACATCACCCGCATCGATCTGATGATCCAGAATGGGGAGTTCTTCTCTCACCCCGTTCTGCTTGCCGCGATGAAGCATGCGCGCAACGGGGAGCGGCGGTTGCATCTGTTCGGTCTCGTCTCTGACGGAGGTGTGCACTCGCAGCAGGCGCATCTGTACGCGCTGTTGAAAATGGCGAAACAGAATGGCCTGGAACGTGTGTTTGTTCACGCCTTTATGGATGGGCGCGACACTCTGCCCACCAACGGTGCCGGACATTTGGAACAGCTGCAGCAGAAGATGCGCGAGTACAACTGCGGCAAGATCGCTTCCGTCAACGGCCGCTACTACGCGATGGACCGCGACCGGCGCTGGGAGCGCATTGCCAAGGCCTACAACGCGATGGTGTTTGCCGACGCGGAAGGCGGGAAGTGGGCCGATCCGGTGCAGGGCATGAAAGATTCGTACAACAAGGGAGTGACCGACGAATTCGTGATTCCGTTCGTCTGTACCGACAGCCGCGGGCAGGCACTGGCCACCATTCGTGACGAAGACTCCTGTATCTGCTTCAATTTTCGTGCCGACCGAGTTCGGCAGATTACGCGTGCGCTTACCCGCAACAGCGGATTGAACGACAAGGGCGGCAGCGACCTTCCGGGGGCGGCCGATCTCGATGCCACGATCCCGCGCGACGGCGTACCGAGGAATTTGCATTATGTTTGCATGACGCGGTACGACAAGAATTTCAGCCTGCCGGTGGTGATCCCACCGGAGTCGATGGCGAACATTCTGGCCAACGTGATGGGCGGCTTGAACATGCGCAATCTGCGTGTGGCGGAGACCGAGAAGTACGCGCACGTCACATATTTTTTCAATGGCGGCGTGGAGCAGCCGTTCCCCGGCGAAGAGCGCGTGATGGTGCAATCGCCCAAGGTCGCGACCTACGATTTGAAACCGGAGATGAGCGCCGCGGGCATTGCCGACGCGGTCGTGAAAGCCACTGAGGACGGCACGTTCGACGTGATGATCGTGAACTTTGCCAATGCCGACATGGTAGGACACTCCGGCAAGATTGAACCCACGGTTAAGGCAGTCGAAACCGTGGACGCCTGCCTGGGCCGCATTGAGGCTGCCGTTCGCGCCAAAGGCGGAGCCATGCTGATCACCGCCGACCACGGCAACGCCGAGATGATGATCGATCCCGCGACAGGCGGGCCGCATACGGCGCACACGACGAATCCGGTGCCGTTTATTGTTGTGTCAGAAAATTTCAAACACTTTACGCTGAGGCCTGGCGGATCGCTGCGTGATATTTCCCCTACTGTTCTAGGGATGCTTGGGATTGACGAACCGAAGGAAATGACAGGAACGGACTTGCGGGTTTGGCTGAAGAGCTGAGTGAATCGTCGGCCCGCCATCAGCGGCGAGAGCCTTTAACCGGGAGATCGCTGAGGAGTCGCGAAGGGCGCAGAGAAAGACCGTCGGGACGCTAGTTCGTCAGCAATGCCGGAGCCGTGGCCAGAAGCCCAGCTGCCAATTCCAGGTCATGCAGATCCTCGCGGCTGAAATCCTTCGCTGACTTCGGATCGAGTGCCTTGCGCGAGATCTGAATCACCCCCACCACAACGGAACCCCGGTCCATGATCGGTACCGACATGAGTTTCTGAATGGGCGACGGGGCTGCCGCTTCGTCCGATTTGTTGGCGTCAGGCTTGATAGTCTCAAAGATGCTGGCGTGCTTTACGCGGGCAAAGTTGTTGAAAATTTCCGCCTTCTTGCTCAGCGCCGTGTGCGCCGCCACCGCTTTGCTGGACAATGGAATCGCACCCGTAGTCCGCAGGTGTTCGGGAAACACAAAGCGGAGCAGGCCTCCCTCCAGTCGCAGCAGCGCGACTTCGGTGTTCTGCACGCTAAAGATCTTCGCCATCACCATGCACAGGTCCTGCGCCGTCACACCCTCGCCCAGCACGGTTCCCAGGGGAAGCAGATGCTCAGGAAGTACGATTTCTTCCATCATCGCCTGATCGTTAGGTTGGGTCATAAGTAGCCCGCGAACTCCGCTTTCACGCAGCAACCTAGACTCTACCGCACTTTGCGCGCCATAGGGTACTTCCTAAAGTAACGACGGCTGGGTCCCTAAGTCTTGTATTTTCAGTACAAGGCCAAACCAAAGTCGCTGTCCGGCACTTAGTCGGGTAGTCTGCGACCAGCCGCAGACCATCAATGCCTGACAGTTTTTGTCAGCTGCACCAAAGTCGAGGCACTGATCATCACCTTTGGCCTGGCCCCGTTTCTTCCCGGCCACAAACTCATTTACACTTCCGCCTATGAGTAATCCGACGCAACCTAACGTGAAGCTAATCAACGGGCCCGACTACCAAGAGAATTATGCCAACAGCGTGCAGATGCGCGTGAACATCTGGGACTTCTTTCTGGTGTTCGGGACACTGCAGCAACAGACCGAGACCCACGTGGAGATCAAGAACTTCCAGGGTATCTACTTGAGCCCGCAGCAGGCAAAGGCTCTATTGGGACTTCTGCAGCAGAACGTGGCGGGCTATGAGAGCGCCTTCGGAGAGATCAAGCTTGACCCGCGCATGGGCTCGCAAGGACCAGTGCACTAAGTCTTAAGTCGGTGTAGCGACGTAGCGTGCTCGTCTCAGCCGGCAGCATCCGAGAGAGACGTTGCAAGCAACGCCTCTGCCGATGAAGCTCCGGATAGAATGACTTCTCCCATGCGATCTCCCCGCCCGCATCCTGCCATCCTATTCGCGATCATCTTTGTTGTGATTTTTCTGCTGCATACCCCGCTGCTGCAGCTTCCATATTTTTGGGATGAAGCGGGATACTATGTGCCCGCCGCGCGCGACCTGCTGCTCAGCGGGAGCCTAATCCCGCATACCACGGTCTCGAATGCGCATCCGCCACTGGTGTTGGCCTGGATCGCGCTGTGGTGGAAATGCGTAGGGTACGCCCCGGTTGTGACACGATCGGCGATGCTGATGGCCGCTGCATTCTCGCTACTGGGAGTGTTTCGCCTGGCCGAACGCGTGGCGAATACGCAGGTGGCCATTGCTTCCACGTTGTGTACGGCGTTGTATCCAGTCTTCTTTGCGCAAAGCTCGCTGGCCCAGGTGGACTTGGCTGCGGCGGGGCTTACTTTCTGGGGCTTGTGCGCTTATCTTGAGGATCGTCCGGTGGCGGTAGCGATCTGGTTCTCACTGGCTGCGCTTGCCAAAGAGACCGCGATTCTCGCGCCGGCTGCGCTGGCGTTGTGGGAAGCTTTGCGTTTTGTTTTGCCGAAGTGGGGATTGCTGCGGGGACTTTGGAACAGTGTGGACTCAGAAGGCAATCCGCGGCCTGCACGGCGTATTCTGTCGCTACTGGCTGCTCTGTTGCTGCTGGCGCTGTGGTACGCGTATCACCACGCGCGTACCGGATACATTTTTGGCAATCCGGAGTTTTTTCGCTACAACGTCTCTGCCAATCTCAATCCTTTACGATTCCTGCTGGCCCTGATTCTGCGGCTGTGGCAGGCCTTCGGCTATCTGCACTTGTGGGTGTTCACGCTCGGCATGCTGTTGGCTATGCTTCTACCGCCGCTGAAAGATGATGACGTCGAGCGTGGGCGCATCGCGATCCCGGTGCAGATGATGTTTCTCGTCGTGGTGACGGCGTATGTGGTGGCCATGGCGTTGATCGGCGGCGCCGTGCTGGCGCGCTACATATTGCCGACGGTACCGCTCGTGATCATCGTTGCGGTATCGACGTTTCGTAGGAGGCTACGTTATTGGCGTGTGGCCGTCGCTGTGGTTGCGGTGGCATTCGTTGCCGGGTTGTTCTGGAATCCGCCGTACGGATTCTCGCCGGAAGATAATCTTGCCTATCGCGATTACATCGTTCTCCATCAGGACGGAGAGCGCTTCCTCGAGGCGCGCTATCCCATGGCACACGTGCTCACCGCCTGGCCCGCTTCGGACGAACTAAGCCGTCCGTGGCTCGGCTACACGACTCGCCCGATGCAGGTCGTGCGCATCGAGGACTTTTCTCTCGAAGAAGTGCTGTCCGCTGCCGACTTTCGTTCGCATTTCGACGCCGCGCTGGTGTTCTCCACGAAATATGAGCCTGCGCACCCGCTGCTGGATCGCTGGAAGACATGGACGGACTTGAAAAGCAGATTCTTCGGCTTCCACCGTGACTTGCCTCCGGCGGCCGTGGCGCGGATTCTGGGCGGGCAGGTTAGGTTTAAGGAAGAGCGCAAGGGGCAGTGGGTGGCAGTGATTGAGATGCAGCAGAGTGAGCTACAGAATGCCGCGCTGCGACCGCACTGATCCTTGCTCACTTCTGCATCAGATGGCACGAATGCGTCTTGATCACGAGCCACACTTCGCGGCCAGGCGCCAGTTGCAGCGAGTCGCGCGCAGCTAGTGTGAGGTGGACGTCCATGTCGACTCTGCACTTTACACGTGCGCCGATGATTACATCACGTTGCTCGAGTGACGTGATGCGTCCGGGAATCACGTTGCGGGCGCTGAGGCCGACCGGCGGCGCCGTTGCCAGCAGGATGTCTCCGGCGCGGATTCCCACGCGCAGTGCCGAACCTACGCCTCCACGCACCAGTGGGGTTTCGAGCAGCACTGGTCCTCCTTCTCCCGCAATGCGGCAGGTCATGGTGCCACGCTCCGGGCGGATCGCTTCGACCACGGCGTCGAAGATGTTTTCGAATCCCACCAACTGAGCGACGGTCTCCTGTTGAGGCGCCGCGATTACTTCGTGCGGCGTGCCTTGGGCCACGATGCATCCGGCGTCGAGGACGATCACGTACTCGCCGAGGGCAAAGACTTCTTCCCGGCTGTGCGTGACGTAGAGGATGGGAATGCGGCGAGCCTGGTTCCAACTACGCAGATCGTCAATGATCTTCGACTTGGTCGCGGCATCGAGGGCGGCGAGGGGTTCGTCGAGCAGCAGCACGGTGGGATCGGTCACCAGGGTGCGCGCTAACGCCGTGCGCTGACTTTCTCCACCGGAAATTTCTCGGGGGTAGCGCGACGCGAGGTGAGGAATGCGAAATGCCTGCAAGATCGCAGACGCTTGCGCCGCGCGCTCAGCCTGCGGCAAATGAGCGAGGCCGTATTCGACGTTCTGCTCTACAGTCAGGTGTGGAAAGAGCGCGAGGTTCTGAAATACATATCCGACGCGGCGTTTTGCCACGGGAAGATCGATGCGCTGCGCGGCATCGTACAGGATGCGATTGCCGATGGCGATGCGTCCTGAGTCCGGGTTGGCCAGGCCGGCAACGCAGTCGAGCAGAGTCGTTTTACCCGCGCCCGATGGACCGAACAGGATGGTGAAGCCGGATGCTGTTTGGAAGTCAACTTCTAGAACGAAGTCGCGGGATTGTGCTGCGAAGCTCTTGCGGAATCGGGCAGCGAGCGGAGGGGCGGCTGATTCTCCGCTTTGTTCTCCGGCTTGCGAGGGCGGAGATGCGGCAGTCACGGCTTCAGCGGGCTCGATCGCACGAGGTTCATTCATCGCAGATCATTCTAGGGAGCTTCGCTTTGGTTGGCAAAATCAGAACCTCAGGAGCTTGGGATAGAAATTCCTTGACGAGCCGCGGGTTGCGCGGAGGGGCACGGGGTCCTCCGACTGCGAGGATGACAGGGGCGGGGAGGTTGGCGAACTTGATCACGGTTTATTTTACGGGTCCGATGACCCACGCCTTTCGATTCACACCATAGACCACGGCCAGCATCGCAAAGCTGAACGCCAGCAAGAGCAGCGCAGTCTCGTTCGCGGTGGCGTAGTCGGACGCTTGGACGCGGTCGAAGATATCGATGGAGACGGTCCGCGTGACGCCGGGAATGTTTCCGCCGACCATGAGGACGACGCCGAATTCTCCCATGGTGTGAGCGAAGCTGAGAGCGGTTCCAGTAATCAAGCCGGGGACGGAGACCGGAGCGATTACGCGAAAAAAAGTCCGCAGCGGGGAAGCGCCCAGGGTTGCCGACGCCGCGATCAGCTTGCGATCGACTCCGTCAAAAGAAGCGGCGAAAGGCTGTACTGCAAACGGCAGACTATAGAGGATGGAGCCAATCACCAAGCCGCTGAAGGTGAAAGCCAGAGTGTGCCCGGTGAGGGAGACCCACCAGCGGCCCAGCGGACTGCGCGGGCCGAGCGCGATGAGAACATAGAATCCCAGCACGGTCGGGGGGAGCACGATGGGCAGCGCTACTACGGCTTCCACCAGAAACTTCCAGCGCCAGCGGGAGAATGCAATCCAATAAGCTACGGGCAGACCAAGGAACAGCAATATGGCGGAGACCGTGATCGCTAGTTGGATCGTTAGCCAGAATGCTTGCCAGTCGATTGCCATGGTGACTCTTGTTGCTGTAGGGAGCCCGTGCTGCTCGCGGCTTCCGCGGGCGAGACGCCCCCGGGACAGCCGGCGAGACGCCGGCGCTACGAAAAAGCACTAGTCCCGCGGCAGAGCAAATCCGTATTTCCGCAGCAACTCCGCAGCCTCTTTCGTCTTAACGTACTCCAGAAACTCCGCCGCTTCTTTCTTATGCCGGGAATGAGAAAGCACAATCATGCCCTGCGCCAGCGGAGGATAAAAATCCACAGGAACCTCCCAGTACTTTCCTTTGCCGCGCATCGCCGGTGCGATGGCGTGCGCGAACGCCACGAACCCTGCCTGTGCGTTGCCCGACTCCACGAACTGGGCCGCCTGCGAGATGTTCTCGCCCAGCACAAGGCGATCGGCAAGGCGATCATACAAGCCAGCATGTTTCAGAGCCGCCACCGCCGCCCGGCCATAGGGAGCATGCTCCGGATTGGCAATCGCTATCTTCTTCACCGAAGAGTCGAGCAGAACATTCATGCCTCGGTGTTCAACGTCGAGCGAAGAATCCGCTGGAACCCAGAGCACGAGCTTTCCGACTGCATATTGATACAGGCTTGCGCCGTCGGCGTCGCCCGCGGTGATGAGCTGGCGAGGATAATCCATATCCGCAGAGAAGAACAGATCGAACGGCGCGCCGTTCTGAATTTGCTGGGTAAGCGCCCCGGAGGCTCCGAACGAAAAGTTCACTTTCACGCCTGTCTTCTTCTCGTAGCCCTCGCCGATCTCTTTCAGCGCTGTGCTCAAGTCGGCTGCAGCCGCCACGACTAGTTCGGGGGCGCCTTTCTTCGCTTGCTTCTCTTGAGCCCATCCCCGAGTCGAACTTAGAACCATGCACGCTGCGAGGACTGCCGAGGAAACAGATCCGATCGCTTTGCGCATAGGTTTAATCTCGTCCTGCGATGCATCGAAAGCAAATTGTACAGGTCCAGTGCGTGGTGCGCAGGCAGGGAATCGGTTTTTCCCAAAGTGGTCCGGTCTGAGCTGTTTCTGCTGCTTTTGCGTTGCTTCGCCCGCGTCTCCTCTCGATACCGGCGGGTGAGTGTCATCATGCGAATCGGTCGTTCTCTGTTTTTATTGCGTGTTCTGATATTTGTTCTAACTTGCTTTGCCGTTATTTCAACAGTACAAGCGCAAGGTGCGAAGCAGACTGTTCCTCAAAACCCCATCCCCGACGCCGATGCCGATCACGTCAAGGAGCGCGCCGAGTGGTTCTTCCGCGGCCGTCTAGTGCACGGGAAACCCTCCGCCGAGCTTCGTCGCCGAGCCTATCAGGCCAAGCTGCGGATGCACGCGCAGTACGCCGCTGCGCTCGCTGCCGGGACCGGCGCGAAGGGGCCTGTATCGCTCTCGTCAGGCTCGTGGGTGCCGTTAGGGCCCATGCCCTTGGCCTCCGATGCAACCGGCAACGGCACGCAGGATTATCACCAGGTATCTGGCCGCGCGACGGCTATCGCGATCGATCCCGCCGATTCGACCGGCAACACGGTATACCTCGGCGGAGCGCAGAGCGGAATATGGAAGTCGACCAATGCGGCCAGCAACACGGCGAACAGCGTGACCTGGGCTCCGGTCACTGACGATCAGGCCCCGCTCTCGATCGGAGCGATCGCCATCCAGCCCGGGAACACAGATCCGACGCGGACGGTGATTCTCGGCGCCACCGGGGAAGCGGACAATTCCGGCGACTCTTATTTCGGATTGGGCATTCTGCGGTCTGCCAACTCGGGCACGAGTTGGACGTTGATTCCGAACGCTAATGGAGGCGCGCTGTCCTTCAGCGGCCTGGGCGGGACGCGCATGGCATTCAGCACGGCCACCGGACAAACGAACACCGTCGTCTCCGCGATGGCTACCACTTCCGAAGGCGTTATCGACGGCGCCGTCACGGCTAACACGACGCGCGGTCTCTACACATCGCTCGATGCCGGACTCTCCTGGACTTATAACGCGCTAGTCGATCCCGGCGGCGCGACAGACGCTACTTCCGCAACCTCGATTGTGTACAACGTCGGAGCTGGTTTGTTCTTCGCCGCGATTCGTTATCATGGCTTTTACTCCTCGCCCGACGGCACGCACTGGACCCGTCTCGCGGTACAGCCCGGCGGAGCGCTGCTCAGCACTGCCGCGTGTCCGCCGCAATCAACCTCGAACAATTACGGATGCCCCAGCTATCGCGCCGAGATCACAGTGGTGCCGGGGCGCAACGAGATGTATGCCTGGTTCATTTATTTTTCTGCGAGCGGCAACACCGTCGATGGGGGCATTTGGCAAAGCTCCAACGGAGGCGCGTCATGGACTTCGATCTCAGACACGGCGATCATCAATTGCGGCGACAGCTACGGATGTGGCGTGCAACAGGGGGCTTACGATCTGGAATTGCTGGCAGTGCCGAACGGATCGGCCACGGATTTATATGCCGGCGCGATCAATCTCTACAAGTGCGGCATCAATTCACAGAATCCGACGTGCGCGTCCTCTCCGTTCATGAACCTTACCCACGTCTACGGATGCGATCCGATTGCCGCGCCCGCCCACGTACATCCCGACCAGCACGCGCTGGCTTATGCAATTCCGACTTCGGGCACCGACTCTGGCAATGCCTTGATGTATTTCGCCAATGACGGAGGCATTTACCGTGCACTCAACGGATTCTCGGGACTCAACACGGGCGCTTGTTCGGGCACCAATCAGTTCGACGACCTGAACCAGAATCTGGGATCGATGACGCAATTCGTCAGCTTCTCGCAGCATCCGACCGACCAGAACACATTGCTGGGAGGAACGCAGGATAACGGCTCCCCGGCAAGCAGTCAGGCAACGACGAATCCAAGCTGGGGGAACGTTCTCGGCGGCGATGGCGGCTATAAAGCCATTGATCCGGGTGCCACATCGAACTGGTACGCAGCCAACCCTGACGTGCCTCCCGGCGGCCTTGGCGTTCAACTCTGCACCAGCGGGGTGAACTGCTCCGACAGCGGCTTCAACTTCGTGGTCACCAGCGGAACGGTTGGCGGCGACGATGGTGCATTCTATTTTCCTTATGTTCTCGACCCGCAATCGTCCACGGCGATGCTGGTCGGCACCTGTCGCGTGTGGCGTGGGGCGCGTACGGGCGGCGGATTCATCGCACTCAGTCCGAACTTCGACACACTGAGTTCGGGAACATGCTCAGGAAGGGAAGTCAACCAAGTATCCGCCCTTGCTACGGGTGGCGACTCCGACAGCAATGGCTCCAGCGTCATTTATGCAACCACCAGCGGACTCGGACCGCTGGACGGAGTTCTCTCCGCTCTGCCGGCGGTCACGTCTGGGTCACCCGTTTCGCCACGGGTGGGATTCCCACCTTCGCCGATGTCACCGACAATGGCCCGCTGGGAAACATCAATCCGAACCAGTTCCCCATATCGAGTGTCGCGATCGATTCGTCAGATCCGACTGGCAGCACGGCGTACGTGACGGTCATGGGCTTTACCGGGGGCACAGGTCATGTCTGGAAGACCACCAACGCGGGCGGAGCCTGGACCGACTTCACCGGCAACCTTCCGGACTCTCCGGTTAACGCCGTCGTCGTCTATCCCGCGCTGTCGCAGGTGTACGTGGCAACCGATGTGGGCGTGTTCGCTAGTTCTACGTCCCTTCCGGCAACCTGGACGGAACTCGGACCGAATCCAAGCACGGACCAGATCGGATTCCTGCCCAACGTCGCAGTCACCGCGATTGCAGTCTTCAGTTCCGGCGGGCAGCAGTTGCTGCGGGCGTCGACCTATGGCCGCGGCATGTGGCAATTTAATTTGGTCATCACACCGGACTTCGAACTGTCCGTTTCCAATTCGCTGCTGACCATCTTCCCGGGACAGACTGCGACTTTGAACGGCACCGCCAGCGCGTTCGACGGATACGCCAGTTCCGTGACACTGAGCTGTGTCGCGGGATCGACGGCACCGCCGAGCACGTGCTTGGTCTCGCCATCGACGCTGACTCCCGCGAACAAAACGCCGTTCACGGTCACTGTCGGCGGCGCCGTGGGCGACTACAGCTTCAACGTGCAGGCAGCTGGGTCCGATACGAAAAACATTACACACCAGGTTCCTGTAACGCTGCATGTGGTGAACTTCGCGATGACTCCGCCGTCCCCCGCAACCGTGACCGTGCCGCTAGGAACCACGTCCGCTCCAATAAGCTTCCAGATCACTGCCACGGGATCGTTCAATCAGAGTGTGACTGTTTCCTGCAGCCCTGCCATCGCCAACTCTACCTGCGTGCTGACACCGTCGAGCACGGTCTACCCCACTTCAACCACCGCGGCGAACATGACCGCCAGCGTGGTTGTCCCTCTGGGAACCGCACCGGGCAGCTATCCCGTGACCCTGCAGGCTACGACCGCCGGAGCGCCAGCAACGCTGACGACGTCGTTCACGCTGACTGTTACTACCAGCCCAGACTTTATTTTGACGGAGCCGACTGCGTTCCCCGAGGTGAATGTAGGGAGCACCGGCATCGCAGGGACACTCTCAATCGCTTCGCAGGACGAATTCAGCGGAACGGTCACTCTAAGTTGTCCGACCACGTTCGGCGCCGGCAGTTGCAGCATCAGCCCCACGTCGGTGAGTTCGTTCCCCGCGACCGTAACTCTCACCATCAATGGCACCAGCTTCACCGCCGGGACCTATTCGCTCTCCATTACCGGAAGCTCCGGTTCGGTCGTGCATTCTTTGGTAGTGCCATTTAATGTCGGCGACTACGCGATTTCCGGGACGCAAACGCTTTCGCTGGCGCCGAGCGGTCAGGCCACGGCTAATCTCACGCTGACCTCGTTGTCGTTCTATAGCGGAATGATCAACGCTACGTGTGATGCCAGCGCTCTGTCAGGCGCGATGTGTACGCTCTCGCCTGCGAACCCCATCGCTCTCGCCACCGGAGGCACTGCGAGCCTCATTGCGACTATTAACGTTCCGAACAATGCAAACTCCGGAGCCTACAACATCAACATCACCACCCACGACACCACGGGAACGCCCAGCCATTCCTTTACTGTGACGCTGACCGTGGCGCAGGATTTTATCGTGACCTCTTCCACGCCAACCCAGACCGTGACCGCGGGCAAAACCAGCGGCGCCTATAATCTGACGATTCTGCCCGTGGGCTCTTCGTTTGATGGTGCGGTGACGCTCGCTTGCTCCTCCGGCCTGCCAGCTCAGGCTCAGTGCATATTCAGTCCATCGGCTCCGCAAACTCCGGGAGGCTCTGCAGTGGACGTGGTGATGAGCATCTCCACCACGGCGCGGACGGCGGCTCTGCAGTCGCAATCCCGTCACGCTTCGATTTTCTACGCGCTATGGTTGATGTTGCCGGGAATCGTGATTGCCTGGGGCGCGGGCAGCGCTCGCTTTGCGAAGCGCAAGCTTCATGGCCTGGGTTCGATCGCGATACTTGTTTTGGCGACGTTGTCTCTGTTGTCCTGCGGAGGCGTCAGCACTGGTGGCGGAGGCTCGACGGGAAACCAGCCTGTCACCTACCACATTACTGTGACCGGCACGTCTCCGGGAACGGCGGCCGATGCTGGGCAGAGCGTACAAGTGATTCTCGTCGTAGACTAGGTCGTTGGCTCGGGATGTCGCGCGCTGTAGTCCGTGGTCGGACTGCGCTGTACGCGATCCTCCTCGCGCAACCTCAATGACCGATTCCCAGCACAACGTAGTCGTCATCGGCGGTGGCGTAGTGGGGCTCGGGGTCGCTCTCGAAATCACGCGCCGCTTCCCCCATTTTCGGCTGCTGCTTCTCGAGAAAGAAGACCGCGTGGCGCGCCACCAGAGTGGACACAACAGCGGCGTGATCCATTCCGGCGTCTACTATAAGCCCGGCTCGATGAAGGCGCGGCTGTGCGTCAGCGGAGCAGCGGCCATGGTCGAGTTCTGCCGCGAGCATGGAATTGCTCACAACGTTTGCGGCAAAGTCATTGTGGCCACTCGGGCAGACGAACTCGCTCGTCTCGAAGAATTGCGTAGGCGCGGAGAAGCCAACGGTCTTACCGGCCTCCGCCTGATCGGGCCAGAAGAGTTGCATGAAATCGAGCCGCACGCCTGCGGGCTGCAAGCCCTGGTCGTGCCTTCCACGGGAGTTACCGACTACGCCGCAGTCTGCGAGAAATATGCCGAGTTGATTGCCGCACGCGGGGGCACAGTACTTACCTCTGCTGCCGCTACGGGCATCCGCCGCATGGCCAGCGAAATTCTGGTCGAGACGCCTCAAGGTGCGTTCTCCGCCACGGCGCTCATCAACTGCGCCGGTCTGTTTGCCGACCGAATCAGCTGGATGGCGGGCGACGACCCCGCCGTGATGATCGTTCCGTTTCGCGGCGAATATTATGACCTTGTGCCGGGGCGCGCCTCGCTGGTGCAAGCGCTGATCTATCCCGTTCCCGATCCGCGCTTTCCGTTTCTCGGCGTGCACTTTACCCGACGTATCACCGGCAAAGTGGATGCGGGTCCTAACGCCGTCCTCGCCCTGGCGCGCGAGGGCTACCGCCATACCGACATCAGCGTGCGCGACCTGGCTTCCTGGCTCGCATTCCCCGGCTTCTGGCGTATGGCCCGGCAGCATTGGCGGAATGGCCTCGACGAATGGCATCGTTCGCTCTCGAAGCCGGCCTTCGTTTGCGCATTGCAGCGTTTGCTTCCGGAAGTTGAGGCGAAAGATCTGGTTCCGGGTGGCTCAGGAGTGCGCGCTCAGGCCCTCAAGCCCGACGGCACCTTAGTGGACGATTTCCAATTCGTACCCTCCGGCAAGGTGCTGCACGTGCTCAATGTTCCCTCGCCAGCGGCTACGGCCTCGCTGAGTATCGGCAAGGCCATTGTTGATATGGCAGCAGCCAATATGGGTCTGTCCTAATACGCGTCTGTCCTAGCGATCCGACAGCCACCTGGTCAAAAAATAAACCGCAGTGACATCTGGATCTGCCGCGGGCTGCCAATCGTCTTGTTCCGTCACACCCGGTCCGGACGGACAGTTGTAAAACCCGGTATTGCTGTTGTCGCAGGCGGTAGGCCGCGGGGGCGTCCCAATGACAGGCCGAGGCGTAAACCGCTCCCGCTCATGTGCTCCTTCGTCGACTAAGTGCGATTGGGGTGGGATTGTACAACACTCGATCGGAGTCTCGTCATGAAGGGCTGTTGCATCGGATCCAGAAGAAAAATCGATCTGTGGCAAACGAAAAGACGTTCGTTCAGATATGCGCTTCGTGCTAGTGTGAGGTTTCGAGTCGCTTCACCCTTGAGAAATTGCGGCGTGGAGGTCGAGAATGAGGGTTTGTCCCAATAGCGAATGCGTGGCCTTTGGCCGCATCGTGTTTTCGGTGGCGACCCGCTGCCCCCTGTGCAGGTGGGACTTGAAGAATGCGCTTCCCGCGAGCGAGACGGCGGCTACGCCCAAGCCGGACAGGCATCCTCCTTCAGCGCGCTGAGCGAACTTGCGGTGCACGGCGTCACTTCCCAATATCTTCATTCCACAAATCTGGGTGCGCGCCGATGAAGTCGCGCATCAAGCGAACGCATTCCGAATCGTCGAGGACCACAACGCTTGCTCCGTGTTGCTGGAAGAGTTCCTCGGCACCCTGGAAGTTTCGATTCTCTCCAATGACGATGCGCGGAATACGAAACAGCAAGGCGGTTCCGGTGCACATGATGCAGGGACTGAGAGTGCTGACTAAAGTCAGTTTAGCCCAATCCCGCCGCCGGCCGGCGTTGCGAAGGCATACCGTTTCTGCATGGGCCGTCGGGTCCCCGCTCTGAACTCGCAAGTTATGACCTCGGGCAACAATCTGCCCTTGCTGGTTCGCCAGAACCGAACCGATCGGCAAGCCTCCCTCACGCAGCCCCTTTCTCGCTTCTTCGAGAGCTTCTCGCAGTAGCGCTTGATTGTTCATGGTCCTCCGCAACCGTCCTTAACGCAGCTTGTAGCGCTGCAGTTTGCCGGTGGCCGTCTTTGGGAGTTCTCGAAAAAACTCGATCCGGTGCGGCCGCTTGAAGACCGGTAGACGCTCCAGAACGAATCGCTGCAATTCCGAAGCGACTTCAGGATTTCCAGGTTTGCCGTCGCGGAGCACGACGCAAGCCACCGTTTTCACGAGCCCGTCCTCATCTTTCCGTCCGACGACGGCCGCTTCCTGTACCTCCGGATGTTCGAGAAGCTGGTTCTCGATTTCAATCGGGCTGACCCATGTGCCACTGACTTTTAACATGTCATCGGACCGCCCTGCGTACCAGAAGTATCCGTCGCCATCCTCATAATAACGATCTCCGGTGCGAAGCCAGTGGCCATTCATTATCTCTTTCGTCTTTTCGTGCTGGTTCCAATAACAGGTGCAAGCGGCGTCGGTCTTGACGATTAAGTCGCCCATTTCGCCGGGCGTGACGGGATGATTGTTTTCGTCCATAATGCGCGCTTCAAATCCGGGAATGATCGTGCCGCTGGAACCCGGCTTGACTGCGCCCGGACGGTTCGCGATGAACATGTGCAGCGCTTCCGTGGACCCGATGGCATCGAGGATCTCGACTCCGAAGCGTTCTTTGAAGCGATGAAAGATGGCGGCAGGAAGACATTCACCCGCCGAAACGGCGTGGCGAATGGAAGAGAAATCTGGGATGTGTCCCGCGTCCGGCGGATGCGCCAGCAACTTCGCGTAGTTTGAGGGCACCGAGAAAAATAGCGTCGGACGAAAGCGCTCGACCACGTCAAAGACGCTTTGCGGCTTGGGCGGATCAGGCAGCAGTATGCTGGTCGCTCCCACTGCCAGTGGGAAGTAGAGCCCATTGCCCAGTCCATAGGCAAAGAAGAGCTTGGCCACGCTGAAGAAGCGGTCGCCTTCCGTAGCATTGAGAATCGCCTTCGCATAACGTTCGGCGCAAACCACCATGTCATGCTGCAGATGCACACAGGCCTTGGGCCGCCCGGTGCTTCCCGAGGAATACAGCCAGAAGGCTGGGTCATCTTTGCTGGTGCGCGCTGGATCGAGGCTGACCGAGCAATCGCGAATCCAAGTATCAAATGAAGTTGCGCCTGCTCGTTCGGCGTTTCCGACCACGATTAGCGTCTCAAGGGAGCGAAGTTTCTCCGCGGCAATAGCCTGTAGGTGAGGGAAGAGCGAGTCGCTGACAATCACGACTCGCGCCCGTGAGTTGTTAAGCAGGAATTCGTAGTCGGATGGCTTCAGCAGTGTGTTGACCGGGACGGGCACGGCTCCGATCTTGATCGCTCCGAAAAAGCTCGCGGCAAATTCCGGCGTGTCCAGCAGAAGAAGAAAGACCCGTTCCTCGATGCGGACTCCCAATTTCTTAAGCGCGTTTCCAACCCGATTCACCGACTCAAAAAGCTGGCGATAGGTGACACGGCGGTTCCCGCATTCGATGGCGACTTTCTCGCCGCGGCCTTCGGCTATGTGGCGATCCACGAAGTAAGACGCGGCGTTGAATTCCTCGGGAAGCAGTAACGCTGAGGCGGTCATGATTCTAATTGGTTCGACAGCCTGAAACGACAAGGTAGGCAGGGCACCGCCAATGATCAAAAAACGCCGGTCTCAGAATCGACTCTGAATTGGTGCGAAAGGGGGGACTCGAACCCCCACGGTTTTACCCGCCAGATCCTAAGTCTGGTGCGTCTGCCAATTCCGCCACTTTCGCTCCGGCCGGGAATATAGTTTACTGCCTTTGATGGCAGCGGGGAAGACATGTCGAACCGCAAGAGAGAGAGCTCCCGGACGCATTAGCTTTTGCGGGGTACTTCTGCGATAGGACGTGATGAGGCTTATTTAGATCACGAGGACGGATCGCGCTGCCGGTCCGTTTTCGGGCTTTTCGTTCCGTGGAAGTGACTTGACCTTAGGACGGCCTTATCCACGCCAGGACACAAACTGGCACCTCCAACTGCTTGAAACATGGAACCGATCGACCACGACTGGGCATCGCGGCAGCGCGCATTCCACTCCGTGAGAACGCTGCGCCGATGACGCAACGTCGCAAATGACGCTATTGCACTTCGTTCAGCTTTTGGTAGATCAGCATCGCCACCAGCACCAGCAGAAAAACTCCAGAGCCGATACTGAACACGCGCACCGGGACCGTCAGCCGGTTGACCTTCACCAACAGCTCGGTCTGCTCGTCTTGCATGTGCGAATTGTTGTCATCCAGAAACAGCTGATCATCCTCGTGCATGGTGAGAGTGCTCTTGTAAATCAGAAGGAGGATCAGACCTACGGCGAAAACTCCGAATACAACCGCCACCACAGTCAGCGTCATAAGACACCTCGGCAGATTCCATCCCAAGTGCAGCGGCTTTCCACTTTCTGAGCGAGGCGCGCGCAACACCCCGCGTCCAGTCCCGGGGAAGGCCCTAACGCGATGATTATAGACCCGTTGGCAAGTCCCTGGCACCCGATTTAATCCCTTTGTTCGGAGTCTGTTACAGGAGTGGGAAGAATGCGACTTCCAGGCTTCAGTCGGCATCTAACAAGAAGGTGGTTCCCGACCCGTGTTTCCAGATCGGCATTTGTGGCGGAAACGACATTTGCTATAATCAAACAGCTTTAAAGCCAAGGAGATACCAATGGCCACAACTACCGTCCCCGAAGTGACCAAGAAGGCCGCGCCCGTCACTCTTACCGCCAACGCTGTTACCAAGGTGAAAGAGATCATGGGCCAGCAGACCCCCGTTCCTGCCGGCTTGCGCATTGGAGTCGTCGGTGGCGGATGCTCCGGGTTCTCCTATTCGATGCAGTTTGAGAACGGCGCCGGAATGATGGACAAGACTTTCGACATGGAGGGACTCAAAGTGTTCGTCGATGCGACTTCGGTCATGTATCTGAATGGCTGCATCGTCGACTACGTCGAGACGCTCGAAGGCGCAGGCTTCAAGTTCGAGAATCCGAACGTGAAAAGCACCTGCGGCTGCGGATCGTCCTTCAGCGTGTAAGAGCGGGTCGCGATAGATTTCTAGAAAAATGAAACGGCCTCATCATCGAGGCCGTTTCCATTTTGAGACGAACATGTGGGGACAGCCGCCCTCGGCTGTCCACCGTGCGGAGCACGGCGAGTCCGCGTCTACTGCTGCGGCGGAGGATTGCTCGGCGGATTCGGCGTCCCGTACCCTCCGGTCGCCGGCGAGGTCGGATTGTTCTGCATCCCCGAAGGCGATGCCACGAGCGAGTTGCCCGTGCCGAAGCCGCTCGTGCTGCTGCCGTTCTGCCCGTTAAGGTTCGGCGTGCCCTGCTGGCCGAATCCCTGCAGTTGAGGCTGGTAGGGTGTCGTGATCAAACGTCCCTGATCTTGCCCCGGATCGTAAACAAATACCCAGTCCTTATACTTCTTCTTGTGATTGAATTCGCGGATCGTCGCGTCCTTGCTGATGCTGCCGACTCCCACGATCGGCCCGCCGATAATTTGGCCCGAACCGAGCTGATTGCTTGCGGGATTTCCGTTCCCGGTTCCTGGCGGATTCGTCTCCGTTCCGTCCCCAGTCCCATTCGAAGAAGACTGCGATCCCGGCTGCGGCCCAGGCTGCGATGGATCCGATCCTGCAGGCGCATTGCCCGTCGTCTGCTGATTCTGACCGAACGATGAATTGGAGTTCGCCCCAAAACCGCTGTTTCCACCAAATGTAGAGGGCTGCGAGAATGCTCCGGAGCTAGCCGGCCCCCCGTTCAATCCGCTGCTCAATCCGCCATTCGTACCGATTGGATTCGCACCGGGAATGCTCCCGCCTCCGATTCCGCTCAGAGACATTTGAACTTCGCCGAAGTGCAGCAGCTTGAAATCGGCGCACTTCGAGTTCTTGCAGCTCTCGGGGTCTTTGTATCGTTTGCGAAGAAATCGCAGGTTATTGGCGCTCTCCAGGTCTTCAATCTTTGTGGGATAGCGCCCGAATTTCTTGTAGTAGCCGCGTATGGCTCGCGAGTACTGCACTCCACGATGAATCATTTCTTCTTCACGGTCGCGCTTGATGTCGAATGCGATCGAAGGGACGATCACTCCCGCGAAAATGATCATTAGCGCCATCGCCAGAAGCAGCGTGAGCATAATGTAGCCACGTTCACTTCGTCGGGAGCGCTGTCGTGTTTGTGAATGGAAACGCATCGGAAACAATATTGAGTAATTGGGAAATTTGGTAATCGAGTAATTTATGACTGGGGAGATCTTCAATTCCCCAATTTGCCTCACCCCTGGGTCAGCGGGATGTTCTGCGGCGGACCGCTATACACCATGTCCTGAATCTCAACCGACGTGGGCGTAATGCGGATCACTTTATACCGCCGATTGACGATCTCGCCCTCACCCGCTACCCAAACGTCCTCGCCCGACGCCGACTTCAAAAATATTTTCTTTGGCTCTCCCGGTGAACTTGCGAAACCATAAAATTTCAGCGGAATGGGAGGCGCCGGCGGAGGCGTAGGCGTCCGATATCCTGCTCCGGCCTGCGCGTCTGACGTTCCGGGAGAAATTGGCTTCGGAATAAATACATCTTCCTTCTGCGACATGAAGATGTTCCTTCCGTTGCCCTCGTAGACCGTCTGTTCGCTCGAGGCCAACAGGTCCAGCCGCAGCGTCGGATCAAGATTCTCCACCCGCGGTTTCTTTCCCGGCTTCCCTCCTGGACGCGCTGTTACCCGCGCCGCCACCGGAGCCGCTGCCTGCGCGCTCGAAGCGGGCGTTGAGGAGCCGGCGAACCACGGAATGAGTTCGTACGCCATGGCGAGAACCGCCACCACGCCGAGCACAGATGCCCACATCGTCTGCTTCTTGTTTTCGAATCCCAGTCGCACTTACGATCCCGCCTTCAAATACGTTTCCAGCTTCACACCCAGCTTCACCGGGCCCTGCTGCTGCCCGCCAAGGTTAACGCTGCTAATGATGAAAAACATCTCGTCCCGTTCCAACGCGTTGATGAACTTTGCCAGCGAAGTGTAGCCGCCCGCAAAATCGGCTTCGATCGCCACCGGCGTCAGGCCGCCCGTTCCTGCGTCCAGCACCTTGTATTTTTCCTGGTCGATGGTCACTCCGTTGGCGGCGGCGAGCTTGCCCAGTTCCGTCAGAATCTGCGACTCCTGCGAAGGGAATCGCTTCTTGTAAAAATCGGAGATCTGCTGACTGGCCAACTGGACCTTCTTGGGAAGGTCTTTCAGAGGCGCCACCTGGCGCGTCTTGGTAATAAGTTCCGTCTGCAGAGTGTTCAACTCCTCGCGGCGCGTCTCGGCCGAACCCACGAGCGGCGAGAAATACACTACCGCCGCCAGCAGATCCACTCCCGCCAGGATTGCGAGGACGGCCTTCAGGCTCTTCCGGGTTCGCCGCAGGTCTGGCATTAGTGCTTGTTTCCTTTCGGCGTTGCCGTCTTCGGCTTCACGTCTGTCTTCGATTTCATCTCCGACTTCGGCGCCGTTTGCGGCGCGGCGGGGGCATTGGCTAGGGGCTCAGGAATGTAGACCGCAACAATCTCAACCATCTCGGTATCGCCGGTGGTCGACTGTTGCGGGCGCGCGGCAACGACTTGCGTCTGCGAGAAACGCCGCGATTCCTCCATGCGGCGCGCCAGTTCGAGCGCCCGGTCCCGGGAATCACCCGCCACCGTCATCTTCAGCCCGAGTTGGTTGTCCTCCTCCAGTTGTGGACTAATGGATTCCAGGTGCACGTGCGGAGGCATCACCTTCTCCAGATTCTCCAACACCCGCGTCCACGAGAACGCCTTACGCTCGATCAGTTCGTTCAGAAACTGCGACTCATCGCGGGTAGTACGGTTCTGCGGGAGGTTCAGGATTCTCTCCGCGTTGGCACGAAGTTGATCGCGATCGGCGATCATCGCTTCTTTCTGGGCGATGGCGGACCGATCCCGCCGGGCGTTGACCCACCCCGTGACATCGAGCGTCAGCAGCACCAGCGTGAGCAGCCCCACCGCGCCCACGGCCGTGCCCCATCGCATCCAGAACTGCCGCGCGTCTTCGTATGGCTGACTCGCGAGATTGACATCAAGGCGCATAAAATTCGGACAAAGTAGCCCCGGACGCATTCGTTTCTACGAAATCAAGGCTCCCACCACTCCTGCCATTCTCCAGCGTGGCACCGAACCGCCCGAGCTCGCGCCCAGTTGTGCGGACGCCACCAGTTCCTGCACTTCGGCTCCGGTCTGTGCCCGCAGAGCAGGCGCCGCGCCGCCCGATTCCGGCAGTCCTGCAATATAAATCCGCTCAATGTTCAGGTGGTACGTGTCCTGGAAAAACACCACCGAGGGATAGACTTCCTCCGCCAGTTGCTCGCCTGTAATCGTAACCCCGCGCGTATTTTCGAGTGTGCGGAACAGCTGCAGCTGATCTTCATTCAGGATCGCGATGCTGGTGGTATGCGCATCTACCTTGATTACCAGCGTGGGCTTCCTCGCGTCGGCGGCTCCGATCGCCGCCAGCGTGGAAGGCAGCACCACGCCCGGATTGAACCCGGCATCGCGGAATGCGGTCTCGTAGTCTTCGATCACACTGGCCATCGCCACCGCCGCCACCACCCGCACTTCGTTCTTGACCTTCTGCGCATGGTAGGAAACTTTCGCCTTGTCCACGTCAAACGGCAGAGACTTCTTCAGCCGGAAGCGCACCACGCCCAGCGCCTCTTCGTAATCCGAGGGCAGAGTATCGAATTCCACCAGCATCACGCGCACCGCAGCATCGGGCACAATCGCAATCACGTCTTTCGAGCGTCCGGCCACGCTGCCCAGCGCCTCTTCAATCCCGGAGCGCACCGAACTCCGCTGGCGCAGATTATTTGCCACCAGGTCGGGGACCACGCTTCCCGGCGCCAGTTCCTGTGCCGCGGAAGCTTCCAGGCCGCCACCGTTGTCGGTGAGGCGCCCGGCCAGCACACGGTCCGCCGCGATTTCGCAAGCCAGCTTAGGCTTTGGTGCGTTTGAAGTTGGACTCATTCCCAGGCACGCTCTTGAGAAAAACCCTTCTATAAATCAGAACCCGAATCACCCGCAAATGCAATAGCTGAAAGGGCACTGCGGGAAAACGTAGCGCCGGCACCTTGCCCTCGCCGGTGAGGGCGGGACGCCCTCACGACAGGCGCCGGGACGGCGGCGCTACTTACCGCATGGCCTCGATGAACGTGACCTTATTGATCTCTTTCAGCGTCGTCATGCCCAGCCGGACTTTGTCCAGGGCCGACTCGCGCAGGAATCGCATACCCTCATCCCGCGCGGCGCGTCGGATCTCCGACGTCGGCTTCTTGGCCAGAATCATCTCGCGGATGCGGTCGCTCAAATCCAGCAGTTCGTGAATCGCGGTTCGTCCGCGGAATCCCGTGCCCGCGCACTCAATACACCCTGGCCCGTCATAGAGCGGAACCTTGCCCCACTGCGCCGGATCGAGGCCGCTGGCCTCCAGAACTTCGGGCGAATAATGCACTTCGGTGCGGCACGACTCGCAAATCAACCGCACCAGGCGCTGCGCCAGAATGCAGTTCAAGGCTGAAACAAAGTTGTAGGGCTCGACGCCCATGTTCAGGAAGCGCCCAATCACGTCGACTACGTTGTTGGCGTGAACCGTGGTAAACACCAGGTGCCCGGTCAGCGCCGACTGAATAGCGATTTGCGCCGTCTCAGTGTCGCGGATCTCGCCGACCATGATCTTGTCCGGATCGTGACGCAAGATGGACCGCAGCCCACGCGCGAAGGTCAGCCCCTTTTTCTCGTTCACCGGAATCTGCGTAATGCCACGCAGTTGATATTCGACTGGGTCTTCGATGGTGATGATCTTGTCTTCGTCGGTCTTGATCTCGTTGACCGCGGCGTAGAGCGTAGTCGTCTTGCCGCTGCCGGTAGGCCCCGTGACCAGCACCATGCCGTATGGCTCTTTGATGTAGCGCCGGAACTTGCGCAGGTCTTCGTCGTCAAAGCCAACCACATCGAGAGTGAGGGTGCGGAACTTCTCGCTCATCGACTCTTTGTCGAGCACGCGTAGCACAGCGTCTTCGCCATGAATCGAGGGCATGATCGACACACGGAAGTCGATGGCGCGGCCGTTGTACTTCACGCGGAAGCGCCCGTCCTGGGGCACGCGCCGCTCGGAAATGTCGAGCTCGCTCATGACCTTGATGCGCGAAATCACAGTCGAGTGATGCTCTTTGCCGATGGGCGGCATAGCCTGTGTGAGCACGCCGTCAATGCGGAACTTGATGACTACCGAATCGTCACGAGTCTCAATATGAATATCGGAAGCGCGCCGCTGCAGCGCCGTGAAAATCGTGGTATCGACTAAACGAATGATGGGGCTGGTATCGCCCGTCGCAGTCAGCTTGTCGATGCTCAGGGTCTCTTCGGCGCCGGTATTCTCGTCTTCGCGAATAATCTGGAAGCCTTCGCTGGCTTCTTCCAGAACGCGCTGCGACTGCTCGGTCTTCTTGAGAATGTCCGATATCTGCTTCAGCGTCGAAACTTTTGTGACGATGCGCTGCTTCAGCAGCAGGCTGATCTCGTCGATCATCATCAGTTGGCTGGGATCGGCGATAGCGATGGCGAGCTTGCCGTCAACGGTCTCTTCCAGCGGCACGAAGTTGTAACGGAACATCAGCTCGACTGGAATTTTCTTGAACAGCTCGTGATGAAGTTCAAAGCCGCTTAAGTCGACGAATTCGCAGCGGTAGCGCCGCGCCACGTCCTGCGCGCGCTCCAGGTCGGTGATGGGATTCCCGGTGGGGCTGATTGGCCCGCCGTTCCCACCATTCACGAATAACGACTTTTTATCGGCTGTTGCCATTCTTACTCGTCTTTGTCGTGCTGCGATTGTTCGGTCTTCTTGAGAATGTTAAAAATCTGCTTTAGCGTGGAGACTTTGGTGACGACGCTCCGGTGTAACAGAAGCTTGATTTCGTCGATCATCAGTAGCTGGCTGGGATCTGCAATCGCGATAGCCAGCTTCCCATCCTGAGTCTCCTCCAGCGGCACGAAGTTGTAACGAAACATCAATTCCACTGGCACCTTCTTCAACAGTGCGCGGGGAATCCGAAAGCCATCCAAACCGACGAATTCGCTCCCGTACCTCCGCGCCAAATCGCGTGACCACTCGTCGCCATCGTTATCGAACATATCGCTTCGAGTCGCCATTCCCTACCGCCCCTTAATGCACTCCCAAAGTGAAGATCGGCAAATATAGCGAAATCAACACTCCACCCACGAAAATTGCCATAACGATCAGAATCAGCGGCTCAATCAGAGCCATCGACGCACCCAGCGCCGTCTGTACATCTTCCTCGTAAAATTCGGCCACCGAGTTCAGCATGGCCGGCAGCGCACCGGTGGATTCTCCCACTTCGATCATTTCCACTGCCAATTCGGGAAAAATCTCCTGTTCTTCCAGGCTGCCCGCCAGTCCCTGTCCCTCGCGCACCCGGATGCCCGCCCGCATTACTCCTTTTACGATGCGCCGGCTGCTCATCGATGCGCCCGCTGTTTCCATCGCCGGCACCAACGGCAACCCGCCCTGCAACAGCGTCGAAAGCATCCGCGAAAAACTTGCCAATTGATGCTTCAACCGGATGTCGCCCAGCAGCGGAATGCTTAGGATCACGCGATCAATCCGGTCCGCCCCGCTATCTGTATCTTTCCAGCGCCACACCACGAATCCGAAGATTGCGAGCCCGACGAACACAAACGGAGCATATTTCTGCGAGTTCTGCCCAACCGCCAGCATGAACACAGTGATCGCCGGCAGCTTCGCATCCAGACTGTTGAACAGGTCCGCAAATTTGGGCACAACGTAGGTAAACAGGAACGTCACCATGATCAACACAACAGTTACTAGCAGCGTGGGATAAATCAGCGATACGAACAATTTCTTGCGGAACGTCATCGCCAAGCGCTGAAAGCCGATGTAGCGCGTCAGAACCTCGTCGATGTTGCCGCTCTTCTCGCCCGCCATCAGCGTTGTGGTGTAGATCTTGGGAACGATCCCCTGCGCCGCGAACGCATCGGAGAGCAGTTCTCCACCTTTCACGCGATCCCGCACGTTCTCTAGAATCTGCTTCAGTTGTGCGTCCTTCTGGCGTTTGATGAGCAGTTCCAGCGAGTTCAGGATGGGCAGTCCGGCCCGGATCAACGTCAGGAACTGCTGATTGAATATTAGAAACGTGCTCTGCTTCAGTCTCCGCCGCCGGCGCAGCGAAACCCCAGACGTCAGCATGCCCTGGGGCTTCACCCAGTAGACGAGATAGCCCTGCTGCGAGAAGCGGTCGCGCACTTCGGCTTCCGAGTAACCCTGCTCGATATGCTGCTGGACGCGCCCGCGATCGTCCGCGATTTTTACTACAAATTCCGCCATTAGCCGACTTTTCCGCTATTTTTCCAGAGTTGCGCGCTACCGCTCAGTCTAACATTCCCACTCACCATTCTAAGACACCGATCACCCTCAAACCGCCCTCTGGCAGTACCGCAAGTAACCCCCACCGTGTCGTCATCCCACTCCATAACCCGTGTCATCCCGAGCGTAGGCAGATGATCCGAAGGGTCGTCTCGCGGAGTCGAGGGACCTGCTTTTCGCCTGCCCAGGCTTCCGAGCCCTACGGCTCCATTCCGCCCTCCACCGTCTCGGTCCCCGCAGGAGGCTTGAACTGGAACCGTCCATCCCCGATGGCCACGTCTTCCTTCATTTCCCCAAACCGGTACTCCGTAGCCGCTCCGTCCACATCCTGGATGACAATCCGCGCAATCTGGTGGTCCGGGGTGACTTCCAGCAGAATCTCGCTCACGCGATCCGCCAGCGCTTGGGGCACCCCGCGCAAAACCACATTCCCGGTCGCCAGCGACTCCACATCCGGAGCTAGAGATAATCCCTGCAACTCTTTCGCTAGCTTGGTTTTACCCAACAAGAAAGCCAGGGGAGAACGAACGTCCTCCAGCTTCTTCGCCGCCGTCTTCCGCGCCTGCCGGTCGGCCGGGACGTAGAACCACGCATCTTTCCCATCGCTGACGAACAGCTTCTCTCTGGGAGAACGGTACTCCCACCGCATCTTGCCGGGTTTTTTCAGCCACAGCGTTCCAGTTTCGGTCCGCGACATTCCCGATCCGCGATATACCTCGGTAAACTCGGCTTGGAGCGAGCGTAGATGGTTGTAGTGAGCGTCCACCGCCGCCGCTTCGGTCTTGACGTTGGTCTTAAGGTCGGCAGGGGAGGCGATCGCTACCCCCGCAATCGAGAGACCCAGCAGCGAGAGCACGAGAATAAGCCGGGAAGATTGCACGTATGTCGCTTTCGCCGCCCGCGGGGAACCAGACTCCAGCAACCATGCGCCCACAGGATGCGTTGTCATTCCGGAAAACGGGTAAGGGGAACAGATTCTAATCTGATTGTAGTCATTTTGCGCACGTTTTGCTTTCGCGTCGGACGGATCCACCCGGCGTCAGGTTTTCCATTGTCCAGAGGCGCGTGGTATGTGAGAATCGCCTCTCCGTGCCGGTCTTCCCCTATTCTCCGGCCCGGGGCAGAGGATCGTGTATGTTCCGAGTCCTGCGCTTCGCCCTGCCGTATGCGGTGATCTCAGCTTTTTGTTTTGCGCAATCTACCGGTCAGCCCGCAGATGCCAAGGCCTCAGTCCCGGCGCAGCAGGCGGTGTCACCGGCAAAGGTGGCGGAAGCCTCCGCCGGGCCGCCTTCCTCGTCCAAGGATACAGCTGCCCCAGTTGCCCCGATCGATAATCCGCTGGGTGAAGCCGGAATTCTCTATAGCCATGGCAATTTCCCGGATGCGATTGCTAAGTACGAAGGGTATGTAAGGCAGTACCCACAATCGCCAGACGGCTATGCCGGCCTGGTGCGAGTTTATCTCAGGCAGAAGAACGTGGAACAGGCCGTGCAGATTGCGGAAAAGGGGATAGCTCAATCGGACTCCCCACGCATGCGTTCGGCCCGCGCAGAAGTTTGGTTCCGGCAGGGCAAGATCCCTGAGGCTGAAAAAGAATGGGTCGAGATTGTCAACTCCGGACGTCCCGAAGCCCGGGCCTATCTTGGGTTGGCGCGGATACGCAATGCGATCGCCATGTACAAGACCGCGAAGGTCATGATCGACAAAGCGCACGCGCTGGATCCGAAGGATAGCGATATTCAGGAGGAGTGGATTGGCACACTCTCTCGCGCCGAGCGTCTCAAGTACCTCGACGACTCGCTCGCTGGCGAAAACAATTGGGACGCAGAAGAGCGCGAGGGAATGAAGAACTATCTTGAATATCTGAATGAGCGGGCGAAGCAGAAGAGAGGATCCTGTCGCCTGGTAAGCAAGGTTGCTGTCACCGAGACCCCTTTAACTCGATTTCTGATCGATCCAAAGCATATCCATGGTTATGGACTAGCGGTGGTCCTGAATGGTCACAAGACGAACCTGCTGCTGGACACTGGAGCCAGCGGGATTTTCGTCACCCGCTCGGTCGCGGAACATGCCGGCATCTCCAAGATTAGCCAGACTAAAGTGTGGGGCATCGGCGATAAAGGACGCCGCTCCGGGTACGTGGGCGCGGCCGACTCCATCAAGATTGGTGACCTCGAGTTCCAGAACTGCTCGGTGGATGTCGTCGAGCAGCGTTCGGTGGTGGGAGATCAAGGGCTGATCGGCGCCGACGTGTTCCAGAAGTTTCTCGTGGAAATCGACTTTCCGAATGAAAAGCTTAAACTGAGCCAACTCCCCAAACGCCCCGGCGAAATCGAACAAAAGCTTGCTCTTAACAGTCAAGACGACGATGCGGACGATTCCGATACGCCGGAAGTAAAGGCCGGCGCCAAACCTGCCGAGAACAAGACTACGGACGCCAAGCCTCCTACCCTCGCCTCAGGCCCACAGGACCGCTACATCGCGCCTGAGATGCAGTCCTATACTCGAGTGCTCCGCTTCGGCCACGATCTGTTGGTTCCTACCAGCATCGGCAATGTCCCCTCCAAGCTGTTCCTGATGGATACTGGGGCCACGATGAATGCCATCTCGCCCGCGGCGGCGCGGGAAGTGACAAAAGTCCACGGCAACTCTGACATGATTATCAAGGGGATCAGTGGCAAAGTGAACGACGTGTTTTCTGCGAACAAAGCTGTACTGACGTTCGGTCACTTGCGTCAGGAGAATCAGGACATGACCGCGTTCGACACCAAGAACATCAGCGACAGTGTCGGAACGGAGATTTCGGGTTTCCTGGGTTTTACAATTCTCCGCTTTCTCGACATCAAGATCGACTATCGCGACGCACTGGTCGACTTTCAATACGACGCCAAACGCTGGGGCCGGTGAGTTCGCCCTTTTTGCAATCAAACCACCTACGGCAGAAACACTAACCATTCGCCACAAACAGCGAGTAGTGATGCGTCCCGGCGATCCTTCTTAGCAGCCCGTTCTCGCTCAGCACGTATTCGAGCAGCGGGTTGTGATACAGGATGTAGACCGGCCTGGGATGAGCGCGCAGCGACTGTTCCAGGTTGGCCACCACTTGGCGCATTCCCGATTCCGGGAACGGATTGAAGAGATAAATCACCAGCGGATCCTCGGGAATTGGGAACGCGGCAGCATCGGCGCAGATGGTTTCGAACGCGAAGCATTTCTGCGATTCGCTTTTATAGTGGCGCAGGTTCTCGTCCGCAATTTGGTGCAGGGCAGGCAGAAGTTCCACGCCCACGATCCGGCGAAAGGGATAGTCCGACGCCATCAGAAGTGTGCGTCCCTTGCCCGAGCCGAGGTCGACGAAAGTGAAGTCGCGGAAGTTGAGAGTTGTGTGGTCGGGATTCCGAGTTTGCTGAAATGTCTGCTGGAGCGTGTCCAGCATCTCGTGAAATGCCGCCGGCTCGGTGGGCTGGTACGCCGAATGGAACATGCCCAGCAACCGGTCGCGCCATTCCACGGCGCCGCTTGTCGTGTTGACACGATAATCCCAGTCGTAGTCGGCGTCGCCGTAGCGTTGCCGCAGACGCTCAGGAGTGGAATCCCGCGCAAACTCCCACAGCACCCCCAGAAGGCGGCGCGTTGCGGCGAAGTATCCCTCGTAGGCAGCAGAATACTTCCACCATTGCCAGGCGGTTTGCAGAATGCTGATCTGTAGGGGCGATTCCATGCGAGCGCCAGCGCCTGGTCATGATACGGGGAATGACAACGGTCCTGCTGCTAGTTCTGGGTGTGGAACTTGGGCGGAGGAGCTTTGTATCCTGCAGGCAAGCCCTTCGTGATGAATGGGAAATCGTCTGGGTTCCGCACTTGAACGCGTCCGTCCAGTGTCAACTCGTAGGGATCGCCGTCAGGATCGACAGGGAAGCCCGGTAAGTGTTCGGCGATCACGAGTTCCGACATGCTGACCGGCGGATTTCCCGCTTGCTCGGTAAAATGGGTGACTGCGGATTCCAGGTTGGTGACGTCTTCGTCCACCTTGAGCGCGCGCAGATGTTCGAGAGCGTTCTGCCGGAGGAGGGGTTCAGTGCTGGACTGGTAGGTAGCGTTCCACAGCATACGGGCGGTGGCAAAATCGCCGGCGTGCGTGGCCATCTGCGCTGCCATGACCCTCATGAAGGGATGCGCGTTCGGAACCTTCGAGCCGCGCTCGAAGACGACAGCCGCGTTGCGGTAGTCCTTGAGTTCCATGTAGTAAACGAACCCCAGATCGTAGTACAGGCGCCAGTTGTCGGGATTGTGTTCGATGCCATACTCCATGAGATGAACGGCGCGGGCAGGTTCACCAGCGCCTCCCGGAGGTCGGGGGGCCAGGAAGCTGGCCCCGAACTCATAGGCGGGAACGAGGTGCGGATCGAGAGCCGTAGTGATCTCCAGCAGCGGAGCAAGTTCGTTGTAGGTCTGCGCGCGGCCGAAGTGGCGCTGGCCAAAATATTGGACCGTGCGCGTCCAATATATGCAAGCCATCAGGCCGTCGAAGCCCAGGCTGGCGCGCTTCACCATTTTTGGCGAGTTGACGTAGAGGGCGTCCTCGAGCGTTGCCCTGGGCCGGATTCGGTCGATGCCGCGCAATAGAAGAACGGAAGCGCTCATCGACACAGCCAGGCACACGCTGGCGATGACGGTGGTGCGCTGCTTGGCCGTCATCTCACTGATCTCCAGATGACTGATCTCCAGATGACTGATCCCCAAATGACCGATCTCTGGACAACTGATCTCCGGGTCACGGGCGGGCTCGCGAAACTCCGCGCTGGAATCCAAAGAATCATTTCAGGTTCCTGCGCTCGAAAATCAGGACTGCGCCGCTCAGGGCCGCGGCCGTGTAGAACAGGGCATAGAGCGTGTTCTGCAGGATCAGATGCGAGCCCATCGGCTGCTGATGTGCGACCGCGCTGATCACATTAAGCGCCGAGAAATTAGGCACCAGATAGGCCGCGGCCGTGGCAAACCAGCGAGTGAGGCCGTGAGCCAGGGTGGCGAAGCCGCGCAGGTCGTCGGCGAAGCTCCCAATCACGAACAGTGAAAACGCGAAAACCGCAGAGAGCAGCGGCGAAGAGAAAGACGAAAACAGCAGCGCCAGTGAACAGATAATCAGAAACTCGAGGACGATAAAATACAGCGCCACCAGGATCAGCGCGTCGGGCTTGGAGAACTTATGCGCAACATAGAGCAGCGCGCCGAACACTCCGATGGCCATGAAGAAGGTGTTCACCACCAGGGTCCCGGCCAGGCCCATGAACTTGCCGACGATAAACTCCCAGCGGCGCACGGGGCGCGAGAGGACGGTATAGAGCGTGCGCTTTTCAATTTCTTTCGAGACCAGCCCAATGCCGATGAAGATGGCGATCACGACGCCGAAAAGAGAAACTGCCGTGAGGCCAAGATTGATAACCACTAACCGCTCGATCTCGATGGAGATCTGTCCCACGAAAATGGCTGCGCCTGAAAGCAGGAGAGCGAAGGCGATCAGATTATAGAGAACGCGGTCGCGTACGGCCTCGCGAAAAGTGTTGGAAGCAATGTGAACCATGCGCGCGATCATGAGCTCTTCCCCGCGGTAGTTTCGGAATGCTGTAGCTTCTCCACGAAGTAGGCTTCGAGAGAAGTGCGCAGCGGAGTGATCGCGATCAGGCGGATGCGCTCGCGGCGCAGTGCGTCGATGGCTGGATCCTGCTGGGTCTCAGGCAGAACGGCACGGACCGTGTCTCCGGTAACGTGACATTCCGCGCCCAGCGCCTTCATCGAGGCCGGAATCTGCGTGCCTTGCCAGACGACTTCCACTTTGCCCTGAACCGTCGAGGTCAAATCCTCCACTGCACCCACGCCGCGCAATTCGCCTTTGTGAATGATGGCCACGCGGTCGCACAGCGCCTCTGCGTCAGACAGAATGTGAGTCGAGAAGAATACTGTTTTGCCTTCCTGCTTCAGTTGCTCCATCAAGTCGCGAACTTCACGTCGGCCGAGGGGATCGAGGCCCGACATCGGCTCGTCAAAGAAGACCAGTTTCGGATTATGCAGGATGGCTTGCGCGATTCCGGCGCGCTGCAACATGCCTTTCGAGAACTTGCGCAACTGCACGCCTTTGATGTCCGTGAGCCCTACGCGCAGCAGCACTTCTTCCACGCGGCGTTTGCGGTCTTTGGCGGGAACTCCCGAGAGCTGCCCGTAATAGTCCAGCAATTCGTGGGCGGTCAGGTAGTCGTAGAAATAGGGCTGCTCGGGAAGGAAGCCGATCTGTGCTTTGATTTCGGGATCGGTCCATTCGTGGCCCAGGATGCGAGCTGTCCCGGCTGTGGGGAACACCAACCCCATCAGCATTTTCAGAGTCGTAGTCTTGCCCGCGCCATTAGGGCCGAGGAAGCCGAAGATCTCTCCCTCCTCGACGGTGAGATGAAGCGGCTGCAAGGCCCGTTTGGGGCGCTTGCGCCAGAAGCCCACCATGTAAGTCTTTTCCAGACCAAGAATTTCAATCGCGGCCATTGTGCCCAGGGACTGCCCGAAGAATTATTTCCAAAAAATATTATAAGCAACATCGGTGCGCCAGACGAGGGTGTGCCGGTTACGACGGTCACTGTGGTGTCAAAGGGGCTGTGAAATGTTCTGAGAACGGTTCTCTACCGAATGGAGAGATTTTATTGTTACTGAGTTACGGGAAAGGCGATACAGGACGCAAGGTTGCTGACCGGAAGGTCGCCGGGGTTTGCGATCTGTGAGCGCAGAATGCCATCGTCCGTGGAGCAGTAATCGCGGGCCCCAGTGCTATGGACCAGCACGGGCGCGGCCGCGGCGACAAACGCCGAATTAGCGACTGAGCCCCCGGACGCAATGCCGGTCGCCAAAAAGACGAAACCGCTCTTGCCACCACTGCCGGGCGTAGACGCGGACAGGAAGCTGTCGAGCAGACAGGCGCTTGTGGAAGCGGGAGTACACGGGACCGCGCCCCCCAGAGATCCGATGTTGGGCGAATAGCCGACGGTAGGATAGCCGCTGGAATAGGTAACCTCCGAACTCTTGATGGCGCTGATAGAGCCGACCGCGGAAGCCTCGTTGGCGGCTATCCGCGCATGCAGCAGGTTGGGGATCGCGATGGCGGCGATGATAAGGATAATCGCCACTACAATCAGCAACTCGACCAGTGAAAATCCCTTTGTCGAACGCATAAAACCTTTCCTGGAATTTGTGACCAAATCTCGCAGAACCACCTAATAGGGAGCAGTTTCAGCGCCAATTCTGGGTCCCTGCCCCGAACCTTGGTAATTTCCTGAATATTCTTCTAAGTCAATAGGTTAGCCGACGGACCGCGACCGGGAATGCGCCATCGGTTGCCCCTGGACCGGCCAGGTTCCGACAGAAAATGTCGATGCTCTGTTCGCCCAAAAGGAAGAGCCTGCCAAGGCTCTATTGACGTTTGCACAATATCGACACTCATCCCAATGTTGTTTCGAGCGCGGAGTCGAGAAACCTGTTTTTCTGTCACATCTAACAGCAGGTTCCTCGACTGCGTTCCCCCATCCGCGATCCGGATGACGGAACTCCGCTCGGAATGACCAGATTTTGTGGGAGTCATAATATTCTGCAAACCTCAGCAAACGACGAAGGGCAGCGAATCGATCTTCGCTGCCCTCCGGCTTCTATGCTGATACAGAGAAAAGTTGCGGGCGCCTTATTGGTTCAGCGGATTGAAGCCTTGGATGCCCGCTTCAGTGGCGGAGCAGAGTCCGGCTGGGTCGACGCGAAGCAATGCATCTTCCTCCGCGCAGAAGGCTTTAACGCCGGTTTGGTTCTTCGAAATCGGTTTCCCGAGCACCGTATAGCCTATGTTGAGGCCACCCACGGCGGTGCCGACGCCGCTGGTGAAGAAATATCCGCTCTTGCCGCTGTTAGCTGGGTTGCCGTTGTTGGCGAGCACGGAGTCAATCATGCAGCCTGTAGCCACAGAGGGAACGCAAGGAACGCCCAGACCGCCGCCCAGGGCCAGAAGAGTCGCAGAATACCCGGTCGTCGGATAAGCGCTCTGGTAGGTGATTTGTCCCGTGGTGACGACACGAATCGATGAGGCAGCAGACGACTCATTGGCCGCCATGCGGGCGCGCAGCAAGTTCGGAATCGCGATGGCTGCGATGATCAGAATGATTGCCACTACGATCAGTAGCTCGATCAGTGAGAAACCCTTTTGTTTCCGCATCTCTTTTGCCCCCAAGCTTTTGCTTGAATCTATTAGTCAGGAATGACTCGGTCGGGATTGATGTTGCACTTGTGCGCCCAAAGCCGTGCGTGAGGCCATTCTCGCCTAAGAGCTTTGTTTGCAGCATCGAACGAGATTCAACAGCGATTTTAACCCTTTCCAGCGCGGCGTGGGGCGCAAATGCGGCGTCGGGACTGACAATTCGTTTCACCGTCGGATCATAAAACAGCCTTGGATAACCCTGGACTTCGCTGATGTGCCGACTTGGGAAAAGCAGGGGCCGGCAAGGGAGCGGCGCTTCTGTTCACGGGAGAAACAAAAAGGGCAGCGAGCGTGAAGCTCGCTGCCCCTATGGCGTATACCCTCCCCAGGTATTCGCCAGAATCAAACCGCGTTACTGGTTGAGCGGGTTGAAGCCGAGGATGCCCGCTTCAGTGGCGGAGCAGACTCCAGCCGCGTCGGCGCGAAGCACTGCATCTTCCTCCGCGCAGAAGCCTTTAATGCCAGTCTGATTGGGCGAAATCGGAGTGGCCTGGATGGTATAGCCTATGTTGAGGCCGCCCGCTGCTGTGCCGACGCCGCTGACGAAGAAATATCCGCTCTTGCCGCTGTTAGCCGGGTTGCCGTTGTTGGCGAGCACGGAGTCAATCATGCAGCCTGTGGCCACAGAGGGAACGCAAGGAACGCCCAGACCGCCGCCCAGGGCCAAAAGAGTCCCGGAATACCCGGTCGTCGGATACGCGTTCTGGTAAGTTACTTGTCCCGTGGTGACGACACGAATCGATGAGACAGCAGATGACTCATTGGCCGCCATGCGGGCGCGCAGTAGGTTCGGAATTGCGATAGCTGCGATGATCAGGATGATTGCCACCACGATCAGCAGCTCGATCAGTGAGAAACCCTTTTGTTTACGCATCTCTGTTAGTTTTCCTCTCGGTAATCTTTTTTGTTTTTAAAATCTGCTGGTCACGGATGACTCAGTCGTTTCGATATTTGCACTTGCCTCGCCAAAGCCGCTAGTTACCTTGGTTCCAGGTGTGCGTCCGGGAAACGCTTTATTTTCAGTGAGAGGGCAAACTTCCGTCCCTTTCGGACCTACCCCGACCCGTTCGGTCTGGCAAAATACGACAGCCCGGCTGACAATTCGCGTCACTCTGGAACTGCGGCCCGTTCTATATTGGAACGCAGGCCGAGTCCCGGTTTGCGGGCGATTTTCTATCCCTCTCTTTCCAAATTCGGTGCGCCCTGGCTAGGCCTGGTCCTGGCCGCGCGTCGGGTTCGACCGCGTAGAATTGGACGGCGAGGGTCGAGAGCACCTCAATGGATACTTCGAAAACTGCATTTCAAGTCGAGGCCGAGATCGCCCGCGCCTGGACGCTGCCCGCAGAACTATATTGGGATGCAAACATTTTACTTGCCGAAAAAGAGAAAATCTTCTCGCGCACCTGGCAGGTGGTTGGTCACGCGAACCAGGTCGCAAATCCGGGCGACTATTTCACCACCGAACTGATGGGTGAACCTCTGTTGTTCGTCCGCGGCGGCGACGGAAACCTACGCGGGTTCTACAACGTCTGCCGACACCGAGCCGGGCCTCCGGCAGAGGGGTGCGGCTCGCGTAAACTGTTTCGCTGCGGATACCACGGATGGACCTATGGTCTCGACGGGGTGCTGATCAGCGCCACCGAAATCGAGGGCGTCGAAGGGTTTCGTCCCGAGGAATTCGCCCTGAAGCCAGTCCGGACCGAGGAATGGTTCAATCTCGTGTTTGTGAACCTCGATCCCGACGCGCCCCCCTTGCCGGAGAGCTTGGGCGAGTTGCCGCAACAGGCGGAAAAGTTTCCGTTTGCGCGGATGAAATTGTTCGAGCGTCGCACCTACGACATGAAATGCAACTGGAAGACTTACGTGGATAACTATCTGGAGGGCTATCACCTGCCCAGCGTACATCCCGGGCTGAACCGCGAATTGGATTACAACGCTTACGTGGTCGAACCTTACGCGCGGCACGTGCGGCAGTTCAGCCCGATTCGCGGAACGCAGCCGGGCGATGATACGCCGCGGCGCTACCAGGAGGCGCGGGAAGATCTCGCTTCTCCTTTAACGACCGACTACTTCTGGATTTTTCCCAACTGGATGCTGAACTGCTATCCCGACAACGTTTCGCTGAACGTTGTGCTGCCGATCGAGGCGGAGCGGGCGCTCGCGATCTTTGAATGGTACTTGCCGGAGAAGGATCACGGCGCTCCGGCGGCGAAGGCATCAGTGGAGTTCAGCGATCAGATTCAAGTGGAGGACGCAGGGATCTGCGAAACGGTACAAAAGAATCTGCGGTCACGAAGCTACTCGCGCGGGCGGTTCAGCGTGAAGCAGGAAAAAGGCGTACATGCCTTTCACCGGATGTACGGGGAGTTCATGCGGGAATGATCGGTTTACGTTAAAGGCCAGCCATTTTTACTCATCGCTGGTTCGCGAGTGAAAAGGCGATTTCTGGCCAACCAAACCGGTTCCGCCGACCCGTGGCTAGGGTTTGGCCGAAGTGTTGTTGGGAAGTTTCGGGGTCAATTTCCGGATGAGAAATTCTTGCACGAGATTGGCGACGGCGCTTGCGCCCACCCCGATGGCTCCGTTTTCAAACGTCAATCCCGCCCCGTCCCGGTCTTGCGCGGGATAGTAAAGATTTGAAATACCGCCCACAGCAAGGTTTCCCAGGACATTCGAATAATTTGCCTGCCAGCGGCCACTGTCGCCCTTGCAAATGACTGAATTCCCGATCGCATACAGAAAGCGGGATGGCTTGCTCCCGGTTCCCTTGTAGAAATATCGCGGATCCTGTTTCAGAAGCGATGGCAGTATGGCGCTTCCGATGAACGTGCCCGCAACCATGTCAGCATAGCCGGCGCCGAAGCGCTTCCCATAACCTTGCGCCCCTTGCCCATATTCTCTGAAGTGATTTTGCGCTTGCTGAACTCCCGCAGCGCCTCCCACAAAGACGAAAGTGAATGGATCTATGACCGTCTTGCCGGCAAGCTTGAACTTTTGCTTCGAGCTCAGGGGAGCCGCGTCGGGGATGTAACTGACATAAAAATTCGGAGGACGCCGAGCACTCGCTGCTTCTCTTCAAGCTTGATCTGTTCCTCTGCCACCTCGGTCTTTGAGAGTCCGACCTCGACGTCGGTAACTGCCGTAGCAACCGCCATCACGGTCTTCGGTGCGACGTAATTCTCCCCAGAAGTCAGGACGCCAGAACCTGTTTGCGTCGCGAATCCTTCCGCCGTAATTGTGAGATGGAAATATCCAGGAGCGACGTTGGCAAAGGCGAATTGCCCGTCGTCGTTTGATAATACCTCTGTACCTGCAGACTGGTCTTCACCAGCAAGCCTTACGCGCGCTCCCGCAACGACGGCTCCACTTTGGTCGACGACGGTTCCGCTGATGCTTCCGGAGGATCGCTGAGCGGCCAGTGGCTGGTCCGATGAGCCTGTCTCCCGGCGTTCCGGGGTATTATGCGGACTATTTTTCGAACCGTCTTCCGGACCAGGCACAGACGTTTGAGGGATCTGTCCCAAGCAAGACGCACAACCCAGAGTGAAGAGTACGAAAACTGTGAGTCTGGAGTTGAATCGAATGCCCATGAATAATTCAACCTTATCCTCTTCGTTGATTCTTACCAAATCGCAAAAGGCGGTCTCGCGTCCTCTACAAAGAGCGCCGGTTGTTGCGCACATCCCGGGCCGACAAATGGCTTCATGCTCCGCTTTTCGAATCCTGCGAGAACTTTGATGCGCGCTGGAACCCAGATCGCCCGTGCGCCGAAGAGAAATTTGTGCCGCCTGACCGAAGTTAGAAACTCTCCGCTTTCAGTAGCATGCAGGTGACGTCGTCGTGCTGGGGGGTGTTGCCGACGAAGAGATCGACTTCGGCCATCAGGCGTTTCAGCATTTCGGCGGGCGCGACCGATTTTCCGGCTTCAATTGCGCTCAGCAGGCGCGCTTCGCCGTAGTCGTCCTGGCGGGCATTCTCAGCCTCGACCAGGCCGTCGGTAAAAATCACCAGCCAGTCATCGGGCGCGAGCGTCAAAGTTGCAGAGTCATATTTCGTTTCGGGCAAAATGCCGAAGGGAAGGCCGCCTACATCGAGGCGCTCGATTTGACCGCTGGCGCGGCGCAGAATGGGATTGTTGTGACCGGCGTTGATGTAGTGGACGGTCCGGTGCACGGGATCGTATTCCGCGAGGAACGCGGTGGTGAAACGCAATCCGCCCTGGCTGTTCGAGCAGGCATAGCGGTTCATGTTGGCCGCGAGTTCGGGCAGGGCCACCTGCGCCGTCGAAAGGGTTTTAAGACTGGCCTGAAACGTGGCCATCAGCATAGCGGCTGGGATGCTCTTGCCGGCGACATCGGCAACAGAGAGTACCACGCGGTTGTCCTCGTTGGTTCGACCGGGACGCGGGAAGACGTCGTAGTAGTCGCCGGCGACCGTGTTGGCAGGCCGCGTGGAGTAGGCGATGGACAGGCCGGGAATCTGAGGCGGCACGCCGGGCAAGAGCCAGGTCTGGATCTCGCGCGCGATCTGCAGGTCGCGCTTCATGACCACGCGATCGGCGATCTCCAGCATCAGCACCAGCAGCAGAAGCAGCGCCGCCCAGAAGTGAAGATCGAATTCGACGGCGTAGGCTTCGCCACCCTTGCCGGTGTATTCGAATCCGCCGTGCGGAATCACCAGCAGAATCAGAGCCAGCAACAGCAAGACACGGCGCGCCGGTGAGAGCTTTTCAAACACCGCCCAGAAGAATTCCTTGATGACGTGAAGGTTACGGCCGCGATGGGTCAAGCCCTCGGGCGTCTTGGCTGCCACGTCTTTGGAGTAAAGGCGATAGCTGGCGCGGGCCTCGGATTCGAATTGCGACCAGAGTTGGCTGACCTCGAGACCTTCGGTGACGCGCCGCCAGAATCCCCTCAACCGCACGCCGAGAGTAGCGGGACGGACGGGTTGCGGGGCGGGCGGGGAGGCGGTGACCATGAGAATCCTGATTATAGAGGATTGATGAATTGGGGAATTTTGCAATTGAGTAAATGGTGGCCGCGCGGTCTTAATTAATTACGCAATTACTCAATTCCCCAATTTTCTAGAACAGATTCAACTGCTCGTCGAAAGCCTGGACGGGCCATTTGGTCGCATACGCAGGACGCTCGCGGCGGGCACGGGTGATTTTGTATTTCTCGCGCAGGTGCGTGATCAGGTGCGACAACCGCTTGGCATAGGCGGGCGGAAGGAACGCGCGATCCTGATAGCGTTGGCGGTAATTGTCGACGAGATGGGGAAAGTTCTTCTCGAGGAAGGGAAGGAACACGGCCGCCGAGCACGGTTTCAGAAAAAGTGGGTTCACGAAAACATAATCTGCGCCGGCCTCGGCGGCCGCGCGGATCACGCCTTCCAGGTCTTTGGGTGAATCTGTGATTCCGGGCACGACGGGCGAGCAACTAACGCCGACGCGCAATCCCGCCTGACTCAGAGCGCGTACGGCGTCGATGCGAAGGTCGGGGCGGGGAGCGCGGGGCTCGAGAATCCGCGCCAGTTCGGCGTCGAGAGTGGTGACCGTGATGTGTACGGAGAGGCGATTCGTCTTCGCAACTTCTTTCAGCAGTTCGAGGTCGCGGACGACGAGATTCGATTTGGTGACGATGCCCAGTTCGAAGCCGCGATGGCGGGCGAACTCTTCCAGAATTCCGCGGGTAACTTCGTAGCGGCGTTCGGCGGGTTGATAGGGATCGGTGGCGGTGCCGAGCGCGATGGCTTCGTCGGGCTTAACGCGATGTAGGTCATGGCGGAGCAATTCGGCGGCGTGCTGCTTGACGTAGATTTTCTGCTCGAACTCCATGCCATCGCGCATTTCCATGAACTCGTGCGTGTAGCGGGCGTAGCAGTAGCGGCATCCGAACTCGCAGCCGCGGTAAGGATTGATGGTCCAGGTAAAGGGCATCTGCCGGTTGCTGACGCACCGGTTCAGCAGAGACTTTGATGGGAGGGTGAAGTACTCGACATTGTGCCCCTCGCGGAGCGATTCCCCTTCGGACGCCAGACGCGCGATACCAATCAGTCGGGGCTTATCCTGGGCCGTTTCGGAGAGAGGAAGCAAGGGCAGGGAAGACATATTGTGTTCGCCTTTTGTTCGCTTACGATAGTCCGACTAGATCGAGCTGTCAAGAGGGGATCGGGGTTATACACTTCGGGAAAAATTCGGCTACACCCCCCTCCCCCCGGAATCCCCGGTTTTGACCCGCACGAACGAGTCCTACGACGCGGGCGGGGCGGGCCGCGTTCGTGCAGCGGGATCGCGCGTGTGCGCGTGCGCCGGGATCAGGGGATTTTGAGTGTAATGCCCTGGTCTATATAAGGGAATGTCAAGAACATTTTTCTCCCTCCGCCGGATGCGCAGGTTTATTTCGCGACATCCAGCCCCTCTCACCAGAGAAGACGCT
>Ga0137378_10000150_pt1 | contig 44582 bp, 40 predicted proteins | sample SagtaG_21_FD_104813 | JGI IMG/M metagenome (GOLD analysis project Ga0137378, IMG submission 104813) | Vadose zone soil microbial communities from Sagehorn Ranch, Mendocino, California, USA - Sage2_L_60_16 metaG | ecosystem: Environmental > Terrestrial > Soil > Vadose zone | place: USA... | reverse complement strand
TTCGTGTCAATCTACGGAGCATTTCTCGCCTTCCCAGTCAGAGAACTTCTAATGATGTTTCTACCGGAACGGGTAGTCTACCAGGTCTCGACACACGCAGAGATCGGAGCAGGAGTTGCCATCGCTCTCATTTGGGGTTATCTAGCAACAAAGCTCTACCTCTACCCTGCCGAATTCACACTGCACTCCGCGTTTATCAAACCCAGCAGGCCAGTTCACTTCATCTTCATCCTTTACACTGTGCCATGCATAAGCACCCTCCTAGCGAGTTTCGTTCTCCCTAGAGCCATCGAGGACACTCCTGTCAACGCGACGTACCTGCTGTCGGGCGTCACTTCCACAGCAGTTGGCTTCAGCGCTGAGTTTCTAACCGTCGCACTGTCGATCGTTGTAGCCTTTGTAGTCTATCCCTTCATCGTCCTAGTCAGTCTAAGGTCACGGTTGAAAGACCCAGAGGTCCGTTATGCTCTAAAGGTGATCGCATTATGCTTCGGTATCATCTCAGTCCTGATTCTAACCCAGAATGCACTTGATACCTTCGGGGTTAGCATAACAGGCCTAGCCAACCTGGTATCAGTGAGCCTTCTAGTCATCGTCGACAGGGCCTTCAGTCGACCAAGCTTCCTCAAAGCCTTCCTAGGAGTCGTGCCTAGCATCCAGTCTCGCTACACCAGCAAGCGCGTAGGAATGAAAGTTCTCATCTACGGAAAAGATGAGGAAAAGTTCGGCCCCATTGCAAGGTTTGTAAGCGAGGGGGTCAACCAGGAAGGTCTCGTAGTCTACTTCTACCGCGGTGACGAGACGGTCGTCAGAGAGGCCCTCGCCCGCCACGGATTCAATATCAGACAGCACTTGATGAAAAGAAGTCTGCGTCTGGTCCCGTTCAGCAGCCTCTACCGGAGCGACGAATCGTTGGACGAGGACTCCGCCCTAGCATACGTTGGTGAACTGGTGGAGGAGGCTCTGACTCTGGGAAAGAACAGTCTAAGGCTGGTGGTCGACTATGGGGAGCAAGCACAGAAGTTGTACAAGAAATTTGTAGATCATTTGACTGACCAACGCTGGACCAACCCGAGCCACTATGTGGTCGCTCTTATGATTTTCTCAAAGAGCACGTTCCAGGGAGATGAGACAGCTCTGTCTCTCTTGAAATCCAAGGTTGACACAATAGACCTATCCGATCTGGTTGATAGCTTCTCCAGAACCATCGGGCTCTCCCACTCCGAAATCGCTGGAAAGAAGATTCTAATCGAATACGAGCCCTTGTCTGATTACGAGAGAACACTCAGGTCTCTCTTGGCAGAGTCCTCCTCCAACTTCGAACGCTCTGTGCTGTTCACTCGGAGAGACAGCCCAGTCTATTCCCTAGTGGGTAAACAGGCAGAGGCCAAAATATTCGTCATCACTTCGAGGGTATCCTATCCCCGGCTCGAGCAAGATAACAGGGTCCTGTTACCAGCTTATGACAGTAGTCTCTTGCTCGATGCCCTGAACAAGACCATTCAGGCCTACGCCGGAGCCTCCTTCACAATCATATTCGACAGCATATCGCATTATATCTTCACGCTGGGGCATGAGAGGGCGCTTTCGCTTGTAAGACAAGCTATGGAACTGATGATATCGGACAAGGTCACACTGGTTTTCCTCTTAAACATGGGGGCCCACGACCAGAAGACTATCTCTATTTTCGAGAACTTGTTCGATATGGAACTAGTTTGCAGCGCAGGGGCCAGAATACCCCAAGTGAAGAGAAGGCTCAACGTCGAGGTGGGACGGTAACAGCTCCACCCTTCTGACTAGCAGGAAATGAAACAGGTCTGAATCAGCCCCGTTTCAGAAGTTTTAGCCGGAAAACCGGACATTAGCTTAAAATACATTACCCCTTCAGAATACATTATTCTCAGAGAGTAACCTGCATCCGAACTCAAGAAAGGGATAGTAAGCTACGAAGAGGGAACCGAGTGACTAGGATAGTCCTTACAGCAGATGCCACCCAGATGAGCGAGTACTGGGGAATACCACTACTTCCGTTTTTCAGTTGCGCCCCCGCAGAAAAAGTACCACGGCTAGTCTTCGACTTTCTCTCGCCCCAAGTCAGACATGTAAACGGAGTTGCAGTCCAGGCCCCATACGGTCTACGGAAGCTGGAAGCCTCCATTCTCAAGAGCTACAAACCAGACGAAGTGGTTGTCGCGCACCCTGATCACGTCTCGAAGTTCATTGATGAGAAGACCAGCATAGTCGGCATCTCGGCCATGGACCCTCTTGGGCTAGGTCCGGTTAGCATGATGTTCACCAATGGGGGCAAGCTGACAGCCTATACAAAACAGAAATTCTTCGAGGTGGTCGACCGGGTTAACAAGGCCAGGGAAGAGTTTCCTAAAGCCAAACTCGTGGTGGGCGGGTCGGGGGCTTGGCAGATGGAGGTCAGGGAAGACGAGACTCGACGGCTAGGCGTTAATCACTTGGTTATGGGTGAATGCGACCATGTGATTGGTCAGATTTACAATGACATTGAGTTCAATGGTAGCCCGGAGATTATCCGGGTGCCGCGGGGCCCAAAGCTGGAGGACATTCCAGATATTGTGGCACCTTCAGTGCATGGGCTGGTGGAGGTGATGAGGGGCTGCGGCCGTAACTGCCAGTTCTGCGAGCCCAACCTCCGCACTGCCAAGTACTATCCCATGGAGAAGATAGTGAGAGAGGTCAAGGTGAACACCAGGGCTGGGAACCCTAACGTCTGGATTCACAGCGAGGACATTTTTCTCTACAAGCTTGAGGACAAGAAGGAGTTCATGCCTAACCACGAAGCGGTCCTGGACCTTTTCAAGACAGTCATGTCCATCAAGGGAATAACGTACTCAAACCCGACGCATGGAACAACCTCTCCTGCTTGCGCTGACCCGGATTTGATACGGGAAATATCTGAGACTGTTAGGCTTGGGACGGACAGGCATATTGGAATACAGTCTGGGCTGGAGACCGGTTCCAGTGAACTGATCAGGAAGTACATGCCTTTGAAGGTGAAGCCGTTCAGTCCTGACGAATGGCAGAAGGTCATTTATGACGGGACGCGTATCTTCAACGAGAACTTCTGGTTCCCAGCCTACACGCTCATAGTGGGCCTGCCGGGTGAGACCCCTGATGATTCCATTGAGACTGTTAGGCTGATTGACAGGATGGAGCGGGGACTGCCTGGTGAGATTGGGAACAAGGCCCACTTTACGGTCACACCGTTGAGCTTTGTCCCGTTGGGAGTTTTGAAGAACAAGGGATTCTTCAACATAGGAGAAGGTATGGATGAGGCGCGTTTCTGGGTGATTTACCGTAGCTGGAGGCATACCGTGCTTGAGTTGCACACGATGCCCCCGTCGCTGATGAAGCTCAACCCGGTGTTCAAATCCGTCTTCACGACGCTTTGCTGGTTCGGGTCCAAGAAGATACTAGATGCTATCAAGGCCTGGGGTAGGACTATGGGCTTCGACGCTGACAAGAGTCTCCGGGTAAACTAGAAGCGAGCTCGGGTTTCTCACGTCTTGAGGATGGGATGGCCCATACTTTTTCTCGAACGGATTGCTTTCTGTCTGGACTTACTTCTGGCGGATTTGGGCTGGTCAGGGGCTGGAATCCGCGTCTCGGGTTTGGAAAGTTCCCAAGGAAACTGCCAAGGCCCCGAACGAAAGGTGCCCAGATGGAAAGTCGCTGCGTTGAGTCTTGAAAACGGGTTCATTCCGGGCTTTTACACGGGTTCTGATATGTATCTGGAGAGTGTGGGGATTCAGGAGGGTTTCCGCTTGACCACTCTTCCCTTTCGAAGGGTGCCCAGAATCCTTTTCAGCGCATTTTTCGGCCTGGGACACGCACTTCCCTGCTTCAGAGTCAGGAGACTCGTCCTCGGAGGATTTCCCGAGCTAAGGGTAACAGTCCGCACCTGCCAGTGTCCAGTGTCGCCGAGTATAAGCCAGAACATTTCATCAGACTCATCTTTCGGTTGGAAGAACCCGGATTTCACCCGTAAACCTTCGGGCGTGGAGAGGCCTATGGTGGCTATCCAGCCTTTGGATCCTTGATGAGCTAGGGCAGCAAACCTTGAGCAGATGCCGAATAACGCCCCGGCAAGTTCTTTCCAGACCTGCTCTTTCTCCCCTCATATTAGATTGGATCAACTGTTGCCTAAATTCCCTTCTTTCACTAATGACTAATCCTAGAGGCTAGGCTGGGCGACGTTGAATGGCGTCGGTGGTAGGACTCGAAGAATAAGGGTTAGCGGTCCATGTTCCGACTAGTTGAAGCGAGTCCTGGCTTTTGAAAGGATCGAGTCCACTTGTCCTTTCCAGGCCGGGAACTGAGAAGGTTCCTTAGGATATTGTTGGTATAGATGGTTCAGTTGCTTCATCCCGTCCATTGTATAGACGAGGCCCTTGAAAGCTTTGTATGATCCCAGTCCTCTGAAGAGTTTGACAAGTTTCTGCAAAGGCGAGAGCTCAGGCATCTCTCCCAGAGAAATCTCTGTGGCCTCTGAAGCCGAGAGGAAATGTCGCATCCCATAGTTGATCTCTTCATTGTTGAGGGTTTGCAAGTACAGCCTGAAGGCTTCCAAGCCGGCTGTCTTGTTACCATAGTGTTGAACAAAGTCCAGGTTGTACTGCCAGAGCTGTCTCTCGCTGAAGTCATTCGCCTCGACGGCTCTGATCGCCGTTTCCCCGGCCATGACTCCTCCAATCAGTCCTGGGCCTATTCCACCGGCACTTATCGGGTTGGGGAACCAAGCCGCGTCTCCGCATATCATGTACCCATTTGCAACTAGACAATCGTTTTGATGCCGAACAGAGACCTGCCAGGCACCGTTCAAGTTGCTGTCGTCGGTGAGTGGTTGGATGTTCTTCAAGCGGGGGTCGGTTGAGACCCAGTCTTTCAAGAGAGCGTTGAGAGGCCTGTGGGTCCTCTTCTGCTGAATTCCGAGGCCAATGTTAACCTTGTCCTCAGCTTTAGGAAACAGCCAGAGATAACCTCCAGGAGCCTTCTCCTGGTCCAGATAAATATCACAATGACTAGTCTCCACCTCGATCCCGTCGCCAAGTCGTGCGTTGATTCTGGCCGTCGGCTCCACGTCGTCCTTGTCGATTTCCTTCTCGATGTAACTGGGTATTGGAAGATCCCGGCGAAGTTTCGTGGACATCCCGGAAGAGTCAATGACCAGTTTAGCCCTGATCTCAAAAGGCTGATTGACACTCCTTTCGGTGGTCTGTCCCTTCAACCCGACCACTCTGCCTGACTCGGCAATTAGCCCAGTGGCCTGGGCATTACCCAGGTAGGCCACTCCGGCTTTGAGAGCGTCATCTAACAATCGTCTTCCGAACTTGGGACGGTCCAGAACGAAACCTGGACCCTCAAAGGGAACCTTCACTTTCATGTCAGGCGAGTAGACATAGACCGCTGTCACATGGTTTTCCATCTCAGGGAGTCCATAGGTTACCCCGACCTGGTCGTGGACGTACTTGATGTGATGCTCCCCAACCGCATCCCCGCACACCCATCCCAGAGTGTTCTTCTTACCCACCTCAGAAGGAGGATTCCTGTCGAGCAGTGCCACATCTACTCTGCCCTTTCCCTTGAGGGCAATGGTCGCAGCGGCCATGCACCCCGCGATTCCTGCCCCGACAATCACTACGTCTCTTTGCTCAACCAAATCTCAAACCAGCCAGACTAGAGCTAAAGGAGACTTTGAAACCTGCTTTAGCCTTTCCCTGGGTTAACCGGACAGTCAACCCTTATATCACATTTTACGCGTCCGACCCTCACAGGACGAACAGGCTTGGCCCAAGATGCTTCCCAGGCTTCGAAACCCGCGGGAATCTCGCTTTGGATGAGGGCGATGAGGGTTCCCTTTCTTCAGGCAACAATCATCCCTGTCGCACTTGGAGGGGTGACCGCTTGGCAGATAACCAATGTTTTCCACTGGGACCTTTTCCTGCTAACCCTGCTGGGAGCCAGCCTGATTCAGATAGCTACTAACATGTTCAACGACTATTTCGATTTCAAGAGTGGAAACGACCTCCAAGTTAAGCATCAGAACCCCTTCGCCGGAGGAGGAAGAATTCTAACAGCTGGACTGGTTACCCCCTCAAGACATCTATTAGTATCCACGACTTGTCTGGTCCTCGGCTGTCTGACGGGGCTGTATATCATTTCCGCCTACGGTCTCCCGATGCTGCTGGTCCTCGGGCTAGTCGGAGTCGTCTCATCCTACTTCTATGTCGGCCCCCCCTTCAAACTGGCATACAGAGGAGTTGGCGAACTCATCGTCGGGCTCAACTTCGGACCCGTCATGACGCTGGGATCCTACTATGTCCAGACTGGGTCTTGGACCCGGCTAACAGCACCCTTTCTCGCCTCTATTCCGATAGGATTGTTGATTGCAGCTGTTCTCTGGATCAACGAGTTTCCCGACATCGATGCAGACCGAGCAGTTGGCAAAAAAACACTGGTTCTCCGATTAGGGCAACTTCGTTCGATAGGTGTCTTTGCGGGCCTGTTAGGCGGGTCCTACCTCCTAATCATTCTTTACGCAGCACTTCGAGTCTTCACCTCTCTGCAAACAACCAGCTACGTTACACTCATTGCTCTGTTCAGCCTTCCAATGGCTCTAAAGGCCATCAAGTTACTCCGGGCAAACTACCTAGACCCTCACTCCCTGATTCCGGCCAATGCCCGAACCATAATGTTGCACCTCAGCTTCGGAACACTCACCATACTAGGTATCGTCATTGGAGCGATCATCGGGCAGTAGGGATAATGATGCACCCTTCTACTTCAGAATTAGTTATATTCAGATGCCTCTAGACTGGCTTGACCTCATTGACTTCCACGGCTACAGTGAGTTCGACGATGAACAAACAAGGATTGGAGGCTTCGATTCACAAGCTGAAGCTGGAGTGGATAATGGCCAAGGACGAGACTGAAAGGCGACAGATAAGCGAAGAGATTCGCAAACAGCTCGGCCCCCGAGGGACTAAGTAATCTGGGCTCCTTCGTCTCAATTATCCCTTAGTCTTCCTGCGGAGATGACTGACATTCAATCTGGGCGTGTCTTTTTCACAAGGCTAAAATCTGGAGGGTTCTCCCGGTTGCGAACCAGCACAGGGGTTTGCCCAACCCCGAAATCAGTTATTGTTTTGCGCCTTCGTTCTCTTGACGGAACCCGGTTAGGGTTCTTGGATAATGAAGCTTGTCTAGACTGCAAAGTCTCCTGTTCGTATTTAAAGAACATAGAGCCTTTTTCTTGAGAAAAGTAGGCGAGCATTATATCCTGCAAACACATAACAGAAGATAAGCTACGACCAAGCTTCCCGGGCTGGGAATGTGTGACAACCAACGATAGAATACTTGAGGAAAAGAGAGAGGCGCAAGTGAGTACTAGTCGACTTCTTACGCACTTGAGCTCACCTTCCAAGGCATCTCGAATCCCCCGAACCTCTGACGACTTGAGAGAGTTGGCGAGACGAATTGCGTTCTGCGTAATCCAGGGATACATGGAACACGACATGGGACACCCGGAGAAAGCTATTGAGGGATTTTTCGAGGTCTACCAGCACCTTTTTCCGGAGATCAACCCTTTGAGAGTACACCGGGCCGCTGAATTGTATGTGGAATCCCTTGTGAAACAGGATGAGATCGAAAATACTCGAGGGTATGGCTCAGACAAGATCCTAAATGATCCGAGGTGGGATGATGTCAAGTCGGTACTTCTCAAATTCGCGGGGGAGTTGGGTCTGCCGGAGTCCTATGCCACCAGTACTGCCAATTTCTTTCGTTACCATGGTGTCCACGACAGTGCCTACGTGAACTACCTTCTCGAATCGGAAGAGATCTTCAGCACCGCCCTACTGGGAGACTCCTATTGGTCCAAGGTTCTTGGGTCCCTATACGTTCTCCTGGTGGAGTGCCACGACAAGCACGACTCCACGGGCCTTGAACTTGGACTGCAGTTCGCAGAAAAGTACTTTGAGATCGTCCTCAGGGCGAAGGAGGCCCGTCAGGAGAAACCATTAACCTCTGCGGCCTAAGAACAGGTTACTGAATGTTTCAAACAATTAGAGTGTCAGAAGGGCGCTTCTCAAATGCTTGGTGAGTTGACGATAAATTATGGAATCCCCTCGGGGCCTAGATCTCTTCAAAAGCCTGAACTTCTTCGCATCCGAAGCTCTCATGAGGTGTATGATCACCCTATCCCTGACAGGTCCACATAGTTGCCAGCAGGTTCTCCGAGAACAATCTCTATCCGCGCCCAGCTTTCACGGCTTGTTCGCGTCTTGCCTGTGTGACCTATGGGGGACTGGGCTCGCTCGGAGGGCTCAAAAATGTTAGAGGATCGAGAAAGAATCTAGTGAATATCGTTTCACTCTCTCAAGAGCGATGCACGTATATCCCCCTATTACTCTGAACTCCCTGGCCAATGCAAGCTGTTTCCCGATTGGAAGTCGGTAGACCAGCGCCTGACTTTGCAGCCCCCACCACTAATGGAAAGACTGTCCACCTAAGTGACTACCGGGGAAAAAGGGTAGTGCTGTACTTCTACCCGAAAGATGACACGCCGGGATGCACGGTCGAGGGGTGTGGGTTCAGAGATATCTACCAGAAGATCAGAGCGGCTGGTGCTGAAGTGCTCGGCATCAGCGTGGATAATGTTGACTCGCATAAGATGTTTTCCGAGAAGTACAAACTTCCCTTTCCCCTGGCCGCAGATCTGGACAGGAAGATCGCTGAGGAATATGGGGTCTATAATGAAAAGTGGAAGATGGCTCGCAGAGTAACATTCCTCGTCGACGCGCACGGCAACATCGCGAAAATCTTCGATCCGGTTAAGCCGGATGTTCATCCGAAAGAAGTCATGGATGCGCTGAAGGCCTAGAAACTAGTTTATCACAGGTAGAAAACGGTCCTCACCCACAGAGCTACTTAGCCGGCCCTGAATCGGCAGCTGGTAGCCACAGCTAAGGCAACGGTTATTTTCATCCAGATTCCAACCGGTAATGTCAAAACCGTACCTCTTGACGGCGACAGTCTTGCATTCAGGGCAGTAGGTGTGCTCCCAAGGATGACCGGGGACGTTTCCGACGTAGACGTATCGCAGCCCCTCCTCTCGTGCCACCTTGCAATGCTGCTCCAGCGTTTTCACAGGTGTGCTGGGCAAATTCATCATCTTGTAGTCGGGATGAAACTGTAGGAAGTGGATTGGAACATCCGGCCCTAGGTTCTCGCAAAGCCAACGGCTCAGCTTCCGAGCCTGGTCGAGATTGTCGCCGACTTCTGGAATGACCAGGTCGGTTATCTCGGTGTGGATCTTGGTCTTGTCTCGAATGTCGAGCAGTGTCTGGAGTATTGGTTCTCCGTCGGGAACGAGAACGTATTTTCTCAGGAAACCGGTCTCATTGTTTCCTTTGAAGTCCACGGTGATGCAATCCAGGAACTCGTTCATCATGCCAACGCTCTCAGGTGTATCGTAGCCGTTGGAGACGAAGATGTTGACCAGTCCATGTTTGTGGGCTTCAATACCCACGTCCCGCGCGAATTCTATGAAAATCGTTGGCTGATTGTAAGTGTAGGCCAGTCCTTGACAACCATAGCTCGTTGCCAAAGCGGCGACATCGAGTGGCTCCATGTCCGTGCCTTCAGCTTTGCGCCTTTGACTGATATCGTAATTTTGACAATACTGGCAGGCCCAGGAGCAACCGGTGGTTGCAATGGAGAATATTTTGGAGCCCGGCATGTAGTGAGTGACGGGTTTCTTCTCAATGGGGTCAATGTGGCCCGTGATAATTTTTCCGTAGACAAGGAGTTGTAGCCTTCCGGCCATGTTTTGGCGCACCCCGCAAAAGCCAATCTTTCCTTCCGGGATGTTGCAGTAGCGGGCACAGGCCGTGCACTTGACTCGTCCTCCATCCAGGGCGTTGTACAGAACCGCTTCTCTGATCATCCCTCTATAACTCCTAGACTCGGGCTTTGGAACAAGACTTATTGGCCCTTCACTAAGATGCTAGATATGAGCGCTCGACTGAAATCCTTTTCCTTACCGGTATCGCGCGACGGTACATGGGACACTTGAGGGCGGACCGGCTTCTCAGCTATTTTAAGCGGCAGTCGCAGCTGGACAGGTTCACGGGCTGAGTGTTGAATGAAGGCGTATACTGGGACTGGCGACAGGGGTGAGACGAGCCTCTACGGCGGGACCCGTGTTGGAAAGGAGAACCCGAGGGTCGAGGCTTACGGTGCGGTCGACGAACTGAACTCCCAAATTGGGGTTGTGAGGGCGCTGGTCAAGAAGGGCCGGATTGGCGAGATTCTTCGGGGTGTGCAGAGGGACTTGTTTACTCTGGGGGGTGATTTGGCTTCTGAGTTCGTCTCGGCGAAAGTTCCCCGGATTGAAACGAAGCATGTGTTAGGTCTGGAGCAGGTTATTGACTCTATTCACGGGGAGTTGAAGCCGCTGCGGAGGTTTGTCTTGCCGACCGGCGGACGGGTGGGTGCGGAGTTGCACATGGCTAGAAGTGTATGTCGCCGGGCCGAGAGGAGGGTGACGTCTTTGGCGAAGATGGAGTCGATTAACCCCGAGGCTATTCCCTACCTGAACCGGCTGTCAAGCCTACTGTTCGACTTGGCTAGACTGGCAAACAAGCAAGAAAGTGTCGAGGAGGAGGAATGGGTTCACGAATAACGTGGGAGTCGGACGCCCCTCGGGGCCGAGAAGGATTTCTGGAAAAAGACCTTGGCGACTTCCAAAGGGACGTTTTTTCTGCGATATGGATCCTCCGCGACGAGAGACAGCGAGTCTCACGTCTTGAGGATTGGATGGCCCATATTTTTTTCGCGAGAGTGGTTTCTGTCTAGGGTTGTTTCTGGGGGATTTGGGCTGGTCTTGGGCTGGGAAAGTTCCCAAGGAAGGCGCCAGTGTCCCGAACGAGTGCTGCCTGTTGGGGGACTCGCGTGGCTCGATTCGTGAATGGGGCTTATTCTGGGCTTGTTACTGGCTGGTGTGCCGGGTTTAGGGGATTCCGGAGGGTTGAGGAGGGCCCGCTATTTGTCGAGGAGCTATTGGCCCGGTGTTTGGGTGGGCTGTTTGGATGTGTTCTTCGGAGGGGCCCCCGGGGGGGCCTAGAATAAGAATTCTTTTTTCGCGAAACTATTAGCCTAATCTTTTCCTTGTTGTTGCTTGGGTAGTGGGACTGGGAGTCTCACGTCTTGAAGGATGTTCGTACGTTCCCCCTTTTGAAAACTCGTTTTCTGTCTGCCAGGGATTTTGGGCGATTTTTCCTCTTCTGGGCCTGATGCTTGCCGCTGTCAGGTTTTCACGACCCCTCGTTTCGACTGCTCTTCCTTCGTGACCGCTAGGTGGGTGAATGTAATGGGTCCCGGATCGGGAAAACGGGCTTATTATCAGCCTTTGGAAATTGCAGCCGTTGAGCCCCAGCCTGGCTGGAGGCCTGTTTCCGTGGCCGAGAGCGCGCCTCTTAACATGATAAGTGGGCATGTTTGATAATTTATGGGCCACGGTACGGCATTGAAAGAAAAAGAAGGGGGTGGAAGGGGTGGTTCTAGACTTTGTTGAGAAGGGCTCTGACGACGTCCTCTGGGCCCTTGAAGTTGGACTCGGGGAGCGACTTGGTGACAAACTCCTTGTCAGCAGATGGGACGTCGGTCATGTTGTTGCAAGCTGCAACAACCTGGGTCTTGTTCGCCGGGTACTTGATGTGATGCTTGATGTGTTCCAGTTCAGCTTTCAGGTTGCTCATATAGACGCCGTGGATTCGACCCAGATAAGAACCTTTTCCGGAAAACACTCCTACATTGTGGGCGAATTCGCCGACTAAGAAATGGAAAATCTCGGTCACCGGCCAACTAATGGAGGATGGTAGAACCTTCACCAAAACCTGGGCTTCTATGGCAAGAAGCGCGGTGGGGGCCATGCTCAACTTTGACATCGACAAAATTGTACAAGTATACGGCGAGGAATTGGGCACTTCCGGGGTTCACGGAAATCGGCGAGGGAGTGCGGGATGCTGGCGCACTCCTAGTGGCCGTCTCATCGCTACATACAAAGATGAGGGACGACACTTTCAGAAACACAGACTACCACCTAAAGGTCCTGAGTGAAGGTGGCTCCTTCCCGGTCTACGGATCAAACCGTTCACCCCAGTATTCGGGGTGAAGCTCGACTTTGACAAAGGCTACCCGACTATGAACTTGACTCCGGTCGTCTAGGAAGAATAGTCCTCAAACGAATGACCTGCTAGGTCTCCTACATCGTCCCAAGGATGAAAGACCGAATTTGCCCAGCGCCCTCTCCCAAAAGCAAAATCTACTCCTTGGAAATCGGTCGGATAGACCGAGAAGTACTGTTCAAGTAGGATTCCGGGTCTGAGGTTCCGGTTCGCCTAAATGATCGGATGGCGATGGGAAATCTGATTCTGGAGGAGGATTTCCTTTCTTCTTGCTGGAGGGCCACATTGTCTCAAGTGCTAGGAGCAGGATGATCAGCGCAACTATGATGGCGATTCCCTGGGGCCTCGGCTGGCCTGTCTGGTCGTCGTACATGAAACTGCGAATTGCCAGAATGCTGGAACCGAGGTAGGGGACGGGAACCGTCGCCTGATACACTCCTACTATGTTGGAGGGTGGAACACCAATCGAGTCCCAGGGATCATTGTTGCCCCCGTTGTTGTCTCCTCGTGTGTCAAAATTCTGGCTCCCAGGGTGTAACCCGATGACTCTGTGGACGACTAGGTAGTTGGGGTCGTTTAGTCCCGGGCTGCAGCAGGGCGGCCTGAAGACGATGATGGAGCCGATCGGTGCGGGGCCAGCTCTAATGGTGCTGGGGTCTTGGCCGCGTATGACTATGAGGTCTCCCACTTGGAGTGTTGGAACCATGCTGGGGGAGACAACAACTAAGACGGGGTACGGCGTGCTGAGGGCTAGGCGAAGTCCTCCCCACGTTCCCACCACTGCGAGAATGATTATTCCTATGAGAAAGAGGCTTCTCGCAGTCTCATTTCTTCCGAGAAAGGTTCGGAACTTACGAATATAGCTGCTCATGGTATTTCCCGGTGGATGCTGGGTTCGTTTCTCCTGAACGCCGTTTCGAGAGGGGTCTACTTGAGTATGCTCAAAAACCCTTCTAGTTGGTTGAACACTTTCGGAGCGATGCACGTTTCACCAACTAGTTTGGAACTCTCTCTTTCTAGGATTGTCCGAGGATTCACAATCGCCGTCTGCCTGAGAGACACAACTCTCTTTAGGTCCCTTCTGGTCACGCCTATCTGATTTAGATGATGAGCAACAGTGTTTGTCCTTCCTGTGGCCAAGCATTGACGGTGGGCGGACGATTCTGCGGGCACTGCGGCGCGCCTGTCAGCTTTCAACCCGCAAGCCAGAACTTGGCGAGCCAAGGCTCAGCTTGGAATAACCCCTTCAGGGCAAGCCAGTATGTTATCGAACAGAAGATTCTGGCCATTCGAGACACTTATGGTATCAAGGATACGAGCGGGAACCTTCTGGCTTATGTCAACCAGCAGCTGATGAGTTTCGGCCCCCGATTCTGGTATGAAGCACCGAACGGGTCCAGGCTGGGCGAGATTCATGGAAAGATTCTCGCTATCAGACCCACATTCGAAATCTATGATGGCCAGAGCCAGCTCCGGGCAGTAGTCAAGAGGAAACTCGTCAACCTGATCGGAGAGAACTGGTGGATGGAAAACGCCTCTGGGCAGGAGATTGCCAAAGTTCATGGGAACATCTGGGAACATGACTATAATGTTCAAGCACCCGATGGAGGCCATATAGCCCAAATCCACAAGAAATGGGTGTCCGTCAGGGACTCGTACTGCGTAGAGATTCAGAATCCTTCCTTCGACCCCTACTTGGTCTTGTCTTACGCCATATCACTGGACCATTCGGAGAAGAAGGAGAACCACTCGGGGCTGGGGGTTCGAATCTAGATTTCGAGGGAATCAGAGCTAAGACAGAAATAGAACCCCTTGAACCCTCCGAATTCCCAAATCCGAAGGCGTTTATCCGTCGCTAACACTTATTCCCGAACATACTAGCAATCGAGACCAGGTCGCGTATGTCGATTCTTCCGTCACTGTTCATGTCCGCTCTATCCAAGTAGCTAGAATCTCCCCTGCGAGCGCCAAAGCTTCCGCCCACGAGGGTAAGGTCGAGTATGTTGACTTTCCAGTCGTAGTTGTTGTCAGCGTTTAGAAGAGGCTGGCAGACAAAGGGTGTCGTTATCAGATTACCCCACTCTCCACCGCTAAGCGCCCCGTAGACTCCTGCCCCAGGAGTGTCCGCGGCCCAGGAAGCCGCCAACCAGTATACGGAGCTGAACTTGCTCGCCAGTGTTCCATTGAACTCAAAATTCGTGAGTTGCTGCATATAGTGAAGGCTGACCGCCGAGTACCCTGCTGTTCCAGCAACTTGCAAGATTCTTGATGGGCACTCGCAGGCTGTGCCCCCTTCCGTGTTGAGCACTGGCCATCCTGTGTTGATTGTCCCGTTTACCATGTTGAGGTAGTCCTGTCTGGCAGCAAGATTCGCTGCTGAATAGTTCCAATCGTAGTCTGCTGCACAGAATGTGGAAGTGATCTCGCATCCCGTGTATGCCGGATAATCGAGGTAGGTATGAAGGCTGATGAATATTCTTCCCGGACTAATCTTGTCAGTGACGGTGGGATAGGCCTTCCATTCTTGATAGCGTCCCTGCTCATCTGAGTAAGAGCAGCCATAACTGCATAGGTTCTGGACAACGATCCAATGCGTGTCGCCCAGCAATCTAGCCTGGTTCACCCATGCCTGATACCACTGGCTGAGGAGGGCAGTGTGAGTTGTGGCATCTCCTGGTGGCATGTATCTTGAAGAAGGCTCGTTGAGTGGTTCCCAAATTATCCGGGTGTAGTTGTACTTGAACTGGTTTACCACTCCAGACCAAAAGTTAAGCCAACAATTTCCGAGGGTAGAATTCATGACATCGTTGTAGCCGTGGTAGTCAACCACAATCCAGAACATGAAATGTCGCGCTATCTGGATTGCCCGAACTAGGTCGTAAGCGCTGTAGTTTCCCATGAAGTCTTGGGGAGAGGCCTCGTTAACACCGTAACGGACTGCACAGTACGGCGCGAATGAAGCTCGCATCGTGTTATAGCCGCCACTTTGCTCTCTAATCATGATCTGCTCGAAGTTGCTGGCTTGTTCTCCAGGAAACACCCCTGAGCTAGGGGCTGTGGAATTCTGAACAGTGTCTTCGATTCGCTCGCCACCCCAACCAGCCAGTATTGGATGAACGTCCACCGTCTGGGCAGACGCGTTTAGGTGTGGCATATTGCCGATGCTTGCCAGCGATATAATTAGCAATATTATCGGAATACCTCTTCGCGTGGTCATCGCTGAATATTCAAGCAACTTCGAGCGGTACGCCCTATGAGTGTCGAGCTGGCATTTGAACTGTTTGGTCGGAGCAGACGGGTCCGAATCAGGGAATACTCTGTCTCTATGTGCGCGCCTGGTCGCGGGCAAAGAGCGAAGAGGCCCCGCTAGTTCCGCGGTGAGGTTTCTGGGACCGCAACCACGAGACTCGGCTTTGCCTTAACCACTTTCTTGTTCACTAGGACGACTCCCATGAATATTAGGAAGAAGCTGGCGGCGTGCCAGATGCTGAGCGATTCTCCTAGGAGTAGATATGAGGATAGGACTCCGAAAACGGGGACCAAGTTACTGAAGATGGCTGCTCGGCTTGCGCCAATCTGTGAGACCCCGTCCACATAGAAGAAGTAGCCGACAACCGTGGAGAAGAGGGCGAGATACAGAATGCCAAGCCACGAGCTGGCGTCCCAGGCGTAGTTCCACGGGGTTTCAGCTATGGAGAAGGGAATTAGGAAGAGCCAGCCGAACAAGGAGACCCATGTGATTATTACTATAGATGAGGGGTTACGTCCCCTCGGCCCGTCTATCAGGCCTCGATTGATGAACCTGCGAAGAAGAATCGTGTAGACAGCATAGACTATCGCACCCCCGAAGACCAGGGAGATTCCGAGGGGCCTATTCAACACGTTAACGTTAGGCGAGAGAAGGGAAATAGTCGCGACCCCAAAGAGGCCTGTCACCAGACCGAGAACCTTCGTCCCAGACAACCGCTCTCTCAAAGTGAAGGCAGCCATTACAGCGATGAGGACCGGGCCTATTCCGATGACTAGTGAATCATCGCTGGCCGCCGCGTATCTGACCCCGAAAAGGAAGAAGACCTGGTAAAGGGTGGTGTTGAGTATTCCCAGGACCAAGAAAGTCTTGGCCCAGTCTTTCGGGATTTTTACCGAGTGCTCCTTAAGCTGAAGGATCAGAAAGAATACTGGTACGACTATGGCATAGCGAATGGCGGCGATGGATACGGGTGGAAGTCCTTCTGCGAGCAGCCTTCCCACTGGCCAGGCGAAGCCCCAAAGAACCATGGTGACAAATAGCTTCAGGTATACTGTCGAAGTTTTGTTCAGAGCTTAGCTCATTCCCTTATGCGACGCCAACTGAGTTGCCTCCCGCGTCAAGGGCCTGCGTGACCTGTTGGCGGCCGAAATAAGTAGTTTGACTCTGATTATTACCCTCCAACTTTGCCTAGGGTTTTCCAGATCTGCGATTGGACAATCTCGACTGCTCCGGTGCCGTCGACAACATGCCAGTTGAACTTGTTCGCAAGTTTCAAGTAGTTTCTTCTGACCCGCAATAATAGAGCTCTATTGCTCTCGTGAAGGTCTCTTCGTTCGCCTTTTCGGGCGAAAGAGGATCCGACGGGAACGTCCAGGACCACGACCCTCTCCGGTTTGGGGAGACCTTGGTCGAGGCTGTGGAGCCATTCTAGGTCGAGACCTTTTGCGAGGCCGTAGGCTAGGTTCGAGGCAATATACCGGTCGGCTAGAAGGAAATCCTTCGAGTCCAGGTTTCGGACAATCCTAGCTAGGTTCTCCCACCTGTTGAGACTGTAGAGCATGTGGACCGCCCGTGGAGGATAATTCCTCTTCCCGTTCAGAAACGCCTGGATCTCTCTGCCGGCCGAGGTAGAATACACGGGAAAGTCCAGGGTCGCGACCTTGAAACCCTGGCGACGAAGCTTCGCCACCAGGAGACGACTCTGGGTCTTCTTTCCAGACTGGTCTATCCCTTCTATGTCGATAAAGTGGGCAGGCAAAACTATCGCACCGGAGCTTAACTCTCAGAATACTACAAGAAAAGCCTCATGCCTAGAATCTAATCAAAAATCCCTCTGAAAGATTATCTGTGAGTTTAACCAGCCACCTGGGCGCAATACCCGGTGGGGTATTGTGCTGGGTTGGGGGTCACAGCCACATTAGGGTGAATCACTCCATTCCCTGAAGCAACCAAGACGAAAACGTAGTCGGCGCAGCCGTCAGCGAGCTTGAATCTGAAGTTTTCAGACGTAGTTGACGGAAGAGAAACAAAGGATCCCGAAACACACGACACATCCCCAGAGCAGACAGAGAATTGTACGAATTGTCCCAGCGTGAAGAAGTAGGGTTTCAATGGAACCGTGCTGGTGAAGGTGAGGAAATAGTCGTACGTGTCAGGAACAGTGCCCTCCAACCAGGAGTTGACAGTGACATTACACCCGGTGCTGGGAGGGTTTCCACAGGAATTCCATGTCACGGTTTGGGGCGCTGGGTTGGGAGTGTTAGGCGGCTGGATGCTCTGCAAGTTTGGAGGATTCGATAAGGAATAACGGTACTCGGATGAGCCGAGCAGATTAATGCTACCTGTCGCGTACCAAGCTATGCCTAGAATTACTAGGAGCATCAGTAGAATACCTATTGCGATCTTGTAGGCCTCATGGGTGTGGGGTTTCCCTTCCTGAGTCACAGGGGGAGGCGGACTGTACAGATTAGGGGGAGTTGATTGAGTTTGTATTGGTGGACCGACTAGCTTGACTCCGCAACTAGGGCAGAAGCTCGCTTCTTGGGATAACTGTGCTCCGCAGTTGTTACAATAGGTCGTTCTTATCACCCATATCCATCATCCAATGGTTATTGTCCCGAGTAATATTAGCGCATCTGAGAACCAAGTGATCAGTGACTGTTTCTTCAATTTAGGAAAGCCTTAGGTTCGAAACGCCTCGGCGAACCCGAGGATTCTGATGTTTTTACCCAGTGCCTTGACGAAGATAGCCCTCGAACCTCAGAGACAAACGTATGCCAGTCGCCGAGTTCGGATCTTGACTTACCACGGACGGTCCCGTTGCTCTCAGCCTAATCGTAGTAACTTTGTTACCGGGCTTGGGTCAACCTCCGAAAAACAGGGAGAGGGGCGCGTCCCCTGCAGGGCCAGCGTCCCTTTCTAGGAAAGCCTACAGGTGGCCGATGAGAGGCCTTGACTTGCTCCGTGTCGGGGCTCGGCCTTTTCCGGGTCCGCTGGTAGCGCTGGTGAGGGGTAGAGTTTCGAGCAACTGGGGTTTCACGCGGGCGTGGGTTGTGGCTTCGAAGCCTGACGCGAGCCTGATCAGTTTGGGCTCGCTGAAGGCTGTTCCCATGAAGGAGATACCCACGGGTACTCCGAAGGTAATCCCCATTGGCACGTTAATGATTGGGTAGCCGACTACGGCGGCGGGGGAGGAGCTTCCGATGCTGAAGTGGTCTCCGTTGATAAGGTCCGTCGGCCACGATGGGTTGTCGGTGGGGGCGACGATTGCGTCGAGGTTGTTCTGGCTTAGGAGCTGGTCGATTCCCTCGGTGGCGCCGAAGAGCTTGTCAGCGGCAATTGCGTCCGCGTAGGACATGCCTGTGGGCTGTACTACTGTGGTGCTGGTTGTGTCGAAGGTTTGTGCTAGTTCGAAGATTTCCTGGCCGAAGAACTGTAGTTCCTGGCTGGCGTGGGCGTTGTTGAAGGCGATGGCGTCGGCTAGTGTGCCGTTGGCCAGTGGTACTCCGGTCCGGGTGGCCAGGTATTTTTGCAGGTCTACTTTGAAGTCGAAGAGCAGCACTGTGAATTCAGCTGTGCCGGTAAATATGTCTTGGAAGTGGGGGAAGGTCACTTCAACCAGTGTAGCACCAGCCGCCTTCATAGCTGTGCGCGATGTTTCAAAGACCGAGTCCAAGTGGGGGCTGAACCCTTCGAACTCCACGGCCACCCCTATTCTGGCACCCTGTAACCCGTTGGGGTTGAGGAAGGCTGTGTAGTCGGCAGGTATGAGGTTTCTGTTGGTGCTCGTGGCCGGGTCTCGGGAGTCGGGGGTTCGCTGGACTATCCCGGTTAGGACTGTGGCCGCGTCGGCCACTGTTCGCCCGTGGGGTCCCACGGTGTCCTGGGTGTGGCTGATGGGTACGACTCCGGCTCTGCTTACGAGGCCGACTGTGGGTTTGATTCCGACGACTCCGTTGGCGTTGGCTGGGCAGACGATACTGCCGTCTGTCTCGGTTCCGATGCTGGCAGCTGTCATGTTGGCGCTGGTTGCCGCTCCAGATCCACTGCTGGAGCCGCAGGGGTTCCGGTCGATCGCGTAGGGATTGTTGCACTGGCCTCCTCGGCCGCTCCAGCCGCTGCTGCTGAAGAAGGAGCGGAAGTTGGCCCACTCGCTCAGGGTGGTCTTGCCGAGTATGACCGCACCGGCTGTGCGGAGGTTGGACGCGACGGTGGAGTCTCGTAGGGCGGGTGTTCCCACGAGGCCCAGGCTGCCCGCGGCGGTCTGCATCTGGTCGTGGGTGTCGATGTTGTCCTTCAAGACTATGGGTATTCCGTGTAGGGGTCCTCGGACATGTCCCGTTGCTCGTTCCGCGTCTAGTTGTTGGGCGATTGTTTTGGCGTCAGGGTTGACTTGGATGATCGAGTTCAGCGTGGGACCGCTCTGGTCGAGGGTGGTTATTCGGGCGAGGTACATGTTGACTAGGGAGACGCTGGTAAGCGTTCCCGCTGTCATCATTGTTTGAAGCTGGGCTATGGTAGCTTCTTCGACACTTGAAGCGGTGGAGGCTTGTGGCAGTAGTGTCGGGGCGCTGGGCTGTGATGGAAAGGATGGAATGCCTCCCAGAAGAGAGGTTGCACCTGCGACGGCCGCCACGCCTGCGCTGTACTTGAGAAAGTCTCTTCTCGTCAGTCTTTTCGCGGTTGTTTCGGTCTCAGTGGTAGCTGATTCTACCAAGAAACTATCTCCATAATGGGTTTTCAGGTAGGAACGAGTTCCGTTTATACGATTTTCGCATATGCAGACTGAACCAGTAATACATGGGTAGTCTCGGGTTCCCGATGCCTCTCCAGAAGGAACGCGACCCCTTCGGAACCGAATAGTCCAGTGCCAAGCTAGACACCCGGGCAGCACCGGAAATACTGAACCAAGAAAAGGGGGGGTTGACGCGTTTCGTCTCGGGTTCTAGAAGCTGCCGCTGTCAGTGGCGATGTCTTGCTGGTGGACGCTGGTAGGCACGAACTGGAATCCGTACCACCAAGTCACAGTCTGAACATTGTTCGAGTCCATCCAGACCGCATGGAATACGTTGTCTGAGCCCACCGCAATGCCCGTGTAGTCACCTATGAAACCGCCGCCAAAGTGGTACCTAGTATTGACCGGGTTAGTGGTCACCGTGTTTGTAACGCCAGTCGTCAAGTCCATCACTACATAGTCAAGCCTGCCATTATTGATGTAGCTGTCCAACTGGAGACAGTTGATCCGGCCCACAGCGGTGGGACTTGCGGGTTTCGCGCAGGTCTGCCAGGGAGACACCACATCTGACGCATACGTCGACATGTAGACGCGTCCCGATGGTGAAACAGCCACGCCGGGAAACACGGTGTCAACACGGTGGGGAGGTGGCGCGCTCAGAGTAGAGCCGCCCGGATAACCCACAGCCGTACGGGTGGCAATATCGAGGGCTGAAGACATGGGAACAGGCGTGGTCCAAGTGGCACCACCATCGGTGGACTTGCTCCAGACTGTCGCGCTGTGGCAGTTGGCATAGACCGAGCTGACCCCTGAGATGAAGTAGGCGCAGACCGGGTCGGTCCCGTAGACAGAGGCTGCGTTGTTCGCTTCAGAGTTCCAGACGGCGTACAGTGTTCCGTCAGGGGCTATCGCCGCAGCGGGAAAACTGTTCGTCCGAAACACAGTGTTGAACGGTCGGAGAATGTCGACCACAGGAGCAATGGCCACTGGTACGCTCCAAGTATCACCGCCATCTGTTGACTTTACCATGTACTCGCTGTTGAACGTGGCGAGTCTAGTGGAGCCTTCCCAGAACACGTACACTGTACCGTCCGAGCCAACGACTGGGCGTGAGCCCTGGTCGTAGATTACGTTACTAACAATCAGCTCGGGATTGCTGAAGGTAGCGCCGCCGTCAGTGGAGTAGGCGAACATGATGGGGGATTGCTTGTAGGCGCCATTCTGGGGGTTGAAGATGAACCGTGTCCAGCTCACGAAGACCCGGCCCTGGAAGGGACTTGAGGCGCCGGTATCGACAGCTATCCATTCCTTGTCGTTGAGGATTGAGGGCGATGTTGTTTGGCCAATGAAAGTGGGTGGGCCCCAGTGGAGGTTTCCGCTGGCGTCAAAGGTTCCCTTGTTGACCGCGACCGTGTTTGGTGCGGTGGTGCGGTCGAAACCTAGGCCTGCGTAGTAAACGACTCCTTGATTGTTGAAGGCGAGCGACGGGTCGCCGCCCGCATCATACTGGCCCCCCACAAGGTGTTCAACGCCTGGTATGAGAGTGCCCAAGTTTGATGGGTTGGTTGCGGCACAGCACCAAGTATTCCCTCCGTTGTTGGAGAAGTATGTTCCTGAGTATCCGTCGCCGAGGGCGCTGCAGGGCGTGGGCCCAACGTAACAGCTCCATGTGCGCGTGACATAGTCGTTCATCCCCGCAACGATGCGGTTGGAGTTGTTAGGGTCGATTGCAACTGTGGGCTCGTTCTGGCTCGCCGCATTAGTGTCCTGGTTTACCGTCACATCGGGGGCCTTGATGCTAAGCCCGTCGAGGGTGCTCGACAGGACATAGGCCGGGGTGATGGGGGTGTTGGGAGACGGGTTAGGAGCCTGGTCAGTCGTGTCGGCCTCCTGCTCGATAAGGGTACTAGCGTGGAGGTAGAGGCCTGGAGTGTTGTTTATCGAAGCGACTTTACCAGCCAAGGTATTGAGGTCGTAGACAGGTGCTGAGGAAGCGAAAGCGAGGGCACCGGTATCAATGGCTGCAAGACTGACTGCAATGAGGATTAGTGCAAGAATATGCTTCATGGTTTTTCAGGTCTAACCTTGGCCCAGACTTGAATAAATAAGCCTATTGGGCGCGCCAGGTAGAGTCAGATATCTTGACATATCCTCATTCAACGCGAGGTCCCTGTCTGACCCCAAACATTAACAACGTTGAAGCGTCACGACTATCTGATTTACGGGTTACATTCGCAATAGTTTCGTTCCTACAGTGCGCGCTCTCTCCTCCTTTTCCATACCAAACGCCAACCCCAGCCTCATGTCTCTAGCAACACTGCTAGGTCGGCGAAGTTCCACGATAATCGGGAAACAGTACTGTTCTAGATGCGGCCTGTTCAAGGATCGCATGCTTCTTCGAAAGTGGACGGAGGCGAGCGGCGACCCGGATACTTACATCAAGGCCGAGTCTTGGATATGCTGCTACTGCGACACAGTCGAGGAAAAGCGGAGCTCGGAGCGCAAGCCGACAGAAGAGCTGATGATCATTAGGCGCCTCCTCAAGCTCAGTGGCGACTATGATCAGATCTCCCATTCGACCCTGGAGGTGCGAGGGGACACAGTTATCCTTACGCTGAAACTGTTTCCCTGGGCTATCGTTCAGGCTTCCAAACGGGTTGAAGCCGCGAAGAAAGAGGGCTTCTTCCGGCTGGGAGACCTCTGGAGGCTCCAGCAGCACGGCCTCCTCAACGGGCAACTTGTTGATTGCCAAAAACCTACACTTCATCGAGATCAAACGCCAGAACTCCAGACTCCACCCGCAGGGAGTACCGGGTCCGAAGGTTGGGGGTGAGCCCAATTTGCAGCGCCAAGAATCAAACGTTCTATGGTGTTACACCTGCGACAGGCCCACAGCCCACGAAATCAGGTACCGGTCCGACCCCAAGTTCACAGGCAAACTGTTGGTCTGTCGAGAGTGCGGAGAGACTATCAAACAACTTCTGGGGGGTCCCTGGTGAAAGACCTAGTTTGGATGTGGCTGATAGATGTCAACAAACCTAACATGATTGTGCGTCGAAGGAACAGAAAGAGAAACCGTGTCTCACGACGACGCAGGTTTCTGGGAATAAGCTAAAAGCGGAATAGTTGAGACCTATCTCGTCTTTGCCCTCATGTCCCGGTTGCGGAAAACAGCTCCAAGCAGACACGACTTTCTGTCCCAACTGCGGCACGAATGTCCAACAGGCTACAAGCCGTTTCACCCAGACTGAGAAACTATCCAACGAGCTCTGGTTATCCTCAACCAGGCGTCGGCATATCTCCTGATAAACGCCTGGCTAAGATCACCCGAAGGCTAGAAAAACTGACCTATGGGGTTGCCATTGAGGCAGTGGTTCTCCTCGTGTTCCTCCTCGTCCCATTCTTCGCTTGAAGAAGACCGATGGTTGGAACAGTCCAGGCTGAGAATCCGAGTGCCTCTTACCGGTCTTCGCTTCTGTTCGGCATCTGTCCAATAGACTTGCCTGAAAAACTGAGTTCTCTTCCGTGAACCTTCATGATATGTTCCCGCAACATTTCCTCGGTCTCTATCAATGCAAGAAAAGCAGAATTGCAATAGGGACAACTAAACTTACCCAGTCAAGACACGCATCCTATCGCCGGGAGCGGCATCCCATTGACGACTGTAAACCCGGTTCTTGGTCTTAAGGGTGGCGATTCTTGCCTTCGGCCGGGAGCCTCCCATCTAGACCAGCCTCCAATCTAGACCCAGAGGGCACCGTCCTTCCTCTTCTTCGGTGAAAAAACCTAGCGAGGGGTAAACGGTCTCGCGACCCGCTTAAATAGAGCGATACCCTTCGCATTGCACAACATGCCACAGTACGCGGTGATACAGTCCCATCCTCCCGATGATTGTCCCATGACCAACCGGGCCGTAAGAGACTTCATGAACAAACAGTTTCCCAAACACCCAGCCCTAGCCAAGAGACTAGGTCTGAAGATCCTGCTCGATATTCATCTTGACCCGGACCACAAGGCCTTCACCCTTTTCGAGGCGCCAAACGCGGAAGCCGTCAGAGACTTCCTAGTGCAGGGCGGTTTCACACATTACGTAAACATCGAGTTCCACCTTGTCACCCCGATAGATGAACTTATCAAACAAGCCCAAGACATGCCGACCATATACTAGAATCCCCCAAGGCTTCTCTAGTCTAAGAGCCAGCCATGGTGGGAAGACCCGGACGGGTCTGAATCCTACTCCCGCCTGCGACTGTCCACTGGACCCAACTCGGTTCAGATACCGTGTGACCCTGGAAGGACAAGTTTTGAAAAGGGTCCCCTTCGCTACTGAGCTAGAATGAAATTCGGTGTTTGCGCCCCTAACTATGGACAAACCTGTTCAGCAGAGGCCCTCCGCACTATCGCTGAGACGGCTGAACAGTGCGGCTACGATTCCGTATGGTGCACCGACCACGTACTCCTGCCCAAAACCAGCGGCACTCCCTACGAAAAAATCTTCGAGAGCATTACTACACTAGCCTATCTCGCCGCGGTGACGACCAAGGTAAGACTAGGGATCTCCTCCCTCATTATCGCAATGCGCAATCCCGTGGTGGTGGCGAAACAGCTGGCCACCATCGACAATCTTAGCAATGGGAGGGTCATGCTGGCGACTAGTGCTGGGTGGAACGAGACAGAGTTCTCTCACCTAGGGACAGACTTTCACGATAGAGGCAGACGCCTCAACGAGTCGATCAAGCTGGTCAGGGCATTATGGAGCGGCAGTTCGAGCTTTGAAGGCAGGCTTCTTCCCCAGAAATTCCGTGACGCAGTCTTCGAGCCACCACCAGTCCAGAAGCGTCTCACCATATGGATAGGAGGGAGCAGCAGGGCCGCGATGAAACGAGCCGCCAGACTGGGGGACGGATGGCACCCCAACGTTGAACCCCTTGACGAATTCGCAAGACTCGTCAAAGAGTTCAGACAGAACTTTCCAGAAGCGAAGGATAAGGAGATCTGCGCCCGCATCGGCCTCAACGTGAAGGCTGAAAAATCCGAGTACGTCTCGGCGCGAGGGCAGAGGAGAGTAATACTTTCTTCGGACATGGCCCAGAACAGGAAGATACTCGAGAAGCTTGAAGACTTGGGAGTCTCTTACCTAATCCTGGTGCCGAGTCCAGACGGAAAAATACCGGTTTCAGACCAGATAGAGAGCTTGAAGATCCTCCAGGAACAGTGTCTCTAGGGAGTCCAGACTCGACGATACGATTCTTCTGCTTACAGTGTCGCTTTTTCGTCGCTGACATCCGCGACTTGGGGTCCTACGAAGCGCAGTATGTCACTGGTTCTGGGTTCAACAAGCTTGTTGACATAGTTGGAGCACAGAGTGGAAATTAGGGAGGACCCAGTTGTCAAGTCCCAAGCTCGGACCATGCCCCAGCCCTACCAAGCCGCCCTCCTCCTCAGAGAGAAAGGGCAACGAATCTCCAAAAGAGAGGCCGTGGGGTTCGTCAAGGTCCGCCCCTTCAAACACAAGGGGAGAACTTTCACCGTCAAACCCCTCTCCCAGACAAGCATTAGTGAAGTCAATGTCGAAGACTATGTTCGCAACCTAAACACATCCCTCTCCCAGACGTTCGAGCCAATGGGAATCAAGCTCAAAGCAGAGCGCGAAACGATACTCTCCGAATTCGCGGGTTGACCAGGATGGTGTCTCTCAGGATGGATAGTTGAGCCTTAGCTGAACAGTCTATTGAGGCGCTTTGACAGTGGGCCCGTGTAGCTTCTTGGAGACCCACATGCCCGGTTTGACCGGTTCGATTCCCCAGCTTACGGAGACTCGTGGAGTGATACGTAGGTAGCTTCCCTTTCCGAACATCCCCACACGCTCGACAACATCGGCTGTTCCTCTCACCTTTATCCCGCGGGGTCTCCACGGGTCTACAGACGCCAAGTCGTCAATCACGAGGGACACCTTATTGTTCCCGTCCTTGACGTTCCTGTATCTTCGTGTCTTGAAGAAGACCGTTTGATCATGGCTTCCAACGTAGAAGTACTTACCATCATACTCGAACCCGACAGGGGAAACTTCAGGAACCGCCTTGAGGGAAGCGGTGGCAATCCTCGCGAGACGTTGATCTTTCAGGTACTGAATTTCCTCAGCCGATAGCATACACTTCCCAGGTGGAGGACCCGTATTTAGGTACACTTGGCTTGCGTCCAGAGTTTGTGCCAGGAGTTTTGCGGGCTGTTGAGGATGTTCTAGATTCCTAGATCGACGATGGAGGCGACAGCGGCAAGACCGGCGGACCGATACGCATATCTCTTAAGCAAGTTCGAAATCATTAGCAGTGGCGAAAGAAGTGGCCAAGAAGAAAAAGAGCAAGAAGTCTAAGATGTAGTTGTGGGTTTGAAGCTCGGAGTGAAGAGCTCTGGGCTCCGCCCCTTCTTTTTCTGAAAAGAATTAGAAAATTCCGCCCTGTTGGGTCAAAGCGTATCTCGATCTGCCATCGAAGCCCAAACCACAGAAATATCCAGCCTCAGCCTCGATTGTCCCGGAAAAAAATGTCTCCTAATCCTAACTCTATGGTGGACCGGGCGGGATTTGAACCCGCGACCTTCCGGTCTCTAGACCAGAACGGTTTGCAAACCGGACGTTCTTCGGCCTGAAACCCAGATGGGTCAGTATACCAGGCTGAACTACCGGCCCACACCCCCGCCTCGGAAGAAAAGCCAGGTTAAAGCTTTGACCAGAGCGGTTGGCGTGTTCAGCCCTTGCCAAAATCAAGTTTTTCGACTCGCGGCAACAACAAGGCAATGGTTTGATGGGGCCGCCGCCGGGACGCTCCCACCTCGATCGGGTGTTTTGAACCCGGCCTCCAGGCTCCATTAGCCAAGGCGTTTGGGGCCTTTCAGGCCTGTACGCTACCAAGCTACGCGAGGCTAGGTAGGCCTCTCTACGTTACGGCGGCCACGAACAGCGCCGGATCCCCGCAGCAATATGTAGGTTTTGACCTGCAAAAGCGTCCAGAACCACCCCAAACTAGCCCGTACAGCCCCTCCAGCCGCCCAAGAGCCCCCGATTATGACACCAACCCATCCATTTGCCCAATTCAGCCCAGCCTTCTTTCCACGAACATGGTTCCTGGAAGAGCCTCCAGCCCCGATTCCACGAGGGGACAATCTTGGCGGCAAAGGCGCAATGGAGGCGAAAGCCCTAAGGTATTCCTAGCCATATTCCCCGCGCTTACTGACTGGAAAAATGGTAAGCCTGAGAACAGAAATCTTCCTGGTCAAGACTTTCAGGATTCTGCTGCCTGCAATACTCGTCATAATGCTGTGGTGGACCATCGAAGCCCCCGACTCGCTGCGAATCTCGCTCCTCGACAGCCTAGGCGCCAACGCCAACCACCTCGTCTTCTTCGGCGGACTAGCTGTAATCGTCATTCTCTACAAGTTCATGGGGATCTACGAGCGCAAGATCTTCTACGAAAGCCGCCACCTCAGAAGCCCACTCCTCAGACGCCCCGAAGAATAGCAGAACCCCCCGACCCCTCCCCAAAAAAAAGCACTCTTCTTTTGACCTCACAGCGAAAGCTATCTACCACGCCTGCCGCAACCCTTCTTTCGAGCTAAAGTGAAAGTCGGACTCCACGTTTCAATAGCCGGCTCAATCGACAACGCCGTGGACAATGCAAAGGAGTCCAACTGCGATGCCTTCCAGATATTCACCCGAAACCCCCGGGGATGGAAGTTCAGGAACCTTGACCCTGAAGAAGTCAAGAGCTTCAAAGAGAAGCTGAAACAAACTGGTATAGGCCCACCAGTCTGCCACATGCCCTACCTTCCAAACCTAGCCTGCCCTAACGATGAGCTCTACGAGAAGTCGGAGGCAACCCTTTTGGCCGAGGTGGACCGGTGCGCCGAGCTAGGAATCCCGTACGTGGTCACTCACTTGGGAAGCCATTTGGGACGGGGCAGGGAAGTCGGCCTCGAGCGGCTCTCCAACGCACTGAACCTGGCCGCAAAAAGGGCCAGGGGAGAGGTTCAGATTCTTCTCGAGAACATGGCTGGTCAATCCAACAGCATGGGCTCAAACTTCAAAGATATCAGGGAAATCCTAGATAGCGTGAGGAAGAGCGAGCGGGTCGGTGTTTGCCTAGACACGTGTCATTGCTACGCGGCCGGCCAGGACCTTCACACCGAGAAAAGCGTCGAAGCAACCCTGGCCAAGTTCAACGACATCATAGGTTTCGAAAAGCTCAAGGTTGTCCACCTCAACGATTCCAAGGGCGGACTCGGCTCCGGCCTTGACCGTCACGAACACATCGGAATGGGCTACATCGGTGAGACCGGGTTCAAGGCGATTTTACACCATGCGGCAATCCTCGAGCTTCCTATGATTCTAGAGACCCCTGAAGACGAGCGGCGAGATGCTCAGGGAAACCTGAGAATGGTTCGGAAACTGGCAAAGTGAGAACAGTCACCGAACTGCATTCACCCCAATCACTGCACCTGATAATCAGGGATGCGGCCAGGGCCGTGGAAAGGGCGAGAAGAGAAGACCCGACTGCTTTGAAGGAAATAAGCGATTCCACCAACGGAGACCCTTTCCGGGTCCTCATCTCCACAGTCCTCTCCCACAGGACCAAGGACCCGACCACGGCAGCCGCATCGTCCCGCCTATTCGCCCGGTATCCCGACGCACGGAGGCTTTCTGAAGCCAACACAAGAACAATCTCCCGACTGATCAAACCTGTCGGGTTCTATAGGACCAAGGCGAAGACTGTGAAACGGCTTGCAAAGATCATCCTCGGCGAGTACAAGGGAGAGGTGCCGGATGATATGGAGGAATTGTTGAAACTTCCTTCAGTAGGACGAAAAACAGCTAACTGTGTGCTTGTCTACGGCTTCAAGAGACCGGCGATTCCCGTGGATACTCATGTTCACAGAATCTTCAACCGGCTCGGAGTCGTCAAAACCGAGACTCCCGAGGATACGGAGATGGAGCTTGTTCGTGTAGTGGACAGGCGGGACTGGTTGCCGTTGAACGATGTGTTTGTGAAGTTCGGCCAACGGGTCTGTAAACCGATTGGACCTAAATGCCCAATTTGTCCGCTTAGCGACCGGTGCAAATATTACAGGGACATCTTCAGTAGGAAGCAGGCCTAACCGTTCTCTTCCTGGACGGCCCTTTTCACTAGGGCCCCCATCCTTTCCCTATCGGCCAGGGTCGAATTCTTCCGCTGGGGAAAAGTTAGGCCTCCAGGGGAATCATGGTTGTACCGGGGGATAATGTGAACGTGCACATGAAACACGTCTTGGGATGCGGCGGCCCCATTTGACTGTCCAATGTTTATCCCGTCCGCCTTGGAGGCCTTGAACACTCCCCTCATGACTTTAGCCACTGAAACGAACAGCTCCCCTACCGCGCTGGGAGGCATTTCTCGCATGGACTCGTAGTGTTTCTTGGGCACGACAAGGGTATGGCCCGGGTTCAATGGAAAATGGTCGAGGAAGCCCAGGGAGTGCCCGTCTTCGTACACGATTATGCTATGCTCGCGGCGTCCTATGATCCTGCAGAAGATGCAATCTTCCAACTTAGCCTAAGCAGAGAACCCTGGGTTGTTCCTGAAAAGTCTTGGCAGAAGCGCCAAGAACGCCCAAACAGTACTTCTGTCGACCGGGTCCAAGGCGACTCTCTGTGGTGAGAAAAGAACGCGGGTCAGTAGGTATCACGACGTCTCTTCAGAAGAGACGCCGTTTTGTACTTGTCCGCGAATACTCGCCACTCTGAGACTCGTCTCGCCCCGACACCTGCCTTCCAGGCCACAGGGACCTTCCATCCTGTTCCCTCTCAGCAGCTTCCCATTTGCGTAGGTTCCCCTGGCGGCTCCGAAGGGGGCGAAGCGGATGCCCTTCTGGAAGATTTCGGAAACCGAGACTTCATAGTCGGAAAACATGGTGAAGTAACCCCTCCACCCCTCCCGCATTCTACTGCGTCCCTTCACAGAATTGCCGAGAGAGTCGGCGAACAAATGATTCTCCGACATGAGAACGGCCCAGGCCGTGAAGGTCATGCTCGTCGTTCTGCTGGGTGAACTTGAGCACAACGCTCGTCGGGTTCACCTCTTCATGAACCGAGCGCCCCCGACCACGAATGAGATCTGTTCACTAATTGTTCACTCACGAGGGAATAACTCGACTACCCTTATTATCAACGAATCCCTGCCACTAGTAGCCGTTCGTGTCAAGCAGGAACCCAGAGTGTGGAGAGGGTCAGGTAGGGTAACATGAGGGCCCTTATCGTCGGCGCGGGACGAATAGGAATGCACCTCATCGGATACCTCTCCGCCAACGACGAGAACAAGCTTACTGTAATCGAGAAAAAGAAAGAACGCTGCAGAGACGTCTCCAACAGGTTCGACGCAGTCATTCTCAACGAAGACGGGTCAAACCCGGAGATCATGAAGAAGGCTGACGCGGCTCAAACAGACCTTCTCCTCGTAGCCACCGATGATGACAGGGTCAACATTACGGTGACTAGAAACGCGAAGAAAGACTTCGGTGTTCCCCGAGTAGTCGCGGTGGCAAACAGCCCAAAGAACAAAGTCAAACTCATGCAGGCCGGGGCAGACGTGGTGATATGCCCCGTCGACCTGGCACTGCGGGATTTCGAGAATGTCCTCTTGAAGGACCATGCTATCACCCTGATGTACCGTTCGGAACCAGACCTCCGGGTCGCGGAAATCACCATTCCCCTGACAGCCACCATCATCGGGAAGAAGATTCACGAGTTGAAGGTCCCGGAAAAATGCCGGATCGCCCTCGTTTCCAGGGGCGACACGTTTGTCTTTCCCGACCCTGAATTGGATGTGAGGTCTGGCGACAAGGTGTTAGTGCTCGGTGATGGCCCGTCTGTTCAGCGAACGGTTGAGCTCTTAAAGTCCACTGAAGCGGCCTGACTAATACCGGAATGTCTGGGATGAGAGAATGGCTGGACCATTAGACCTTGGACAACTGACCCTCGACATTCTGCAAGTCGTGATCATTCTTCTCCTCACCTATGTTGTCGTCCGAGTATTTCGAGTCGCGGTCCGAAGGGCAGGAGGCCAGGTTCCCAGCGGCCTGGTGGCCAGCCTCCAGCAGATTGGGGCCTGGGCAATCTGGATAGTCGGCATCGTAGTCATACTCGCCCAGCTCCAAGTCAACACTAGCATTCTGCTTCTAGTTCTAGGCCTCGGCGGGCTAGCCGTTATCGTAGCCTACCAGGGAATACTGGGCGACATTGGCGCGGCCCAGTTCATCTCGAACTATCAAGCCTTCAAGGTCGGAGAATGGATACAGGTTGAACATCACTACGGGCGGGTGGTAGAGAGGAACCTGATTCACACGAAGCTCCTCACCCCTGACAACGAGGTGGTTATCATCCCCAACTCTCTACTCCTGAAGAACTCTGTGGTAAACAGGACCAGGTCAGGTGGGCTCAGAGTGCAGGTCCCCGTTTTCGTGAGGGCTGGGACCGACCTGAAGACGGTGGAGGAGAAGCTCGTCGTGATTGGTGAGGAGTTGAAGGTGGACCTGGTCCCGGACTCGGCACCGTCAGTCCGAGTCCTCGAATTGAACAATGACGGCGCAAGGCTAGTACTGATCTTGCACATAGCGAATCCCGCGAAACGAGACCAGGTAATCTCAGATGTTCAGAGGCGGGTCTATGAGCTTCTACCAGACATGAACAGTTGGCAGCCCAAGCCCTGAACCTATATTAGCCTCTCCGCCCGCCAACCGTTTCAATTGAGACCCTAAGCTGCAGGAGTGCTCTCTTCTCGACCAATTCGGAATCGAAGCCTGTCGCTAGGCGTGGGCTCAGGAGAACCCTCGGCATTGGCGGCCTGTTCTCCATAGGGTACGCGGATGTGGGGGCTGGAATCTATCTTGCCCTCGGCCTCGTAGCTCTCCACGCGGGATACGCCACACCCCTAGCCATCGGTGTCGCCGCGATAGCCTACGTTCTAACAGGGCTGACCTACGCGGAACTCTCCTCCACATACCCTACGGCGGGGGGCTCAGCCACCTTCGCCCAGGAAGCCTTCGGCGACACTGTGAGCTTCTTGGCAGGCTGGATGCTCTGCTTGGACTATGTGGTGACTTCAGCGATCTTCGCAATTCCAGCGGTCGCATACCTGTCGTATTTCGACCCCGCGCTCAAACAACCATTCATGCTAGGGATCGGGGCCATACTGCTCCTCCTCGGACTGGTACTTCTGAACGTTATCGGTATCAAAGAATCGGTGAACTTCACCTTAGGGCTCAGCCTTCTTGATATTGCCAGCGAAGTGGCGCTGATAATATTGGGGCTAGTCCTCGTTGTCATTCCAGGGGGTTTGCTGTTCAAGTGGCCGTCAATGATCCACCTAGGAACTGCTGTTCCATGGCCTGAATTCGTCCAAGGCATTACGCTTGCAATGGTTTCCTATCTGGGAATAGAGGCCTTGGCCCAGGCTGCTGAGGAGACGAAAGTTGCTGGGAGAACTATTCCCAGGGCAACCATGTTGACCCTGGGCACGGTGGTTGTGCTGTACTTATTGATCTCCACGGTCGCAGTGAACATTGTCCCTCCATCCATATTATCAACAACCTGGAGAAACGACCCCATCTCCGGGGTGGCGAGCAATCTTCCGGGAGCAGGGTCTCTGATAGCCGCCTGGATCGCCCTCCTAGGAAGCTCGATCAGCATCATCGGCGCAAACGCGGGAATAATCGGATCATCTAGAACTCTCTACGCGCTTTCAAAGTACAAGCTTCTTCCCGCAAAATTCGGATCCATCCACCGCAGATTCAGAACTCCTTACATTGCCATAACGGTGTTTGGCTCGGGAAGCATTCTACTGGTTGCAGTCAGTTCCTTCGGCATTCTAGGAGGCTCAGTCGACCCTTTGGTACTTCTAGGTAGTTTGTATAACGTCGGGGCACTGGTTGCCTATGTTCAAGCCCACGCCAGCCTAATCGTCACAAGGAACACGGACAAGCCCAGGTTCAGGCCCTTCAGGGTACCCCTCTCGCTCCATTTCAAGAGAGGCGGCGAAAGGTTTGAGCTTCCCCTCCTCCCACTCTTGGGGCTGATTGCGACTTTCGTAATCTGGATCGCAGTCATCACCACCCATGACCTAGGCAGGGTTCTCGGTGCCATCTGGGTTGTGATGGGGATGAGCCTGTACGCTTACTTCCGAAGGAAGAGCAACCTACCGGTACTGACCCGGGAACAGGCGAAAGCGGACTAGGCCTAAGGGCCAGGGCTACTCTGAGAGCTTCCTCAGCCTATTCTCGACAATTTCAGCCTGTTTTGAGAGGATCGACTTGTAACTGCGCAATAGCTTGACCTGTTGGGTTTTGGTCTGCTTGTCGACATGTGCCATTGCCTGGTGAAACGCGTCTGACGTTTCTTTCATTGTCTGATCGATGGTCGCCGCTACTTTAGGGCTCACGTCCCGCACAGCTTTCTCAGTAGACTCGACCACTCCCTGGGTAGCCGTTGCGAGATCCCTTGTAATCTTCCGAACCTCCTCTCGCACGGTCCGTAAGAGGTCTCGAATCTCTTCTTTGGAATCCTGGTTCTTCGACATGGCACCTGTCGAATCTTCTCTGTTCGTGATAAACCTTCGACCCAGAGTGAATTGGCCCAATTCATATTAGCCGCTGACCAGGCGAGAGTCGAATATGAAGAGTCTCCGCGACCATGTCTTCACGGCCTGGAGGTCTGGAAAACCGCCCAGCCCGGCCACTGAAGCGCTCGGCATAACCATTTTCCGGCTGGGCAAAGGCCGTTCCATCATGGAGATGAATGTTGACCATCACTTGCACAACTTGTCGGGAACCATGCATGGGGGGATAATGGGCGACATTGCAGACGCGGCGATGGGAGTAGCACTGGCCACCACCCTCTCCCCAGATGAGGATTTCACAACTATCGAGTTCAAGATGAGCTTCCTCCGCCCCCATGTCAAGGGTGTTCTCCGGGCTGAAGGCTTCTTGGCGAAGAGGGGTAGGCGAATCGCCTTCACGGAAGCGGTCTTGACCAATTCCAGGAGACAAGTGGTGGCTAGATCCTCGGGAACATGCCTAATGCTGAAGCGGTAGGACGCGGTGTGTAATGTCCGAGTTCAAGCCCAAACCCATTGGCAGATACTCCCGCCTCTTCCTTCTAGTTCTTTCCGAAGTCAACCTGCTTCTGGGCACGGTCTTCTTCGTCTACCCGAGACTGGTTATCAGCCTCTGGCCCTGGAAGGTTCAGGAGCTGGCTGTCCAGTTCTTGGGAGCAATATTTCTAGCGATAACCTTAGGGTGCTGGTCCGCCCTCCGGGCAAAAGGCTGGCAGAGGGGCAAGGTCCTCCCGGTTGTCGGTGGAGTATTCTTCGGCATAACAGCAGTCATTACAGCGCTGCAGATACCGTCGGAAGGGCTCAACTCGACAATAATAGCCTGGACGGCCTACTTTTCTCTCGCAGCGGCAGGACTCTTCCTAGTCATCCTGCGACAAGGCTGGTACCGTAGACCCCGGGACAATATTACAATAGGTCCAGCGGTAAGGGCGGCCAGCCTGTTCTTCCGGACCCAGACACTTGTGGTAGGAGTCTTCGGAACCCTCATGCTATTCTTGCCTGACCTAGCCAAACAACAGTTCTGGCCCTGGACAGTCAACACTCCAACCCTCCAAACCTTTGCAGCATTATTCCTCGCAACCTGTATCGCCACTTCCTGGGCGGTACGGCAGGCTGACCGGGGGAGGATACTTGCATTGTTGCCTCTGGACGCGATCTTTCCTGCCATGGCGTTGCTAGCTGTGGGCATTCACTGGAATGTGATTACCAGTCAGAGCCCTAGTGGTCTTGTGACGGGAGTATGGGTTTTCCTCTACTCCTTCGTGGCCACGGGTTCCACATTCCTGTTCCTCAGACTGATACGGGAGACAAGAAAACAAAAATGACTTGTGTAAGCGAGAACTTCTCGAAGAAATTCAGTTCAGGCCGGAACAAGCCTCGGTCTAGTTCAAAGACTTGACCACGGCTTCCGGGCAAGAGCCCATGTTGCTCCCAAAAAAGTCAGGACTGGAATCGAAAGACTTGCAAACATGAGCGACCCAATAAGGTGTATGGATTCGGCCGTGTTGCAGTCAGCGAGCGTTCCGTGCTCTTTACAACTGTACGAATAGACTGAGGAGGAAAGCCCTGCGCCGGCGAGCAGAGTTATGATGAAGACAGCCACATATGCACTAGCTATGATCAAGACCCATGATGAGGACTCACTTGCGGGCCCGTGCCTGACTAGGCTCATGATCGTGAGCACGAGTCCAGTCGAGATCAACATCCCGAGGACGATGGAAGATTCGCTGCTATACCATGCCAGGCCTATCGGGGCGAGGCTCGACGGCGACAGAACAGACATTGTGCCTACGAGAAGCCCAAGTGAACCTATTCTCCAGTCCATTTATCACTCTTACAGAGTTAACGTTCCGTCAATACAAGGCTTGCCTTCTTGCACAACTATGGCGACCTAGTCTTCCGGAAGTCTTTTCCGGTTGAATCCGACGCCCTAAGCTAGGTCTTCGAAACGGCTACAATGGGTAGACGACTCGAACTCCTGTTCCTAGGCACCGGCGGTGCAGACACTACACCCCGGGTTGGCTGCCTCTGCAGGGTATGCCAAGAGGCTCGACGGAGACAGGGGAGGTACGTTCGTAACGGTCCCTCACTCTTCCTTACAGGACCCAGCTTATTGTTCGACACTCCAGAAGACATTGCCAAGAGTCTTGAACGGGAGAACATTCACCGGGTCCGGCGTATCATCTACACTCACTGGCACCCGGACCATACCATGGGCCGTCGTATCGTGGAAGGGCTCAATATGAGCATATTACGCCATGAAGCTCGAAGAGTCACCGACGTATGGCTCCCCACCTGGGTCCGGGAGGATTTTCGGAAGAGGCTCGCCCTGTCAGACAATTTTCAATTCTTTGAAAGGATGGGAATCGTGAAAGTTCACGAGATTGCCCAGGGAGAGCCCCTCCACGTAGACGGGGTGAGGCTCCGGGCTTTTCGGATGGCTCAGCCAGGGTTGACCTCCTTCCTTCTGGAGCAGGGCAAGAAGCGTGTAGTGTTGGCAGTTGATGATACTAAGGATTGGCGGCCGGGAGACGACCTTCTTGAGCCTGACCTTCTAGTCTTGGAGGCTGGCTGGTTTGAACGGGACCCGAGGGGAAGGGTCCTGGTTCCTAAGAATCACTGGATTCGCGGCTCTGAAGCTTCTTTTGAAGAGACTCTGAGCCTAGTTGAACGCATCCGGCCCGCTAGAACAATTCTTACCCATATCGAGGAATTGAATGGCAGGTCGTATAATGACTATGTTAGGCTGGAGCGGGATTACAGGGATCAACGCTTACAGTTTGCATACGATGGCCTTCATGTTCTCGTGTGACTGGTCTGTGAGGGCTTTCATTCGCGTTGCACTACAATATCCGTGCATTTTTTGCAAATTAGCCAGCGGCCTGCGAAGTAGCCCCAGCGGAAGAATATTCGGTGTTCTGTAGGCTGGTTGCAGGTCCAGCACCAGCTTGTCTCAACCCTCTCCCAAAGAACATGGTCATCGGAGGCGAGTCCCATAAGAGGAAAAGAGGGAGCGTCCTCGTTAAGGAAGAGATGAGGCGGAAACTAAAATGCCCTTCACATTCGCGGAAAAACTGGCGTTTGTTTAGGGCTGCCGGCTAGAAGACTCTGTTCAGGTCCGGCCAATCAGGTCTAGAAGGCCTTCCAAGACTGGAAAAGCCGCGTGGCTTGGGAGCATTCAGGTCTTGCCAGGTGCCCACGAACATCGGCGGTTCGAATCCGCCCAGCCCCGCCATAGATTTGAACCCGTGCAGGCTCAAATCCGTAAGTCTACATCTAGCAAATGCACGGTAATTGTCACGCTTTCCTGAGAAGTCTCGGTACAAGCATCTTCTGGATGCACAGACTCAAGCGCTGGTTTAACAATTTGAAGCGGGGCAGCCGCTCCTACGCCTACGAGAAATGATGGAATGACAACAAACTGAACATGGGAGGCGCGAACTTCGATTCGCTTCTTCTACGAAATCACATTGCAAGCCGAGTTTACCTACTTTGCAGATATCGGAGGACTTCCCCTGCGTTCTTGTCTGGCGGGAAGACGGGATAGAAAACACGTTCAACCTTGCCCGATGTCACCACGAGGCTGAGCCGTCTTATGCAGAGTGGTGGGACCAGTGGAATGGTCGACTCTACCTGAAATGTGGGGAGATGTTGAGCCTTGGCTAAGCGCAGCTCCGAATCGCTCAGAAGCTCATACGAGAGTCGATTCCGCTGAGCTATCTCTACGAGATCTTCACGGCGTTGGGCACTGACTCCGAAGACTTGGAATCCCAACTTTCGAAACTCATCAAAAAGATTGCGATATCCGCAAGCTTGAGGAGTACAGCCACGCGCACCCGGAATTTGATTCCATCCCTTTGGATCTGGAACGCCTGGTCTACCGGCCGCGGGAAAGAAGAAGAAAACAACTCTACCCTTCGATACTTCCGCAACATTCACACTTCGGTTTCCCGTGGAAGGTAACACGACTGATGGAACATCCACTCCAGGCAGGTGATCACAGGCCCCGTCGTCTACAGGGACCGGTAATCCTGGCGGAAGTTCGTAGGGATTGTTGAATTCTAGTTCCGACATATTCTCGGCCACCGCTATTCCTGCTACTGGATTAATAATTTGGCTAACTCAGCCCCGTACCAGCCCTGTAGAAGTCCCTTCAGTCCCACCATTGCTAGCTAGGGAACGAGCCCGTCTTCTTCTCCGTCAAGTTTCACGGATCGCTTCCACCTCAACTTCGACCAGCATATCCGGGTCGATGAGCCTTGAGACCTGAACCATCGTGCAGGCTGGTCGTACCCTGGCGAAGAACCGACGGTGGGCCCTGGCTATCTCACTCCAGAGAGTAATATCCGTCGTATAGATTCTCGTTCGAACCACATCTTCCAAAGACGCGCCCAGCTCCAAAAGGGCCGCTTCGATTTTTCTAATAATGAAGACCATCTGTTTGTAAGGATCATTCTTTCCAAAAACCCTCCCCTGAGCATTCGTGGCAGTGGTCCCAGAGACAGTGATCATACTACCGGTTCTTACAGCGCGAGAGTAGCCTACAACACGGCCCCAGGGCGTCCTGGCTGACACATGTCTCCTAGCATTGTCAACCTCAACCAGCCTACTACGTGGACCCACGACACGATCGCTCTCAAGTGAACGCCAAAATTAGTCCATAAAGCCATGCTTGTGAAGGGAAACGGTATGGCAGAAACAGTCCACCAGGCAAGGTTTGGCCACGCCACTAAGCTCGAACGGTTTGTGCTGGTCAAGACGTTCGACACGACCGGGACGAGGCGAGGTGATTCGGGCCGTGGGGACGAATGGAGAGGCTCTCTTGACTGACAGTCTGGGTATTCAGTCAATTTAGCCGGGTAGAAAGCTAAGCGTGTTATCCATGTCTGCTGACCTTTTTCGAGAAGCCTCGCCCCACCTCATAACTAGTGTTGCCCTCATAACCAGCAAGGGGAAAGGCCGCGCCAATGTGATGTCCGCCGAATGGACGTTCCAAGTCTCATACAGGCCGATGATGCTGATTGTACTCGTCGACCGCGGAGATGCCACCCATGACAATATCCTTGAGTCCAAGGAGTTCGGAGTAAATTTTCTCGGCGACGACCAAGCGAGCTTGTCCAGCCTGGCCGGAGCCTACACGGGTAAAGAGGTCAACAAGCTCAGCAGCGACATCTTCCAGACATATTCTGGGAAGAAGATTCAGACCCCTATGATTTCGGACTGTTTTCTGAACGCTGAATGCCAGCTGAAGCAGGTTATTGAGACCGGGGACCACACGATGTTCCTAGGAGAAGTTCTCGATGTGCACTTCGACGAGAGCAAAAGCCCGCTGCTGTACACCAAGAGACGATATTGGCAACGTGGGCCACAGTTGCAGAGAAAAGCCTCAATCTACACCACACATACCGTAGGCTCCGACTTTCTCCGGGTGGACGGTCGACTTCAGGGAGTTGAGAAATATCCGCAGACGGTTGACCTAGCCCTTTCGTCGAACCGAGGAGGATCCGTTGTCAGGGAGGCTGTCGAGACGGATGAAAATGGCTATTTCGAGCTTGTCAAACCGAACTCCTTCGAGGGAAAGGTAGTCTACACTGTGCGGGCTGAGTGGAAGGGATTGACTGCGGCCGCAGCCACCGAATTGGGCTAGAACTGGGCCAAATACCCGTCTGTGCTTTCCGAAGGTTACAATTCGCCCATATGAGTACGATGCTCCTGAAACGGTTCTGTTAGAACTCTCAGAGCTGAAACCCAAAATGGGAATTGATTCGGACAAGACTAATCAAAGACAGGGTCACAGGCATCGCAAGGCGGTCGCCCTCTTGGAATTCGTGTTTGTAGCTATCCTATCGGGATCGATATTCTACGAGTACCTCCACAATGCCTTCCTCCAAGACTACGTCAAGAACGCCATTGAGTCTAATGCTTCAATCCTTCAGTTCGCTGTGCCCGTTGGCTTTGCCGCAATCGCTGGGTCCTTACTCTTTCAGAGAAGGAGGGAGGCGAGTGAAGCTCGCGCGGCTCTAAGGAGGGAAGAGATAATCCGGGGTCTCAAGTTCGGAGACTCGGTTCTGCCCTTTGCTGAGACTCTCCCCCATCGCCAGATGGTTTTCGAGAGGCCCGCTCGGGATTCCAGCTTTCAGATTCGAAAGACCCGGAAGAAGGGAAGACTCTCAAGGATCCATCAGGGTGAAAAACTACCACCTGAGAAGTCAGCCTAGAGACAAAGAGACGTTCAAGCCGGTTGCCTGGGCAATTTCAGCTTGTAGTAGTTGTACGCTCTCGCTATTCGGAAACCATGCGCCCTGTAGAGGGCCTGGGCCGGGCTGTTCAAGAGCAGAAAGTCGGCGATGACCGTCCTCACATCCATGCGGTGAAGCTCGTTGAGTGCGGTTTCTAGAAGTGCTGACCCGATACCTCGCCCATGGTATGAAGGGTCAACTGCGACCTTGAAATCTCCGATTCTGTTGTAAGGACGTTTTTCTGCTATGATGAACCCGACCGGTCTGCCACTCACAGTTGCGACGTTCGTCTGGCGTTTCGGCCCTTTGGCCCATTCACGGTACTCCTCGGGCGTGAGTGGGTAGTCGAAGTTCTTACGGTGTATTCTAGATAGGTGGTACTCATCGCCTTTCTCAAACCTTCGAAGCCTACAGTTCCTTGGCGCATGAACTGTCCTCTCCGTCCGAATATTCCGCTTGGAGAGGAGGAATCCTCCACACCATTTCGCTCCGGCCTCTCTCGCGAGAATGTTGGCGAATGGATTGTCGGTTGCCGCTCTGACCAGAATCAGACCGGGGAGGCTTTTGACTATCTTTCCAAATCGTCGAGCCCTTGAAATATCGTCAGCTTGAGCAGGTTGGTCTATCTCATTGCTTCCCGTGCTGGGTCCCCAGAGCTCCTCCATGTGCCACCATCCCATCCTCTCTCGGCCGAGGGCGAACCCTGCAACTTCCCCGCCCTCGTAGTACAGCCAGCCTCTTGCGCCTCTCTCGATTAGAATTGAAGGGGAAAGGCAAGCGTATTCCCATAGTATCTCGTAGAGTCTTTCCTTGTTCCAGAGCTCACAGAGTTGCACTAGAAGTGGCAGGTTGTCGCATGGGACCCAGCCTGTGTTTCTCGACAAAGTCTCACACGGGTCCCTCCATGCTCTTGAACGAGCAGAGGTTTGTGTCTAGGGTTCAGAATTTAAGGCCTCGTCAGGAGTCCTGACGGGGTAGCGTGCGAGAATATTCTGCATGGAGGCTTCGAAAGCATCTCCTAGGTCCACCCCGTAAGCTAATGAGATCGCTAACAGGTGGTAAAAGATGTCGCCGAGGCTGTCTTGGAGGTGGGCAACTTTCTCTCCACGAGGTTGGCTTGCGCCCCTTCGGTTGGGGTCACTGTAGCTAGCGTCTAGGTTGATTACTGCGCGGGCTAGTTCTCCTACTTCTTCAACCAGATGGGTGACTCGAAGGTGGTGGTTGCTAAGCCTGGTCCATTCTTCCCCCTTTGCCTTGAGGAAAGTGTCGACTCGATGCTGTGCCTGTCTGATAGTGAGTTGAGGATGGCTTTCGACGCTCATGGTGACTACCTTCCTCCAGAGGGGCCGGGATATTAGAAACTGTCAGTCTGGCTGCACTATGTATTCTTCACAGATTAGTCGGCTAGTCGGAGGGGAGTCTATACTACCATAGAAGGAGGTTGCTTGTGGTCAAGTTGTTGGAGGAAGTCCTTGATCGTGCCAATGTATCTCTCATAGTTAGGCTTCGACAGTTCGTGGTTCGAGTCTTCGAACCTGACAATGATTACATCCTTCAGATGTTTCACGTACAGTTCAGCCGCTTCTGGGGGGAGTAGAGAACCTGGCTGCCCGCCCTTGATGACCAGGGCGGGGCATTGAATTTTCTTTAGTCGATTCCAAAGGATTACTTCTTGGGATTCGCGCTGTAGACCTCGGATGGCCTGGGGAAAGGAGAGCGCTTCCTTAACCCAGTCGGCTCGAATTGGTGGATACCGGGCCTTATAGTCACCTAGGATCGGCCCCCGAATGAGGTGGGGATTTCGTGCAGCATATTCTATGGCGTGTGAAGCTCCCACGGAATATCCCATGATGCAGAACTGGCTGAGCCCGGTATGATTGACTAAGGACTCTATGTCAGTTACCTGCTCTTCAAAGGTGTAGCCTTTCTCTGGTACATCGCTCTTGCCCCGGCCTCGCAGACTCATGGCAAGGCATCTTCTCGGATAGAGCGATTCCATTTCACGCACGCATCTTTCAGCTGACCCTAGTGCGCCCGGGACGAACAGGATGGGAACGAGACCGTGGACTACGGCGGGACCGGTGTCAAGATAATCGAGCCGAACACCTTTGTTGTCGACCCAGCCATCTCTAGTGCTTTGATGCTTTTTCAAACCGCCTCCGAGCGCGCTCCTCGGTTTCTCACGCGATGAACGAAATCTCTCCTTCATCCTCCCCGAACATAAAATCCGCCAGCTTCCGACCCTCCTTGGAAATGTGCTCATCGGAACCTCTGGGAACCGAAGTGAGCTTTTTCACGTTCAATCGAGGTTTTTTCTCATCGCCTACGATATTCCACGTTCCGATGATTTTTTCTCCGAGAACAACCGTCGGCATTGCGTTGCCCGTCGGATAAACTAACCTACTGGTACTAGGGGAAATTATCCTATCTTTGAGCTTGAACCCCTTCGAGTAGGGGTCTTCGTAGGGAAGGAAGCGAGTTACGGTTTCGTCTTCGACGGCGTTCTGGAGAGCTTCAATATCATCCTGGTGAACCAGGAACTCTTCAGACGAGTCTTGAATTCTTACTCTCTTAACGCTCTCAGAGAAACCATCTAGAAGCTTCTCAGCAGCAGGTCTTGACTCATCCATCCACCAGGCAACGTCGTCGATTGACACTGGCCCGTACTGTTTGACGTATAGCGCAGCCAGTTTTGCTCTCGCTTCTTCGAGCCCGACTGGCGCTGAAGCCAATGGTGGGACAAGTTCGTACCGTACCTTCGTTATGCGCGTGAAGGTTCTGGCTCCATAGCCGTCCCAGTCGATGTCCCACCAGGACACCGCTTCTGGCCTGGACTGAACTCTGCGCTCAAGGAGCAGAAGGTGTACGACGACCCCTAGGTTCGTCCGCCTTGTGAGCCTCAAACCTCTCCTCCAGTCCAGGGTCCTCAAAGGAGTATTGGTGAGGTCCTTTTTGAGCTCAGGAAGAGTCTTCGGGCCATTCGAGAGACTTTTCAGTATCAACCTCGAGAGCCGTTGAAACTCGGAAGATGAGATTCCGGCATGGGCAAGGCTCTTGTTGATTTTTTTCCGGGAGAACTGGGTTGCGGCTTCGATCACGGAGCGGAGGCGGCGGGTTACGATGAAGAATGTTCCCCTCATTGCTCTAACCCGCACCAGCCCGTTTGTCCCGTAGATTTCCTTGGTTAAGTCGTCAGGGGAGAATTGTTCGATTCTGTTGAACAGGGATAGATAGGGTGTCACATTGGAAGTGGCATGCAGCCCTAATAGGTCGTCGGCGACAGCCCTAGCACTTTTACCGTCGCGGTCGAGAAGGTGATGCTTTGCCATAACATGGGCGTTTACCTTGGACCATTGGAGTAGAGGCTTGTCTGAGAAGCGATAGGCCTCCTCGGCCGGGGCCTAGGCTTTCCTCAGTTTCAAGTGGAAGTGTGCCCAGTAACCTTTCTCCATGGGAACCAGTTCCTCGTTGAGGTTTGTGATTTCAAACTGGCCGAAGAAGGATCGGAGTTCTTCTTCCGGGAAGAAATGGTGAACAATTCCTTTTTCGTCGCCCTCGGTGAACAAATAAGTGTCCGGTTCGAGTTGCCTTCCATTACCGTACCTAAAATCCTTCTTGGAAAGCGTTACAACAAGTCCGAGGCCGTCTTTTCTCATTATCCTGTAAACCTCGCCCAGTGTGCGCTCGATCTCGGCTACGGTCCCGTGGTGGAGAACGTTGGTGCTCACAACAGCATCAAAGTAGTTGTTGATGAAAGGCAGCTCCAGCATCTCATGCTTGACGAGGGTGACGCTCAAGTTGGCCTTGTCGAGGCGGCTCTGCAGTTCTCCCAACGCTGTCTCTGACACGTCCAGGCCCGTGACTTGAAAGCCCGCCTTTGCGAGGAAGACGGTGTGCCTGCCCGCGCCGCAACCCAGGTCGAGAACCCTCACAGTCCCGAGACTTTTCAGCTGAGTGGCGAATTCGGCTACTGCTGGGAGTGGAGGGGAAACCTCTTGCCATCTACCCTCTTTCCAGGCCCGTTCCCAAGGATGAGGGATGGGCTTTTCCAGTGGTGGTTCCTTCCTGAGCTCCGTTAGCGGAGGCCCTAGCCTGACATAGTGTCTTCGCGTTCTGTTTCAGCCGAACTCTTCTCGGCTCTGTGCCATTCCCTCGCCTCGTCGGCCAGTTTGTGAACCAAATCCTCCTCTTCCCTCGTCAAGCTTGCACCTCTCCCAACCTTGTCCCTTATTCGGGAGAGGGTCAACTCCTCTTCCCCGATCGGGTACCCGGACTCGTCAATCATTTCAAGAAGAACTCTGAAACTTGTCTTTCCCGACTCGGCCTCTTTCTCCGATGCCTTCGCGGTTTCGATAAGGTGGGCTGCTGGTCCTGCTCCTATTGGCCTGAAGGAGAGTATGTCGGTGAGGGCGCCTGTCCTCTCTGAGGCGTCTTTGAGCAGGGGTTTCACCTTCAGCCCAATCGTGACCTTCTCTGGATCGTCGCACTCCAGCCTGTGAATAA
>Ga0137378_10000140_pt1 | contig 45432 bp, 39 predicted proteins | sample SagtaG_21_FD_104813 | JGI IMG/M metagenome (GOLD analysis project Ga0137378, IMG submission 104813) | Vadose zone soil microbial communities from Sagehorn Ranch, Mendocino, California, USA - Sage2_L_60_16 metaG | ecosystem: Environmental > Terrestrial > Soil > Vadose zone | place: USA... | reverse complement strand
ATCGACCCGCATCATCGCGTGGCCGTCGCCGATCTGATTCTGGTACAACGGCGAGTTCGTGAAACCGTCACCCGGCTTGTGCGCAAACTTGATCCGGAAATTGTTGGCCTCTCGGTAATGACGTTCCAGCGGCGCACTGCGGGGCGCATTGTCGAACTGGTGCGCGCCCTGAAACCGGGAGTGAAGATCGCAGTTGGCGGCTACGATCCCAGCTTGGCCTCGGAAGCCTACGAGGAATTAAACGTCGATTACGTTGTGCGCGGCGAGGGGGAAGTTACTTTTCGGGAGCTGTTGCGTGCCCTCGAGCGGGGAGATGGCTTGGATCGGATTTTCGGCCTCTCCTACCGCGGCGAAAACGGCTGGGCACACAATTCTGCCCGGCCCGTTCACCAGCTCGATGGCGAGGAAATCCGGCTGCCCAATCGTGATGCGCGCGTGCTTAAAGGCTATACACTGCTTGGACGTCAGGTGGATGTCATCGAGACTTCGCGCGGATGTACCTATGACTGCAGTTTCTGCTCGATCATCGAAATGCGCGGCCGCAACTTCCACACCTATTCGTTCGAGCACGTAATTGCCGACATTTGCGACGCGCGCGACCACGGCGCCCGCACCATCTTCCTGGTTGACGACAATATCATGCTCAACGTGCATCGTTTCGAGGCGCTGTGCGAAGCCATCATTGCGGCTGGTCTCAACAAGCTCGACTATTTCGTACAAGCAATGACCTCTAGTATCGCGAACCACGGAAAAACGCTGGCTCCGCTCATGCGTCGGGCCGGGTTCCGCTATGTTTTTCTCGGGATCGAAAACATTCTGCAGGGAGACCTGGAGTTCTTGCGAGCCTCTGCTAAAAATACCGCTCGCGAGGATGGCCACAATGCGGGCAACGCCACATTAAAAGCCATCGATTATCTTCACCGCAACCAGATGTATGTGGTAGGAGGATTAATTGTCGGCAATCCCACGGATACACGCGAATCCGTCGAAGCCAACCTCGAATTTGCCCGCCGCTACGTTGACTGGCCCTACATCCAGCACCCAACACCTTATCCGCGAACGCCCATGACCAAAGACTTCCGCGATCAAGGACTGATCGAGAATGAGCGGCTCGAGGAATACGACGGCACTACTGCCGTGATCCGCACCGAGCACCTTCCCGCAGAAGAAATTGAATTCATGCGCTGGAAGGCCGAGCGCTGGATGAAGACCCACCACATTCCCGCAGTCTTTCGCCATGACCCCTGGTTTGTCTTGACTCACTCACCCAAGATGCTGGCCCACACGTTTAGAGGAAGCTCGGTCCGTTCTGCATTGGGATTGGAGGACGAGAGGAAGGCTTTCCAGCGCTACCGGGCAATTCGGCGGGCGGAGCGGGAATATGTATGAGCACGGGATGGGGTCCAGCCGGAACTTGCCCTTCGGGGGCTTGATTTACGATTTATTCCTTACCGCAATGTAAGGAATATTGAGAGCAGAAAGGACTGGATCTTGGCGGTGCCCACGGTAACCTCAAAAGGGCAAGTCACCATCCCAAGTACGCGGGCGCGCCGCGCTCGGGGTCGACGATGGAGATCGCATTGAATTCGTGGAAGTGGAAAAGGGGCAATTCGTCATCGTCGCCGCCACTCGCTCAGTGCAGGAGCTGAAAGGGCTGTTTCGAGGCAAGCGAACCAAGCCAGTGTCGAGTGCAGAGATGAACGCCGCCATCGCGAGGCGCGCGCATCCGGATCCCGATGATTGAGCAGCTATGATCGGCCTCGATACGAACATTGTCGTCCGCTATCTTACTCACGACGATCCCAGCCAAGCGACCGCAGCGGTGACAGTGACGGACTCACCGTCCTCGGATTCACCCGGGTTCCTTTCCCTGATGGTCATCGCGCAACTGGTTTGGGTGTTGGAGGCCTCGTACCGTTTCAAGAAGAAAGAAATCGAGCAGGTTCTGGAGACCCTGTTGCGGAGCAAGGAACTGGTTCTTGGGCGAGCGGAAATTGTGTCGCAAGCATTGCGGAAGTTCAGCGCCAGCCGCACCGACTTCGGCGATTGCCTGATCGAGCGTTGCGGCCACGCGGCGGAATGCAAACACACCGTCCCCTTCGACCGGAATGCCGCGACAGGTGCTGGCATGCGCCTGCTGGGCTGATCGGCCTCTTGGTTCAGCGGAACGACTGACACTCTGCGGCGTCGATCGAACCCGTCGACCCGCCGAACCAGCTCTCCACCACCTGCATCTCCGTCGTCTTCTTGTAATTCGGCAGGCTCTCCATAAACACGCGTCCGTACTGCTTCTTCAGAATGCGGTTGTCGAGTAGCACCAGCAGGCCGCGATCCTGCAGCGACCGGATCAGCCTTCCGAAGCCTTGTTTCAGCGTGATGACTGCAGAGGGCACCTGATATTGAAAGAATGCGTTGCCTCCGTTGGCGTCAATCGCCTTCACCCGCGCGGCCACCACCGGATCGCCGGGCACCGCGAACGGCAGGCGGTCAATAATCACGCAACTGAGTTGCTCGCCCTGCACGTCCACGCCCTGCCAGAATGACGACGTGGCGCACAGAACGGCGTTTGGCGTCAGGCGGAACTCCTCGAGCAGCGCGCTTTTCGGGGCGTCTCCCTGCTTGAGCAGAGGAAATTCCAACACCCCCAGCAGGCGCTGGTAAATTTCGTTCATCTGCGCGTAGCTGGTGAACAGAACGAAGGCGCGTCCGCGGGTGATCTCAAGCAGCTTGCGTACGCGTTCCGCCGCCAGGGTGACAAACTGCGGCGTGCGGGGATCGGGCAGGTCCGGCGGAACGTAGAAAAGCGCCTGCGTTTCATAATCGAAGTGCGAAGGCAGCACCGACTCACGTGCATGCTCAATTCCTAGACGCTGCCGGATATATTCAAAGCCCCCGCCAACAGCCAGCGTCGCGGAAGCGAGTACGGCACAATCGAGTTTCGACCACAGGCACTCCCGCAGGATGGGGGCTACGTCAATCGGCGTGGCTTGAACAAAGACATTGGTTCGGCCCCGAGCGGCGCCCTCGGACCGTAAAACCCCATTGCCGGAGTGCTTGCTGTCGCCACGGCTGACGCCGTTGCCTTCGCGACCGACTCCCCCGCCTCCCCTCCGGCGCTCGATCCAGAAGACGGTGTTGCGATCGTCGGATTCCATCGCGAAGCCGAGTTGCACTTGAATTTCCTGAGCCCGGCGCGCAAAATTGAACACTTCTTCAGGTTTCTGCGGCAAATTCTCCAGTTCGCCCGCGAGCCGGGTCAGCGCCCGGTTGAAAGCTAGAAATTCGTCGCCATTTTCCTCCAGGAATTCGCGGCGCGTGTCGAAGGCAAATCGTCCTTCTCCCGTCGGCAACAGCGAAAAGAAAAATTGCGAGCGCTCGCGCAAACTGCCCAGCGCTCCGGATAGCGACGCCGAAAGCATTCGGTGGTGCTGGAGCGAAGCCTCGACGTCTCGAGCCAGCTCCTCGACTCGCAGGTTGCTGACGGATATGCCAAAGTAATTCCCCGCCACGACTTCCAACTCGTGCGCCTCATCAAAAATTACCGCTCCCACCTCGGGCAGGATACCCGCCTCGGGCGCGCCGTCCGCAGCCTGCTTGATGGCGAGATCAGCGAAAAATAAGTGATGGTTGACGATGATGATGTCGCTCTCCATCGCCCGTCGACGCATTTCGGTGATGAAGCACCGTCCCCACTGGCTGCAATTCCGACCAATGCAGGCGTCGGAACGCGCGTCCAGTTTATGCCAGAGGGCGCTTGCTTCGGGAAGGTCCGCCAGTTCGGCTCGGTCTCCCGTTTGCGTGGTTTTTTCCCATGCAGCGATGGCGCTGTATTGCTCAATTTCTTGCAGACCGCTGAGCACAGGCTGGGCGGTGAGGTCGTAGAGTTTCTTGCGGCATAGATAATTGTTCCGGCCCTTCATATAGCACACCGAAAGTTTGCGCGCCTTGTCTCCTTCCACCGGAACCCCAAACAGCGTGTGCTCGAGAAATGGGATGTCTTTGTTGAAGAGCTGTTCCTGCAGATTCTTGGTGCCGGTGGAGATGATCACTCGCTTGCCCGAGCGAATCACGGGCAGCAGATAGGCCAGCGTTTTTCCCGTCCCGGTGCCAGCTTCCACAATCAAGTGACGCCTTTCTTCGAGCGCCTGCTCGACGGCTTGCGCCATCTGCAACTGTCCGCGGCGGAATTCATACGCCGGATGCGTGCGCGCGAGCACTCCGCCCGGGGCGAAAAACTGGTAGAGCGATGCTTGTTGACCACCGGGCGCGGCCGGGCTCGCGGTTGCGGGAGACGCGGGCTGGGAACTCAAAGCCATAGGAGTCTCTATAATACGAGTTCCGGACCGCATGCATCGGCAATGTTCGTGCAAACACTCGTTGGATCTTCGACCCAGCCGGACAGCCGAGACTGTCCCTAGGTGATCGCTTTGACCCGACCCACTTACCACTCGACCAGCACTCTGGCAGCAACAGAGACCGGCCTTCCGACCCTGGCTATCGTAGGGCGGCCCAATGTGGGCAAGTCCACGCTGTTCAATCGCATCGTTGGCTCCCGTCGCGCCATTGTGGGTGACGAGCCCGGCATTACGCGTGACCGTTTGTACGGCGAGGCGGAATGGCGCGGGCGGCGGCTGCGCATCGTTGATACCGGCGGCATTATCCCGGAAGACAGAGAATTCATTCCTTCGGAGATTTACCGGCAGGCGCGGGTTGCGCTCGAGGAAGCCGCTGCCATCGTCATGGTTGTGGACGGCCGCAGCGAACCCGCGGCGCCTGATCTGGAACTCGCACGGCTCATGCGCAAGACTGGCCGCCCGCTGTTTCTCGCAGTCAACAAAGTGGATACGGCCAAGCAAGCATCATTGCCCGATGAATTTCATGGCTTGGGAATCCGGGATATGTTCCCGGTTTCGGCAGAGCATGGACGGGGCGTGGATGATCTGCTGGACGCGATCCTTGAAGTCGTGCCCGAGGCCAAAGAACAGACCACAGAGGACACAGAGGTCACGGAGGAAGCGACGGGCCCTGGCATTGGTGAGGGCGAAGACGCGGCGGATTCAGAAGTTGCTGCGCCTCACGAGACTAAAGTCGCGATCATCGGCCATCCCAACGTTGGCAAGTCCACGCTGCTGAATGCGCTTACTTCGTCCGACCGCGCGATTGTTTCGCCTATTCCCGGCACAACCCGCGACGCAGTGGATGAGATTGTCGAGCGCAACGGACGGCAGTTTCGCTTCATTGATACCGCCGGCATTCGGCGCAAGGGCAAGACTCACCTGATGGCGGAAAAGCTATCTGTGGTAATGGCGCGCAAACATCTGGAAGGCGCTGACATCGCTCTGCTGGTGATTGACGCGACCGAGGGTGTCAACCAGCTGGACGCTGCCATCGCCGGCTACGCCCACGAGAGTGGGCGCTCCATCATCATCGTCGTCAACAAGTGGGATTTGGTGACCAACGGCGAGCAAAAAACCGGCCGCCCATCGAAGGCTTCGCGGATCCGGGAAAGCAAGCACCCTGGCGACCGTGCTGCCTATGAAGAGCGCCTGCGCTACGACCTCAAGTTTCTGAGCTACGCGCCGGTGGTCTTCGTCGCGGCAAATACTGGCAAGGGGGTCGAGAAAATCTTCTCACTGATCGAGGAAGTCGCCACCGAACGCCGCAAACGTGTCACTACTTCACAGATGAATCGCTTCATCGAGCGTGTGGACTTCGAGCGTGCTTCAGTCCCCATGCGACAGCGCGTGAAGATTCTCTACATGACGCAAGCCTCAGTCGCGCCGCCTACGTTCGTTCTCTTCACCAATCGCGCCGTAAAGCTGCATTTTTCCTACCAGCGATTTCTGGAAAACCAGATTCGGCAGGTCTTCGGGTTTGTAGGCACGCCGATTTGGATCAAGAACAGAGCAAGAAACTAGATCCCGCTCTCGGTTTCCCTATCTCCAAAGCTTGTGGGCTTCTATCCCCCGACCAAATCTCTCTCCCTTTGTCAGCAGGCCTACCCGCTGCACGCCGGCGTGGCGCGCCACGTCAATCACATCGGCCACGTCCTGGAAATCAACGTCGTCGTCTCCACGCACGAACACGACTTTCTCGGCTCGCTTTAGGAAGATCTCAGCCAGTCGCGCTTCTAAGTCATCCCTCTTAACCTGCTCTCCATTGATTTTCAGCGCGGGAGGCTGACCTTCGCGGTCCACACCAGTTGGTCACGATGGTCCGCGATTGCTTTTGCTCCGGAGTCTGCGGTGTCTGCGGTTGAGGAATCTGCACCCTTTCTCCCTTGTCCTGCTCCATCGCCACCACACCATTTTGGCTACGGCTTCTTGCTATCCGTGTTGCGCCGTCCGCCACTTGCCATGCATGATGGAGGACGGTCGCGCCGGTGGAACACTGCGGCCCGGTAAAACAGCTGCCGATGAATCGTCCTTCGCGAATACTACTCTGCGCTCTCTTCGCCTCATGGTTTTTCGTTTATGGCCTATCCTCCAGCGCGCGCGCCCAGGATAACTACGAAATTCAGGTTTATGGCTACGATACCGTCGCCCCCCGCTCCACCATGGTGGAGATTCACTCTAACTTCACCGCCGAAGGCAGCAAGACGGTACAGGATGGCGTGCTGCCGTCGAACCACGCCGAACATGAGACGCTGGAAATCACGCAAGGAATCAACGATTGGGCGGAGTTGGGCTTTTACCTCTTCAGCAGCATTCAGCCCGATGGCGGCTGGCAGTGGGTGGGAGATCACATCCGACCGCGGGTGCGAGTGCCCCACTCCTGGCATTGGCCGGTGGGCGTGAGCTTGTCGAATGAAATTGGCTACCAGCGGCGAGCGTTCTCTCCCGACACGTGGACTTGGGAAATACGGCCGATCATCGACAAGAAAATTGGACGTTGGTATCTGTCGTTCAATCCCGCGCTCGACCGTTCATTTCACGGTCCGGGCGTGAATCAAGGAGTGACATTCTCACCCAACGCGAAGTTTAGCTACGATTTCACGAAGAAGATTGCAGGCGGATTGGAGTACTACGCGGCTTACGGCTCACTCGCCGGATTCGATGCCTTGAAAGACCAGCAGCAACAGTTTTTCCCCAACATTGACGTCGATTTCGGGCCGCAGTGGGAGTTCAACTTCGGTGTCGGTGTGGGCACCACGCGCTCGACCGACCATCTCATCGTCAAATGCATTGTCGGACGGCGTTTTTCCTGGCCTCACGGCCCTGACGCGAAACTGAAAACCCCACATGACTAAAAGGTTCCGGTCTCGCTGATGCATGGCTTCGCCGGAATGCACTAGCTCTAACTGATTGGCTCAGCGGAGGGTGGCAAGGGAGGCATTTCCGGAGGATTCGCCGGAGTCGGTGGAATCTCCGGTGCGGGCCGGGCCGGATACATCACCGCGCGGAGCGCGGGATAGCGGCCGGCAAAGAAATAAATCGAATACGCCGGAAAGAATACAATTGCAGGCACGGAAAGCAGCGCGATCACATAAAAGAAGAAAGCCAGCACAACGCATCCGGCTACCACGGCCAGCGTAATGGTTTGAACGTTCCAGATGAGGCCTGCCGTCTTGCCCGTCACAACTGCGGCCAGGCCGAGCGCTCCCACCGGAATACCTACCACCACGAGCAGAATTATCGATGCGATGCCAATCACGATTGCGGCCCCAATTGCCATCACAATTTTCATGCCGATGTAACCGGCATAGCCGCCCTTTTCCGCCTTAATCATGGGCCAAAGCCTTCGCCATCCCTCGATCGCATTAATATTCTCAAAAGCAAGTTGCGGCACCACGAAATCCTTGGTCAGGACATAGATCACTGTCGTGGCGAGAATGAATAGCAGCAATACGAACAAAAGAACGGTGCCTCCCAGCACCAACGGCAAGATGTGATGACTGGGGTCTCTCAGCCATCCAACGGCGAAGCCGAAGCCGAGAGGAATCCCCAGCAGCACAACCATCCCCATAATCATGGCCAGCATGTACAGAAGCTTCCACCAAAAGTACTTGATGCCAGGCTCCTGGCGGCGAACCCAAGCCTGGCGGATGCGACATTCCTTCGCGATGACGCTGTCGAATAGGACGAAGCGCATCACACTGCTTACGTATAACAAAACGATTCCCAGCACCAAGCCGCTTACCACCAGCACAGCAACAAGCGCTGCCAGCACTGCAGGATCCACTGCCGGGAATCCGGCATGCGTGAAATGCTGTTGAGGGGTCGGACGCGGGAAATTTTGGGGAACGTGGAAGTTGCATCCTCCGCCGGAGCCGAGCTCACCGGCGAGCAGTCCAACAAACGCGAGCCTCGTCCATTGACCGAAGCGAAAGGGCTTAAACAGTTGCTGCTTGGCGTGTTCGAAGGCGGGCGAAATCGCATCCACGGCAGAAATGGGCAAGCTCTCACCTCTCAACCAAGTGACTTGGCAGCAAGGTACTGCGAAGCGTGCGCTGGGTCAAATGAATTCTAACGAATTCTAAGTGCTAACTCGACACCGCCGATTACTCGTAGCCCAGCGCCTCGACTGGATCCAGCTTCGACGCACGCATCGCGGAACCAGCCCGCTGATCACGCCAACCATCAAAAGCGCCATCGTCGAGAGCAGCATGGTCGCCATCAAGATTCGCAGGCGAATATCGCCCTGGCTTTATCGGGCTGCCGAAACCAACTCGGTCTTCTCGGCCCAAATTTCAAACTCCCGCAACGCGAGCTCGCACTGCAGCCGGTGCCGCTGTTTTCGGTCGCGAATCTTCGCTTCGAGCGCGGGCAGCAAATCAAACGTGATATTCGCGGGCTGAAAGTTCTTGGCATCGGCGTGAGTCACGTAGTGGGTCAACGATCCCAAAGCCGTGGCCCGCGGCGGAGCCACAGGCGCACCTCCTGAAGCCAGCGCAGCGGCGTGCATGCCGGCAATCAACCCGGTCGCAATCGATTCCACATATCCTTCGACCCCGCAAATCTGCCCGGCGAACAGCACATGCGGATGCTCTTTCATCTGCAGCGTCTCCCGCAGCAGAGTCGGCGAATTGATATAAGTGTTGCGATGTATCTGCCCGTAGCGCAGAAAGCGCGCATTCTCCAGCCCCGGAATCAGCCGCAGCACGCGCGCCTGCTCGCCGAATTTCAAGTGATTCTGGAAGCCGACCAGATTGTAGGAATCCGCTCGCAGATTTTCCTGCCGTAACTGCACCACGGCATAGGGCATTCGGCCCGTCCGCGGATCCTTCAGTCCCACCGGCTTCATAGGTCCAAACCGCAACGTGTCGCGACCACGCCGCGCAATTTCCTCGATGGGCAGACAACTTTCAAAATAATTAAGCTTTTCCCAATCGCGCTCTTCAACTGACTGAGCCGCCAGCAGCGCATCGTAAAAGCGGTCGTACTCTTCCTTGGTCATGGGACAATTGATATAGTCCGCTGATCCCTTGTCATAACGAGCCGCCATGTACACGCGTGACCGGTCAATCGAATCTGCTTCCGCTATCGGACTGATCGAATCGTAGAAGTACAAATTGCGCGGAGCGGATATTCCCCTCTGATCGTTTGATGGCGAAGGTGGCTGGCTCAGTCGGAGAATTTCCTGCGCCAACGCATCCGAGGTCAGCGGCCCAGTGGCGATGATCGTAATAGCGTCTTCCTGAATGTTCGTTGCTTCTTCGCGCCGAATTACAATGCGTGGCTCGTGCGAAATTGCTTCCGTCACTTTCGCGGCAAACACTATGCGATCCACCGCCAAGGCATGCCCTGCTGGAACCGCGCACGACCGTGCAATCTCCATCAGCAACGAGCCCGCTCGCCGCATTTCTTCTTTAAGCAACCAGGGCGCAGCATTATCCCTGTCGGATTTGAGCGAATTCGAGCACACCAGCTCGGCAAAATCGGCCGTTTGGTGCGCAGGAGTGGAGCGCACCGGCCGCATCTCGCATAACTCGACCTCTACTCCCCGCCGCGCGCACTGCCACGCCGCTTCTGAACCAGCCAATCCCGCCCCGATGATTTTGATGGGTCGCATCTTTCTAACTTACTTTCTCGAGCGCTTCGGTCTGCCGGACTCCTGAATCTTCTCATTCCGTTCGAGCATTTCAACGACACTCTCGAATCTTCCGGGCGCGTGTCTCAGCTTTCTTCACGGTTTGGATTCGGAAAAGAACCGTATACCGGTTCTGCCTGTCGAGTCCCTCAAAGAAGGCCTTCGCTCCCGGATTTGCATCCAGTGCTGCCTGCAAATCACTCGGCACGCGAGCGCGACTTGGCGAATCCTAGGCGTTTCGCCAGCACCCGTCTTCCTTGGCACGCTCAACCGCTTCCAGCCCCGCTGGCCGCATGATCCCGCTTTCGATCAGCGTCAGAGCCTTCCCCCGGTTGATCCTCGACCAGATGCTCTGGTGCGAACGCGGACAAAACTGCTGCATCCACGTCTGATCCGTGTCGCTATTTTCCTGTCCGTCAATCCATCCGTAACACAGAGCCACTGCGAGTGCTTGTCCGTGAGTCACCGATTGCACTGCGGAAGCCTTCTTCGCCAGCCGCAACCACAAGCCATCGGACTTGCGATGATTCTTCTCCAGCCACGCAGCCCAGTCGTTCTGGATGCGGAACAGACGAACAGGGGTGGCGTCCGTGGCGCTGTTACTCCGGCCGCTCACCGCCCTTGTCCGCCAACTGACGCAACGCTTCATCCTTCAGTAACACCGACCTCCAGTGATCGAGAAACGTCCCTCCCATCGATTGATAAAGCTCGATTGCGGGCTGATTCCAGTCTAAAACCTCCCAGCGGATGCCATAGCAGTTCTGCTGCTGCGCAAGGCGCGCAACCGACGCCAGCAGTGCCTTTCCGATTCCCCGGCAGCGAAACTGCGGTCGCACGAAAAGATCCTCCAGAAACAATCCCGGCCGTCCCTCCCACGTCGAGTAAAAACCGAAGAACAAGGCGTATCCGGCCGATTGATCATCCCACTCCGCGATCAACGCACGAAACTTGGGATGCGCGCCGAAGCCATCTCGTAGCAGGTCAGCTTCCGAGACTGCCACAAACTCCAGTTCCCGCTCGTATTCCGCCAGTTCGCGGATCAAGGTTCGCAGCAGAGGGACATCGCTCTCGGTTGCGGCACGGATAGTAAGCATTGGATAGGACAGCCATTCAACGGCTCATCAGAGTGTACTGACTGGCTACGAACACCCACGTCCCGTTCTGATGAATGCACGTATCAGTGAATCGGCCCGGCGCTGGTATGACTTGCCCTGGTCCACCCCGCTTACACGGTAGACTCCGGTCCCGACCGCGGTGTCGCCGCAGACGTGTGCGTTCATTGACTCCGTGACCTGCGGTTCGGGCCTATGTCCGGCAGCTTTCACACTGGCCAGAAAATCAGCATCCGCGATTTACCGCCGTTGTAGACAATATAGAACAGGAGCAAACGCCGCGGGAAAATAGCAGTCTTCACGGTTGCAGCAGTGTTGCCTGGGCGGCAACGCAAACCCAGGTCTTGTTCTGGAAGATCCAGGTATCGATGAAGCGCCCAACGCCGGTGGTACTGATTATTGGCACGGACGCCTCTCCCGCGGTAGATCCCTGCGACGCCGTGGTCCCCAGCCTGCGCTGTCATCCCTTCCCTCGTCACCTGCTCGGGGTTTCCCCTGGAATTCTTCACAGTGGTCAGGTATTCCGCCTCGGCCATGACGCTGCCGGTATGCTCTACGTAAATCAGGATGTTGTCGAAAATTGCGTCTAAGCCTTCGTGTCCCCGCTCTCCACTGCTTGGGTCCATGCCCTTTCCAGAGCGAGGATCTTGGGCGCGGTGTCAGAATCGGGATGCCCTGCGCAGACCCCGAGCCCTTACCGGCACAAACTAACACTACGACGCATAATATCGCCCTCATGGAATCCTCGCTTAGTCCTGCAGAAAGCGGGCTAATCTGCGATGATGGTAAAAAAAACTAACGCCTGGAGATGAAGAGGATCCAATGGCTCGCATCAGCTTGATCGCTCCTGAGACCGCAGCCCCCGAAGTGAAGGAAATCTACGAAAAGACTCTGCGTGGTAAGCCGGGCAACGCGCAGAAAGCGCTAGCGCACCGTCCCGAGATGCTCAAGACCTTTCTTAGCTTCTACGCCAGTGTGGGCCGCTCCCTCGACCGCAAACTGTACGAACTGATCTACATTCGGGTCTCGCTCATCAACGATTGCCGCTACTGCACGCAACATCATGTCGCATCGTCCAAGCGATTGGCACTTACGCCCGACGATTGGACCGTGTTGAGAACCGGCGATTATGCCCGGTACAGCGACAAAGAAGAAGCCGCGCTGAACTACGTGGAAAAGTTAACCCGCACCTCGCACGACATTACGGATGGCGATTTCGCTGCCTTGAAGAAACATTTCTCCGACCCCGAGATCGTGGACATTCACCTGCTAACGGGACTCGCCAACCTTACCAACCGTTTCACTGACCCGCTGGGCCTGGAACTGGAATTTCCGGAAGAGAAGATCTGAACCAGATATGACATTGAGTAATTGTGCAAGCGGGTAATATGGCCATTGACGGAGCCGCAGAGAATCGCTCGCTACTCGATTACCCGATTACTCAATCCTCAGAGAATTTCGCGCGCATCCCCCACACGTTTTGTCACCCGCTCCCGATCTAAGTATTCCAGCAACGGGATGGCATATTTCCGGCTGACCCCGGTCATTTCCTTGAATTGCGCCACGTCGATCTTTGCTGAGTTCGCGCGGTAGGCCGCCATCTGGCGCCGCAACTGCTCCAGCGCACCGCGATGAAAAACCAGTTCTTCCGAGATCTTGATGAGGGTTTTGTCCCGCAGCAGGAGCGTCACGATCTTCTGAGCCCTTACTTTGTCTACCTTCAACCCCGCCATCACCTCTCGCAGAGCCGGAACCTTCAAGCCGGCCGCCGCGAACGCGTCTTCAATGATCTTCTTAGACTCCGCTTCCTCATCCTTCATGGCCACGCCGCGCCCTGCTAGACGCACCGAGTCACCGGCAATTTCCATTTTCTTCTCTCGAACCAAGGCCGCTGCCACCGCCGCAAACACTTCTGCGGAGGCCTTGAGTTGCTCACGCAGCTCCTCTCGACCGATTCCGCCCACTAACGGATTCTTCTCGTGAAACTGCTCAAGCCTGCGTTGCAAGTGCAGTTTGAGATCTTCGATTGCTCGAGTTTCTGCAAACCGGTCCCCGATCCGAAGCACCTGCTGGTCACGTACTGCCGGAGACAACTTTGCTTCGATCACGTTTCTGTTCCAGCCCGTTTCCGCAGTGAGCCGCGACAAGGAAATCCCTTCGTGTTGCCGGCGTGCAATCCGCGCTCGCAGCATCAATGCCGGATCTTCACCAGCCATAGTCTCCAAGAAAGTGTCGCGTGCCGCCGCTCTCGGAATTGGCGCAGCGTCCAGCACTATCCCGCCTCCGATGGTCGTCACCGGTGAGAACTGCCGCATGATGAAGCGGTCTCCGGGCAACAGCAACGCCGCTGCAGGCAGGCGCAACTGCGCGAAACCTTCGTCGCCCGGCGCAATCTGCGTCGCGTTGTAGAGGACAACCTGAGCGACCGTCTCCATCGTGTGGGCGTGGAAGTGTAACCGTGCCCGGTCCTGCAATGGCCGGGGAGCTGAAGGCAGCAAACGCAACTTCACATCGATGCGCCGCGTAGACACAAACGCTGCCGGTGGTGCCAACGTCATGCCCCGCGATAGATCTTCCGTGGATGCTCCTGCAAGGTTCAGCGCTGTGCGCTCTCCAGCCACCGCCGCATCCGCCGGCTTGCCATATACCTGCACGCCGCGTACCCGCACGCGACGCCCGCTCGGGAAAGCCTCAAGTTCTTCTTCTTTGCCGATCGTTCCCCCCACCAGCGTGCCGGTTACGACAGTGCCAAAACCTTTCATGGTGAACACCCGGTCAATCGGCAAGCGGGCCAAAGCCTGAGCATCCCTGGCGGATGCCGCACCTACGGCATAAATTAGGGCCTGCTTCAGCTTATCCAGCCCCTCTCCAGTTAGCGAACTGACCGCGATGATGGAAGAGCTCGGACCACCGAGAAACGTTCCCCGTAGAAACTCCTCCACTTCGAGGCGCACTACGTCGAGTGTGTCACGATCGACTGCATCCGATTTGGTAAGCACCGTGATGCCGCGTTGCAATCCGAGCAGTTGCAAAATGTCGAGATGCTCGCGGGTCTGCGGCTTGATGGATTCATCCGCCGCGATCACCAGCAAGACCACGTCAATGCCGCCCACTCCCGCCAGCATGTTGCGAACAAAGCGCTCGTGCCCCGGCACGTCCACAAAGCCCAGCCGCAGCATCTCTCCGCCGGGGCCGGGCAATTCCATGTGCGCGAATCCCAGATCAATGGTGATGCCGCGCCGCTTTTCCTCTTCCAGGCGGTCAGCGTCGATCCCGGTCAGTGCCTTCACGAGCGCGGTCTTGCCATGATCAATATGGCCGGCTGTGCCTACGATAACGGATCTCATTCGGATGAAATCATACTAGGCGGTCGCGCCGCTCGACTCCAGCGGTAACAACACGGTCACTGTCGGGCAAGATTTCGCCCACGGCCACCTTGCAAATTGCAGGCTGGCCCTGCCTGACGGGCTCGTCGCGAGTAGGTTCGCGGCGGTCGGTTTTACCGCTTGATTTCACGATCGCCTGCGCGCGGCTTGCCGTTGTAATACTCTCTATCCTCCTGAGCGCTGAAATGCGACAATGGATTTACCTGCCCATGACCACGTCCCCGACACTTGCATTTACCCCGGAGACCCTCCGGCAGCACGGCCTCACGCTCGATGAGTACGAAAAGATCAAGCAACTTCTCGGCGGACGCGAGCCAACGCTTACCGAGCTTGGCATCTTCAGCGTGATGTGGAGCGAGCACTGCTCCTACAAATCATCGCGCGTGCACCTGAAACGCTTGCCCACGCGCAGCCGCCGTGTGCTGCAGGGGCCCGGTGAGAACGCCGGCATTATCGACATCGGTGATGGCTGGGCCTGCGCTTTCAAGATCGAGTCGCATAATCATCCGTCATTCATCGAGCCTTTTCAGGGAGCGACCACAGGCGTGGGCGGGATCCTGCGCGATATTTTCACCATGGGCGCACGCCCGGTCGCAGTCATGGATTCATTGCGCTTCGGCCCCATCACCGCCGCGAAAGCCACTCCGAAGAGCGAACTCCACAAGAACCACTCGATCATGGAAGGAGTGGTCGGCGGCGTCGCTTCCTACGGCAACTGCTTTGGTGTGCCTAATCTTGGCGGAGAAATTAAATTTGAGCCTTGCTACTCGGGCAATCCGCTGGTAAATGCATTTGCCATGGGTCTGGTGCGGAAAGATCAGATCTTCTACGCGCGCGCCGCCGGCGAAGGTAATCCTGTGATGTACGTCGGCGCAAAGACTGGACGTGACGGCATTCATGGCGCCACCATGGCCAGCGAAGAATTCAGCGAAGGGTCGGAAGCAAAACGCCCGAACGTGCAGGTCGGCGATCCGTTCCTCGAAAAGCTCCTGCTGGAAGCCTGCCTCGAGGCCATGCAGACCGGAGCCATCGTCGGGATCCAAGACATGGGAGCGGCGGGACTCACCTGTTCCACCTGCGAAATGGGCGGGCGTGGCCACGTAGGCATCGAAGTCGAACTCGACCGCGTGCCGCAGCGCGAAACCGGGATGACTCCGTACGAGATTATGCTGAGCGAATCGCAGGAGCGCATGCTTCTGGTGGCGCAGAAGGGACGCGAACAGGAAGTCTTCCGCGTCTTCGAAAAGTGGGGACTGGATGCGGTGGAAGTGGGTCGCGTCACCACCGATGATAAGTTGCGCGTGCTTGAACATGGCAAGGTTGTCGCCGAGATTCCAAATCAGGCGCTAACCGACGACGCGCCGGTGTACACGCGCCCGCTGGCGCGCTGGGAGCCGCCGGTTTCCCGCGAAATGCCGCAGCACATCAGGCTGAATCAGACCGGCGACCTTACGGACAGCCTGAAGCGTCTTCTGGCCAGCCCGAACATTTGCAGCAAGCGCTGGGTATGGCAGCAGTATGACCACATGGTGCAGACCAATACGGTCGAGGCACCAGGAGCGGGCGATGCCGGAGTGATTCGCATCAAGGGATCACAGCGGGGGCTATCGATGGCGTTGGATGGAAACGGCCGCTGGTGCTATCTCGACCCGCGCTTGGGCGCGATGCATGCAGTGGCCGAAGCGGCACGAAAGGTGGCGTGTTCGGGCGCGACTCCCGTGGGCGCAACCAATTGTCTGAACTTCGGCAACCCGGAAAAGCCGCCCATCATGTGGCAGTTTTCCCAAACCGTCGACGGCATCACCAAGGCGTGCGAAGAGCTCGATGTTCCCATCACCGGGGGCAACGTCAGTTTTTACAACGAGACTCTGGGCGAAGGCATTTATCCTACGCCCGTACTCGGAGTTGTAGGAATTCTCGAAGATGTGCACAAGGCTGCAAAGATGCGGTTCGCCGCAAGCGGAAAAGCCATCATTCTGTTGCGCGCCGCTGCAGCTGGGGATCTGGCAGACGTTGAATCTGAATTCGGATCTTCCGAATACGCCAAACAGATTCTGGGGGCCCTTTGGGGATATCCCCCGGAGCTCGAGTTGGAGAGGGAAGCGGCGCTGCAACACGCCGTCATCGAATTGATTCAGCAACGCTTGGTCGACTCGGTACATGATTGCTCGGATGGTGGCTTGGCGGTAGCATTAGCAGAAAAGGCGCTCCCGAACGGTGTTGGTGCGCGAGTGAATTTTGCCTCGGACGGCCTTCCGGCAGAATTTGCGCTGTTCGGTGAAGACGCGAGCCGCATCGTGCTTTCCTGCGACCCGGATAAGGTCGAGCGAATCCAACTGTTGGCGGGGGAACACGGCGTCTCAGCGGACGTTTTGGGCGAGACAATTTCTGAACGGCTGGAAATCAGTTTGGATGGCAGGGTGGTGGTGTCGGCGGCGGTTTCCGAGTTGAGCGAGGCTTACGAGGAGGCCCTGGAGGCCGCACTCCGGGCTGAACCAGAGACCGTTGCGGCGGATGCAAGTCATGGTTGATTTTGATTGTTGAGTGACAAATCGTAAGTCGCAGAGTTCGCCGAGAAATGCCGCAGAGGACGCGGGAGGGGGGTTTGGCTGCGTGCTGACTGCTGAGTGCCGAATGCTAAGAACTGACAAATTTCATGACGAATGCGGCGTGGTGGCAATCTTCGCTCACCCAGAGGCGGAGAAGCTCGCCTACCTCGGACTACATGCTCTTCAGCATCGCGGGCAGGAGTCGGCCGGCATTGTGACCTCCGATGGACTGAATTTGAAGCCGCACAAAGCCATGGGACTGGTCGCCGACATCTTTACCGAAGATGTGCTGGCGAAGATGCGGGGCAGGTTGGCGATCGGGCACACCAGGTATTCGACCGCCGGCGATTCGGCGCTGCTTAACGCTCAGCCCATTCTTGTGCAGTCGAATAAAGGTGCCATGGCAGTCGCGCACAATGGCAACCTGACAAACGCGGCGGACGTGCGTCAGCGGCTCGAACGCCAGGGCTCGATTTTTCAGACCAACAGCGATACCGAAGTCATTGTTCACCTGATTGCGATGTCCAAAGAGCACACGCTGCCGGGAGCCATGGCAGACGCTTTGCGGCGTGTGGAGGGGGCATTCTCGCTGGTCATGATGAGTCCAGACCGCATCTTCGCAGCGCGCGATCCACGTGCCTTTCGCCCTCTGGCTATGGGACGTATTCCTGCGCTCGAAGGACAGAAGCGGGACACGATTGTCTTCGCCTCCGAAACCTGCGCTTTCGATCTGATCGGCGCCACTTACGAGCGCGACGTTAAGCCCGGTGAATTGGTTGTGGTTGGGCCTGAAGGAATCACGTCGCGCGTGTATGCGGCGGAGGCGCCGCAGTCGAGTTGCATCTTCGAACACGTATACTTCTCCCGTCCTGACAGCATGGTGTTTGGCCGCCCGGTGCAGACCAGCCGGGAGGAATTGGGGCGTCAATTAGCGCGGGAAGCCCCGGTCGAGGCGGACATTGTAGTTCCCGTGCCCGACTCGGGCGTCACTGCAGCCGTGGGCTATGCCGCCGAGAGCGGCATTCCATTCCGTTTCGGGCTGATCCGGAACCATTATGTAGGACGTACCTTCATCGAACCGAGCCAGAGTGTGCGCGATTTTGGAGTGAAGTTGAAACTAAACCCGGTGCGGGCGCTACTCGAAGGCAAACGCGTGGTGCTGATTGATGACTCCATCGTGCGCGGCACCACCAGCCGCAAAATCGTGCGCATGATCCGCAGCGCGGGCGCGAAGGAAGTGCACATGCGGATTTCCTGTCCGCCCACGATCTCTCCCTGCTTCTACGGTGTGGATACCCCTTCCAAGAACCAGCTCATCGCTGCCAACAAGTCGGTGGAGGAAATCCGGGAATACATCGGCGCCGACTCACTTTCGTATCTCTCTCTTGAAGGACTCAAGAAAGCATGCGGTGAGGGCGAAAAGACTTCCTACTGCTCGGCCTGCTACACCGGAAGCTATCCGACCACCATCGTGGATGTGGAAGAGATTCTGCCGGCTAGCGCTGCCAGGCGCTGAGGATAGGCCGAAAAGAAGTCATCTTGGAGCGCTGTTTTCAGAACTCTTCAGTTGGGATTGGGAGAACTGCTCCCGTCACTGGGACGGTGCATCTCGTCCATGAGTTTCGCCAACAATTTCTCTCGCTGCTCAGTGCTCAACTCGCGTTGTAATTCTTCCAGGGCCAAAGCGACGATGTGGTAATGATGGGCACCTGCGTACTTGGGATCTGAAGTAATGTTGAGCCAAAGGCGATGCATCAGTTCAACATCCTGAGGTCGCAATCGAGGGGTATGCGGCCCGAGGGCGTATTCGCGAACGCTGCCGTCAGGAGCATAAACGTCCAAGATGAGGCGGGGGCGGGGTTCAGGCAGACGCTCCCAGGCATCGCCGGTAAGCTTGGCCTGTTCGTCAGCACTGAGCTTGTTGGAGAGACCGCAGACGATCCGGCTGGACCCCAGCCTCTGCGCCGTCACTATAATAGCTTCGAACACATCGGTGGCAGGCACGACGAGAAGATGAATAGGCTTGCCTTCTTTTTCCGCCACGGCCACTGCCGCCGTGAACAATTCCTGCTCGTAGTGATCAAAGACCTGGCTCGCTTCAAAAACTGCGCTGCCGCTAAAACTGTGCTCGCGATGGTAGAGGCGGGCACTCATTACGACCACATCCTGGCGGTTTGTGTCGGTGTGGGCCAGCATCTGCCGGAGATAGTAAAGATTGCGCGGGTCGCGTATCGCGGCCAGAATGTTACCCGGCCGCACGCCCATGGCGCCGCTACCCAATTCTTGGTTGCCATAAACCCGGAACTGGTCGAGCTGCTCCGTCTTGCCGTGACGTTCGCGGGCGGTGTGCCGCTCAGAATACGTAAAGAGGACGAAAAGGACAGCGCTGAAGCCGACGCCGGAGATGGTGGCTTCGTACTTGGTGAATAGGTTTACGACTGCGGTGGTGAAAAGAATCAGGAAAATAACAATCACACCGAGCGGGATTTCCTTGCCGGCAATGCGCAGGTTCCCGGGGACCTTCCACTGCCGATGCTCGGGTTCGGTATACCGCAGCACCAGCACCGCCAGAGCATTCAAGGTGAAACTCCAGATCACGCCGAAGGCATATAGTCCGGCCAATACGAAAACGTTTCCCTTGCTCAAAGTGATGGTTGCGAGCTGCAACAAGACGATCAAGTTGATCAGGCGATAGCTGGTGCCGAAGCGATGATGCGGGCGCTGAAACCACGCGGTCAAAACGCCATCTTCGGCCAGCCGATTGAGCACGCCATTCGCCCCCACGATCGAGGTGTTTTGCGCTCCCGCCAGGATCAGCACTCCGACCAGCACGACAAAACCGTGGAAGATTAGCCTGGCCCACAAAGGACCCCACAAGTACATCGCGATGCCGCCGATCAGATTGGCGAAGAAATTCGGCCTCACGCTGTCGGGAATGATCATCGCCGCGAAGAACGAAACCAGCCCCGTAAACAGCAGGCTGTAGATGAAAATAACCATTCCGGTCTTCTGCAGGTTTTTCAGCTTGGGGTGTTCGATCTCGCGGTTCACCTGCGCCAGGGTCTCTTCGCCGCTCATTGCCAGCACGGAGTGGCCGAAGCCGACGAAGAGAATCACCAATGTGAGCTGGCTGATCCCAGTCCCATAGAGCCAGCCCAGCGACTCCTTGGTGAGTGCCACCACTCCTGGGTGCAGGGGATTCGGAGGCAGCTGTATCACCGGCGCACGGAGGATGGTAATCGTGCACCACAGAATCAGAATCACCACCATCACCGTGGTGACGGCCATGATTTGCAAGGCCTTGCTGCTGGATTCGTGAATACCCTGCGTATTCTTCCACCAGAAATAGGCCACTACCACGATGGCTAATCCGGCGGCAAAGTGGTTGTCGGAAAAGTCCAGCGGACGATGCAGCTGTATCCCGATGTCCTTGATGAACCCCGCCAGGTATTGCCCGGCGGAAACCGCGCTGATAGGCCCGGTTAGGACATAGTCGAAAAGCAGGGCCGAGACGGAAAATTTGGCGAGGCCGCCGCCCATCGCCTCCTTGACAACGCGATAGACGCCGCCGCGCACGAACATGGCGCTCGACTCGATATAAAGCGCGCGCACCGCATAGCTGAACAGCATCACCGCGAGGATGAACCAGGGCGCGCTCTTGCCAATTACTTTCTCAGCGTCGCCGCCAGCGTAATAAGCTGACGAGGCTAGATCGGAGAGCACGATCGCGGCCGCGCGCCAGAACGAAATGAAGGTCAACATCACCGTGGTAGCGACGAAGACCCTTACGGCCGGTTTGGAACTGTCTACGGATATTGCCATGCCGGGTATGGATGTCCGAACTGCGGATATGCGCTGCAGCTAGTATGACAAATCTATTGAAGATATCACAGGGCGAGGCGGTCGACGGGCCTTCCGCTGACTCACTAACGCCAAACTCTCTTCGGAGCGAGGTAGGTGTGGGTGATTCGGTCGTGCCAGCAGAGGGAGTCTTCGTCGAGAAAAACCCAGGCGTAGCCCATACCGAGAGATGCGGTAGAGAGAAAAGATGCCAATACGCGCCAGCGCCGGATGCGTCGGGTGGTGGTCTTGCCGTCGAAATTGGTGAGCTCGAGGCGCGCAAGCCGGAGCCCGGGCGTGCTAGCCGAGTAGACGATAAGAAGGTATTGGTAGACCGCCCAGAGCAGACAGGGCACTCCTGCGGCAAGTTCCACAAGCTGAAGCACAGGAGGGCGGACAGCAGAGACCTTCGAGAAGATGAGGCCGCACAGGGCAGAAGCCGCGGCGATCACTATTCCGTCAATCATGGCCGCAAAGATGCGCCTCCCGAGGGGAGCACTTTGCAGCGGGATGTCGATTCCCGGGCGTTTTTCAGCTTCTTTACGCTCGGGCGCTTCAATGGTGATTCCACCGAGCGCGGGGAGCGGCGGCGCAATTGCCGGGGCATCCAGGATGCGCGGGCGATCCGTGACCGGCTCGGCGAGTTCATCCAGCGGAACTGGAGGCACGGCACACGAGCGCGGGAACTCGATGATCTTTCCGCTGGCAGAATGGCCGGACGAGGGGCCGGGAACCCTTGGGCTGGCAGGCGACGAAGCTGCTGCCTCCCCTTGTTGCCGAAGGATTCTCCCCATGTCTGGCGGACTTGGCAGATCCTCGTCGAGAGCGACCGCCTGGCAGGAAACGGATGGCAAAACAGAGTCATGGGGAGCATAATCAAGCGGCCCAAGGCTCGCCGGGCGCGAGGAAGGCTCCTCGAACCGCAGCTGCAATGAGGGATATCGCGGCGCCCGCGGCTTACGGCGCTCACGGTAGCGATCGAGTCGCGCCGCCAACTCCTCGCGCCATGCCGACGGATCTCCCTCCGTCTGGCGATCTCCGTCGTTTGACGAGCCAGCCACTTCTGCACAATTTCGATTTCCCTCATCCCTGCCCGGCTGGGGAACTTCCTTTGCGGCATCCGCAGTTGGCGAAGTCGCAGTCTCTTCTTCCCTACGGGACAAGAACTGCTGCTCGGTCTTATCTGGCGGTTCAGGGGTGATGTGGCGAGCCCGGGGCGCAGGGCTATTCACCTAAGCCTCCGGAGGCGGGATGTGACGCCGTTCCTCGAGAATGGGATAGATCTCGTCCCAAAGCGTCGATCCATCTCGAAACACAACCGCGGCCTCGGCTGCATAACCGAGAAGCCATGCGCCAAGTCCGGTGAGAACCGCCAGGAGTCAGAATGAACCAACTCAGCGCGGAGACCATGGCAGGATTTTAAAGTCCGTACCCTCAACAATCGTCCACAACAGCTTCCTTATGACGGCAACATTCCCTTGTCACCTGATTCCGCCTCTCGGGTTAGTGACCACACGGTTGCTGCCGCCGCTCGGCGCTTCTGCATCTATTCTTGGTGCTTGCCCCTGCTAACATAGTTCCCATGGTACGCGCGGAGAAGAAGCTTCACGAGAAGAGTTCCTTGCTAGGGACCAACTTGAGCACTCTGGGGCGAACTTTAGTTGCCTACTCCGGGGGGGTGGATTCCGCTTACCTCGCATGGGCAACTCACGAGGCTGTCGGAAGCAACATGCTGGCGGTCATTGCCGACTCGCCGAGCTTGGCTCGCACCCAACTGGCCGACGGCATTGCCTTTGCCAAAGAGCAAGGCATCCCTCTCGAGGTGATCTCGACATCTGAACTGGATCGCCCTGAATATGCGCGCAACGATGCGCAGCGCTGCTTTCACTGCAAAGATGAACTTTTCATGGCCATGGAAGAACTTCGAGTGGCGCGTGGCTTCGACACCATCGCCTATGGCGTGAACCGCGACGATCAAGGTGACTTCCGCCCTGGCCAGAAGGCGGCCGCCCTGCATCATGTGGCCGCGCCACTACTCGAAGCTGGGCTCACGAAACCAGAGATTCGCGAGCTGGCGCGGCAGGCTGGCCTGCGCATCTGGGACAAGCCGGCATCGGCCTGTCTCTCTTCTCGCATTGAATACGGCCGTCCCGTTACCCGCGAGGCGTTAACCGTGGTGGAAAAGGGTGAAGACGCCATCCGCGCTCTTGGTTTCCGGCAATTTCGCGTGCGGCATCATGGCGAGATGGTTCGGATCGAGATCGCCCGCGATGAACTGCCTCGCGCTCTCAACCCGGCGATGACGGATGAGTTCACCCGCGTCTTCAAAGCGCTGGGATTTAAGTTTGTGACATTGGACTTGGAAGGGTTCCGATCGGGCTCGATGAACTCTCTGCTGCCCGCAGAACAGATCTCCCGTCGCGCGGGTTAAAGACAGGCGCGCCAAGCACGGCACGAGTCTCGCGCCGCCTGCTCCAACCGCACCGCCGCCCGCCTCTGTCGACCCGTTGCTGTGAGATAATCAACGTTTAATCTAGCCATGTTTAGGCGGTTCTTGGTGATTCTAATTCGACGTTCTTTCCTCGTACTCCTTCTGATTTGCATGGGCTGCGTAGCCCAATCCAGTTCTCCCGATCTCGAAAGGAAGATCGAACGACAAGTTCGCTCCGTTTACAGCATCCCTCCTGAGATACACATTTTGGTTTCAGCCCCCGCGCCCAGCAGCGAGTGGCCAGGGTACGATTCTGTCTCCGTGACGATTGGTAACGATGACGGAAAGAAGCAGGATTTGCAGTTCCTGGTCTCCAAGGACCGCACCTCGATGATGCGCCTGGTAAAGTTTGACCTGACGAAGGATCCTTACAACGAGTTGATGAAGAAAATTGACGTCACCGGGCGGCCAACTCGAGGCGCCAAGGCATCGAAAGTACTCGCCGTGAATTTCGACGATTTTGAGTGTCCCTACTGCTCGCGCATGCACCAGACGTTGTTTCCAGAAATCTTCAAGGAATATGGCGATCGGGTCACTTTCATTTACAAGGATTATCCTCTGGCGGAGATTCACCCCTGGGCAATTCATGCCGCCGTCGATGCTAACTGTTTGGGCGCGCAGAACTCCGACGCCTATTGGGATTTCGCAGATTACATTCATGCCAACCAGCGCGAAGTGAGCAATGAAAAAACTCCCGACGCAAGGTTTGCCGCACTCGACCGGCTGACTATGCTGCAAGGGCAAAAGCATAATCTTGATACCGTGAAATTGCAGTCTTGCGTGAAGGCGCAGGACGAAGGCGCGGTCAAGGCTTCCATGAAGCAAGGTGACGCGATTGGGGTCAGTGCCACGCCCACGCTGTTCATTAACGGCGAGAAGATCGACGGCGCCGTACCCATCAGCGAAGTCCGCGCTGCATTGGATCGCGCGCTGAGGGACAACGGGCTGCCCGTTCCAGTTCACGCGGCAACGGCCTCGGCGCCAGTTTCCAAGTGATTTCTGTGGATTGCGTTAGGCGTTCATCGTGTGAGGTGACAACCTGCGGTCGCCACGTAGTGCTAAAAGAATCAGTGTGGGAGAATCTCTTTGAAAAGAAACTCGCACTCTGTCCACGCCCTGGCGGCGTTGACGGCTGCCCTTCTGCTGGCGGCCCTGGCCGGCTGCAAGTCACAAGTGGGTCGCGACGTGATGGCCAGCGTGGACGGCCGGAAAATCTATGCTTCTGACGTGCAGAAGTATTTCGAGAACCAAACCTCATCTGCCGAGAATGCACCCACGGGAGAACAATCCACCACGCTCCGCCTCAATATTCTGCATGAACTGATCGACGACGAAATCCTTATGCGGCGTGCTGAGAAGCTTGGCCTGCTGGCCACGGATGAGGAAGTGGACCGCAAGTACGGTGAGATCAGATCTCCATACACGCAGGAGGAGTTCGACAAGCGATTGAAAGAAAAGAAGCTCACCGCGTCCGACTTCAAGCACGACTTGCGCCGTTCGCTGACGGTCGAAAAGGTGATCAACAAGGAAGTCACCTCTAAAATCAACGTGAGCGACCAGGACATCACCGACTACTACAACGCGCACAAGGCGGAGTTCAACCTGATTGAGCCGCAGTATCATTTGGCGCAAATCTTCGTGACGCCAACGCCTAATCCGCAGGCTCACAATCAGAACAACAAGGCGCAGAACGAACCCGATGCACGCAAGAAAATCCAGATGATCGCCAACCACCTCGAGAGTGGTGAAGACTTCGCTACGCTGGCCATGAACTACTCCGAGGACGCCGAAACCTCCGGCAACGGCGGCGACTTGGGGTTCACTCCAGAATCGTCTTTGCGGAATACGGATCCCTCGACTCGCGACATCGTGATGAAACTGAAGCCCGGGCAGTACAGCTCAGTCATTGCGATAGTGAATCCTGCAAGCAAGCAACTGATGGGCTTTCGGATCGTCAAGTTGTTGGCCAAGGAGCCCGCCGGACAGCGCGAATTAGCCGATCCGAGGGTGCAGCAAGCTGTCCGCTCACAGCTACGCGACCGCCGCGAGCAATTACTCAAAGCCGCCTACTACGAGATCTTGCGAAACTCCGCCAGAGTCGAAAACTATTACGCCAAGAAAGTGCTGGACGGCAATGGAATGGTGAAATAACAAGCCCCGTCAATGCTGAGGGTGGAGTGCTGCGGCTCATGACTCGGGAACCGCAGGGAGTTTCGGCGGGAATGAGCTGGCTTTATTCAACGATTGCCAGCACGTCTCCGGCATTTACCGCCGTCCCCTCATTGACCAGAATCTTCTGGACCGTCCCTTTCTTCGGCGACTTAATCTCGTTTTGCATCTTCATTGCCTCAACCACAACCACGCCAGCGCCCGCGTCCACTTCAGATCCCTCGCGGATCAGCACGCGCACAATCTTCCCGGACATAGGAGCCGTTAACTTCCTCGGTCCGTGGTCGTCTGCGGCGCGGGTGCGTGCCCGCAGTGAGCGAGGATCGCGGACTTCAGCCGCATAGCACTCGCCGCGGAACCAGACCTGGACGTGGTCGGCCTTACGCTCGCACTTGACCTCGTAGATCTCGTGGCCAACCCGAAGCGATAACACACCGGGCCGCACGGGGATCGCGTCAACATCGACCTCGAGTCCGTCAAGATGGCATGACCATCGCGAGGCATCGCGGCCAAGTTCGAGCTGGTAATGGTTGCCGCCGATACTGACGTCGTATTTCATGAAAATAACGGCAGGTGGTTAGTAGCTGGTGGTGCCTAGCATTCAACTGCATAGCAATCCGCAATCAGAACGTTCGCGCAAAAGCGATTCGCTGCTTCCGCTATGAGTGACTGCCAATATTTGTTCTTAGGGCTTCGATGCGGCCTGCGCCTTTCCAACCGGACGCGGCTTTGCCGGAATTGTTTTTCGAGCCACTGGCTGCATTTGCCGGATCGCTTGCGGACACGGTTGCTCCCATTGCGACAAACATTCCTGCGGCGATGACCGCTGCCTCGGACAGTTTTGTACCCGCTTGCCCGCTGTTCTGCTTCTTCAGCATTCTGTCGAGGAATCCAGTATCCACTTTGCCCGCGCGAAAATCCGGATGATGCAGGATGCGGCGGAACAGGGAGATATTGTTCTTGATTCCGCCCACGAAATACTCGCCTAAAGCGCGCCTCAGTCGCCCGATTGCCTGGACCCGATCGGAGCCATAGCCAATCAGCTTGGCTAGCAGCGGATCGTAGTCCATCGGCACGTTCCAGCCTTCATACACGCCGCTATCAAGCCGGATTCCGGGGCCCGAGGGTTCCATGAGCAGGTTGATCATCCCCGGGCTGGGAAAATAATTGTTGTCGGGATCTTCCGCATAGATGCGGCACTCGATGGCATGCCCGCGAATCTGAACATCGTTCTGGACAAAAGGCAGCTTTTCACCCGCCGCAATGCGGATCTGCAAGTGGACGAGATCAATTCCAGTAACCAACTCCGTCACCGGGTGTTCCACTTGCAAGCGCGTGTTCATTTCCAGGAAAAAGAAGTTCTCTTGCTCGTCCATGAGGAATTCGACTGTGCCTGCATTGCTATAGCCTGCGGCTTTAGCGACGCGAACGGCAGCGTCACCCATTTTTCGGCGTATTTCTGAATCTACGATTGGTGCGGGAGATTCCTCCAGCACTTTCTGATGGCGGCGCTGGATGGAGCACTCGCGCTCGCCGAGGTAGATCGCGTTTCCGTGTTCGTCGGCGACCACCTGCATCTCGATGTGCCGTGGATTGATGATCGCCTTCTCCATGTAGACTTCGGCATCGCCGAAAGCACGCTCCGCCTCGCTGCGAGCCGACTCCAGCGCCGAGGTGAGTTCTTTCGGAGTGCGCACCAAACGCATGCCTTTGCCGCCGCCGCCGGCCGCGGCCTTTAACATCACCGGATAGCCGACCCTGGCCGCCATCTGTTCTGCTTGCTCGAACGATTCAAGTCCGCTTGCTGCGCCCGGAACCAGTGGAATGCCTGCCCTTTCCATTGCCTGCCGGGCGCGGGTCTTCGATCCCATCATTTCCATGGCCGCGGCGGAAGGACCGATGAACTTTACACCGGCATGGACGCAGGCCTGGGCGAATCTCGCGTTCTCTGAGAGGAAACCGTAACCGGGATGAATGGCATCGACTCCTGAGCGCTTCGCAGCATCGAGAATCTTGGGGACGTTCAGATACGATTCGGAAGCTGTCGCGGCACCGATCGGACATGCTTCGTCGGCGTGCCGCACGTGAAGTGCAGCACGATCCACTTCGGAGTAGACTGCGACCGCGGCAATGCCCATCTCATGGCAGGCTCGGATGACGCGCACCGCAATCTCGCCACGGTTAGCGATGAGAATTTTCTTGAACATGCCTTAGATGAGCGGAAAGCTCGAGTGCGTTACCGCGGCAGTCACGCTTTCGATTCTACCGGAGCCGCGAGCTTGCGGGTACGATCCTTAGCTTGCGACAGCAGAAATACCGCCAGGATCACTAACTCCGGCTCAATCGGATGCCGGTAGCGGGCGTGGGGATAGACGACATAGTAAACCGCGGGATAGGTTACGATGAGTCCCGCGAAAAGCCAAGCCCCGCACCGCTTTTGACGCAGAGCGAGAATCAATCCCCAGATTGCGAGCACCGACGACGCCAGGAACAGCGAACTGCGAAAGTCCCAGAAAGCAGTGCTGTCAGTCGGCTTGGGCACACCGTTCCAGTAATAGAAAACGCGCTTCAGGCTGATTACCAAGAAGCGTCGGGGATGAGCGCGGACCCAATCAAACGCCGATCTCTTGCAGTCAGCCGCGTAGGCGAGCTCTCCCCTGCGCTGGAATTTTTCGAATTCCAGCTTGTTCAGATTCGGCTGCAAATAGACTCTCGACATTCCGTCGGCGCCGTCTCCGTTGCCGAGGCGAAACTGAAGTCCGAAGTCGTCCCGCAGAAATACGAAACGGCCGAAGACCTCATAATTCCTCACCAGCCACGGCGTCACTACCAGAAAAAATATGGCGGACGAGACGGCAATGCCGGACAACGATGACAGGCCCCGACGGTGTCTTTGGCGCCATATCCACAAGCCGCAGAACGGCAGGAAGGCCAGCGTCGTGGGATTCGCCAGGGCTCCTACGCCCGAGAGCAGGCCGAAGATCAGCCAGTTGCGCCACTCGCGCGACTGTTCCAGCTCCAGCGAGACCAGCAAGACGAGCGACAGGATCAGGGGGGTAAACGTTGTGTCCCAAATCCAGTGAACTGACCAGTACCAAATGTATGGAAGGAAGGCCCACGTCCGTGCCGACCACTGTGCAACGCGCTCGCCGAAAGTTTGGCTGGCAATCAGATAAATCGGAATGCTGGTCAATGCCGATAGCAGGCTGTTGATGGTCAGCAACGCCCAGGCGGACGCGTAAGTGTAAACCCCAAACACCTTGAAGACCGCAGCCATCAAATAGGGGTACAGTGGCGGTTCCCAGGCGGTGGGGCCGGTGCTGTCTCCGTAGGGACTGCCGTAGCCGTGTCCTTGGGCGATGGAGCGGGCGATGCGGCCCATCTCCCATCCAAAACCGAAGTGATCGTCGGGAGTGCGGGTGCGGTATTGGCGGAAGACTCCGATGGTCGCCACTTGAAGAGCAAACGACAGCAGCACGAGCCACAACACAGACTTGGGGATGGGGGCGCGCGAGGATCTCTCCATCGGAGGGAAGTTTATCAGCTTCCTGCATCAGCGATGGCTCAGCACTTAGGAGCCAGTGGTCAGTGGATAGCAAAAAAGCTCGGCGCGACTGTTTGCTGGGCACGGACCCTGAACCCTGTTTGGCGCAGGCTGTGAATCTCCACCTAAAATAATTCTGTCGAGAGAAAATTCTCAGGCAAAATCTTGAGGCGCAATCACTTGCGGGCAAAATATAGAGAACATGGGAGTTAAGCCTGTCGTGGTTCCGCGCTGGCTGCACCGCCTCCGCCTTGACTTTCTGGTGAGACCTTTCGCCGGCAGCGCAAAGGTCAGATGTCACACCAGGCTGTTGATTTTTTTGCAGGATGATACCCCGCTGCGGTCGCACATCAAAGATCAAAACGCCCTATCTCTCCCCAGAACGGAGAGACAACGGTGGGGCGCCCCCTAAGGGTGAATGGCGAAGGCGCCCGTCACGGATTTAGGCGGATCGACTCGTTACCAGCGGCGGCACTATCTGCTTGCCAAGCTGAACGGCCAGGGTTGTGGTATGGCCAACAGCATGGGCAGCGCTCCCACGAGCGCCGTGTTTTTCAGGAAGTTGATCATGTCGGCCTGCTTCATCTGCGGGTCGGACACCGCCCAGACTTTGTGCATGAGGAAGGTGGTGCCGAGCATGAATCAGTGTTGAAAGTCGTTTCCCATCGTATCCCGGTTCAGTAAGTCAACACCCCAATGTGGAATTCTGCTGCGGAATCCAGCTCTGACCAAACTGGACTTGCCGGGGTCAGCGCTTGCGCTCCTTTTCTGCCAGGCGCGCTTTCACCATCTTCTTCACAAGAGCTGCTGGCAGAGGCTTGTCCTGAGGGAAGCGGATCGTGCCTTTGGATGTCTCGAAGCCCTTCAGTTCATTCTTGAACGTTTTGATCACGGCCATACTCGTCGGAAACAAACTGCAATGCTTTGAAAATGCGGCGTATCCGAGGAACGGTCCTTTGTATTTGAACATCGGAATGCCGTAGCTGATGGCCTCGGTTGCCTCCTCTGGCACGACGGACCGAATCGCTGCACGAACTTTGTTCAATGTGCCGCGAGCGGGTTGGGGAACACGGGCGAGGTATTCGTCGACGCTCTTGGCAGTGGTCAGTGGTTTTTTGGAAGATGCTTTTTTCATAGATCCTCTTTCTTAAGATCAACAACACAAGTAGGCCCTCTCGCAATGGATGCGAGAAACGGGTGCCATCAAGAATAGCGCGGTCGTGAAAGGCTGACCCGGTCCTCGGCTCATTGCGGTTACGGCGCAGTCACTCCCAGGTGGGCACCGACGAGCACTACTTTTTCTGGATGGACCGCTCCCTCAATTTCTCCGACAATGTTCTCCGATGGCACAAGGTCCAGCAGAAAAACTATTTTCCACGTCGATGTCGATGCTCACCGCGCGGTTCTGCAGCAATAGCCGCTCGATCAGCCTCTAATGTTCAACCGGAAGATCGACAGACGGGATCAGGCTGGTGTCAATGGTCTCGGGCAGCGCTACTGCCACCGGTTCCGAGTGAACGATCCCGTCGCCGGGCCGTGTATCGTGTCGAAGTACCACGACGGCGTGCGCCGCGGTGGCCGCTTGCAGCAGCGGCAAAAGCTTCGAGTAGGCGCGCATCGGCTGGTCAGCATCGGAACCCATGAGTAGTGCTTTGCCGCTCCAGCTTGAAGCCTGCGACTGAACCAGTGAATCAAGGTGCTCCGCCACATCATTCGCACGCAAAAGTACCACTTGCACTGGCCCACTGTGCGCCGGCGTCGATCCAGTCCAACCGTATGCCGCAATCGGAATAGGTATCCGGAAGGGTGTGACCAGCCAAGCCACCGCGGGTCCACGCAGCCAACCTCGCGGCAATGTCCAGCCCTCGGTGTGCACCTGTTGCAGACCAGCCTTGCGCATGTATTCGACCACCTGGCGCTCCGCCGCTTGCGCAGCGACACTGCCGGTGAGACGGGGACCGATTTCATCACAGAGCTGCTCCAACTCAAGCGTGGGATCGGTTTGCTCCGCGGCGCGGTGAACCCGATCCACACGGAGCGCCATGGGCGATATAGGAGCAGACGCAGGGGCCGCTTGACCCAAGGCACAGCCAGAGATCAAGAGTCCTTACACACAGGAGTTTGGCGAGCGGTCTCATGCTCAACAGCCTACATACCGATGCAGCCTCACATCCAGTACGCAGCCTCAATAGCACTGCCCGAGTCACGGCAACCCGGAGGCAATTTAACGCTTATGGGCGAGATCCCCCCGCTGGCAAAGCAAAATTGACGGAAGCCGAGATCAAGGGCTGAGTCTGGGGCGGGAGCTGAGAGTCGGCAGATTTTGTGCCCGGGAACCGCCGATGTCAAGGGCGATTCGAGATGGGGAGCACGGTCAACGTCACAAGCGGCGGACAGGAGTGTCCGCCCCACAGGGACAGCGGTATCGACGGGGCATTCCAGCCCTTGTCTACCACAATTGTGCAAACAATTGCCGAGTTTGCTGATGCGTATACGGTGAGGATTTTGGGGGACGCGCCGCTGTGAGCCGTGCCGAGGGTAATGCCGCGAAATGCTAGATTTAGCCGCTTTCGCCGGCTCCGCCGGAGGGACAAGGTCGAGTCTTTGGTCCCGGGATTGCCTCTAACCTATGTGGATTTCGCTCCAGCGAAAACCGGGGAGCTGGAAACTATGAAACTCACTTTTGTCCTGCTATGCCTGCTTTGCGCCTCCGCAGCGTTCGGCCAGGCCGTTTTGGCGCAGCCCAGCTACGCCCAACCACTTGTGATGGCCGACCATCCACAACATGCATCGCAGCATGAGTTGGCTCAGCCACAAGATCTGTTTGAGCACTCTGGCTACACCTATGCCAAGGGCGAGCTTCCGCTCTCTGATTTCGTGCATCCTTCGGAGCCGGAGCCGCTGGGCGATATGGCGCGTGCTTACAGAAAAGAGCACGCTTCGGTTAAGAAGGCTGAGTTCGTGTTTGAAAAATACGTGGCCAAGAACTAAGCGGAACCGTAGCGAACAACTGGGCGATGCGCTCGAGATCCCTCTCTCCTTCTGAAAAACGGCTGCGCTCGGGATGATGCAGTTACGGAATTAGGTTCAGAATCCAAACTGCAATTTACCCCCTTCGATTCCATTCCTGTATGCATGAGCAAGTCTGCCGCCCTACTTCGGTGTTGCGGCAACATAGTATGATTTGCTGGTGAGATCTTCGAGCGGAGTTGCAGAATCTTCCCTTCTGAGGCGGCGGTGACCGCGGCTCCTGCGCAATTGGGTGCTGAGCGGCACGGCGTCCCGCCTGAGGGCAGGCACTCCACTGCTAGTTCTGTAACCTCGCTGCTTTCGGGGGAATTTTTGGCGGCGCTGGTGTTGACCGCCGGGTTTGTCGCCAGGTTTCTTACGGCTTGGCGCTACTTTCTTAATCCCGATGAAGCTCTTCACTATGTGCTGGCCGACCAGTCCTCGCTGACGCTGGCATGGAGAGCGGCTCTAACCAATGCTCACCCGCCGCTGCTCATTGTGGTCCTTTACTACGTGCGCTTTTTGGGGCATTCGGAGCTGCTGCTGCGCATGCCCTCGGTGTTGGCGGGAACCGCTTGCTGCTGGATTTTTTATGAATGGCTCAAGCTGGTGACTGACCGCACGACCGCCCTCGTCGGCTTGCTGCTTTTATCTTTCGCTCCGGCTCTCATCGCTTTGTCGTCGGAGGTTCGACAATATGCGCTTCTGCTGTTTTTTATGGTGAGCTGCCTGTCCGTCTCCGAAAGCGCGCTGCGGGAAAATTCTCCGGCTTTGATGATGTTGTTTTCGCTGTCGCTCTATGGAGCGCTTCTCTCCCACTACTCGTCGCTGATTTTCGCCTTCACGATGGGTGTTTACATGCTCGTTCGCCTTTACCCGTTTAAGAAATGGATGATGTTATTCGCTGTTTGGGCGGCGGGGCAGGTGGGGGCGTTGGCCCTGGTCTCTTATTTTCTGATCACTCATGTTTCGCGCCTGAAGAAAAGTGGGATGGCACAGGAAATCGCCGACACATGGCTGCGGAAATCTATTTTTCATCCTGGCACAAGGAGCGTGGCTGCCTTCGTCCCGCAGCAGACGATCCGGGTGTTCACTTATTTATTCAGCCACGGATTGATGGGAACATTGGTGCTGCTGGCGTTTCTGGCCGGGATGGCGTTACTGCTGTGGAAAAAAGCGGGGCCGTGGAATAGCACCGGGCCGTCACAGCGTCAGCTTGCACTTCTGTTGGGCCTGCCGTTTGTGGTCAATTGCGTGGCCGCCATCGCCGGACAGTATCCCTATGGCGGAACTAGGCACAACGCGGTCCTAGGGCTGTTTGCCATCAGCGGGGCGAGTATTGCTCTGGCGGCGTGGAGGCCGGCGATTTCGTGGATAAAGTTCCTCGGGATTGCGGTTGCACTGGCTGTCTGCAACTTTTTCCCGTCGCCGCATCCGGTGATTCGGGAGAAAGATCAATCCCGAGATCTGATGGAACAAGCAGCGGACTATATGCATCATTCCCTGCCGGCGGGATCCGTAATCATATCCGATTACCAGAGCGGTCTTCTGCTCGGCTACTATGTCTGCGGTCATGAGGTGGTTCAGATATTGGAGCTTTCCTGGAAGACCGATTGCGGACCTTATACAGTGGTGACCACTCACCCGAATGAATGGGAGTTTTACGCCAATGACCTTCCGGACCAATTGAGTCGAGTGGCGGCAATCTACAACCTCGCACCCGCGAGTAAACTCTGGCTATTCGACGCGGGCTGGATTGGGGCTTCCGCGCCGGGGCTTTATGTTGGGCTGCGATCTCTGGGCTGCTCCGCACCTCGCAACTTTGGCAACAACATCTTCGTGTGCGAGTTGACGGTTCCGGGAAGGGCCGCAGCCAAGCGGGATTGACCAAGTAATATCGGGCGAAAGGACAAGCAAAGACCTCATTCGCATCGATCGCGGATGAGGCCGGTTCGACAAGAAATGTGTTTCGGCTGATCTCTATTTCGGCTGGTCTCTATTTCGACTGATCGGCTGTGATGCCCTGCTGTCCCGGCTGCTTTTCGGCCTTGGCCTTCTTGGTGAGCAGGGTTTGATCCACCCAGTGGTCGGCAGTTTTAAGATCCTCGGCACGGGTTGCCAGGTCGTCGCATTCCACATCGGCCTTCTCGCGGTACATCAGGTTCATGTAAGCCATGGCGTCGTCATAATCCGGCCGGAGCTGAATAGCTTTGTTAAGGCTTTCGATGCCCTCCTGGATCGCAGGGGTGTTTTTTTGCTTTAGTTCAATACAAACCTTTTTCTGTTCCTTATCTTTCGGATTCAGGTTCTCTTCCGGCTTCAAGCCAAGCTTGGCACGGGCTTCCATGCGCGGCTGGTAGGAGGCCGTCCAATCGATCACGCCCACCGAATAGTAGGGTTCCGGATCGTTAGGATCCACGGCAGAGGCCATGCGGTAATATTTCTTGGCCTCGTCGAACTTTCTCATGTTCAAGTACAAGTAAGCCACACCCTTTGCGGCGTTCACTCTTTGGTCGCGTGAAGGATTTGCCTCCAAGACCTTGTTGTACTGCTCGATCGCCTGCTCCGCCATGCGGTTATTGTCGGGCGAGTCGGCGCCGGGAATGTACTGCTGGGCGTAGGCGGTGGCCAAATACATCCGGGCATTGAGCAGGCTGGGATCCAGTTCCACGGCTTGCTGAAAATGGTTGATGGCCTCTTCATATTTGCTGTTTTTGTAGGACTGCACGCCCTTGTTGAGCTGATCGCGAGCGCGCAGCTTGTTACAGCCCACAGAGGAGAGCAGCGCTAGCGCGACACCGGCCAGCATGAGGACTCGTAGGTTCTTATTCATTGCGGTATAAGTCTCCCTTGCCACAGAATCCTAGGCCCAGAGACAGCGGATGGCAAGCGCGGCTGCCCCCAGCTCCAGAGCTGGGACTCACGTGCTTGGGCCTGAGGCGACGCACACGTTCGCAGCCGTCTGCCGGCGCGGATGGTTCATCCGCCGGCCTCGATCTTTGCCGTGATGAGACCAACTTTGTCCACACCCGAGGCGTGAGCAATGTCAATCACGTTGGCCACGTCGGCAAAGGGAATCGCGTCATCCCCCTTCACGAACATAACCTTTTCGGCGCGGGCCTTGTAGATATCGGTCAAACGCCCTTGCAGGTTATCCCAAGTCGCATCTTCCTGATTGATCTTTAGACCAGGCTCCTGGCCAGCCCCGCGATCGATTAACTGCACCACGATGGTGCGGTCAGGGGTATTGTTCTTGGGCGCGTTGGGCGGAGGCGGCTGCGGAACCAGCGCATCCAGCCCCTTAAATGTCGGGGGATTGATCACCATGAAGATGATCAGCAACACCAGCAACACATCAATGAGCGGCGTGACGTTAATATTTGCGCTTTGGCCTCCGCTCGGGCCAACTGCCATTCCCATGGTCGATCTCCTCTATTGCCCGCTCGCCGTTGGAGTTGGCGGGGCGTTTGGAGTATTTTTCCTCTGATCCGTAAGCAGGCCCAAATCATCCACTCCGGCGGCCCGCACGCTGTCCACTACCTGCACCACGTTGCCGAAGTGAGCCCTGGCGTCCGCCTTCACGAAGACCCGCTTATCTGTCCGGTTGGCGAGGCGGTCCTTCACTTTGCCCGTCAGATTCTCCGGCGTAATCTTGTCGGTGCCGAAGAAGACATCTCCATTTCGCATGATGGAGACCAGCAGGGCATCTTCCTTGTCGGCGTCGGCCATGGGCGTAGGGTTGTTGACCTGGGCCATGTCGACGCTGATTCCGTGCTGCAACATGGGCGTGACTACCATGAAGATAATCAGCAATACCAGCATCACGTCCACCATGGGAGTGACGTTGATATCGGAGCTGATCTTGGCTCCTTCATTTCGCTTTGCTAAGGCCATAACTTATTTTCTCCCGCTTCTCTCACGACTCGGTCGAATGGCTGGAACTGGCCGCCTCGAGTCAGGAGGCCGGCGACGGGGGCTGTCCCCGGCGCCGGAAGGCAACTCTGTGTTCTCTGTGCAAGCAGCTCGCGCCAACTAGGTCCGTCGAACGTCGCGCCGCTTCAAGAAGTAATCGATCAGCTCGCTCGAAGAGTTGTCCATCTCCACGTCGAAGGCTTCGACCCGGCCGGTCAAGTAGTTGAACATCATGACGGCAGGGATGGCTACGAGCAGCCCGATAGCCGTGGTTACCAGCGCTTCTGCGATACCGCCAGCGACCGCCGCCAAACCGGTGGCCTTCTCCTTCGAGATACCCGTGAATGCATTCAGGATGCCCATCACCGTTCCGAACAGTCCCACGAAGGGGGCTGTCGAACCAATGGTGGCCAAGCCGCCCAGGCCGCGCTTGAGTTCGGCGTGGACAATGGCTTCGGTGCGCTCCAGTGCGCGCTTGGACGCTTCAATGGTCTCGCCGGGAATGGAGCCGGGACTGTCCTGGTGGGCTTTGAACTCCATCAAGCCGGCGGTGACCACTTTGGCGAGATGGCTCTTCTTGTTTCGCTCTGCCACCTTGATCGCTTCATCAATGCGGCCATCGCGGAGAGCCCCGGCCACTGCAGGAGCAAAGGCGCGAGATTGCTTGCGAGCCGCGTTATATGCCATGGCACGGTCAATCATGACCCCGATCGACCAGCCCGACATGATGAACAGAATGATGACCACGGTCTTCGCCACCAGACCCATCGCTTTCCACAAGCCGAGCGGGTCGGTTGGCATGCCGCCCTCCTGGAAAACCCAGGCGGCAACCGCGGGTATATGAGTGAGCACAACTGTTGCTAGGTTAGCTGCGAACATGAGTTGCTTTTCCCTCCTCAGAACTCGTTACTTTGGTGCACTTTTCAAATAACCACACCAACAATTTCTTCAGCCCGGCTTTCGTCCCGTGCCGCCGACGTCGGTCTTGACATGCGCGTACGCTTAGGATCAAGCCACGGCGACCGCGCCGAGCGTTTTAGACATCCGCCCCCGGCCACCGTTTTCGGTGGGATGGGGGGAGGGTGATGTTTCTTATCGACTCAATCCTCGGAAGCAGTCTAGCCTCCCGACAGCGTGAAATTGACCTCAACCTGCGTCTCCACTTCGACAGGTTCGCCATTCAGCAAATAAGGCTTGTACTTCCACTGCTTTACGGCATCCATGGCGGCTTGTGTAAGCATCGGGTGCCCGTTGATGAGGTGTAGGTTCTCAATGGAACCGTCTTTGCTGATCACAGCTTGTAACAGAACCTTGCCCTGAATACGCGCTTGGCGCGCCAAAGGAGGATAGACGGGCTGCACCTTGCGCACTAAAAGACCCGACGAAACCCCCGACGAGACCCGCACTCGCTGTGGCGTCGCTACTTTGGGCACTGCCATCGGTGTAGAGCTGATAATCCCGCCGATCACGCCGCCCATCTGGCCACCCGGCACTCCACCGGGAACGCCTCCGACCACGCCGCCGGTCGACATAACCGGCGCCGGCGCTTCTTCTTCCTTAATCATCTGAACTTTCTCGGGCATTTTGGTGGGGGTGCGAAGCGCGCCGTACACGATATCAGTCTGAATTACTTTCACTACCTTCACAGGTGCCGCCGCGGGTGGCGGGGGTGGCGGCGGAGGTGGGGGGGCCACCAGGAAGGTCATCAACTGCTGCTTTGGTAGCGCGTCAGTGAAGATGAGGGGCAGTAGAACCAATATCCCAATCAGTCCCACTTGGAAGATGACCGAAATTGTGGTTGTGAGTCCCCGGTTCGTCTTCAGCCTGCCACCTGATTCAAGAAGGCTATCTTCAAACATAGAGGTTTCTCCTACGTACAGCCCTACGAACGTTTAGACACCGTCCGCTTCCCCTTTGCTCCCAGACCCATCGGCTGTTCCCGGGAAGAGCCAACCAAGCTCCCGGCGCATGCAGCCGGAACCTTCTAAACCTTTAAAATCAAAGATCTCATGCGAAATCGCAAACCGTTCAATAGCTCTTACTTGGCCTTGCTGGGCACGGCCACAGCACGCTTACCACGCCCCAACCGCCAATCCTGATATGCCACCAGAATCGGAGCGGCAATCGCGATCGACGAATATGTCCCAATTAAGATGCCAATTACCAGCGCCAGGCTAAAACCATGCAGCACTTCTCCGCCAAATAAATACAGAGCGAGTACGGTAAGGAAGGTTAGGCCCGCTGTCAAGATAGTTCGACTCAAAGTCTGGTTAATACTGCGATTTACGATATCCGACAGCTTCTCGCGCCGCATGAGTTTAATGTTTTCCCGGATGCGGTCAAATACCACGATGGTGTCGTTATTAGAGTAACCAATCAGAGTCAGAATAGCCGCGATCACGGTCAGCGAGATATCCGTCTTGGTCAACGAAAATGCCCCCACTGTGATCAGCGTGTCGTGGAAGACGGTAACCACGGCGGCGATTCCGTAAATCCACTCGAAACGGAAACCCAGGTAAACCAGCATTCCCGCCAGCGAATAGACGGTTGCCAGGAAAGCCTGTTTGCGCAACTGGCCACCGACCTGTGGGCCAACGATTGCCACGTCCCGTACCCCAAAATCAGAGACGAAAAACCCATCTGACAGGGCCGCCACAACGGCTGGCTCGACAACGCCTTTCAACTGATCAATGGAACCCAGGACTCCACCCTGGACTTTATCCCGGAAATTCACGATGGCCTGTGCTTGCGCGGTGTATTTCTGGTCGGCATCCGTGCCTAGGTGCAGTGGATCCTTCTCCATCAGGAAATTCTTGAAGGTGAAGGAGCTGGCGTTGTTCAGGTCGGCCTTGCCCGCCGGAGCGTGGGTCTCCAAAGCCTGGATGATTTTTAACTTGCCTTGATCGAGCGCCTGCTCGCTGGTTTCGCGGACATCGAGGTCGATCAATTCCTCGTTGTTCGAGAGCGCACCCAAACGCTGAAGCTTAAAATTCCGCAGGCCGGCGCGATCTAGCTCGGAGCGGATCGCGTTTTCGTCGGGCGTATGGGAGAACTTCACATATACCAGGGTGCCGCCACGGAAGTCCACGCCCCACGGAACGCCATGCCAGAACAACATTGAAAGCACTCCCGCCACGCTGAAGACTAACGAAAACGCGAGAAAATACCACTTTTTGCCGAGAAAATCTATGTTGGGATTGCGAAAGAACTCCACCGGTCTTTTTGCCCCTTATATTTCTATGACTTAGCCGCGATTCGCGGCGAAATTATCATTTCCTTGCCCGACCATTCCGTCGGTTGAACCTTAAATGCTCAGCGCTTCGCCGCGCTGCTTGCGGGTCAATATCCAGTCAAAGATCACCCGAGAGACGAACACAGCGGTAAACAAGTTTGCCAGTAAGCCGAAGGTCAGCGTGGTGGCGAAACCTCGCACCGGGCCGGTACCGAAAATGAACAAGATTGCTGCGGAAACAATTGTGGTGACGTGCGTGTCCACAATGGTGATCCAGGCGTGGCTGAAGCCTTGATCGACCGCCGATGGCGGCGTCTTGCCGTTGCGCAACTCCTCACGGATGCGTTCGAAGATCAGGACGTTGGAGTCGACGCCCATGCCAACGGTGAGAATCACGCCCGCGATACCGGGCAGCGTTAGCACCGCCCCGAAGTACCCCATGAATCCGAGCAAGATGATCAGATTCAGAATCAACGCCACGTCAGCGTTGATGCCTGCCCCCCGGTAGTAAAGCAGCATAAATACCAGCACGGCGACCATGCCGATGACGGCGGCGCGAACGCCGGCGCGAATCGAATCGGCGCCCAGGGATGGTCCCACCGTCCGTTCTTCCAGATACTTCACGCCAGCCGGCAATGCCCCAGAACGCAAGATCATGGACAGATCTTTGGTCTGTTGTTCGTTCATGCGACCGCCGCTGATTTCACCTCGATCGCGGATCGAATCTTTGATGTTGGCGACCTCCTGGACTTTGTTGTCGAGCACCACGCCCAGACTGTCGTTGATGTGTGCCGAGGTGAAGTTATAGAAGCGCTGTCCGCCTTCGCCGGTCAGCGTAAAGCTCACGCTGGGCTGGCCATTTTGATCGCGGCTCGGTTGAGCGTCGCGCAAATCTTTTCCGCTGACGGCGGATACGCGCGAGACCAGATACCACGCCTGCCCCTCAGTTTCGGCTCCGGGAGCAGCGTGGCCCGGCAGCAGGATTGCGTCCGGAGGCAACACGCCTCCTTTATCTTGTAATGCCGCCTGCTCGCTGGGATAGGGTCCTCCCATTACCTGCTTGATTTCGAGCATGGCGGTGGACTGCATGATGTCTTTCACTCGCGCAGGATCGTCTATTCCCGGCAGTTGCACCAGAATCTGATACTCCCCGAGGCCATGCTCCTGAATCACCGGCTCGCTGACACCCAGCTGATCAATACGGTTGCGGATGGTCTCGATGGCCTGGGTTACTGCTTTGTTCTTCAAGTCGGCGAGCATCTGGGGCTTCATGCTCACGACCCAGGTATTCTCGGGCCCCGGTGTGGCCTCGTATTCCGGCAGACGCTCCTGAACAATGGTGAGCAAATCGGAGCGCGACTCCGGCGGAACGCCTTTCAGCACGATCCGGTCAGGATTGCTCTTCGGGTCCGGTTTAGTGATTTCCGCATAATTGATCTTCTTGGTGCGGAGCTGTTCCTTGAGCGTTTCCAGCGCATTATCGGAGTCAACGTTGACGGCGTCATTAACCTGCACTTGCAGAATGAGGTGGGTTCCGCCGCGTAAATCCAACCCGAGGTGGATGCGATCGGTCATGCTGGCCAGCAGACCTTGCTTCGAAAAGCTTTTCGGAATCCCGAAAATTCCCAACAGGAACGCGAGCAGGATCCCGACTATGAGTGCCAACTTCCAGGTGAGATTCTTATTCATACGAAAACGTGATCCTTACTTACAGCCTTCGGTGGCTAACTGGCGCTCCGAGCCGCCGACCGGGTGGGTGCGCAAAAGCGGTGTCGTCCCTACGGGACTCGCGCTCGGCCATTTCATTTTCCCCGGCACTTACGTGCCGGGCCATCAAATGCCGCCCCTTCGGGGCTTCGACCCCAGTGACTCCGTAGCGCTTATTCTCGCAAAATTCAGTTCTCAGGTGCTTGCGAGCGCTCACTTTCCAAAACGGTCTGGTTCCCCGCTACTTGGTCTTGGTTTCATCCTCCGCCGTGGTTACTTGCAACACCGATGCTTTGGTCACTTCCACGCGTAGATTGTCAGGCGGAACCCGGAGATGAACGGCGTCATCCTTGAGGGCGATGATCGTGCCCCGAAGGCCACCGCTGGTTACTACCTTGTCCCCGGTCTTGAGCGTATCGAGCATGGCCTGCCACTTCTTCTGGCGACGTTGCTGGGGAAGAATCAAGAGAAAATAAAAGATCGCAAAAATGAAAATCAGCGGCGCTATCCCCAGCCACCCCATGCCGCCACCGCCGAGTTGTAGTGCCAACAGAGAATTCATACTCGCACAGCCTCAAAACCTTCTTGGAGGCTTTTGGCCCCCGTTTCCGTACTCTGAAATGGCTGCCCTCGTCCGCAAGCTTTTGAGGCGCGCACCCCGACCCCGCCAGCAAAATTGCCGGAATCGCGCCTTCAGCGCTCTTCCTTGTATTTCCTCACGGGAGTTCTGATCGATTCCGACCGGATATTCTTCAGCTTCAGGCTTGAATCAGGGGACGAATTTACGGCTTCGGTCGAGACCCGCTATCAGCTAGATAACAGGACTTTCCCCAAGTGAAATAGAATGCCGCACCCTTCGCATAGTGTCAAGGTAGAAACTGAGGTTATGGACGGTATTGAAAACTTGCGCCAATACTTCATTAGAGGCATAAAGGTGTCGTAAGTATGCCCGGGAGTAGCGCTGGCACACACGGCATGGGCAATTAGGGTCGAGCGGACCCTGGTCTTGAGCATATCGCGCCTGCTTGATTGAGACCTTGCCCTCGGAAGTGAAGAGCAGGCCGTGGCGCGCGGCGCGCGTGGGGAGAACACAATCCATCATATCTACACCGAGGCGGGCGTATTCGACGATTTCCTCGGGAGTGCCCACGCCCATCAGGTAGCGAGGCTTGTCGGGGGGGAGATGCTCGAGCATCGACTCGACCACCTCGCGGGTCAGCTCCCGGGGCTCTCCGACACTGAGACCGCCGATGGCGTAGCCGGGAAAATCGATTTCGATCGTTCGTTCGGCGGATTCTCGTCTCAGCGGGCGATCCATGCCGCCTTGAATTATGCCGAAAAGGGATTGCGTCTTGTCACGACCAGCAGAGGAAGCCGAGCTGGATTGTCGGGCCGGCCGTAGAGCACCTGCCGGGCTTTGCTCGGCCGCACAGCCGGGGGCGGCTGTCCACACATATACATTGCTGGCGCGCCACGGCACTTCGTGCTTATGCTTCTCAAAATGCCGCTTGCTGCGCTCAGCCCAGCGCAATGTTAGCTCCATCGACGCTCTTGCGCGTGCCCCCTCTGCCGGGAATTCGGTGCATTCGTCGAAGGCCATAATAATGTCGGCGCCGAGACCGATCTGGGCCTCCATTGCGCTTTCTGGGCTGAAGAAGTGTGATGAGCCATCAAGATGGGAGCGGAAGGTGACGCCTTCTTCATTGATCTTGCGAAGATCATTCAGGCTGAAGACTTGGAATCCGCCGGAATCGGTCAAAATCGCATGCGGCCATGACATGAAACCGTGCAGCCCGCCCAGCTTACGGACGGTTTCAACGCCGGGACGCAAGTATAGGTGATAGGTATTTCCGAGGAGAATTTGAACGCCGAGTTCCTCGAGGACATCCTGCGCCACGCCCTTCACAGACGCAAGCGTGCCGACCGGCATGAAGACTGGGGTCTCGACTTCACCATGGGGAGTGATCAGGCGTCCGGTGCGGGCGGTGCCGTGCCGGGCCTCGATCTGAAAGTGGAGAGACATTTGTTGGATTGTAGCAATCGGAGGGCGGAAGTCAGGCTACAGCAACCAGCGATCGGCGATCACAATTCAGCGTTCGGCCATGGCATTGCCTCGCGAAGGTTAAACCTTCAATATCACTAGCTCTGCACTCACCTCGGCTCCGTCAATGCTCAGCCTGCCCACACTTACCGGTCCTTTAAAGCGGCGGGGACCGGCGCTGCCGGGATTGAAATACAGGACTCCATTGCGGACTTCCTGCTTGGGGATATGGCTGTGTCCGGAAATGACGACGCGAAATCCTGCCGCCTCGGGTTTCACGTCCAACTGCGTCAGATCGTGCAAGAGGTAAATTGAGATTTCGCCGGCTTCGAGCACTTGGGTCTCCGGAAGCTGTTGCGCCCATGCGTCCTTATCCACATTGCCGCGCACGGCGGTCACTGGGGCGAGGGTTGCGAGTTTTTTGAGAATTTCAGGCGAGCCCACATCGCCGGCGTGAATGACTTGCTGTGCGCCGCGGAGGGCTTCGACGGCCTCAGGCCGGAGGAGGCCGTGAGTATCGGAGATTACTCCGAATAGCATCGGAAGAGGCGATTCATTTCGGCGTGAGAGGGTGCGCCTTCCATGGCTGCGTAGGTGCCCGTACTTTTCAGTTCGTCTGCAATGCCCCGCAAAACGCCCATCGCAGCCCTCATCGGCCATGAGCCCAAGCTGACGCGAGCAACTCCCAGCTTGCGCAACTCGGGCACAGAAGGGGAACCAGGTCCGGCCAGAATGTTCAGCGGAAAGCCCAGGTCAGCGACCATCCGCCGGATCGTTTCTGGATCTCGAACCCCGGGAAGAAACACGCAGTCCGCACCGGCGTCGCGGAAGGCTTTGAGACGGTGCAGGGCTTCGTCGTAGCGCTTGTCGGCGCCACCCACTTGCAAGAGGTAGACATCGGTCCTGGCGTTCAGGACGAGGGGAACATTTAACTCTCGTGCAGTTTCCCTCACAGTTTGAATTTTTTCGAGTTGAAGCGGGAGATCAACCAGCGGACGATCCGGATCACCGGTTGCGTCCTCCAGATTCATGCCCACAGCGCCGGCTTCGACCACGGCGCGGGCGGTGAGGGCCGCATCTTCTGGCTTGTCGCCGTAGCCGGCCTCCACATCCGCGGAGAGAGGCACTTTCACCGCTCGGACGATCCTCGCGATCGACTCAAACATTTCTTCACGTGAAATTTTCTGTCCATCGGGATAACCGAGCGAGAAAGCAATGCCGGCGCTGGTCGTGGCAATCGCTTTGTAAGCGGAATCTTCAATCAGCCGCGCGCTGGCTACATCCCAGACATTGGGGAGCAGCAGGATTTCGGGACCCGAGTGCAGGGCACGGAAGCTTGTTGCCTGGTTCTGCTGATGCTCCCGATCGGTCATGGGGTTATCCCGCGTCAACAAAAACACAACGAGCCAATGATTCTAACGAATCATTGGCTCAACCGTCATACCTTGTCGGGAGGAGCTAAGCCACCTGTTGCAACCGTCTCGATTCGATTCCGTCGAGGGCATGCCACAAAGCCTGCGCGGCGTCTTCTGCGGCAGCCATCGCCTTGGCCGCGACCTCGGGATTGGCTTCGATCTGCTTTTCTAATTGCTCCCGCCAGACCCGCGCATGGTATATATCAGCGGCGGCGTGCAGCGTGAAGTAGCCGCACGTTTTGTCATCAGCACCATACATGGCGCGCAGGCCGCGCTCTTTTTCTTTAGCCACGCCCGGCACCTGCGATTCGTAGGCGTAGAACGCGGCAAGCGCTTCGGCCGGAGTGCCTTCGCTGGCTACACGGTGGAAGTGATTGATCAACTGCTTGATCTCGGCGACTGGCGTATGCCCGCGCATGTCGCGGCTGGCTCCCATTCCTTCGGCAAAGTCGCGCCAAACGTCGGCGTGCGATCGGCCAGAACCAGTTTTCTCCTGACCAAGTTCGTCGCGCATGTTGGCAAGCACAGCGCGGCGCAATTCGCATTCGTCGAGCCGGATTCCAAACTCCGCCAGGTATGACGGGAACGCGGCCACGTGATGATAGTAGTCCTGGGCATATGCGCGAACCTGGTCGCGGCTTAATTCGCCCGCGCTCCACGCCTCGTAAAACGGATGGCAAAGCAGACCGTACTTGGCGATGCACGCTTCTAACTGCTCCAAAAAATCAGAGGGGTTCATAGCTGGCTCCGATGAGTACCGAGGGTGAGCCACTACTATACGGACGGACATGCGAGTCGGCAAGGGCTGGAATATGGGTGCGCGACGTGGAAGTGAGGATTGAGCAGTTTCTTTTTTTGTGGCTTTTGTCTTACAGTATATATTACTTTAAGATCATTGCCTATATCATTCCCTGGAGCTCCTCATGCCCGACTCGCTGCCCGAACTGCTCGACAGCCGTAGCCATCTGCTGCGGGAACTCTCTCAACTCGGCGACT
>Ga0137378_10000137_pt1 | contig 45623 bp, 39 predicted proteins | sample SagtaG_21_FD_104813 | JGI IMG/M metagenome (GOLD analysis project Ga0137378, IMG submission 104813) | Vadose zone soil microbial communities from Sagehorn Ranch, Mendocino, California, USA - Sage2_L_60_16 metaG | ecosystem: Environmental > Terrestrial > Soil > Vadose zone | place: USA... | reverse complement strand
TTTCCCTATGACCCACACTATGTCAGCAGTTCCTGAACTCTCTCGGTCTATCCACGCGGTAGCGTCCGCCGCGCCAGCGGCTTAGTCCTGGTCGGCAACTCGGAAGTTAGCAAGCCAGAAACCGGCGGCAGGGTTAACTTCGAGTCTCTGCCGCTTAAGGATAGCGCTTATGGGGATAAGTCCCAGGGAAAGAAGCGGGGAGGACGGGGGAAGGCTGACGCCCACACCAGACGGGCATTCTGAGTATGTCCCTGAATACCCCTCTAACGCAAGTTAAAACGCCCTCACACCCCCGAAGCCTGCAACGCCGCGCACCCGTTTTCACTTTTCATGCACTAGCATCGCACAAAGCTTGCAAGTTCTGTCATCCTCGCCATGAGCGGATGAAGTGTGGGGATTCCCGGGTATCGCGTCCCTTGGCAAACGGATAGGAGCTTCGACCGTAAAGTTTCCTGAAGCTGGGACGAAAGGCCGCGGCTGCTACACTTCCATAATTATGCGCGTGAAGATTCTCGGCTCGGCTGGTGGCGGAGGATTCCCCCAGTGGAATTGCGCCTGCCCTAACTGCCGCGCGGTGCGCACCGGAACTTTTCGCGGAAAAGCCCGCACCCAGGCACAAGTCGCTATCAGTGCGGACTCCCGCTTCTGGTTTCTGCTCGGAGCTTCCCCTGACATGCGCGCACAAATCGAAGCGAGTCCCGAATTGCATCCCCGCGAAGGCGTGCGGCAATCGCCCATCGCGGGAGCGGTTCTCGCCAACGCGGACGTCGATCACGTGCTGGGCCTGCTGCTGCTGCGCGAGTTGCAACCACTGCGCGTGCATGCAACCGAATCGATCCGACGCATTCTCGTCGAAGATAATTCGATGTTCGGCATGCTGCAGCGCGTTCCCGGACAGGTGACTTGGAGCAGCTTTGCTCCCGCAACAACATTCCCATTGCTCAACGCTAGCGGTGAAGATTCCGGATTGCGTTGCCGGGCGCTCTCGCTGGGCACGCATTATCCTCCATACGTTTCGACGCAGCGCCAAGGCGAATTTAAGCCCGGAGAAGCATCGTTGGGCTTGATTGTCGAATCGCCGTCGGGCAAGAGTCTCGCCTACATGTCGGCGGTTCCTGAGATCAGTGACTCGCTGCTCAAGGAATTCGACTCCGCTGACGTGTTGCTGTTCGATGGCACATTCTGGAGCGACGATGAGCTGATTCAGATTCAGGGCTCGGGGCAAACCGCGCGGCAAATGGGACACGTGCCCGTGTCGTCGGCCGGCGGAAGTTTGAGCAGGTTGGCGGGACTGCGCCGTCCGCGTAAAATCTATTTACATATCAACAACACGAATCCCATGCTGAATGAGGCTGGGGCGGAGTATCGCCAGGTGCGGGAGAGCGGCTGGGAAATCGCGGAGGATGGATGGCAGTTCGACCTATAGATGCAAGCGCGACGGAGGCTGGCCTTCTCCCGTTCGATGGACTGCGCGCCCAAATGCGCGGTGTGGGTGAGGAACGCTATCACCACCAGCATCCCTTCCATCTGATGATGCACGAAGGCCGACTCAGCCGGGGACAACTCCAGGCCTGGGCTCTGAACCGGTACTACTACCAGAGCATTATTCCGATCAAGGATTCGATCATTCTCTCGCGCGGGCCCGATCCGGTTTTTCGGCGCGCATGGCGCAAGCGCGTGATCGATCACGACGGTGACGCGACGAGCGAAGGCGGCATCAAGCGCTGGCTGAAGCTGGCGGAAGCGACGGGACTCAATGCAGATCAGGTGCGCGCGGGGACTGGAATCCTTCCGGCGACGCGCTTCGCCGTGAATGAATACTTGAACATCGTGCGCAGCCGCAGTTTGCTGGAGGCGGTGGCGTCGTCGCTGACTGAGTTGTTTTCGCGCGACTTGATTTCGTTGCGCATGGAGAAGCTGAGGCAGCATTATCCGTGGCTCTCGGGAGGATTGGATTACTTTCAGGCGCGCCTGACGCAAGCTCCCGAGGACGCAAAGTTTGCCATCAACTACGTGTACGAGAATGCGAAGACGCGGGCCGAGCAGGAACTGGCGATCCAGGCATTGCGCGACAAGTGCGACATTCTGTGGGCGCAGCTTGACGCGCTCTATTTTGCTTATGTGCAGCCCGGCTGGCCGCCGCCGGGGGCGTTTTTGATCGAGGGCGCCTGACGATGGCTCCGCCTTCTGACGCAAGCCAGCCGCGTCTCGCCGCCGGATGCCGTTGGGGCGGAACGGAAGAGGATCGCGTCATCCTCTTCCCCGAAGGCGCGATCAAACTGCAGGGGACGGGACGGCAAGTGCTGGAACGCTGCGATGGGCAGCGCACTTTTGGGGAGATCATCGCGGAGTTGCAGAAGCAGTTCGGGGACGCGGACCCGGGGAAGATTCGCAGTGACATCAGTGGGTTTCTGGAGCAGTTGCAGAAGAAGCGGATCGTGGATTACTAGGACTATGAGGTTACACTCCGTTTGAGTCGATCCTTGTAAGACAGTCCACCGCGTAATCAAGGTCGGCCCTGAGCACCGTGATAAATCCGCAAGACCTCGATGTCCTGCTCCTTCACGCGGTAGACAGCAAGGTAGGGCAGGGGCGGAAACATTAGCTCTCGAGTTCCTTCCTCACGCCCAAGACGGCCACAGTGCGGCCACTCCTTCAGCGACTTGATGGCAGCATACACTTTGCGAATAGTCGCCTGCCGATAATGCGGATGATGTTCTTTGAGGTAATCGCTAATGCGCTGTAGATCCTCTGCGGCGGCTGGGGTCCAGCGGATACGCATCTTTATGAACGCAACATCTGTTCCAGGAGAGCGTCCATTTCTTCCTGCTCAATGAACTGACCCCGATCCGCCTGGGCCACACCTTCTCGTACTGCGGCGCGAAAGCGGGTGTCTTCCTCAAGCAGGCGCAGGGCTGCGTGCTTGACCAGCCGTTCGGCATCGGTGCCTTCCTGGGCGGCGATCTGCGACAGGTGCGCTTCTTCTTCGGGCGTGAAATGTAGTTCCATCGACTTCAGCGTAGCGGAAAAGCCGGGTTTCAGGCAAGCTGTAACAAGGGGCCCACGGCAACATAGGGAAGGAGATCATAATTCTGGGCGGGTGCGCCCACGGGCGCGAGGCTGGATATTGAGCCGCGTTCCATCCTCCGCGAGCTACTGGTCCAAAGAGCATGGTGGAGAAAAATAAACATCAAACTGTGAGCTTGCAGGGGGAACGGGCTTCCAATCCTCTCGCCCTCATCGCCGAACTCACGCATCGCTGCCCGCTGCACTGCGTGTATTGCTCGAATCCGATGCAGTTGGCGGAGACGCAGGATGAACTTTCGACTGAAGAATGGACTAGCGTGTTTCAGCAGTGCGGCAAGCTGGGCATGCTGCACGCGCATTTTACGGGCGGGGAACCGCTGGCTCGGACCGACTTGACCGAACTGATCGCGGCTGCGCGCGCCGCGGGACTCTATACCAACCTGATCACGTCAGGCATAGGCCTCAACGAACAGCGGTTGCAGGCGCTGGTTAGCGCTGGACTTGACCATATTCAGATCAGCTTTCAGGATTCGCGGGAAGAAGCGGCGAACTGGATTGCCGGGGCGAAGGCGCACGCGCACAAGATCGAACTGTCACGGGAGATTCGCCGACACAAGATCGCCTTCACCGTAAACCTGGTCGTGCACCGCCAGAACCTCGACCATCTGGAGGAGATGATCGCGTTCATCGAGCAACTGAATCCGGAGCGGGTCGAGATCGCCCACACGCAATATTATGGCTGGGCGCTGGCCAACCGTGCCGCTCTGCTGCCGACGCGTGTGCAACTTGAAAAGGCAGTTGCGATCGTGGCGGAGGCCGAGAACCGGCTGGCGGGACGCATGCGAATCGATTCGGTGGTCCCGGACTATTATGCGAAGTATCCCAAGGCCTGCATGGGAGGGTGGGGACGAAGATTGATGCTGATTAATCCTGCAGGCAAAGTTCTTCCCTGCCATGCGGCGGAAGTGCTGCCGGGATTGTCGTTTGAGAACGTGCGCGAAAAATCGCTGGAATGGATCTGGCAGGAGTCGTCGTCGTTCCGCCGCTTCCGCGGCGAAGATTGGATGCCAGAGCCTTGCCGCAGCTGCGATCGCCGCACGGAGGATTTCGGAGGCTGCCGCTGCCAGGCTTTTCTGCTGGCCGGAGACGCCACGGTGACCGATCCGGCGTGCTCGTTGGCGCCATCGCATGGCATCGTCGAATCGGTTGTGCTGGAAGTGAATTCAGGCGCGGCCGTAGCGCAGGCTGCGCCTGCGTCATCATTCGTGCAGTTGCAGAAGCAGACTCAGGAACTTTGGAGTTACCGCACGAATCCCAAATAGACTGGCCCTGCGAAAAGTGTCGCGAAACCGGCAACTTCAGGATACAATTGGCCGCTTTCCAGATCGCATCGTAAATCAGACGAATAACTAATGTGCACGGAGGCGCGCCAATGGTGACCGCTGCTTTACCACGGAATAATGCTCCGAAAATCGGGACGCGACGTCAATTCGATAACGTCTTTTTCTCGGGAATGGCGCTCCTGATTTTGGTCACCGTTTTTACCGGCTTTGCGCGAACGTATTTTCTGGCCGGCGTGTTCCGCGCACACCTACCAAACCTGCTTATCCACATCCACGGCGCGGTGTTTTCGAGCTGGATACTGTTACTGATTACGCAGACGGCGCTGGTCTCGGCGGGCCGTGTCGATATTCATCGGCGACTTGGTCTGGTGGGATTCGGCCTGGCTTGTCTTATGGTGATCCTCGGAGTGCTGGCTGCCAGCAGTTCGCTGGCACGGGGATTCGCGCCGCCAGGTTCGCCCTTCGATCCGCAGACCTTTTACGTCGTCCCCATGGCCGACATGGTCATGTTCTCGACCCTGGTCTTTTTCGCCTTTCGCGCCCGCTTCAATCCCTCGGCCCATAAACGGCTGATCCTGATTGCTACCATCGCGCTGACGGACGCCGCCACCGGCCGCCCGCCCTTCGCCGTAATCACCAATCGGCCTTTCGGCGACCTGATCTTCATCTGCTTTTTTCTGCTGCTCATCGTGGCCTACGATCTTTGGTCGACGCGCAAAGTGCATCGCGCCACGATCTGGGCGGGGGCGTTCGTGCTAGTTGTAGGAGCAGTTCGGGTTCCTGTCGGCAACACGCCGGTTTGGCACACGTTCGCGACATGGGCGCAAACTCTCGCCCGCTCGCATGGAATGGGCGTCAGTTAGTCTCAGCTGGCTGTCTCGCAGATCGGGAGAGATAGCAGCGGTCATACTCGCTTCACCAACGCACGCCAACTGTAATGGGGCGCAAGTCAGTGGTGATGCCGGTGTGCTTACCGTGCAGATAGCGGAACTCGGCGTAGATTTCCATATTCGGCCGTATGTTATGCGTGATGCCGCCGCCGAAGTTTTCGCCAAACTCATTCTGGCTTGAACTGAGAAATTTTCCGTTCAAAGGAAGGCTGCCGGCGAAACACGTTCCCCACCAGTTAAAGAAAGTGTCGCAGGCCGATCCTGGAATGGCGGTCGAGGAATCCAGCTTGCCCGATCGATGGAAATAGGAGGGACCAGCCAGGAGATATCCGCCCCACGACTTCGTCACGTGGACGTTGAGGATGGGATCGAGCATGAAGGAGTAGACGTGGCTCGTCGCCCCGGGCGCCTGCGCCAGCGCCAGCGCCGAGTTGCGTAGAGGCAAGTTGTCCCACTGGAAATCCAGGCGGAATCCGAAATACTTGCTGTAGTTGCGAGCGACACCGGCGGCTACGACGCCACCTCCGCCGCGAACGAAGGTCCGGGTAGTGCCGTTGGTGAGACTCGCGCCCCCGCCCGCGTTGAACGTCCAGTTCTTGTATTCTTTCACTTTTACCTTACGCGTTGGACCGATCTCTTCGGGCGAGGCTTCCTGAGTGCTGGACTGCTGACTGCCCGACTGCTGATTATCGGGCTGCTGCTGGGCGGGTGGTTGCTGCGCCGGAGGCTGTGGGGCCGGGGTTTGTTGGGCATGGACAGTTGTGACTCCCGCCAGAATCGTCACCAAGATCAATGTCAGAGCGATCCTGACTTCGGGAACCGTCGCGAACTTTCGAATCATTCATTCTCCTCCCGCTGCCGGGCGTGGTTGCGGACGATAGCGCTCAGCCCAGACTTCGGCACATATCTCGGCGCATACCTCGGCAAACTGCCTCGGCCTCGTGCCTTGGTAACGAAGGCGCTTCTGGAATGGACTTGTCCGCGATGCTCCCGCCGGGATTGCACCCGCAGCAGGCAGGCACCATATTACCAACTTTGATGCGGGTTCCGCCTCTGTAGCAGCCCACGGGTCATTTCTGCGAGGCGCTTTGCAGTTCCCGAGAAGCGCGGGTGGCACGTATGATAAGGAATTCTATTTTCACAGAGAGAGAATCCTTGCCCAAGCGGACTTCAAAACCGGTGGCGAATGCGCCTCCCCATAAGAGCGCGGAGCGTAACTCCGCCTGCCGTGTGGCCTTGATCGGCTTTGGCACCGTGGGCCGCGCGGTGGCAAAAATCCTGTGCGAGAACGGCAGTGGATCGCTGCGCCTCACTCACATCTGCAATCGCAATGTGGAGAAAAAGAAACAGCCCTGGGTTCCGAGCGACGTTGTCTGGACCGACGACGTGCAGTCGGTGCTGAACTCGGATGTAGATATCGTGATCGAATTGATTGGCGGGTTGAGCCCGGCGGAGCAGATTGTGAGGGGCGCGTTGCAGGCGGGGAAGTCAGTGGTCACGGCGAACAAGCAACTGATTGCGCGGCATGGTTCCGATCTTCTGCAACTGGCCGGGAGCAAGGGATGCCAGATCGAGTTCGGCGCCTCGGTGGCGGGGGGAGTTCCAGTTCTTCCGGCGCTGCGTACTGGTTTGTGCGGCGACCGGCTGCATGGCATCGCGGGAATTCTGAACGGCACGTGCAATTACATTTTGAGCCGGATCGAGAACGCGCGGATTCCATTCAGCGAGGCGCTGGAAGAGGCGCAGGCTCGGGGGTATGCGGAGGCCGACGCCTCGGAAGATCTGGACGGCGGCGACGCGCGCGCCAAGCTTGCCATTCTGGCGCTGGCGGGATTGCACACGCGGGTTGCGCCGGAATCGGTTCGCGCGCGAAGCATTCGCGGTATTGATGCGGTGGACTTTGATTATGCGGCTGAACTGGGTTGCACCATCCGGCAGATTTCGCGGGCCGACTTGAAAGAAAATACTCTGTTCGCGGACGTTGGGCCTTGCGTGGTTCCGGCCGATTCGCCATTTGGACGCGTGCAGAGAAATCTCAACCTGGTGCTGACTTCCGGCAAGTACGGCGGTGACATGGCGTTTCTGGGCGCGGGCGCGGGCGGCGATCCTACGGCGGTGGCCGTCGTTTCCGACTTGATGTTCGTGGCGCAAAACCTTAGCGCTGGGCGTGGCAAGAGAGAAAAAACAAGCTTCGCTTCTGCGCCGGCGATTTCCACGCCCGCGATTTCGACAGCAGAGATCAGCAGCGATTTTGAGACGCCATGGTACTTGCGGTTTTTTGTGCGGGATCAGCCGGGGATTGTGGCGCGGCTGGCCCAGATCCTGGCGGCGCATCATCTGAACATCGATTCTTTGCTGCAGAAGCCGGGCTTTGACAAGGCTTCGCTGCCCTTTGTGATTACCCTGGAGCCCTGCCGCGATTCCCTGCTGCATCCGGCGCTGGAAGAGATGGCGGGGCTGGATTTCGCGATTCGGCCATGTCTGTGCCTGCCGATTCTGCGTTGAGGTTAGTTTGTGGGAGAAAAATCAGCCCCGGCTCTTCCTTCTAAAATTAAAGACACAGGAAGCAACTCCGGCACTCCCTCAGAGGCTAAAGCCTCCGTCATTTATGGGCTTTGGTGGCACGGCTGAAGCCGTGCCCTTCCCAAACCATTTGTGAGATAACTTCTAATTCCAGAAGGGATTCTTCAGACCTGCCGGCGCGAGCGCGCTGTCGGTGTTCGCTTCCGTGCCCGTTTCGTCCGAGATTTTCTCGTCGATGAAGCGGGACGGCGGCGGCGCAATCAGTTCGTCTTTCCTGCCGGGCGTTGGATTAAAAGGATATTCAGATTTCATTGGGGAACGACCTCCATACTTTTATGATCGAGCCTTACTAACTCTAGTTTCATTAAACACCGCAGCGGCCCTGCGCATGCAGCAAAAGTTTGAATGGCTCAAATCGAAAAATGTGCGGCTGAAAAATGTGCGCCTGAAGATGACCGGTCATCTTTGTGTTTGGGTGGGTTCGGATCGCGACGATGACAGCAGGGCCTTGAAATCCTCGCGGGAGATCGCGTAGAGCTTCTCCTCCGGGAGGCCCTTCTCCGCGGCGGCTATCATCCGTTCGAATTTCAGTCCTGCTTTCTGCAGGACGCGCTCCGAACTTAGGTTGTCGGGAGCGCATCTTCCCTGGATCCGAGTCAGTTTGATCTCGTCAAATCCGAATTTCAGAACCGCTCTCAGGGCCTCAGTGGCCAGCCCTTCTCCTCGATATGGCGAGGCGACGTAGTAATTAACTTCTCCGCAGTATTCGAGAGCACCAGGAGTGCGATCATAGCTGATGCGGCAAAAACCGCAGTTACCCACGATCGTTCCGCTCTCTTTGAGCAGCACGGGCCAAGGTCCCATTCCCCATTCCCGGTAGGATTGAAAGCAGAACTCGAGGAACTTCTCGGCGTGAGGAGTTCCCTCCCAACGGGCTACGTCGGCGAGATCGGTTTGCCGGAATTCGCGCAGCCGCAGGCGTTCGGTCTCAAGGTCGCTCATCTTCAGCAGCATGGTTGCGCTCGTTTATGTGAGGAGGATAGCCCCAGAACCAGACTTCCTCTTCACTTCCTCATCTTCGGGTTATCATACTCAACGAGTTTCCGCTGGGAATAACTCACTCATAGAAAGGCCTTTCATGAAATACCGCAAACTTGGCCGTACCGGATTCGAAGTCAGCGACATTGCGCATGGGCTATGGGGGATGAGCGGGTGGAGCGGTTCGGACGATCAGGAGTCTCTGGGCGCGATGCAGCTTGCCGTGGATCTGGGCTGCAACTTTTTCGACACCGCATGGGCTTACGGCGAGGGCAAGAGCGACGGCTTGCTCGGCGAGATTATGGCGCGCAACATAACTCGTAACCCAACTCGTAACCCAGGCAAGCGGATCTACGCTGCGTCGAAGATTCCTCCGGCGAATGACCGATGGCCCGCGCTGCCGGAATACAAATATAGCGACGTTTTTTCGGCGCAGCATGTTTTCAAGTATGCCGACCTCATCCGCAAGCAACTGCGAGTGGATACGATCGATCTGCTGCAATTTCATGTGTGGGACGATAGTTGGACCGGCGAGCCGGAGTTCAGGTCGACGGTGGAAAGACTGAAGCGCGAAAAGTGGATTCGCTTCTTCGGGCTGAGCATTAACCGCTGGCAGGCGGAGAACGGGATCAAGGCGCTGCGCACCGGGCTGGTGGATGTGGTGCAGGTGATTTACAACATATTCGATCAGGCGCCGGAAGACGAACTGTTTCCGGTCTGCCAGGAACTCAATGTGGGCGTGATCGCCCGCGTGCCGCTGGATGAAGGCAGTCTGGGCGGCAAGATGACTCTGGAAACAACCTTTCCTAAAGGCGACTGGCGGGCGGGATATTTTGGTCCCGAAAATCTGGCAAAAACGATCAAGCGCGTCGACAAGCTGAAAGAAATTGTTCCGGCGGGGATGACGCTGCCGGAGATGGCGCTGCGCTTCATCCTGTCGCATCCGGCGGTGAGCACGACCATCGCTGGCATGCGCAAACCGGAGCACGTGCACCAGAATATTGCAGCGAGTGACGCGGGGCCTCTCGATAAGAGCCTGCTTGCGGAACTGAAGAAGCATCGCTGGGACCGGACGCCGCAGCAGTGGTCGGACTAGGAACCGTCTCCCTACGACTGCTGGTAGTAGGCCCCACGTTCAAGCTAATCTCCGTTTCTACCGGGCGTGTCCGTCCGATGGAACACATGCGTTTGCTTCGGAGATCTTTCCTAGCATTGGTATCGGCAGCCGCGCTGGCAAGCATCATGTGCGCCCAAAATCCCCGCGGGTCTCTGCGCGGGACGGTGCAGGACGCTACCGGCGCGCGCATTCCCTCGGCTAGGATCGTGGTGCGGTCGGTCGATTCGTCAATGCGGCGCGAGGCCGTTAGTGAGGACCGAGGCGAGTTTCGGCTGGATGATCTGCTCCCCGGCGCTTATCGCATCACGGTGAGCGCGACTGGATTCGCGCCCGCGCAGGCGGACGTTTCCATCGCTGTAAGTTCGGTGCGGGAAGTCACGGTCACGCTGAAGGCTGGGGCTCCGGCGGAAAGCGTTTCCGTGCAGGGCGAGAATTCGTCCATCACCACGCAACCGATTGACCTGGTGAGCGTGGTGCATCAGGGAGTGGTGAGCAGCCAAGACTTGCAAACGCTTCCTCTCGCAACGCGCAGTTTCGCCAACATAGCATATCTTGCTCCGGGCACAGAACCTGTGGAGCCGTCCGATCCAACCAAGGCGCGCGTCACAGCCGTTTCCACGGGCGGAAGTTCCGGGCTGAATAACGATCTGTCCGTCGACGGAGGGGACAATTCCGACGACTGGATTGGCGGCTTTCTGCAGAACGTCTTGCCGGACGCAATTCAGGAATTCGCGGTGCGAACGGCTAACGAAGACGCAGACACGGGAGGGACGACGGCAGGATCGGTCGTCATCACCACCAAGCGCGGCACCAACGAATGGCACGGGAGTGGAGCGTTCTACGAACGGGCCGCGGGACTCAATGCGCGGTTTCCGATTGAGAATCCCGCGCCCAATCCCAAGCAGCCGTTCTCGCGGCAGAATTATGTTGCCACGCTGGGCGGGCCGATTGAGCGCGACAAACTCTGGTTCTTTTCCTCTTTCGAGTACGTCCATGAGAACGCCAGCATCGCCTACAGTCCCAACAGCCTCACGGAGTTCAATGCGCTGGCGCAACTGGCCGCCGACGGGCTGATACCCGGGCTGCCGTCGATCCCGGTTCCGGCGAACGTGCCGGTTCCATTCCGTGATTATATCGGGTCAATACGGTTTGACTGGGCGCAGTCAACGAAATCGCAATGGTTTCTGCGGACTTCTGAAGACAGCTACTTGACGCGCAACAACCTGGTGGCGCAGGCGACCCTGCCCTCGACCGGGCTGACCACGCACAACAACTACTGGAATTCGCTAATCAGCGACACCTATGCTTTTAGCCCGACGTGGCTGGGCACGTTCGTGTTCGACGCCAGCTTGTTGCACCTGACTCAGACCCGGAATTCCACGCTCGGCTTCGCGCTGGCGTTCCCGTTCAGTTCCACCACGCTGACGGTCTCGGGCTTCGAGACCTATGGCGACAACCAGTTCGCCACGCCGATCACGCTGTTCCCTTCGCTGCGCAATCAGGAGAAGTATCAGTTGCGCTACGACATTGGCCACGCGACCGGCGATCACTCGTTCAAGTTTGGGGTGAATTTTATTCATGAACCCGTGCTCGGTGGCGCGTTCCCGGGGAATCAGGAAACGCTGTACTCATTTCCCAACGATCCGACGTTCTACGTGGCGAATCCGGCACAGGTTCCCATCGACTATGCAGCGGGCGCTTCGACCACTCCCGCAAGCGACGGCTCCTTCTCGCAAAATGTCCAGCGGCTTGGTCTTTACGCGCAGGATTCCTGGAGGCTCTCGCGGCATTTGACTCTGAATTATGGTCTGCGTTATCAAACGACCTTCGGGCTGTTCACTGCTTCGGGCCACAGCCAGTTGGAAAATCCTGCCTTTTTGACGCTGCAGGCTCTGGGCGTTTCGCTGACTCACGGTGCGCCGCACGACTACCGTAAGCAGTTTGGGCCACGTCTGGGGATCGCATACTCGCCCGGAGATAGCGGCAAAACAGTATTTCGCGCGGGCTTTGGCCTGTTCTTCAACGATCTCGCGCAGGGCGGCTGGGCTCCTGCGTTTCAGGCCGTCAACCATTCCTCGACTGGAACCTGCTGCCTGAACCCTGGCGATCCGGGTGCGCTCATCGACCCAGACTACAAGACTCCTTACGCTCTGCACGCCACCGTCGGGATACAGCATGCGATCAACTCGAACTGGACCATCGGCGCGGATTTCACACACGAGCAGGGGAGTCACGGCTACCGTGGTTACAATTACACTCCCGGGGTGAACATCGATGCTAACGCGCCGAGCCTGTCCGTCTTCCGCTCCGATAACCGTTCCAGCTATAACGCGCTGATGATTGTGGCGCGGGGAAATGTCAGCCACCGCTTCAACCTGATCGCGCACTACACGCTCGCCAGCGCCAAGACCTGGGGATGCGTGCTGGGCGAGCTATTTGATTATGTGAATGGAGTTTGCGATCCGCTGAACGCGTTTGGGCCTGGCGACTACGGGCCATCGGGCGAGGACGTTCGCCACCGGTTCGTGCTGGCGGGGACGGTCTACATCCCCGGCGGCTTTGAACTGACTACGATGACGCAGGCGGAGTCCGCCCGGCCATTCACTATTACGACCGCCGACAACAGCCAGCGCATCGCGGTGAATGGCAGGCCCACCGCTCTCGACGCGTTCCGCGGCACACCCTACATCCAGATGGATCTGCGGGTCGCGCGGCCGTTCAAGTTCGGCGACCGCTGGGAAGTTCGGCCGTTCGCCGAGTTTTTCAACGTCGTCAACCGCAATAATCCAGGCGCGAATTTCGTGGGTACGATTGCGGCCCTTCCGCTTCAGCCCGGCGATATTGCGTCCGGCAACGCAACGAACATCTGCCTCGACTTCCCCACGTGTAACCAGCTCCAGCCCATCACCAGCTTAAAGCAACTGGAGATCCCCGCCGGCGGCCTGGGGGACTTCTTCGGACCGGGCACAACCGTGGGAATTCCGTTCGCCGCGCAGTTGGGCGTGAGGGCGAATTTTTAGTATGCCCAGTAGGGCCCGGTTCCGCCGGGCGAGCCTTTCCCTTCAATGGCGGTAAATACGTTCCGTCCGAAGAAAAATGGCAGACCCCAATCGAACCCATCGAGAGAATTCGGCCCTGCCAGGTCCGCAAACACAAACGCAGTCGCGTTGCTGTTGAAGAGATTGTCGGCATTGGCGACGCTGAACTTAACTTGGCCGCTGGTTCCGTTTGATCCTTGATTGGTCGCCGTAAGGTTCCGCGTACTGGTCGGGCAATAGAAGAATGGGGCATCGGAACAGTCAGGGATTCCCGTCGCGCTGGAGGTCAGGAAATAGAGTCCGTTCGAGCCACTGTCAAGAAAGCTTTGGTTGTAGGACTGGTTGCTGTAGCTGGTGGTAAAGTTTCCGTTCTGGTCCAGCGCGTACACCGTTGCCCCGTTCAGCCCATTGTTCGACTGCGTTCCGATGCCGAAAACGAGCGAGCCGCTCACGGTCGCCTCCGGCGCGGTGACCGCCGGTAATTCAAGAATCACTCCATTATTGTCCGTTGGAAAAAGAGCAACCGGGTTTTGCACCTGCTGCGAGAGACTCTCTCCGGTCAGGATGCAGCCAGAGCTTGGGCATTCATAGTAAAGGCCGGGGTTCGAAGAGCCGGGTGTGGTACAAGCGGCGCCACAGTCCTGCGCAAAGTTTCCCACACCCAGGAGGCCGTTGGCACCGAGGGACGCAATTGTGTCTTCGGAGGGTCCTTGAGCGGAGCAGGCGCCGGGCACGGGAAAGTCCGTGTCGCTCAGAATTTGGATTGGTACTGCACTGGCCTTCTCCCCGGAAATTTGAAGGTCCGCGGTCTGCACTGGGCCCCAAGTGAAGCCGCTTACAAATGGAAGACACTCGACCACTGGATTGCCATTGGACGTTTTCTGCTGCGGTAAAGAGACTGTCAGCGCCGAAGAGAGGAGCCTGAGCCCCGAGGAGCCGGTGTCAACCAGTACGCCGTCGATTGTCTGGCAGGTGGAAGTCCCTGGGACGCACACGGTCAAGCTGGTAAACGCACCATTGGCATAGTTCGCGGTTGGTCCTGAGTTCACGGTGATGGGCTGAATGTTCGAGCCAGAAGTTGTAATCGTATTTACGTGGGATCCGCCGCCACCCCCGCAACCAATGCCGAACAATAGGGCAACGCCCGTCGCAAAAATCGGGATTGCATGCAGGCGCATCATCGAATTTCTTCCGCGCTGACTCCTTGCGGGAGCATCTCCGGGATGTACGCCCGTCCGGCGAACGACCTCATATGCCCACCCGATTGCACGACGAATCCAGGCTGCTCAATCAGGAGCGGCCTTCGGCCGGCGCGGGAATTTGCCTGAGTCTGCGCGGCTTTCTGATACTGCTCGAAATAGCCGGCCAATATCTGCCGCATGTCAGGGGGCCACGGACCCTGCCAAGCCACCGCGAACACCTTGCCTGATGTCGAGACATACTCGCGTACGACTGTCCCGGTGGCAGCCTTGATCTCTTGGACGGTATAGGCTTCAGTTTGCGTGGTTCGCAGAGAACCTTGCATGTGCGCCTGATCGGCTTGAACCGAACTCGCGGCCTCACCCAGCCCGGCAAAGGCGGGTAAGGTCATCACCAGCATCGTCGCCGAAAGAAGCCCGGCCCACAGGCTCGACTTCGCGAAACTGACGTAGCGCCGGAAAATCCGCAGGGTCATTGCGAAAGCACTCCTTTTCCGAAAGCAACCTCCGGGCAGGGGTTCCGGCCATTGCAGATGACGAAGCGGACAAACTATTTAGATTTGGGATCGCACTCTGAGGTTGCCAGCGTTTAGAGGCAAAGAATTCGCAGGTTCAGAGGTCGAGGGACGAGTGGTTCCTACCGGACCAACCACTCGGTCGCGGTGTGCACACGAACCAGCAGCTGGCTGTAGGTGAAGGCGAAGACCGCGACGCTGGCTAGAGTTGCACCGAGGCCGTACAACGGAGAGAAGTTCTGTGACGGTACACGACGCTCGTCACTCCAGGCGATCAGGCGCTCGACACGGGCGTTCATGGCGGAAGTAGGGCTGTGTACCAGAGCTGCAGTTAAATCCACGGCAGGTTCGAGCGGGCCCAGCCGCGAAAGTTTAATCAGGGCCGAGGCAAGATCGAGCGCCTCGGTGGCGTTTGAGACCGCGGCGTCGTCGGCGGCCATCTCGGTGGCTTCGAGCCATGCGGCTTCGATGCCCGCCATCCCCGGGAAGGCCACGAAGCGCAGCAGGAGTTTTTTCAGGTTGTCGCGACGGCGCACGTGCGCGATCTCGTGATGCAAGGCAGTCTGCAATTCGCTGGTGGTCAGAACCGACTCTGCAGCGCCTGACAGCAGGACTCTGGGACGAACAATGCCAGCAGCAGTCATTGCCGGAACGACTGGGGAAATTCGCAGTACTGGAAATGGGGCGCTGGACTCAATCGGCTGCGCTGCGCCGGTCCATCTTGCAATTGTGCGAGAAGCCCTCCGGATGGCGATGCCGGCATTCACGAGCCCAAAAATCGCGAGCACAACGCCGCAGAGTCCGAGCGCTAGAGGAATCCCGCCCAGAGGCTCGTCGATGGCCCGCGGCTCCAGAAGAAGAAAAGAAGGTACGGTGAAAGCGGCCGTGACTACAGCCGCGGTGACCAGCGGGAACATTCGCAAGGCAAACAACAAATCCGCAACGCGTCGAACCGGATGCCGCTGGCTGTGCAGCCGGACGGTGCGCCAGCCGAGGCACACAGCGAGCGACAGGACGCAGTACACCATCGCGAAGACGGAGAAGGAGACGGCGATGCCGCGCGCGGCGAACATCAGGCTTTGTCCTTGAGCTTGGATTGATTGCGCGATTCGCCGCTGCGCAGGTCATCACTGCGTAACTGCCGGCGCTTGGCCTCGACGACCTGGCGAAGGTCATCGAGCAATTGCGCATCGTGCTCGGTCAGGATTTCCACGAGGTAAGAGAGCGGCAATGACGAGGCCGGGCTCGCATCGAGCAATTGCCGGAAGGCTTCGCCTGCGACTTCCCGGTGTAGTTCTTCGCGGGTGAATCGTGGTGCGTAACGGAATGCCCGCCCTTCCGCCTCGCGCGACAGCAAATTCTTTTTGAAGAGACGGTCGAGCGTGGTCATCACGGTCGTGTAGGCTAGATGGTGACAGGGGCCGTCAGTGTTCAGCAGATCGCGGACGGTGGCATCCCCGCGCTCCCACAGAGCTTCGAGCAGACGTTCCTCCAGCGGGCCGAGTTGGGAGGAAGATGCGCGGAAGTGGAAGATGCGTTTCATGAGCGGAAAACTGAGGCTGAATTCTATCCTAGGCGGGAGGCCCACGCCACAAGGGCTTGCGACTGCCAGAATACCCGTGTGGGGACAGCCGGCCCCGGCTGTCCTTTCGAGCGAAGCTCAACTGGGTTTAAGAGCGGCGTTTTTGCTTCTTGATAGCGCATTCACTTAGCCGGAAAAAAACTCGTGCCTTCGGCCCGAGGACAGCCGAGGGCGGCTGTCCCCACATGACCGTTGCCGAGCGGAATGGCGACCCCGGAGGGAGTCGAACCCCCAACCCTCAGATCCGAAGTCTGATGCTCTATCCAGTTGAGCTACGGGGCCGTGTTTCTGGTGCCGTGGAGTGGTCGCCACTCCGAACGGAGTATCGCCTAGGTAAGGCATCCGTCGGGAAGGTGTTTTGAAATCTGGGGTGGGAAACGGGAATCGAACCCGCAACCGTCGGAGCCACAGTCCGGTGCTCTGCCAGTTGAGCTATTCCCACCGCCTCAAGTGATTATAGCAACTGGGGTGCGTGCTGTCAGAAGGACGCCGGAACGAGCGGTTGCGCATCGTAAACGGGGAACTGTGAGGTATCGAAACGGAATGATCGCAAGGCCGATTTAGACGGGGCGCCGGGCTTCGCCCAGGCTTGGACGGGCGAAGGCGCCATCCCACATGAGTTGTTGTGAATCTCGACTTTAGCCGCGGCCTACGCCTACGTACTCGAATCCCAGGGCGCGGAGGCGGGTCGAATCCAGGAGATTCTTGGTGTCGACGATGACGGGCCTTTTCAGCAGGTGCTTGATGCGGTCGAAATCGAGCGCGCGGAACTCTGGCCAGCCGGTGCCAACCACCAGCGCGTCCGAACCCTCAGCTGCGGCATAAGCGGACTCGCAATATCGTATCGATCCGTTGAGCCGCGTTTTAGCTTCGGGAATGGCCACTGGATCGTAGGCCCGCACGTGCGCGCCTTTTGAGACCAGCGTTTCGGCGAGTCGCACCGACGATGATCCTGCGACTGAATTGGTGTTCGGCTTGAAAGCAAGACCCAGAATGCCGACTTCTTTGTTCTCCACGGAATTCAACGCGTGGGCAATTTTTTCGACCATGCTGTCGGCGAGGAAATGGTTTACATCGCGTGCGGCAGCGAGCACCTTCAACGGCACACCATGCGCTTGTGCCAACTGCGCGAGTGAGTCCATATCCGATTCGGCAAATACTCCACCCATTCCGGCTCCAGGCTGCAGGCAGCGGGGAGCGATCTTCTTGTCCAGGCCCAGCGCCAGGGCCAGATTCACGGCGTCGGCGTTCACGCGTTCGCAAAGCGCGGCGACTTCGTTGATGAAGGAAATTTTCGTCGCTACGAAGGCCGTTGCGGCTTCGCGCACCAGTTCCGCAGTCGCCTGGTTGGTCACGATCACCGGGACGCCGCGCATGACCAGGGGATGAAAAATTTGCTTCAGCATCTGTACCGCTTCACTCGAGGTCGATCCCAGGATCAGGCGGTCGGGCCAGTTGAAATCCTCGACGGCGCATCCATCGGTAAAAAACATCGGTTGGGAGACGACGGTCGCCTGTAATCCGGCATCCTTGATGCTTTTTTCCAGGGCGTTCGCGGTGCCCACGGGTGCGGGCGTGACAATCGTCAGAATCGGAGGCTTGGGCGCCAGGCGCGCAATGCGCATGGCCACATCGCTTAGACTATCCGGTTTGTCTTCCGCGAGGAAAATCACTGGCATCTTGCGGGCAAATGATTCGATGTCGGTGGAGTAGGCCAGCCGGCCCGCCCGCACATTGCGACGGATGATTTCTTTTAGATTCTTTTCGAAGAAGGGAATGTTGCCCTGGGCCATCTCGACCATGCGCGTGCGATCGGGATGGCAACAGGAAACTGGAGTGCCAAAGTCTGCCAGGCAGGCCGAAATCACCGTTCCCAGGTAGCCCGAACCGTAAACTCCGATCTGCATTTGCTGTCTCTCCCGTTCCTTAACCGGAAACCCGCGTCAGAAGTGGCCTTTGACTGGGATCGCCGGATACTTGCCCTACTCTTTATCTACAGCCCCAGGCGGGGCTTTTCAATGCACGGGAGGGAGATGTACCTAGGGCCATGTATACGTGGCGGGGGTAACTGGACGAAGTAACCGAGAAACGATTACGGCAGGTTATCGCGAAACGAGGGTGCGGCCGAGGACGACGGGCGCCAGATCGACCCAGCAGTTGGGAGCGTCCCCGGGCACATTTTCGCCGACTTCTTCGCGGACAAACGTCAGTCTTTCCAGCAGGATACGGCGGCTTCCCCCATAGTGAGCCCAACGCTCGCGGGCCATTTGAAAGGCAGCCTGGGCAGGCTGCTCGGCGCTCATCTTCACGATGGTGAGATGCGGGATGTAGGGCCACTCTTCCTTGTAGGCCAGCGCTTCGGTATTCAGCTTGCTATGCAGTTCGCTCATGCGCGCGGCCGCGGCGTCCACGCGGATGTACACCGTGGGGGTGACCGGGATGAAGGTCTCCACGTCGCCCAAGGTCACTTCGAACGGCACCTCGTTGCCGCAGATTCGCTCCAGAACCTGCAAGGCCGAACTTTCGGAACCCTGAAGAGGACGCGGAGGCAGGATGGTCAGATGGGCTGCCAACTGCGGAAAGTCGGGGTGCAACTCGCGCCGGAGGTTCTCCACGAACCCTCCTGCGGGATTTTTCAGGTACGCCACCAGGGCATAACGGGGCTTCTGCATGCTGGAGGAAAATTATACGCCCGGGTTGAGGTTGGGGCACCGGCTAAAGAGGGGCAAGGCGCGGACATTCGGCCAGCCAGGCCTGCTGGGACGCTCTGCCAAGCTCTGGCTGTGGACCGCCAAGAGAACCACGCAAGAACTCTCATTTATAATGAGAATAGTCGGGGCGTAGCGCAGCCTGGTAGCGCACCTGCCTTGGGCGCAGGGGGTCCGCGGTTCAAATCCGCGCGCCCCGACCAGTCGTATCCCTCATTACCAGTGGCTATAAGACCGTGCCCTCTTCGGAACCGTGGTTGCGGCTCGCTTCGCTGCGCTTGGCGGGACGGGCGAAGGCGCCCGTCCCCACGCAACGGCCCCGCCCATGCCACCACCGCCTTTCAAGAATAGGAATGCGGGCACAGCTGTGCTAGCATCAAAGATGCGCTGAATTCCACGCTTTCTGTTGAACTTGCCACGGTAGACTAGCCAAGCTCCCTTCTCTCCATACAGAGGCAGCCCAGACAGAGGCACCGAAGAGGCATTCCACTTGGCGATAGATGGCACTAAGAATCGATCGATGCTAATGAACAAGACCAATGTCGCGGACGACGAGGGGAACGACCTCCTTCCTCAAGACGCGAATTCTCCGCAAGACGTGGACGATTTGCTCGGCTCCATTGGCACGCGCGGCCTGGATGTAGTGGAGGAGGCGCATTCGCCGTACTCCGCCCTGGAACACAAGCTGGCGCAGGATAGCGAAGAAGTCGAGCTCGATCTGACTCCGGGCGCGCCTGACTCGGCCAGCGATCCGGTGCGCGTTTATCTGCGCGAGATGGGTGCTTCGCCGCTGCTTACCCGCGAAGAAGAAGTGGAGATTGCCAAGCGCATCGAGCGCGGACAAATCACCGCACTGAAAGCGCTTTCGCGCTCGCCTATCGTGATCCAGCAGGTACTGGCTCTGGGCGAGGATCTGAAGCGCGGCCTACGGTCCATAAAAGATTTAGTGGTCTTCGACGAGGAAGAGATCACCGATGAGATTTTGCAGGCGCGTGTCGACGACATTACCGGGCGCATCGACAAACTGAACAAGCATTACAAGACCGCCACGCGGCTGACCGAGAAACTGACGACGATCCCAGCGAAAAAGAAGCCGCGGGAATACCGTCGCTGCCGTGGGCACTTGGGCCGCGAGATGGTTCGCATCTCACTGATCATTCGAAATCTTGGATTGAACCACGCGGAGCGCAAGCGCCTGATCGAACGGGTGAACAAGACCATCGAACTCATGCGCGCGCTGGATCGCGAGTTCGTGAACCTGGAAGCGAAGATTTCGGCCACGCGCAGCGAGGAACTCAAGAAGAACTATCGCGCCGCCCAGCGGCTGCATCGCGTCGAGATCAAAAGGCTCGAGGACGAGTCCGGGATGACGTTTCCGGATTTGCAGCGCACGCAGCGCAAAATGATTCAGGGCGACATGAACGCGGAACAGGCCAAACGCGAACTCATCGAAGCCAATCTGCGCCTGGTGGTGTCGATCGCGAAGAAGTATGGCAACCGCGGCTTGCAGTTTCTCGACCTGATCCAGGAAGGGAACGTCGGCTTGATGAAGGCGGTCGACAAGTTCGAGTACCGGCGCGGCTATAAGTTTTCCACGTATGCCACGTGGTGGATCCGCCAGGCCATCAGCCGGGCGATTGCCGATCAGGCGCGCACCATCCGGCTGCCGGTACACATGATCGAAGTGGTGAACAAGCTGATTCGCACTTCGCGGCAACTGGTGCAGGCGTCCGGGCACGAACCCACGTCCGCTGAGATCGCCAAGCAGATGGACATTCCCGAAGCGATGGTGCGCAAAGTGCGAAAAATCATGCGCGTGCCGATTTCGCTGGAGACGCCTATCGGCGAAGAGGGAGATTCACACCTCGGCGATTTGATCGAGGACCGCACGAAAATGTCTCCCGCCGAGGCTGTGCTGAATGTAAATCTGAAGGAACGCACGGCGCACGTTCTGCGCACGCTCAGCCCGCGGGAAGAGAAGATCATTCGCATGCGTTTCGGGATGGACGATGGCTCGGAGCACACGCTCGAGGAAGTCGGCCAGTCGTTCGACGTGACCCGCGAGCGCATTCGCCAGATCGAAGCCAAAGCGCTGCGCAAACTGCGGCATCCCTCGCGGTCGGGCAAGCTTAGGTCGCTGCTCGATGATGTGCAGCAGTGATGAGCAGCAGTGATGGGCAGTCAGGAACGACGGGCAGGAAACAGCAGGTCCCTCCACTCCGCTTCCCATTCCCTTCGGGAACGTGAAGCTCCGGACGGGATGACACTGCTTGGCAGATACCCCTCGGCAGGTACCCAAAGTCTGGGCCCGACTCCGGCTCGAGTTAGTCGCTTGGATCTTTTCCGGCGGCGACTTCCAAGCGGCCATAGGCGAGTTGATAGTTGTAGTGCGCGGTGACGACCTGGGCGCCAGCCGTGGCGGCTAACAATTCTGCGTCGGTTAATTCGATGATGTTGCCCACTCCAGCCGAGTAGCGGCCTTCCGCAAATGCCAGATTCTCTTTCGCTTCCTGATCGGCCTTGGTGGCAAGATCAATCTGCTGCTGAGCGACTGTCGTGTTAGCGTAGTCCGTATAGACTTCGCGATCGACCTGCAGTTGAGCGGATTTCAGGTTCGACTCCACCGCGCTCTTGGCCTGTTCGGTCTCGTTCAAAAATGCGCGGTTGAAGCCGCCGGAGAGAAGCGGTTGCAACAGGCTCTCGCCGAATCCTACGTTCCAGATCAGAGGGAACTTCAGATTCTGAAAGTCGGCGAAGCTCGAGAAGTTCAGGCGAGGCTTGAAGTTCGAGCGTGCGGACACGATATCCCCTTGCGCCGCGGTAACGACCTCGCGCAGAGCCCGTAAATCAGGGCGCAACGTTTGCGCCGCCGTGAGATAGTTATCCACCTGGTCGAGCACTTGGGCTGTTCCTAATACATCGACGAGCGTGAATGTGTTTTTCACGGGCAGGCCCATTGCCGTCGCCAACGCGGCCTGGGCTACTGTCAGGTCGGATTGCGCCTGCACCAGATCGAGTTGCGCGTTCGCCAACTGCACCTCCTGCCGGGTCACGTCGATCTTGGGCACACGCCCGACCTGGAAGAATGAGCTGATCTGGTCGAGATGTTTGCTTTGATCCTTCACCGTCGTCTGCCGGACCTGGACTAACTGCTGCGCCGCCAGCACGCTGAAATATCCGTTGCGCACGTTGAGCAGCGTTTCCTGGCGGACGCGGTCGCGGTTCTGCTGCGCCTGAGCCAGTTCGGCTCTCCCGCGCTCGACCGAGCCGCGGGTCAGGCCGAAGTCGTAGATGTTCTGGCTGAAGTTCAATCCGGTGTAGTAATAAGGAGAATTCGACCATCTCTCCCCATTGAAAAGACTGGCGGCTGTTTTCGGGGAAGTGCCCGGCAGGCCAGCGTAGTTATAGGTCTGCTGGTTGTGCGAGGCTCCGAAGGTGAGATGAGGAACGTACGGCGAACGGCGTTCCTTAAGATGCGCCTCGGCTACGCGGACTTGAGCTTCCGCGGTGGCAAAGTCCGGTTGATTCTGTTCGGCAAGGCGGTAGCAGTCCGCCAGCGACAGAGGCCGGTCCTGGGCTGCGACTGGGCTCGCCAACATCAGGGCGAGCGCGGCCATCACGACGAGTCCTGCCCAATGATTACGCTTCCGCTGCCCCATGGGAATGAATCCGGATACGAACATCAGCTGCCGGGCCGGGCGGCCGGCTGCACTTTGCCACCTTCGGGAACGCGTTCTCCAATGCTGCGGGCGACGCGTTCGCCTTCGTTCAAGCCGCTGAATAAGCGCGCCGTCTCGCCGGTTTGCTCGGCAACCGCAACCTGCGTGAACTTGATGGTGTTGTCGGGTGTGACGACGGCCACATACGTCTGACTTCCGCGAACAATCAGCGCGTCAGAAGGCACCTCGACGTAGCGCGGCGTCTGCACCTTCAACTCAACTTGTACGAAGCTGCCGGCAAGGATGCGGTTGTGGGGGTTGTCCACGTCGATTTCAACAAGCAAAGTGCGTGTCTTGGGATCAATCTCGCCGCTGGTACGAGTGACGCGCGCCACCACTTTCAGAGTGGGATTGGCCTGATCGAGAATCGTGACGGCATCTCCCTTGCGCACAAAGGGAGCATGCGCCTGATCCACATACACGTAGATGCGGAGCCGCGAGGTCTCGGAAAGTTCGACCAAGGGCAGCGCGCTGGTCTGGGATGTGGCCGCATTCTGGATGAGCGCTCCGGGATCGGAATATCGCGCGGTCACGGTCCCGCTAAATGGCGCCCGCAATTGCTCATACGACTTCAAGGTGCCGATCTGTTCCAGATTCGCCTTGGAGACCGCGGCGTCGGCTTCGGCCTGATCCGCGTCCTGCTGCGAGATCATCTCTTTCTTGACGAGCGTTGCAGCGCGGTTGGCAATGAGCTCTTTATTATGCGCATCGGCGACTGCGGCCTGATATTGCTTGTCGGTTTCCGGCGACTCAATCACTGCGATGGTCTGGTTTGCGCGGACATAATCGCCCTTGTCCGCGCTGATGCTGCGCATATAGCCGCTTACTTTGGCGTACAGGATTGCCGACTGGTAGGGGCGCGCCTCGCCAATCAGTCGCAAGGTATTGGAGCCCGCGACCTTGCGGGCGGTGGCGATTTCGACGGTCGGTCCCTTTTGTCCTTCTGCCTTTAACTGCTCGGTCGCGGCCTCCACGTGGCTGCGCTGGCGAGTAAAGAGAAGGAAGGCCATCACTCCAGCGACCAGAATCGTCAGGATGCCGGCGAGATAAAGCCAGGCAGATCCGCGGCGGTGGCCCGCTTCAGGCGTCTGCGCTTCAGCCATTGTGTCCCTCCGGTTCGAACTCTTCGCCGCGCGCTTCGGCGATAAACTTGGCGTCGAGCAAATGCCGCGTGGGGAAATCTTTTCGCAACAGCGTGTAGACGACGGGTACGACAAAAAGAGTGACCACGGTCGCCACCACCAATCCTCCAATCACCGCGCGGCCGAGCGGCGCATTCTGTTCTCCCGCCTCGCCCAGAGCCAGCGCCATAGGAATCATGCCGATGATCATAGCGAGAGCGGTCATCAAAACCGGCCGCAACCGCGTCTTTCCAGCTTCCAGTGCCGCCTCGATCGGTGACGCGCCGCTCTCAACCCGCGCGTCATTGGCGTAGCTCACTAGTAGGATCGAATTTGACGTCGCGATCCCCACCGCCATGATCGAGCCCATCAGCGATTCCACGTTAATGGTCGAACCGGTGATTGCGAGCATCCACAGAATTCCCACCAGCGCTCCCGGCACCGCAATCATGATAATAAAAGGATCGATCCATGACTGAAACAACACGACGATCAGCAGATATACCAGCACGATGGCGAGAATCAACCCCATCAGTAAACTACGAAACGATGAATTCATCACTTCGTACTGGCCGTGAACAGTGATGCGCATTCCCAAGGGCAACTTTCCCAGGGCATCGATTTTTCCCTGAATGCCCGCCACCACCGAGCCGAGATCGCGGCCCTGCAGATTTGCGTTGATGTCGATCACGCGCTGCACCGTGTAGTGGCTGACTTCCGCCGGCACGGAATCCGGAACGATGCGCGAGAGGTTGGCCAGCGTCTCATATTGGGGTTGTGGGATGGGCTGCGTCTGCGGCGCGGTCGCGGCTTGCAGCGGCGCAGCCGATCCGGGCAGGCTGAGAGGAGTATTCATCAGGCTGTCGACGGAATCGAAGCGCTCCGGTGGAATGCGCACCGCCACAATGTAGTTCACATTGTTCGCCGGGTTCAGAAAATAGGACGGCGCAATCAGTGCGCTCGACGACAGCGAAATCAGCATGCTGTTGGCGACGGCCTGCTCGGTCAGGCCTAGTTGCGCAGCCTTCTCGCGGTCCACATTGACACGGAGCGCGGGATAACGGATCGCCTGCTTGACGTGTACATCGACGGCTCCGGGCACAGTGCTGATCGCATCTTTCAATTGGCGCGCGATCTGATAGGACTGATCGAGGTTGGGGCCTTCCACCTGCACGTCGACCGGCGAAGGCACGCCGAAGTTGAGCACCTGGCTGACAATGTCGGGCGATTGAAAATAAAAACTCGATCCCGGGAACTCATTCGGCAGTTGTTCGCGGATCTTCTGCATATATCCTTCCGTGGGGTGACGCAGAGGCTTCAGCGCGATGAGAACCTCGGCGTCCATGTCGCCGACATTGTCCGTGGGTACGAACGCTAGATTGTACGAGGTCGGAAGGCCTTCCATGTCGTTGATGGTATCGAGTTCGTTCGGCGGGATGATCTCGCGGATGCGGCTCTCCACCCGCGTCAGTATTTGCTCGGTATCTTCGAGCCGCGTGCCGACGGGCGCGCGGACGTGGAGCTTCATCAAGCCAGCGTCAACGCTAGGAAAGAAATCCGTGCCGATGATGAAAGGCAGAACCGCGGTGACGGCAATCATCAATCCAAACATGCACAGCGTAAACACTCGGTGATGCAACACCAGATCGAGGACGCGTCCGTAGCCGGATCGCAGACGCTCGAACGCGTGCTCGCGCCTGCGGTTCAGGCGCCCCATCAATCCCGGATGCTCTTCCTTCGCTTCATCCGATTCGCGATGACCTTCGAAAAGAATTCGTGACAGCGTCGGCACCAGCGTTCGAGACAAGATATAGGAAGCCAGCATGGCCAGCACCACAGCCAAAGCCATCGGCGTGAACAGGTACTTCGCCGCGCCGGAAAGCAGGACGACCGGGAAGAACACGATGCAAATGGCCAGCGTCGCGACAATCGCCGGCACAGCAATCTGGCTAGCGCCGTCAAGGATCGCCACCGTGATTGCCTTGCCCATGTCGAAATTGCGGTTGATGTTCTCGATTTCCACGGTCGCGTCATCGACCAGCATGCCGATCGCAAGTGCAAGGCCACCCAGGGTCATGATGTTGACGGTGTCGCCGCTCAGGTTCAAGCCGATGATCGCAGTGAAGATGGCCAGCGGAATCGAGGTGCAGACTACTACCACGCTGCGCCAACTGCCGAGGAATGCCAGAATCATCAGCGAAACCAGGATCGAAGACAGCACAGCTTCACGCACCACTCCGGTGATCGCGGCGCGCACGAATACGGATTGATCGAAGTCGATTTTGAGGTCCATCCCCTCCGGGGCTGAAGCTTTGATGATCGGCAAGGTGTCGCGCGTAGCCTCCACTACGGCCAGCGTCGACGCGTCGGAGTGTTTAAGGATCGCGAGATACGTGGCACGCTTGCCGTTGACGTGTACGATGCCGCGTTGCTCGGCGTAACTGTCCGCAACCTGCGCAACATCTCCCAGCAGAACCGTCGCCGAGCCCACGACTTTGATGGGGATGCGGCCGAATTGCGCCACGGTGTCGGGGCTGGAGTTGAGTTGCACGGTGTAATCCGTGTTACCGATTCTGGCATCACCGGCCGGCAGAATTACGTTCGAAGTCTGCAACGCACTGACGACATCTCCGGCAGACAGACCTTTGGCTGCCAGCGCCTGCGGGTTGATGTCGATGATGATCTGGCGTTCTTTCCCGCCAAATGGTGCCGGTGTGGAAAGCCCGGGGATGGTGAACAGCCGCACCCGAATGAAGTTCAAACTGTAGTCGTAGAGTTGCTGCTCGGGAAGCGTGTTGCTTGAGATGGTCAACTGCGCCACCGGGACGTTGGTGGCATTGAACTGGATGACGCTGGGCGGAGTGATTCCCGGAGGGGCGATGCGGAGAATCGTGCTCGACACGGAGGATATTTGGGCAATGGCGGCGCCAATCTCCGTTCCGGGCTGGAAGTAGACGCGCAGCAGCCCAACTCCTGGGATCGACTGCGATTCAATTCGCGAGATTCCGTTGACCGTGGTGGAGAAGGCGCGTTCACTGATCAAGACGACGCGGCGCTCCATGTCTTGCGCCGAGAGTCCGGGATAGGTCCACACCACCGCGACTACCGGAATATCGATGACCGGAAAAATGTCCACCGTCATGCGCGTCAGCGACAGCACGCCGAGGATCATGATCAGCAGGCAAGAGACGGCAATGGTGTAGGGGCGCCGCAGCGCCAGTCGCACTAACCACATAGTTGACCGTTAACCCGGCTGGAATCGGCAGCGAGCCTGGACCGAACCCGCTATCTGACCTTTGATTCCGTTGATCGCCAGAAGTCGTAGAAAAAATACAGGTTCCTACTATGCCCCGGCACGGCTTATACGTCCAATACATTGAAGGGTTCCAGTAATGCCAATTCGGCATTACAATGGCCGAATGGAATTGCGCCAGCTCCGTTATTTTGTGGCGGTTGCCGAGGAATTGCACTTTGGACACGCCGCCCAACGGCTGCGCATCGCCCAACCCGCCCTGAGCCGGCAGATTCAGGCTTTGGAAAAAGATCTGTTGGTGCAACTGCTGTTGCGCAACCGGCGGCGAGTGCAGATCACTCCTGCCGGCCAGGTCTTTCTCGAGCGGGCGCGTCTGATTCTGGGCGCGAACCGACGAGGCTGTACTCGCGGCCCAACGCGCCGGTGGCGGAGTGAGCGGCACTCTCAATCTGGGATTCGTAGGATCGGCCACGTATGACGTTTTGCCGGGCGTACTGCGCGAATTTCTGCAAGCGGCCCCGCACGTGGAACTGACTCTTTCGGAGATGACGGTCCACGCACAAATTGAGGCGCTCACGGAAAAGCGAATCGACATCGGACTGCTTCGTCTTCCCCCCAAGACTGAGGGCCTGGTGTTTCGCACGATTGCGCGCGAGCCGTTGTACGTTGCTCTGCCCGGCTCGCACCGCCTGGCGCAACTGCCTGCGCTGCGCCTCGCGACTCTAGCGGAAGAGCCCTTTGTTCTTTATCCGGACCATCCCCGCCCGAGTTGGACTGAGTTCGTGATTGGCCTTTGCCAACAGGCCGGGTTTCGTCCGACGGTCATCCAACGTACGGTGGAAATTCAGACCACACTCAGCCTCGTCGCTGCCGGCATTGGGGTGTCGATCGTTCCGAAATGTATTGGCAATCTGCAACGTAAGGACGTAGTCTTCCGCCGCCTGGCGGGAGTCCGGGCGCGCACTGAACTGTTGGCCGCCTATCGCGAGCGGGATTCGTCGCCGGTCGTGCAGACATTTCTCAAAGTTCTACGGCGGCGAGTGCGCGCCCAGAAGGCCGGAACAGAATCTAGAAAAGATCTGCCGGCGCACCAGGATTTGGTGCACCATCCGGCCGGGGATTAAATTCGCCGCCTTGGCGTGAGCTTTTTATGGCAGGAATTTCGCTGGCTCACGGATTGCTTCCGCGAGGTCGCTGAGAAACCGCGCGGCCCTGGCACCATCGGCGACGCGGTGATCGCAGGAGAGGGTGAGCGTCATCATCGGCCGGACGGCGGGCTGGCCTTGCACAACTACGAGCCGGTCGGTAATGCCGCCCACGGCGAGAATCGCCGCTTGGGGCGGCATAATGATCGCGGTGAACTGGTCCACCTGATACATGCCGAGATTGCTGATGGTGAACGTGGCATCGGCGATGTCGGCCGGGCGTAGTTTCCCGGCACGCGCGCGCTCGGCGACGTTGCGGCGCTGGCTTGCGATTTCAGCCAGGCTCGCGGTATGCGCGTTGTGAACCACCGCGGCAACCACGCCGTCATTGACGGCGATAGCGATCCCAATGTTCACGTGATCGTGCAGGCGGATCCCGTCGGCGGTCCAACTCGCATTCAACCTCGGATGCTTCAGCAAGACGCGAGCCACGAGCGCCAGCAGCAGATCGGTATGCGTGACACGGACCTGATGAGTGCTCTCGATCTCTGCGACGACGCGTTCGCGATATTCGTTGAGAGCGGTCGCTTCGATCTCGCGGCTCACGAAGAAGTGAGGGACGGTCGTCCAACTCTGGGTGGTGCGCTCGGCCATGATGCGGCCGAGCGAGCTGGGTACTTCGATGCCCGCGGATTGATGCTCCGCAGCGGCTGGCGCCGCGGCCGCGGCCTGCACATCAGAGGCGAGAATTTCGCCACCCGGCCCCGAAGCCCGCATAGTCGCAAGGTCTACGCCCAATTCTTTGGCGAGCCGGCGGGCTTTGGGAGAAATCTTTACGCTCGATACCGGCGCTGGACCTACGCTACCGGCTTGCGCTGCCGCAACCTGGGAAGGCTCGGTTTTCGCGTGCGATCCGGCCCTCGCGGCGGGCGCAGCGGATTCGTTTTCAACCGGAGGCGTTTCGCCGGGTGCGACGATCCACGCAATCGTCTGTCCGACGGGAATTTCGTCACCGGCTGATGCCTTGATCCCGGCGAGAATGCCGTCGGCTTGCGCTTCCACCTCGACCACGGCCTTATCGGTTTCTATTTCGAGCAGCGGCTCACCCTTGGTGACGCGGTCGCCCTCCTGCTTGCGCCAGGCGATGAGCTTGCCGGTTTCCTGCGCCATCTCGAGGGCGGGCATAACCACGCTGAAGGCCATGGTGAATGGGGGGAAGCCGACTGCGGCTTTCCGGGTGATGAAGACTCTTTCTCTGAGGTTACGACTTCCCTCAGCGGCTAAAGCCGTGATCCGTTTCTATGATTCACGGCGCGGCTCGAAGCCGCGCCCTTTTAAAGCGGGAAAAAAATCAATCCGCAACACCTACGCGCTCAGTTTTCGCGCTGGTCTCGATCATCTCGAGGACGCGTTCGCTGGGCGAAGCTTCGGTTTCTCGGGTAGTCGGCAGTGGCCCGTTCACGGTATAGTAGTGAGCGCCTGCGACCAGAAGTTGTTCCGCGGGGAAGCGCGTGATGACTTCGTGTCCCGTGGGTGTGACCACGATTTCTTCTTCGATGCGCGCCGCGCTCCAGCCGTCAGTCGAAGGCCAGAACGTTTCGAGCGCGAACACCATGCCGGGCTTGATTTCCACCGGATGGTCGAACGATACCAGGCGGCTGATCACAGGCTTCTCCCAGATTGCGAGGCCGATGCCGTGTCCGTACTGCAGGGCGAAAGCGGCTTCTTCATTGGGAAAGCCGAAATCGGTGGCCTTGGGCCAGACCGCGGCGATTTCAGCGGTGGTGCGGCCGGGCCGAACCAGATCGATGGCGGCGTCGAGATAATCGCGGCAGCGTTTGTAGGCATCGACCATGGCATGCGACGCGAAACCGACGGTGAAGCAGCGGTAATAGCAGGTGCGGTATCCCATGTAGGAATGCAGAATGTCGTAGTAGACGGGATCGCCGGGACGCAGCACACGATCGGAAAACACGTGCGGATGCGGATTACAGCGCTCGCCGGAAATCGCGTTCACCGCTTCGACGTATTCGGAGCCGAGATCGTAGAGAACTTTGCTGACCAGCCCCACGGCTTCATTTTCGCGCAGGCCGGGCTTCATAGCTCGGTAGAGCTCGTCGTAGGCAGCGTCGACCATCATGGCGGAAGTGTTGAGCAGCGAGATTTCGTCCTGCGTCTTGATGACGCGGGCCTCGGACATCAGCGCCTGGCCATCGACGACCTCGATGCCCTCTTTTTGCAGCGCAAACAAAACCGGCAGTTCGACGATATCGATACCGACTGGTTCTTTGTGCAGACCGCGTTTTTCAAGTTCGATGCGAATTTTCTTGGCGACGTTTTCGGCGCGGCCCATTTCCGGCGTCATCGCGCCGCGCAGCACCGAGATTCCGGAGTGCGAGCGACCATCGAGCCACGGGCAATTCAGCTGGTGATGCTTGGCGGCGGATCCGAAATCCCAGAGGATGGGCTCGTCGTTTTGCGGGAGGAGCGTGAAGCGGTTGGCCTTGTCCTGCGCCCAGGTGCCGATGTGCGTGGAGGTCAGGTAGCGCACATTGTTCATGTCGAAGCAGAGCAGCGATCCCATCGACGACTTGGCGAGCAAGTCTTTTGCTTTTTGCAAGCGCTCGCGACGGAGGCGATCGAAGTCGATGCGGTTCTCCCAATCGACGGCCATCGTTCCGTGAGTCTTCAATCCCATAAAAACCTCCATCGTTCGCGTAGCGCTACCGGTCCGCGGGCGAGACGCCTCTTCGACAAGCTCAGGGCAGGCTCTCGGGACCAGCCGGCGGGACGCCGGCGCTACGTTTTGTTGCACATCGCCCGCGCGGCTTCCAAAACCGTCTCTTCCGTCGGGACCGTTACGTCTTCCAGTGGCGGGGAGAACGGAATCGGAACGTGCATCGCGCCCATGCGCTTCACCGGGGCGTCCAGATCATAGAATGCGCCTTCGGCGATTACGGCTGCGAGCTCGGCTGTCACTCCATACCTACCGTAGCCTTCATCGAGCACGATCACGCGCGAGGTTTTCTTCGCTGAGTCAATGATAGTCTTTTCGTCGAGCGGCCATGTCGTGCGCGGATCGACTACCTCCGCGCTGATACCTTCCTTTTCTAGTAATCTCGCCGCGCCCAGCGCCACCTGCACCATGCTGCTGGTCGCGACGAGTGTAATGTCTTCACCGACGCGCTTCACGTCTGCTACGCCCAGCGGGATCGTGTAATCCTCAGCGGGAACCGGGCCTTTCAGCTTGTACATCATCTTGTCTTCGAAGAAGACGACCGGATTCTCGTCGCGGATCGCGGTCTTCAGCAAGCCTTTTGCGTCATAGGGCGTCGAAGGCAGCACGACTTTCAGTCCCGGCACGTGGCTGAACCAGGCGTGCAGCGATTGTGAATGCTGCGCAGCCGAGCGGCGGGTCGCGCCCAGCGTAGTTCGCATCACCATCGGAACGCGCCAGTGCCCGCCCGACATGTAGTGAGCTTTGGCGGCTTGGTTCACCATCTGATCCATGGTCAACGTCAGGAAGTCGCCGAACATGATATCGACTACCGGCCGCAAGCCCGTCATGGCCGCGCCGACTCCAACGCCGGTGAATCCGGCTTCAGAAATGGGCGTGTCGAGCACGCGCTCGGCGCCGAATTCTTCGACAAGTCCGGAGAGCACTTTGAACGGCGTCCCGGCTTCGGCTACGTCTTCGCCGAAAATGCACACGCGCGAGTCACGGCGCATTTCTTCGGCCAGCGCTTCCCGCACTGCCTGCGCAAATGTGAGTTCACGCTCGGGCATAAAAACGTTCACGCATAGACGTCCTGCTGGACCTGGTCGACGCTGGGATACGGAGCTGCCACGGCGAATTTCACGGCAGCTTCCATCTCGGTGCGTGCCTCGGCAGTAATTTGTTCGAGCGCCGCAGGATCGGCGTGGCTTTGAGTCAGCAGCCAATTCGCATGCAGCTTGATGGGATCGCGTTCGGTCTTCCAGTGCTGCTCTTCCTGTTTCGAGCGGTAGTATTCGCGATTGATGTCACCGACGTGATGCCCGCTATAACGGTAAGTGTCGGCCTGCATGAAACCGGGGCCCTGGCCGGCTCGCGCGCGCTTCACCAGCCGCGTCGCGATTTCATTCACGGCGCGCACGTCCTGGCCATCAACTAGCGCGGACTCAAGCCCGAAGGCTCCGGCGCGTCCGAGAATGGTTCCTGCAGTCGTTTCCGAAAAGTGCGTGTACTCGTTGTAGAGATTGTTTTCGCAAACGTAGATCACGGGAAGCTTCCAGAGCTGCGCCAGATTCATCACTTCGTAGAGTGATCCCTGACCGAGAGCGCCTTCGCCAAAAAAGCACACGGCGACTCGTCCGTTGCCCAAGCGCTTCGCGGCAAACGCCGCGCCAGTGGCGATGCCTACGCTTCCGCCAACGATCGCGTTCGCGCCCAGGTTGCCGGTCGCGGGATCGGCAATGTGCATCGATCCACCCTTGCCGCGGCAGTATCCAGCCTCTTTTCCCAGCAACTCGGCGAACATGCGGTCGGGGGAAGCACCCTTGGCGAGGCAGTGTCCGTGGCCGCGGTGCGTGCTGGTGATGTAGTCATCGATATTAAGTGCCTCGCAAATGCCCACCGCAACGGCCTCTTCGCCGCTATAAAGATGCGCCAGCCCGGGCATTAGGGCACGGGTATAGAGTTCATTGACCTGCTCTTCAAACAGGCGGATCCTCACCATCTGGCGATAGGCACGGAGCCACTTGTTCTCCGTAGCGCCTTCATGCCCCGCTTGCGGCTTGGATGTCGCGGTCGTCACTTCTTTGCTCCTCCCGTGGTCACTGGCGTGGTCACCCCGGACATGGCGGCGAGCACGTCGAACATGCAGGCGAAATCGTATTTCGTCCAGCCCATGCCACGCGCCGCCGTAAGAATTTCGTTGCTGACGGCAGTGGTCGGCAGGGGAACGTCGAGCTGCCGGCCCAGGTCCATCGCCAGCACCATGTCTTTCTGCATCATGTTCACGTCGAACCAAGCTTCTTCCGGCTGTTGCAGGACGAACGGCCCGCGGTATTGAATCATGGGCGATGCCACGGCGCTGTGGGTGAGCACGTCCACGGCAACTTCGCGGGCAATGCCGCTTTTTTCGGCGAGCAGCACGCCCTCGGAGAATGCCAGCATCTGCACCGCAAGACTAAGGTTGATGGCGATTTTCATCGAGAGCGCGAGGCCGTTGTCGCCCACGTGTGTGATCTTAGGGCCAATGTCGAGCAACAGCGGCTTGATCTTGTCGAAGGTCTCTTTGCGTCCGCCGACCATCACCGACAACTTCCCTTCCTGCAGGGTGATCACGCTGCCCGATACCGGCGAGTCAACCATATCGGCGCCGGCAGCGCGCACTTTCGCGGCTAATGCGCGGCTGACGGTCGGACTTACGGTGCTCATGTCGATGAAGATTTTGCCGGCGCCCAGTCCGACCAGTATTCCATCCGGACCTTCGGTGACTGCCTGGATTGCGGCGGAGTTGGTCACCATCGCAAAGGTGTAATCCGATGCACTCGCTACTGCGCGCGGCGAGTCTGCCCACTGCATTCCCTTCTCAACCAGCCACTGCGCTTTGGCGCGCGTGCGGTTGTAGCCAGTCACAGTGTGACCCTTGCTTAGCAGACGGTTCACCATGTGGCTGCCCATCACGCCCAAACCGATAAAGCCTAACCGCGCCATCTGCTGTCCTTCGCGGCTAAAGCCGCTATTAGATTCCCTTCTGTTTACGGTGCGGCTTGAAGGCGCACCCTTTCAAAACACTCGGATCTTTTCAGACATCTTCTAATGTGTGCTGTGCTTGCCGGGACCGCGTTTCGCCACCGGCGACTGACTGTCGTCACGCACCTGGTACAAGTGTGCCCGCATGGCTTCGCGCGCATTCTCCGCGTCATGCCGCTCGACCGCATCCAGAATCCGCTTGTGATGAATCTGGCCGCGCTCCGGTCCGCCGGGAACTCTGAAGATGCGCAGCCGCTGCTCCCGCAGAAGGCCCACGATGGAATCGAGCAGCGATAGAATGAGCGGATTAGCCGCACCCTCCGCCAGCGCCAGATGAAAATCCAGATCGGCTTCGATGTAGATTTGGGGGTCCTGCCCGGCCCGATCCATGGCGGCCACGGCCTCACGCATAGTCGCCAGTTCCGGTTCCTGGATGCGCACCGCGGCCAGTGCCGCAATCTCCGGCTCGAGAATTGCCCGCACCTCCGCCAGATGAGTCGAGCCTTCCGGCTGACCGATTTTCACCATCAAGTCCAGCGACTGGCGCACCGCCTGCGTGGTGCCATCGGTGATGAAGGTGCCCCGGCCCGAGTACGCTTCAACCAGACCTTTTTCACGCAGCGCCTTCACTGCCTCGCGCACGGCGGTGCGGCTCACGCCAAAACGCTGGGCCAGTTCGCGTTCCGCCGGGAGTTGATCTCCGGCCTTTAGATCGCCTTTGACAATCGACTCTTCGATCTGCTGAACAATCTGCTCGTAGAGTCGCGACGTACGAACTAGCTTGTACACTGCCCTGACCCCCGCACGTGACGATGCGTCGCTAGGTGGACTGGCTATGGTCCGGCTACTATACCGCATATCCACGGACTGTTGGCGCGTTTGTTGAGCGGAAGACATGGCTTGGTATACAGGTATGGTGGTATAACCAATTGAATCCTACTATATTGCCCTCCGGCGGTGCAATCCCCCTGAAAATAGCAGAAATACGGGAAGTGGCGAGTTGCCATCCTGGGAACTTTCCCGATGCTACGGAGCGGCATACGCTTCCTGCGGACTCGATCCAAGAAATGAATTTGCTTGACACTGTTTCTCCGATAGTGGTATGGCTGTCGGACCAGATAACGGAGGGATTCTATGCTATCCCGCACAGTCAGCACCGCCTCGTCACATGACGGTCGGACGGCTGCAGCTTCCCGGTTAGCTTACCGGTCATTGTTCGTCACCTTCACGTTACTGCTATTCACGGCCTCCGCTCTGGCCCAGTCCACCTCGGGACGGATCCTGGGCACGTTGACCGATCAGAGTGGCGCCGCCGTTGCCAGAGCCACTGTGGTCGTCACCGACGTGCAGCGTGGCAGTTCGCGCACGCTGACCACCGACGAATCCGGAGACTACGCAGCACCCGACCTGCCGCCCGGCACCTACCAGATTCGCGTGGAAGCCAAGGGCTTCAAAACGGTGGAGCGCCCCAATGTGCAGATTGAAGTAGCCACGGATGTGCGCGCCGATTTTGCATTGCAGCCCGGGCAGATCACAGAGACGGTGATGGTGGAAGAGGACGTTCCCCTGCTCAACACTACCTCCTCCACGCTGGGGGGCACGCTGAGCAACAAAGAAATCAACGACCTGCCCCTGAATGGGCGCAACTACGAGAACTTGCTGCAACTGCGCCCCGGCATCATGCGTTATCCCGGCGGCGGATTTTCCACCACCAGTAGCAACGGCCTGCGTGCTGAAGACAACTCTTATTTTATTGAAGGACTGTTCAACAGCGAGCCCTACTCCGGACAGGCGATCGTTAACGGTGCTGGAATTGCGGGCGACTCGGCGACCATTCTACCCATCGATGCAATCCAGGAGTTCAACCTGCAACAGAACCCGCCGGCGGAATATGGATGGAAGCCGGGATCGGTCGTCAACGTGGGTTTGAAGTCCGGCACCAACGCGGTGCACGGAACGGCTTTTGGTTTCTTCCGGGATGGAGCCATGGACGGGCGGAATTTCTTCAATGCCGCCCCGAATCCGAAATTGACCCGGAAGCTGCAGCAGTTCGGCGGCAGCCTAGGCGGCGCGCTCGTCAAGGACAAGGCGTTCTTTTTCGGCGCTTACGAAGGCCAGCGCTACAACGTGGGCAACTCGTTCGGAGGGATCACGAGCCCGATGACGGTGGCCAGCACGTCGGGGGACAACGGAACCTGTTCGTTTGGCTTTGCCGGCGACTGCGCCGACAGTATTCCGGACGCGATTGCCGATCTGCAGGCGGGCGGCATCCCGGTCAGTCCGGCGAGCTTGACGATCGCTGGATGTACGATTTCCGGCACGTGCGACGGCAGCGGATTTCCCCTGAACAATACTCAGAGCATCGCGATCCCCAACGGATTCAATAACAACGTCCACGTCGACAACTTCGTCGGCAAAGTGGACTACCGGCTCAACGACCGAAACAGCATCAGCGGAACGTACTTCTTTGGAAACAACTCGGGGACGGTGGAAGACTTCCCTGAACTGCAGGACAGGTGGCGCTCCAAGATTCATACCCGCGCGCAGGTGGTGGGCGGCAATTGGATTTGGACTCCCAGTTCCCGCTGGGTGAACGAGTTCCGCGCAGGATACAACCGGTTGTATCAGCCCACACTGCCGGGTGATCTCAACACTCCAGCCTCCGCATATGGTCTGGATACTGGCGTAAGCGGACCGTTTACCGGAGGCCTGCCACGCATCGGCTTTGGCGGTTACTTCTTCCCCGGGCTGGGTGGTTTCAAGTGGCCAAAGTTTCAAGGACCCGATTCGATCACGCAGTTTGTAGATCACGTCTCGTATACGGCAGGCAAGCACTCCCTAAAATTCGGCGGTGATCTACACTACAACAAAGTACGGAACGCTGCGTACGGCAATGCCCGAGGCAGCATCACGTTCCTGGGCGGCGTGGTTTCTGGCGCTTCCTCACAACTGGAGGATTTCCTGGCGGGCGCGCCATTCAAGTCGTCAGTAACGGTGGGAGATCCGACGCTGCAGCTGCATAACCGGGCGTACGGGATGTTTTTCCAAGATGACTATCGTGCCTCCAAGAATCTGACCGTCAACTTTGGCGTTCGCTACGAGTTCAGCAGTGTGCCGCAGGAAGCTCACAATCTGTTGGGAAATTTTGATCCCAACGTGGGCATGGTGCAGGTGGGCCACGGGATCAGCAGTCTCTATAAGCCGGATCACAAGAACTTCGGTCCGCGTGCGGGCTTCGCCTGGGATATCGGCGGCAACGGACGGACCGTGCTGCGCGGCGGCGGCGGGTTGATCTATGAGACGGTGAACTGGCAGTCGTTCGTTGCCTTCAACAATGCCTTTGGTCCGGGCAGCGTTCCGACGGGAGCACCGATTGACGCGGCGAATAACACATCGGGCGGAACCATTACCACTGGAAATGTCACCATCAAGAACTTCCTGAACTACCCCCCTACGACCTGGGACGCTGCCAACGGACCGCTTTATGGGGGCAGCACAATCAACTGCTTCCTGAGCCCGTGCCCCATCATGACGGTCGACCGCAATCTCACGACGCCGTACGTGTGGAACTGGACTTTGAGCTTGCAGCACGCCTTCACCTCTAATCTGTCGATCGAAGCCGCGTACGTGGGCAATCGTGGGAAGAACCTGACCGGGATTCGGGACATTAACCAGCCCCCGGTAGGATCGGGGTGGCCAGCGGCGAACATCGCACTATGCAATTCGCAAGCGGACCTCATCAACGGACAGTACGACACGGGCGACGTCAACGTGAATGGCGCCTGCGTGACCGCGCCAGAAAATGGGCCCTTTGCCAACCAGTTTCCCTACCTAGCCAACATTTTCCAGATGGGTAACGTCTACCGGTCCAACTACAACGGCTTGCAGGTTACATTGAACGCCCGCAACTACCATGGTCTGAGCATGGTGGCGGGCTACACGTATGCGCACGCGTCGGATGACGTGGGGGCGAATTGGGACTTTGGCTATGGATCCGGCTTGCCGCAGGACCCGACCAACGTGGCCCGTGAGTATGCCAACAGCGACTTCGACATCCGCCACCGGCTGACGATTTCGCTGACCTACGCCATCCCCGGAAAGAAGGGCTTCGGCCAGATGCGCGAAGGCTGGGAGATCAACACCATCACGACGCTGGAAAGCCCACAGTACTGGGGACCGATCGATCTGGGAACGGACGCCGCTGGGACTGGTCCCTTGCCGGTGAGTCCGCCCGCCAACAGCCCGATTCGTTGGAGCTTCTACGGCAAGACCTCCGACTTCAGGTCTCAGAAGGGAACTGGAATCCCGTACTTCGGAGGCACCAACACACCGGCCGCGCCGAGCGGCAACGCTGCCTGCAACACGAAGGCTCTCGCGTTGGACGGCGGCAGCCCGGGAGCTTCAACGGAATCGCTGGCGTTCTTTGGCTGCTACGCTCTGGGTAGCTCGATCATGATTCCTCCTCCGCTGGGGCAGTTTGGAAATATGGGCCGCAACATGTTTCAGGACACCGGCTTCAGGAATTTCGATTTCTCGCTGGCCAAGAACTTCCACTTTGGAGAATCCATGCGGCTCCAACTTCGCGCTGAGTTCTTCAACATTTTCAATCATCCGAACTTCGCCAATCCATACGGCGGGCAAAACGGGTTTGGTCTGAATGATCCGTCGGTGCAGCCGTTCGGCTGCGGGTGCGCGACGCCCGATATCGCGGCGGCGAACCCGGCCATTGGCTCTGGCGGACCACGCTCGATTCAACTGGGGGCGAAGTTCGTTTTCTAGCTCCAGACACAACTGCGACTTCCAGGGCCGGACCCATTTCCGTCCGGCCTTTTTTCATCGACTTGCTCGCTCCACCGCGAGCCCGGCGCAACGGGACTATCACTCATGACGAAGAGTATTCGATTCGCTTTCTTGCCGATGTTGCTGGCAGCAGCTGTGGTCGTTATGGCGGCATCTGGCCAAGAGCGCCGCGAGCGCACCATCGATGAAGTTAAGACCGAGGCCCTTCATCGCGCCGAGGTCGGACAATATCCGCTGATCGGGCTCGATCCCGCGGATGTCAAAGAAGCCTTCGAGAGCATCCACACCGCCGACAGGGACGAATGGGCCGCCGGCTTCATGCGCGTGGCCGATCGTTACTTCAACGAGGCCAAGTCGCTTGAAAAATCGACAGATAAGTCCGATCTTGCCAAGGCGAACGCCGACTACATTCGAGCCTGGCGCATCTATTCTTTCGGACGGTGGCCGATTCCGGCGTCTCCCGGCAAGCAGCGTTCGTATGAGAAGGCGCTCGAAGCGTTTCTCGATCACGCGAAGTTTTTCGATCCTCCACTCGAAGTCGTGCACATTCCATTCGAAGGCAAAGAGATTACCGGATACCTGCGCCTGCCGAAGAATGCAAAAGGCCCCGTGCCGCTGGTGATCGCAGTCAATGGCCTCGACAGCCGCAAAGAAGATCTCACGGAAAGCTTTGGCGCGATTCTTCCCTTTGGGATTGGATTCCTCGCCGTCGACGGGCCAGGCACGGGACAAGCGCCAATCAAAGTCAGTGAAACTTCCGAGCGCATGCTCTCGAAAGTCCTCGACTACGCGCAGTCGCGACCGGAGATCGACAAGAACCGCATCGCCTTGCACGGCGTGAGTTGGGGCGCGTACTGGGCCACCAAGATAGCAATCGTCGAGCGCGCCCGCCTGCGCGGTTGCAGCGCGCAGTCGCCTCCGGTCGACCTATTCTTCCAGAAGGATTTCCTGATGAACCATCTGCTGGGCAATCGCGAATATCTTTTCGATCAAGTGCCGGCGCTGATGAACATTCTGGAAGGCGTTCACACGCTCGACGAGATGGGCGAATACCTGCCGAAGATGTCGCTGGTCCACCAGGGACTGCTGGGCAAGCCGATGGCACCCATGCTCATCCTCGCAGGCGTTCTCGACACGCAGGTTCCCATCGAAGATGAATACCTGCTCCTGAATAAAGGCGACGTCCCCAAAGAAGCGTGGATCAATCCGCGCGGCGGCCATCTGGGGCGGCAGGTCGGAGTCTGGCCCGATCCGCTGATCTTTAAGCAGGTGATTATCCCGTGGCTGGTGAAGGTGCTGGAAGCGCCGGCGAACTAGCGATGCCCACGTAGCGGCGACGCATGCGTCCGCCCCGCGAAGGCGAAGCCGAGCGGAATCTGGCCTGAAGACTGCGCCGACTTCGACCGCCGCGCTGTATACTCGCGATTTATGCCAGAAAAAATCGCCCTAGTCACCGGAGCCAACGGTGGCCTCGGAACGCACGTCACGAAAGCCTTGCTGGACGCCGGTGTCGCCGTGGTCGGCCTCGCGCCCAAAATCCAGCAGTCGGATTTCGACCACCCAAACTTCACCGCACTCCCTGCCTCGCTCGACAGTCTCGCCGCCGCAAAGAAGGCGATCGACACCGTTATCGCCCGCTTCGGAAAGATTGACGTGCTGGCGCATCTGGTGGGCGGATTCGCCGGGGGCCAGACCGTCGCCGACACCGATGACGCTACGTTCCAACGCATGTTCGATATGAACCTGAACAGCGCGTTCCACATTTTGCGGGCGGTCATTCCGCACATGCGCAAGGCCGGCGGCGGACGCATCATCGCCATTGGCAGCCGCGCCGCTGAGAGTCCAGGCGCGACGGTTGGCGCCTACAGCGCTTCGAAGGCGGCGCTGGTGTCGCTGGTGCGGACAGTCGCGATTGAGAACAAAGACGCCGGCATTACTGCGAACGTTATTCTGCCCGGGACGATGGACACTCCCGCCAACCGCAAAGCCATGCCCGGTGCCGATACGTCGCAGTGGGTGCAGCCCGCGTCCGTCGCCAGCCTGATCGTGTGGCTCGCCGGAGATGCGGGGAAAGACGTGACCGGAGCCGTAATCCCAGTGTATGGGCGAGGGCTGTAGTGGCGGGACGTAACCCTTTCGTAACCCTCCTGGGTGCACAATTTTTGTTGTACTTTAACACTGGTGAAATATCTTGCATGTAGCCTGTTCTCAGGAGACCGCTATGGGTTCAGCCCGCATCGCGAAGTCCTTGCCGCTGCAGGTGGCTGCGATCTGCTATCGCAGGCGCGGTCCGGCGGTCGAGTTCCTTCTGGTTAATACCAACGGCGGCAACAAATGGACTTTCCCCAAGGGATCGACCGACGCCCGCCTCTCGCACAGCCAGGCCGCCGAGCGCGAAGCCGCGGAAGAGGGCGGCGCACTCGGCACCATCGAGCCGCGCCACTTTCATCTTTACCTTCATTCCAAGGGCGTGTTCTGGCAGCCCGGCGGCGTGCAGGAATTCGTGGTCAAAGCCTTTCTGATGGAAGTTCACCAGATGCGGCGCCCGGACGAAGGCAATCGTCATCCTACGTGGCTGAGCCCCGAAGAAGCCAAGCGCCGCCTGGCCAAGGGCCGCGAAGTAAAATATTTCCACGAACTCGAAGCCGTGATCGACCGCGCCCTCGAACGCATCCAGTACCACGGCGAACTCTGGGGAGCCTATCCCGGACCGCGGGGCGCCCGCCCGGCCGACAAAGATCCCATCGCTAACGTAGTCTGGCCGTGATTTTCAGTTTTTCCTATGTGTTCCCCTGTGTCCTCTGTGTTTAAGCCCTTGCTTCGCCGGCCGCCGTACGACAGCCTGCGCCGTTTTTATGAGACGATAACTCCAGCCCATGATTCAGCTTTCCGGCGCCGGAAAACGGTTCGGCCACAAACTCCTTTTCGAAAACGCGGACTGGCTGATCACGCCCCGCGACCGCATCGGCCTCGTGGGCGGCAATGGCACCGGCAAGTCCACGCTCATGAAGATTCTCGCGGGCATGGACACGTTCGACTACGGCTCACTCACCATCGCCAAAGGCACGTCCGCCGGATATCTCCCGCAGGATGGCCTCACGCTCTCCGGCCGCAGCGTTTTTGCCGAGTGCATGTCGGTGTTCGACGATCTGCGCGCGATGGAAGTGGAACTGGAATCGCTGACCCACAGCATGGCCGAACTCGACCACACCGGCGCGGAATATTCCGCCGTGGCCGACCGCTACCACCGCGTTGAACACGAGTTCCGCACGCGTGACGGCTATTCGATCGAGGCGGAAGTGGGACGGGTTCTGATGGGCCTGGGATTCACCAAGGAAGACTGGCCACGCCTGACCGACGAATTTTCCGGCGGATGGCAGATGCGCCTCGCCCTCGCCAAGCTCCTGCTGCAGCAGCCGAATCTGCTGCTGCTCGACGAGCCGACCAATCATCTCGACCTCGAGGCGCGCAACTGGCTGGAAGAATACTTGCAGAATTATCCGCATGCTTTTGTGCTGATCTCGCACGACCGCTACTTCCTTGACGTCACGGTCAACAAGATCGCCGAAATCTGGAACAAGCGGTTCTGGTTCTATACCGGAAACTATGACAAATTCCTCGCCCAGAAGACGCAGCGCAACGAGCAACTGCAAGCCGCCTACCGCAACCAGCGAGACCGCATCGAGCAGCTCGAAGTCTTCATCAACCGCTTCCGCTATCAGGCGACGAAGGCGAAGCAGGTGCAGAGCCGCATCAAGGAACTGGAAAAGATCGAGCGCATCGAGATTCCGCCGGAGGAAAAGACAATCCACTTTTCGTTCCCGCAGCCGAAGCCGAGCGGACGCATCGTGGCCGAGTTCGATGGGGTGGCCAAGACTTATCCCGGCAGAGTTATTCCGGGAAAGCCGGGCGGCTCCGATAAAGAAGTCTTCCGCAAGGTCAGCTTCATGATTGAGCGTGGAGAGCGCATCGCGCTGGTCGGGGTGAACGGCGCGGGCAAGTCCACACTGATCAAACTGCTCGCTGGCACAGAACCCGTTACGCGAGGCGAATACCGCCTGGGCCACAACGTGGAAGCCGATTACTTCGCGCAGGACCAGTACAAGGAACTCGATCCCGGTGCGCGAATCCTCGACGATCTCGGAGATGCGTCGCCCGGATCCGGCGAAACCGAACTGCGGAGCCTGCTCGGCTGCTTCCTGTTTTCCGACGAGGACGTGTTCAAGAAGATTGGCGTGCTCTCCGGCGGGGAGCGCGGACGCTACGCTCTGCTGCGTCTGCTGCTGCATCCCGCAAATTTCCTGCTGCTCGACGAGCCCACCAACCACCTCGACCTGCGCGCCAAAGACGTCCTGCTTGATGCGCTTGTGAAATATACGGGTACGGTCGTCTTCGTTTCGCACGACCGGTACTTCATCGACAAGCTGGCGACGCGCGTCTTCGAAGTTGGCGACGGCAAAATCGAACTCTTTCCCGGCAATTACGAAGACTATCTGTGGCGCAAACAGGGCGGACAGCACGTCGCGCCCACGCTCGCCGACGTTCCCGGAGCGAAGGCTCAGCGACACGAGCCAGCGTCCGTCCCGAAGCCTTCCGCAGCGGCTACTCCCGTGAACGGCGATGGCGAAAACGGACCGGCCGAAGCAAAGAAGCGCCTGAACCCCATCAAGCGCAAGCAGATGGAAGACCGCGTCCACGAACTGGAAGAAAAGATCAGCCGCACCGAATCCGCCATCGAATATCTGGAAACCGCGCTGCAGAATTTCGTCAGTGCCGACGAAAGCCAGCGCCAGTCCCAGGAACTCGACCAGCACAAAGCCAGCCACGCCGCCCTGATTCAAGAGTGGGAGGGCTTGGCGGAGAGTCTGCAGAAGTCCGAGTAGATTCCGTCTAGCGCGCTTAAATAGGCGCAGTTTCCAGCCGCTCTGCTCCATTCCATAAGATGAAGAGAGGTCCCGGAGGGACCAACGATAATAGCCCGCCAGTTTTACTGGCGGGAAACAACGCGTCGCCCGTAGATCCCGTGCCGTAGGCACGATTGAAAACCGTCGGGAACACCGCCGGCTTTCAGTCGTCCCACCGGGACGAAATTAGAGTGATGGGCCCGGAGACCCGGCGTTGAAACGCCGGGCTATTTTTGGACGCCCCTCCGGGACGAAACGCGGACCGATCTCTTGCTGAACTGAGGCGGCCGGAATGATCGAACTTTGATCCAGCCCCGTGCTGCTTTCCTCCTCCGCAGCCGTACACCATCTTCCGTAATCTCTCACCTGCGCTTACCCCTGTGCGATAGTCAGGTTGGCCAAGTGGCCAGCAACTGGCGAGGCCACAAATTTCAAGACCAACCGCAGGCTGCGGCGCCCGCCGTTATCGTTATTCAGGGACGCAACGTCGCGCGGAAACCCAGAGGAAGGTCGCATGCTTCAGTCGTCGGAGAACTCGTTTAACCAGAAGGCCGGCACGCCGGCTCTCAACCCCAACGCTTACAACCCAGTCAAAACCGTTACTGCTCCCATCGATCAGGCCACTATCGGCCGCACTTTGGTCATCAAGGGCGAGATCAGCGGATCAGAAGCTCTTTACATCGATGGCCGCATCGAAGGCAAGATCACCATGCCCGAGAGCCGCGTCACCATCGGCCGTAACGGCAAGGTGGACGCCAGCATCCAGGCTCGCGAAGTTGTGGTCATGGGCAAGGTGACCGGCAACATCGAGTGCAGCGATCGCGTCGATATCCGCGCCGAGGGCTCGGTGAGCGGAGACATTTCCACCGTGCGCATCAGCGTGGAAGACGGCGCTGCGCTCAAGGGTGGAATTCAGGTCCGCAGCGAGGGCAAACAGAGTCAGCAGCAGAAACCAGCCGAGACTCCCAAGGCCTTGGCGGCCACAGCCAGCGCGTAGTCGGCGAGAAGATTGTCGAGTAGAACAACAGGGGTATGCTCGCGCGTGCCCCTGTTGTTTTTTGCAAACGACTCTCTTGTCGAATCGTTTCGGGGAAGTTTGGGAGCGACGCGTCTTGGGGGGAGCTCATCTTGGGAAGAGCGGTTTTTTGGGAAGGGCACGACTTCAGTCGTGCCGTTAGCGGCCAAAGGATGCGGGCTTCAGCCCCTGAGGACGTCTACTTCTTCTCCGCCGGCCGCAATTCCAGCGCTGCCGAATTCATGCAATAGCGCAGACCAGTCGGCACCGGACCATCCTCAAACACGTGTCCCAGATGTGCATCGCACGTCGCGCAGCGAACTTCGGTGCGCACCATGCCATACTTGGTATCCCGGTGCTCGACCACACCGCCGCCCTCGGCGGGTTTGGTAAAACTCGGCCAACCCGTCCCCGAATTAAACTTCGTCTGCGAATCGAACAGCGGAGCACCACAGCACACGCAGTGATACCTCCCCGGCTCTTTCGTGTCCCAATATCTACCGGTAAACGCGCACTCAGTCCCGGCCTCGCGCGTCACATGATACTGCTCGTCGCTCAGCTGCTTCTTCCACTCAGCTTCAGTCTTCACGATCTTCTCTGCCATTAGTCAACCCCAATGCGACTATTTGATTAACGGTGATTTGTATTAACAATTATTAGATGTTTCGAAATCCCAAAAGTGACAGACATAGATGCCGCGTCTTCACCGCTCCACGTCCTCTCCCACTTTGCGATACTTCCCCCGGAAAAACAGCAACGGCTCTCCCTCGCGAACGACAACGTCCTCGACCTCAGCAATAAATATGGTATGGTCTCCGGCCACTTCCGCCGAATTCAGCCGGCACTCCAGGAAGGCCAGCGATCCGTGCAGCATCGGAGTTCCCTGCCCAGTCCGATCAAACCGCGCCCCGGCCTCGGCCTCCGCGTGCTCGTGGTCGCGCTCCGC
>Ga0137378_10000130_pt1 | contig 46265 bp, 53 predicted proteins | sample SagtaG_21_FD_104813 | JGI IMG/M metagenome (GOLD analysis project Ga0137378, IMG submission 104813) | Vadose zone soil microbial communities from Sagehorn Ranch, Mendocino, California, USA - Sage2_L_60_16 metaG | ecosystem: Environmental > Terrestrial > Soil > Vadose zone | place: USA... | reverse complement strand
TGGGCGATTGGGGAGGATATTTGCTGGTGGATTGCGACGACCCATTGACGCTCCATAAATTTTGTTCGATGCTGCCTGCCTTCACCTTCGAGGTGCGTTCCGTAGTTCCGGTCGCGGACGCCATCCGTGCCGAACTCGAAGTCATGGCTTGGCGCGACGGACTCAAAATCAAGTGACATTCCAGCGCATCCCAAGACAACGGCACTCAGACTGAGTGCCGTTTTTGCGCTTATTTTTCTTGGTACTTTTCCTTCCGCCTTCTGCTCGCGGGAAACCTTGAATGGTGAACATATCGCCTTTTAGCTGTTGAAATCACCCCCGCCGGCGAACAGCTTGCAATATCTGGCAAAAATCGGCTTGGTTGAGGACGAAGCTGGTGTGACCAAAAATGCCTCTATAGCGCACGTCCTTCACACGAGGAACAAACCGTTCGCCACACTTGGGGCGCGCCTAACAAAACCGGGAAGGGGCGGCGATGCTACCATCCGTTAGCGGGCATCCGCGTCTTCACTCGCAATAATTTTACGACACAGCCGTTTTAGGCATTGACTTATGCCGCTCAGCAGTGCCCGCGTGTTCCTTCGCAGTGGCGACTGAACCGGGCTCCCAGCCCGCATCGAGCCTAGAGGCGAAGCAGCAGCGTGACAATGAAGAAGCTGCTCAGCAAAAATCCGCTGCGTCTCCGGAAAATCAGTTCGGGCACGATTCGGGCACGATCACGGAAAAACTGCCCAAACATGGTGCATCTGAACTGCGTAGTTCTGCCGCTGCAGTCCTGCCTAACTGATTTTCTCTGAGTGGGTTGGCATGGTGCCGGGAGGGGGAGTCGAACCCCCAAGGTACTAAGTACCGGCGGATTTTGAGTCCGCTGCGTCTGCCAGTTCCGCCATCCCGGCAATTCTGGGGTTTTCTGAGGAACTTTCGTAGCTTACCGGATGCTGCGGATGTTTGGCAATCCGAGTCGGGCTGCCGGGGGCTGCCGGGGCTGCCGTCCGGAAACGTGATTCCTCTAGACTCGGAAGCCGCATGCTTCTGAAACACTCGGCGACGCTGTGTTCGTAGCCAGACGGCGGAAGCAGCCGATGACGTGGTCATTGACCATACCCACAGCCTGCATGAAGGCATAACAAATGGTGGACCCGACGAAATTGAAGCCGCGGCGCTTGAGATCTTTGCTCAGTGCGTCGGACTCTGCGGTACGGGCCGGAATTCGGTCTAGCGGTTTCCACGAATTTATCCGCGGCTTGGCCCCCACAAATTTCCAGACGTATCGATCGAAACTGCCGAATTCTTCCTGCACTCGCAGGAACGCCTTGGCGTTTTGCACGGTTGAGGCAATTTTGAGCCGGTTGCGCACGATACCTGGATTACGCAGCAGGTGCTGAACCCTTCGCCGGTCGTAGCGGACTACTAGACTCGGGTCAAAGCCATCGAAGGCAGTACGGTAATGCTCGCGCTTGTTGAGAATCGTTTCCCAGCTCAGCCCGGCTTGAGCTCCTTCCAGAATAAGAAACTCAAAGAACGTGCGGTCATCGTGGACCGGCACGCCCCATTCTTCATCGTGATAGCGGATGGAAAGCTCACTCCGCGCCCACGCGCAACGGATCACGCCTGTGGATTTTCCTGCCATCCGACACTCTTCACGCCCCGTACGGATCTATTGCAGAGACTTTGGCTCCGACCTGTTCTTGGGCGATTTTTTATTCAGCAGCGAATCCAATTCCATCGCGGCGGCTGGAACGCCTACCTTGCCCTCGCGGATGATCTCTTTGGCGCTCAATTTTCTTCCATAGAGGTTCTCATTTGCGCTGCCATCAGAACGCAGTGTAGAGCCTTCCAGTGAGACTCCAGCGAATAATCCTTTGTTGCGCGAATAAGAAAGAATCTCAGCGTTCATGACGATGTCGGTCGCGCCCTCAGCCGTACGGCCTTTTGGGCCAGCGGCGGCAGAGGCATCAGCTCCCAGCTTTACTTTGCTGGATAGCAACGATCGCGCCCCCTTGGGATTCATGACCAGCAGAACAAAATCGGTGGCTTGACCGCCAATCTGAAAACCAATGCTCACGCCTTCCAGCGCGTAAAGTGCGGGCGCTCCCCACGGACCGGTGTAATGTTCACCCCTGCGGCAAACCATGACGCCGCGGCCGTAGCTTCCACCGACTCCAAATGCGCCCTTCTTCACCGAAGGCAGAACAACCACGCACTCCGCCTTGTCCAGCAGGTCTTGAGGAATGTCGTCAGGAATGTTCAAGATCTCTTTCATTACTTCGCCGGCTTCCTTCACACGCTCAACTTCCTTGGCATCATTGGCTGCGAGCGCACCGCTAGTAAGCAGAAGCAGGACTGACAAACACGCCATCGACTTTTTCATGAATCCTCCTGAGGCGAGCGAAACAACATATCCCGGCTCGCAATTCATGTGACATCTTAAACCCTAAAAGCATTGTGAAAATGCTGTAGAAGAATCTCGGTAGGAGCGCCCTGGCCGGATTTCTCAGATTCTCAAAGACTTTGAGGCATGACCCACAGCGTGCTCCTTTTGTAACTTGGCACTTGAGCGATCCGCACCTAAAGTCGAATGAAGTAGAAGGGCGAACTGGCGGTCATCTTCGGCACTTCGCGTGCATCTAATAGTTTAGAAGTGCGTTTCGCCATGTTTGGGCGTGAAAAATTTGGACTTCCTAGGTATGAAGTACACGCGGCGCATCCTTTGTCTCTTGGTGCTGGTTCTGGCCATGGCAACAGGCGCGATCCCTGCCCTGACTCAGTCGGCCTCATACATTTCAGGAAGGTCGAGCGCGGCGACCTATCCGGCCGTTGCGTCTGATGCCTCGGACGATCCTCAGGGCTCCGTTCTGACCATCCGTGAACGGGTAGATGAGGTTAACGTCCTCTTTATTGCCACTGACAAACATGGCAAGTTCGTGCGGGATCTGAACCAGACGGATTTCTCTATCCTGGATGACCACAAGCCTCCGCAAGCGATTGTAAATTTCCGCCGCGAAACCGATCTGCCGCTTGACATGGGCCTGCTGATTGACTCCAGCGGTTCCGTGCACGGACGGTTTGACTTCGAACAGAGCGCCGCGACTAGTTTTCTGGAACACACAATCCGGCGAGGCTTCGATAGAGCATTTGTCGTCGGCTTTAACACCAAGAGCCAGATGACACAGGATTTTACAGACAACGTCACGCTGCTTTCCGCCGGCGTGCATAACCTGAAAGATGGCGGAGGAACAGCACTTTATGACGCGGTTTACCGCGCCTGTCGCGAAAAATTCTTGAAGGATCGGCCTGATCATCCTGTTCGCAAGGCCATTGTCATCGTCAGCGACGGCGAAGATAATCAGAGTGAATTCACGCGGGCGCAGGCCATCGAAATGGCGCAGCGGGCTGAAGTCATCATTTACGCGATTTCCACGGACGACAGTGGCTTGATTCTGCGCGGCGACAAAGTTCTCGAGCAGATTGCCGAGGCTACCGGCGGCCGGGCATTCTTTCCTTTCAAGATGAAGGACATCACGCACTCCTTCGCGGCGATTGAAGACGAACTACGCAGTCAGTATGTGGTTTCCTACCGTCCAGCTAACTTTGATGCAGATGGCCGCTATCGCTCGATCGAGATTTCTGCATTAAAGAAAGATCTACAAGTCCGCGCCCGCAAGGGCTACTTCGCACCCCAGCAGTAACTCCGGTTTCCGCCGCACCGACGAACAAACCGCTATATCTCGCGAGCCAACCGTGATTGCGCCTACGGCCTCGCTGTGCTACCGTCCCAATGATTCCGGAGGAGACGTTGATGAGCGCTATTATCCTTCTGGTTATTCTGGTCGTGATCGCCGCCGTCCTGGTCGGCATGTACAACACGCTGGTGCAGTTGCGCGTGCGCTGCGACTCAGCCTGGTCTGACATTGATGTACAACTCAAGCGCCGCCACGACCTGATTCCCAATCTGGTCGAGACCGTGAAGGGTTATGCCGCCCACGAAAAAGGCACCTTCGAGAATATTGCAAAGTTCCGCTCGCAGGCGATGCAGGCGACCACCCCCGAGGACAAGGCCGCAGCCGAGAACCAGCTCACCGGGGCGCTGAAAAGTTTGTTCGCCGTGGCGGAGAATTACCCGGAGCTGAAAGCGTCAGAGGAATTTACGCAACTGCAGGCTTCATTGAGCCAGACCGAAGACTCGATCCAGAACGCGCGCCGTTATTACAACGCAGTCGTGCGCGATTTGAATACTAAAATCCAGTCATTCCCAACCAATATTCTTGCCGGCATGTTCAACTTCCAGGCGCGCCAGTTCTTCGAAACCGCGGCCACAGACCGCGAGCCGGTGGCGGTAAAGTTCTGAGGTCAAGTTCTGAGGCAATGATCGGGCGGACAGGTTGTGCGAAGACGTTGCTTGCGACTTCCGGAAAAGGCGGCAGGCTGCGTCTCTATCGGGCCGCCGTGGGTTTGCTCGCGTCCATCGTTGTCCTAGCCACTCCCGTCTCGGCCAAGAGCTGGCGAATCACCGACTTTAACGACAACATAACCGTTAACGTCGATGGCAGCGCAGTAATCACTGAGCGGATTAGTCTGGTTTTCGAAGGCGAATGGCACGGCATTCACCGGACGATTCCTATCGAATATCCCGGCCCGAATGGAACGAATTACCAGCTATTCATCAGCATCTCCGGCGTCACCGACGGCAACGGCGGCAAGCTCAAGTACGATTCCTCAACTTCCGGCGGCTCCCGTGACCTTAAAATCTACATTCCCGACGCCGCGGACGCCACCCGCACCGTTGAGATTACCTACCGCGTACGCGACGCAGCGCGCTTTTTCAATGACTATGACGAGTTCTATTGGAACGTAACCGGCAACGACTGGCCGGTGCCGATCGATCACGCTGCCGCCATGGTGCACTTCCCTGGCACCGCCGCAGGCTCCCTGCGGGCGCAGGCATTTACTGGAGCATATGGATCAGCCGGGCACGATGCGAGGGCGACAGTCGACGGTGCGGACGCTCAGTTCGAGACCAATAGCCCGCTATCCATGCGCGGTGGGATGACCATCGACGTTTTTATTCTCAAAGGAATTTTCAAACAACCCGGTGCGCTGACCAAATTGGTATGGTTCATGGGCGGAAATCCAGTCGTCTTTCTGCCGCTGGTCACGTTGGCCGTTATGTTCACGTTGTGGTGGTACAAGGGGCGCGATCCCGATCCAGGCGAGTCGGTTGCGCCGATGTATGCGCCACCTGCGGGGATCTCGCCAGCCGAGGCGGGCACGCTGCTTGACGACACGATTCATCCTCGCGACATCACCTCGACGATCGTGGACTTGGCAGTGCGCGGCTTTATAAAGATCGAAGAGAAGATGGATAAGGGACTCGTATTCAATCAGAAAGATTATGTTTTGCATCTGCTCCAGAAGCGTCAGGACTGGCGGGACCTTGCGCCGCACGAGCGTGTGATGCTGGAAAATATCTTCGTAGGCGACGCCACGGAGGTCCGTCTTTCCAACCTCAAGAATCGCTTCTACACTGCCGTTCCCGTGATTCGCGAAGACATTATGTCGGCACTAAAGAGCAAAGGAATTTACATGCTTGATCCGGAGTCGGCCAACGGCTATAGCATCGGCGCGGCTTTCGGTATCCCCATGATCTTCGCTGCTCTGCAATTTTTCCATGTCGCAGACTTTTTGAGCTCAGTCCCGCTGCTCATTGGATGTGTGCTGATTTCAGCTTTAATCTGGTGGCTGTTTGCGCGAGTGATGACGGCGAAAACCACGCAAGGTGCACGTACCCAGGTTGCAGTACTTGGTTTCCAGGAATTCATGAACCGCGTGGATGCCGACCGTCTCAAGATCATGCCGCCAGATACTTTCGAAAAGTTTCTGCCTTACGCCATGGCTCTCGGCGTGGAACACCATTGGGCGCAGGCCTTCGCCGGCATCGTGAAAGATCCGCCTAGCTGGTACGCGGCGCCGGGTGGGTACGTCCCGGGCATGGCCTTCAATCCAATATTGTTCTCCAGTGCGATGCATGGCATGGCCACGGATATGCACCAGACATTCGTCTCAGCGCCGCGCGCCAGTTCGTCGGGTTCTGGCTGGAGCGGTGGCGGTGGTTTCAGCGGAGGCGGATTCTCTGGCGGTGGCTTCGGCGGCGGAGGCGGAAGCGCATTTTGAAAGAAAAAGGCCCGCTGGCGAGCAGGCCCTTCAGTCCAGTTCAGAGTTTCTTATTTCTCTCCGCCCAAAGCATTGCTGCCCCAGAGGGCATTGCTACCCCACAATGCGTTGCTACCCCAGAGGGCATTGCTGCCCCACAATGCGTTGCTGCCCCAGAGCGCATTACTACCCCACAATGCATTGCTGCCCCATAATGCATTGCTTCCCCACAGCGCATTGCTGCCAGAAACTTCCGGCATTCCGCTCATGAACTCGGCAGATCCCCACACGGATGAGTATGCCCATGTACCAGAGCTGTTCCAGACCGCGGAGGGATTGTTGGAAATGTATACTTTGCCGGTGTTCGGATCGTAAGTAGCAGTGGGAGACATTGCGCTCCCTTTGGCTACGTCGGTGTTGATCAGGGCGGCCTCGAGGTCCACGTACCCCGCGCCAACGGTAAAGACGTCGTACTGATCGGTGTAAGTGATGCCGGTGGCGGGATCAGTAACGCTGCTATAGGCGGGGAACGATTTCCATGCTGTCTTCATCAGCCGGGCCTTCACTTGGTCCGGTGTCAGGCTGGGACTCTTCTGCAACAGGTCCGCCACGACTCCACTGACCACGCCGGTAGCCATGCTGGTTCCGCTCAACGTGAAGTAGCTCGAGGACGAGGCGCTGCTCCCTCCATTGACGTAGTAACTGTACGGCACGCGATTGGCGGGGTATTGGTTGTAAAGCGTAGAACCGGGTGCGTCAAGCGATACCAGAAGATTGCCGGGCGCCACGAGATCAGGCTTCACGATCCTGTCTACCACGGTTGGACCCTTGGAGCTGTAGCTGGCAATCAGGTCGTCGACGCGCGAAGGCGTTCCCATGGTCTTCATCGCGCCCACAGTGATCACATACGGATCATTGCCCGGCGAAGTCACAGTGGCGTACCCACTCGTCGGCTGATAACGTCCATTATTTCCCGCCGCCACGACCACCACGATTCCATTGTGCCAGGCCACCTCGACCGCCTTACACAGCGGATCAAGCTTGTACGTTTCATATACCGCGCGGCCAAGCGAAAGATTGATCACGCGAATGTTGTATTGCGATTTCAGAGAAATCGCCTGCTTGATGGCAGCGATCACCTGGCTGTCGGTGGCGCCGCCGTTCGCGTCAAGTACTCGCAGGTTGACGATATTTGCCCCCGGGGCAATTCCCTTGAAAGTCTTGCTGAACAGTAAGCCGGTTGAACTGAGACCATCTCCCGCGATCAGCCCCGCGATGTGAGTGCCGTGCCCGTACTGGTCACTGCTGCTCGAGTTTCCGGGGACGAAAGACTGTTGATATACGACTCGCGAGACCGGAAGAATACCTTGATTGAGGTCCAGGTTGTTGCTCACGCCACTGTCGATCAACGCAACCCCAACACCGGCACCCGTATAATTCGACTGCCAAGCGAATTCCGCGTTCACGGCGGAGGCGGCATTGTTGAGCGATGGTGTCAATGGCCGGTCTGGGCTGATGTATACGACATTCGACTGATTCGACAGGCTCACGATGCCGTTGCCGTCGAGCAAAGCGACTACGCCATTGACCAGCGGCAACTGCCCCAGGATCGTGCCCCCAAGTGTCAGAATGTTGTTTAGCGCGCAACCGATGAGACCGAACAACCCGCTGCAATTCAGCTGCGTGCTGGGCGCGTACTGCACAATCACTTGCGCCTGCTGGTTGGAAGCCAGATTACGCAGCTCCGGAGATATTTTCGAATCGTCGGCGCGGGCAACCGTCACCGCGGCCATCAGCAACAAAACTACAAGTCTTTTCATATCCCCCTCGGTCATTACCTAGATTCCCAGCACCCACTAAGGGCCAGAGATCGCACCCTGACTAGAGCAGGTACAGGTCCACGACGAGAGGAATTGCGCCGTAGGAATCAATGAGTTAGAAAATTTCACGACCTACTCCTACCGGACACTTTGTCCCATTCGCATGCCGGGGGACAAACCGTCCCGAGACTTGGCAAACACGAAGGTAACCAAACCCTATTGTTTTGGGCGGACATTGTCCTCCACTTCAGCAAGAATTTAAGGATCCGATGCTCCAAGAACGAAAATCTGGCGCAAGTGTGTTCATCGCTCTGATGGCGTTGGCAGCTCTCGTTTGCTTCGCCCTGGCTCTCACACACTGGCAGTCCAGCGACCCGGTCAAGTTTGCCTGCTACCTGGGCGCAGCATTGCTTGCGTCATCGTTAAAAGTGAGTTTGCCCAGCATCGAAGGCACACTGTCGGTCAACTTCCTATTCACATTGTTAGGAATTCTGGAACTGAGTATGCCCGAGACCCTGCTGATCGGGCTGGCCAGCACCCTGGCTCAGTTCTATTGGAGGCCCGCACGTCGCCCCAAGTTTATTCAGCTCGTCTTCAATCTGTCGCAGGTGACGGTTTCCAGCGCAGCCGCATATGGCGCATACCAACTGGTGGCAACTCACGTTCTTCATGGTCCCGGACCCCTCGCTCTGCTGGTCGCGGCGATGACTCACTTCGCCTTCAACAGCACAGCCATGTCGGCGATCATCGGGTTGACTGAAAGCAAGCCGGTCTCGAAAGTCTGGACCGAGAGCTATCTCTGGTCGTTTCCTTACTACATGGTCGGAGCCGCCATAGCCGGCCTGGTCCACTTCCTGAACGGGCACATCGGATGGCAATCCTCTCTGTTAGTTTTGCCTCCGATCTACCTCATGTACCGGTCGTATCGTCTTTACCTCGGCAAGCTTGAGACGGAAAAGCGCCATGCCGAGCAGGTTTCCAGTCTCCACCTGCGGACGATCGAAGCCCTCGCCCTAGCCATCGAGGCCAAGGATCAGGCCACGGGTGAACATTTGCAGCGGGTGCGGGTTTATGCCGTGGAGCTGGCCAGAGACCTGGGCTTGACCGAGGACGAAACCGAGGCCTTGCGGGCTGCGTCAGTTCTGCATGACATAGGCAAGCTTGCGGTCCCGGAACATATCATCTCGAAGCCTGGAAAACTTACCCCAGAAGAGTTTGAAAAGCTTAAGGTCCATCCCATCGTTGGGGCGGAGATTCTCGAACAAGTCGACTTTCCTTACCCGGTGGTGCCCATTGTTCGCGCGCACCATGAGAAATGGGATGGCAGCGGCTATCCTAGCGGTCTGAAGGGCGAGGCCATTCCAATTGGAGCGCGAATTCTCTCCGCCGTCGATTGCCTCGACGCACTGGCTTCAGATCGCCAATACCGCAAGGCGTTGCCTCTCGATGAGGCCATGCTTAAAGTAGCTTCGGAAGCCGGCACCAGCTTCGACCCGGGGGTAGTAGAAATCCTGCAGCGTCGTTACGTGGAGCTGGAAAAACTCGCACGCGAGCAGCCTCTGCAGGCTCAGCCGAAGCTGTCGACTGACATTCGAGTCGAGAGAGGCCTGGCGCCGGCTGCCGGCTTTGCGGAATCGGCGGAGTCGGCACGTGAGGTACCGGTAAAAAACCATGCCGCAATCATTGCCACTGCTCGCCAGCAAGCGCAGGCACTCTCTGATCTCTGCCAGGAACAGGGCGGGTCGTTCGCGCTTGAAGACATTCTTTCCTTGCTGGCGGTGCGGTTGAAACATTCTGTACCCTACGACTCCATGGCCGTATACTTTTCGAAGAACAATGTTTTGGTTCCCGAATTTGTGAGCGGAGAGAACCTGAAACTGTTCTCGTCTTTGCGGATTCCGCTCGGCGAAGGAGTGTCGGGCTGGGTGGCGCAGAATCACAAGCCGATTTTGAATGGGAATCCGTTGGTCGAGCCCGGCTACCTCAATGATCCAAGCAAATACAGCACATTACGCTCGGCCCTTGCTCTGCCGCTCGAAGGATCGACGGGAGTCGCTGCGGTGCTGGCTCTCTATCGGGCCCGTCAGGATGCGTTCACGCAAGACGATCTTCGGGTGCTCGAAGCGTTCGGCGCGCGGCTTGGGCCGGTAATCGAAAGTGCTGCCCGACCGAAGGCCGCGGCAATTGGGGCCGGCGCACAGTGAAGGATTTGTTCCGGCGCCCGCTCTGGACCGGACGCTGTCCGCGCCACCTCCGAGCCCTACTCCATCTCGAAGCTCTCGTACCTCAGTCCATTATCGCGCTCCACCTGCAGCGCCACGGAGTCGCCGGCTTTGAGTTGCCGCACCGCGGTCTGCAGCGCCTCCATGGATTGGATAGGAATTGTGTTCAACTGATGAATCACGTCCCCAGTCTGAAGACCGGTTTCGGGCCTGATGAGATCAGCAGCTCGGCCCACTACCAGCACGCCGGAGGGGATGCGCAAAGAGCCGACTGCCGCGTTCAAGTCCGTGGTGAAGTCGATCGCCAGAATGCCCAGACGCGGGATCAGGCTTCGTTCAGTGCTCACCGCGTCGAGAAGCTGGTCCATAGGATCATGGTGCTCGACGGCAGGGACATAAATCGTCTTTCGTTCGTGGCCACGCAATACCTCCAGCTTCAACACTCGATCCAGCCGGTGCAGGTAGAGCGCGGCGCTAATGGACGGCAGCGTCTCGACACGCCGGTCGTCAGCAGAAAGCACAATATCTTGAATTTGCAGGCCAGCGCCCGCAGCCGGGCCATCGGGCTTGACGTCGTCGACCAACACTCCCCAGGACTGTGGCAGGTGGAGACCCTCCGCCAGCGTCGGAGTAATCTCCTGCAGGCCGGCGCCTATTTCCACGCGGTGGACGTGTCCGTACTTGCGGAGGCTGCGATAGACAAACTCCACGATGGGGGCGGGAATGGCAAAACCCAGGCCTTCGCTGCCGCCGCCCTCCGACAGAATGAAGGTGTTGATTCCGAGCACCGCGCCATTCATATCTACCAGCGGTCCGCCACTGTTTCCCGGATTGATCGGAGCGTCTGTCTGTATGTAAGTCATGGGTTTGCTGGGATCAGGCTGTCGCGCTACGGCGCTGATCACCCCCATGGTGACTGAGTTTTGCAAACCTTCGGGACTCCCGATGGCAAAGACCAGCTGTCCGACATGAGGCCGCTCGCGCCTTACGAATGGAAGCGTCGGCAACTCCTTGTCCTCGATCTTGAGCAATGCCAGATCCGTCTCCTTGTGGAAACCCAGCAACCGCGCTTCGCGAATCCGACGTTTGCCGACAGGCGCTAAACCCTCAGCATCGCCCACCGGAATCGGCAGAGCAACGCGGATACGCTGCGCGCCTTCGATAACATGGGCATTGGTTACAATGTAGCCGTCTGCGTCTACGATGACTCCCGAGCCCACCGCGTGCTGCCGTACGATCAACGCGGTCTGCGAACGGTTTTCCTCGTGCGCGGGACCGTAACCGGTCACAAGAATCTGCACCACACCCGAAGAAACCTTAGCGGCCAGGCCCTCTAAGGCGCCGTTCAGCTGCACCAAAACATCCGGGGCCTGAGCGGAGGATTCACCTGTGTTTGGAGTCGCCTTCTTCTCCGGTGACTGGCTCGTCGAGGCCGGGTTGGTACTCGCACTCCCGGCTGCTTGATGGGGCGCTGATTGTGCCCCTGCGCCGGCTATTGCGATAGAGGTTAGAAGAAGCAGCGGCCAAACCGGAATGCGAATCTGCCATGCACTGGTACGGGATAGACGTGGCATGTGAACCTACTTTCCGATAGTCAGTGATGATCTCACCAAACTAACACGCGCCCTTAGGCCCTGGTGTGAATGGCTGAGCCAACGCCAGTCGAATGGCGAGTCGCGGATGGTCCGCAACCACTGTCCCCTGCCCCTGGGGGGATCTAGTTCCTACCCGTAACTAATCAGTTATCAGGCTTTCTTAGCGGTTTCATCCGTGATATAACGCCAGCGTAAGCAAAAAGTGGGCGTGCGCCCGCTGGGAGCTTGTTTCGATGGCCCTGGCCCGGTCTAAAGAAGGGCGGGGATCAAGCCACGGCAGAGGAGGCATTGTGTCCGAAGCACGGACCGGAAAAAGATTTCCGCTGGAACTACCCATCAAGATTCATAAGGACGACTCCAGCAGCGACTCCAAGGGAATAACCGGGAATCTCAGCGCCGCCGGGGTTTACATTCGCGCTGACGCTGCTTTGGAGATGGGTTCGCCCGTGGAATTTGAAATCACACTGCCGCCGGAGGTTACCGGAGGCAAAGAGAATGTAACCATCCAGTGCAAAGGGCGGGTAGTGCGCACGGATGAAGCTGGCAACGAGGGCCGAGGTGTGGCCTGCGTGATCGACTCGTATGAGTTCGTGAGGAACTCCTAAAATTTTGGAGCGATGACAAAATGCTCAAACTGATTTTGGCCGATAACCAGGCAATCTTCCGGGCTGGCATTGCCAAGGTGCTGGCGGTGGAAGACGAGATGCGTATTGTTGCCCAGGCGCAAACGCCGGAGCAGATGTTCATGGCTTTGGACAAATTCCGTGCCGCGGTGCTGGTCGCGGCGGCGGGATTTCACAACGATTTTGCCGCCATCGTACAGGCTGCGAACAAAGCGAAGACTCGCGTGATCGTCCTCGCCGATACCGGCGAGAGCGCGCAGCGGCACATGGCTAGCGGCGCCCATGGCGTGGTCTACCGCAACGTCACCAGCGCCGCCTTGGTGGACTGCGTGCGCAAAGTCGCTCGCGGCGAAACTTGGGTGCAGGACGTGGCCGTGCCCAGCGAACTCACTGAAAACGATATGGTCGGATTGCGCGTGCGCGATCGCCTTACGGCAAAAGAGCTGCGCATCGTCGCGCTCATTGTGCAGGGCTACAAGAATAAGGAAATCGCCACTCAACTCGGCACCACCGAGCAGGTCATCAAGAATTATCTACGCAATGTGTATGACAAGATCGGCGTCTCCGACCGGCTGGAGCTAGCGCTGTTCACCATTCATCACCGAATACTGAACGAGGCTGCCGCAGCCACAGCTGCCGGGAGTGTGCCGCAACCGCCGGCGGGAGTCGCGCCGTAGGAACTTTTCGGTCCATCAAGAAAGGCCGCCCAAGAAAGGCCGCCCTCGGCCTTTCTTGTTTTCTGCAACCACGGTCCTGCGCTTAGCTGACTTTTTCCGCCACCGACTTACCCTGCGTGAACAAGTACAGATAATCGGGGCCGCCGGACTTGGAATCCGTCCCAGACATATTGAATCCACCGAAGGGATGCGCGCCCACCATGGCTCCCGTGCATTTGCGATTGATGTACAAATTGCCCACGTGGAACTCGCGCACGGCGCGATCAATCCTGTCGCGCGACTTGGTATAGACAGCCCCGGTCAGGCCGAACTCGGTATCGTTGGCGATCTCCAGCGCGTGGTCGAAGTTCTTCGATTTAATGACGGCCAGCACTGGGCCGAAGATTTCCTCCTGCTCGAGTTTCGATTTAGGGGGAATGTCAGCAATCACCGTGGGCCGGATAAAGTAACCTTCCCCCGCCTCGCTGGCACGCTCGCCGCCGGTGATGACCCGTCCATCTTTCTTGCCCTGTTCAATGTAGCTGAGGATCGTCTTCATCGATCCTTCGTTGATGACCGCGCCCATGGTTGCGTTTTCCGCAGGATCACCAACCTTAATTTTCTCCACGCGCGATTTGAGTTGGTCGAGAAACTTGTCGTAGACGCGCTCGTCCACAATGGCGCGAGAACAGGCTGAGCACTTCTGCCCCTGGAAGCCGAAAGCAGCCTGCGCCACACCTTCGACGGCAGAGTCGATGTCGGCATCGGCGTCCACGATAATGGCGTCCTTGCCGCCCATTTCGAGGATGGTGCGCTTGATCCAGATCTGTCCCGGAACCTGCGCCGCGGCGCTCTTGTGGATGTGAAGGCCAACTTCGCGAGAACCCGTGAACGCCACGTAGCGCGTCTTGGGATGAACAACGATCGCGTCCCCGAAACTGGCGCCCGAGCCTGGACAAAAATTCACCACGCCTTCTGGCATCCCAACTTCTTCGAGCAGTTCGACGAATTTCGCGGCGATGGTGGGAGAATCGCTCGAAGGCTTGAGGATCACGGTGTTTCCGCAAACGATGGAGGCCAGCGTCATGCCGGCCATGATGGCACAGGGAAAATTCCATGGTGGAATCACGGCCCCGACACCCAAGGGAATATATGTCAGCGAATCGTGCTCACCCGGCATCTGCGCCGGCGTCTCGGTTTTCGCCAGGCGTAGGGCTTCGCGAGCGTAGAATTCGCAAAAGTCGATGGTCTCGGAAATGTCTGCGTCGGCTTCTGCCCAGTTCTTGCTGACTTCGAAGACCAGCCACGCCATGTACTCCATCTTGCGCTGGCGCAGAAGGTCACCGACGCGGAACAGCAGATCGGCACGCTCTTTGACCGAAGTGCGGCTCCAGGACTCGAACGCCTTCAGCGCGGCGTTCATCGCAGGCTCAACCTGCTCTTTGCCGGCTTTCTGGTGGATGCCGACAATCTCGGATGGCCGCGTTGGATTGAGCGAGCGAATCTTGTCTGCCGTCTTGACGTGCTTACCGCCAATAATCAGGTCGTACTCGCGGCCCAGCTGGCCACGGACTTTTTCGACGGCAGCCCGCATCTGGCGCGCGTTTTCTTCGCGGGTGAAATCACAAAATGGCTCATTAACGAACCGGCCTTCGCGCGCCATCGTGCGCGGAGGGGAAGCTTCAAGGGTTGCCATGGCGTACCTCGTGGAGGAAATAAGTCAGATCTTCGATAGACGACGGAACAAATTATTTTAGCACCGCCGAGAGAACTCTCGCTCTGGTCTGGCTGAAGGAGGGCTCGCTCTTTGACAGGGCGCTACAATCCGAGGAGCCATACCGTGCCCAAGGTTTTCCATGCGTGGCTATGGCTGCACGCGGGATCGCTACTCTTAAGCGGCTTCAAGTTAAAAGTACCCGACGCTCTGTGTATTAAAGAACCAGGCCGCTGGATTGCCTTCCTATAATAGGGTTAGCGCCAATGGTCCCGGTCATGCCAGCGGTAGTCGTCGTCACGATCGCCGTCCCCGCCGCGGCGGAAGCCGTACACGCCATAACCTAGCTGGTACCCGTTGACGTATCCGTCGCGATAAGCATGCTTGTAGCGGCCCCGCGAACCCATCCAATGTTGATAACCGCCATCGGCATCTTCCCACTGATCGCTCTTGTAATTGTAGCGATAGCCCTGCATCCGGTCGTACCGTCCGTGGTTTATACCGTCTCGGTATCCATTCTGATAACCGTGCTCGCGAGCTTCATCGTGGCGATAATAGTAGTCATCGTCATCGTGCGCCCACGCCACGCTGCCGAATGCGAGCGACACCACTGCTGCCAGCGCGGCCAGCCTGAAGACCTGCAACATTCTCGTCCGAAACATAATCACCTCCGCTGTCGGAAGCTTCCGTGGAAGCCTCGGTTCCTAGTCTAGTGGGATGCCAGCCGTGCGCGGCCGCGATGCCCCAGCGCGAACGCATGGAACCGCATACCACTAGAGGGATTCCGCGCATATCCATGATGCGCAACTTTTCTTCCGCTTGCGGGTTGATTGGCCGCTCCATCGTTGCTCCCCGTCGACTCCGGTGGTGTTAGACTCGAACGTTTTCAGACTGGCGCAGCTTAGGATTGTAAGAGGTGGACTCATGGAAATTGAACGAGTAGGAGTCATTGGCGCGGGCACGATGGGCAACGGAATTGCCCACGTCTTTGCCCGCTGCGGCTATGCCGTGATGTTGTGCGACGTGGAACAGCGATTCCTCGAGCGGGGGCTCGATACCATCGGCAAGAATCTCGAGCGCGAAGTGGTGAAGAACAAAATCACAGTCGCCGACAAGGAGTCGGCGCTGAAGCGCATCCAGCCGGTTACCGATCGGGCGAGGCTCGCCGATTGTGATTTCGTCGTTGAAGCGGCCACGGAAAAATTCGAGATCAAGACAGAAATCTTCCGCGACCTTGACCGGCTGACGCGACCAGAGGTCATCCTCGCCTCGAATACCTCTTCCATCTCCATTACCAAGCTGGCGGCATTCACCAAGCGCCCGGACAAGGTCATCGGCATGCACTTTTTCAATCCCGTCCCGGTGATGAAGCTGGTGGAGGTCATCCGCGGGCTGGCCACCGCGCAAGACACCTTCACAACTGTGCGGGAGCTTTCGATAAAACTGGAGAAGACGCCGGTGGAGGTCAACGACGCTCCTGGATTTGTCTCCAACCGCGTCCTGATGCCGCTGCTCAATGAAGCTATGTTTGCGGTCATGGAAGGAGTGGCTACGCCGGAAGCGGTCGATGAGGTGTTCAAACTGGGCATGGCACATCCCATGGGGCCGCTTACACTGGCTGATTTCATCGGGCTGGACGTTTGCCTCGACATCATGCGTGTTTTGCAGAATGGCTTGGGCGATCCCAGGTACCGGCCGTGCCCGCTGCTAATCAAAATGGTGGATGCCGGTTGGCTGGGACGCAAGAGTGGCCGAGGTTTTTACAAGTATTAAAAGAGTCGGCATTGGCATTCCCGGCCACGAATGTTTACCATGTCACGCGATGACTCGTGAAACCCTGGTTGACTCTCGGCAGGAGATCCTGCGCACGGCTGCCCGGCTTTTTCAGCAGCGCGGCTATGACGCCACCTCCATGAACGACGTAGCGGCCGCGCTCAAGCTCAGCAAGGGCGGCCTCTACCATCACTTTCAAAGCAAGGACGAGATACTGTTCGAGATCATGAACCACGCCATGGATATCACTCAGGAGCGGGTGATCAATCCCGTGCGCGGCATTGCCCATGTGGAAGAGCGCCTTCGCGCCTTGATCAGGTTGCACATCGAGGTTGTTCTCAGCCCGCGTGATCGCGAGATCACCGTCATGCTTCACGAAAACCATCCTCTCCCGCCCGCCCTGCGCAAGCGGATCAATTCTCGCAAGAAGGACTACGTCCACTTCGTGGAAAACCTAATCGCGGACGTGCAAAAGGCGGAAGGTCAAAAAGAAACTCAGCGAACGCGGCAAACCGCCAGCAAGGTCAGTCCGCGGGCCGCGGCCTTCGCACTTCTGGGCATGATTAACTGGATCTATCAGTGGCACAAGCCTGAGGGCGATTTACAAACGCAGAATCTAATTCCACAATTCACTGATCTGATCTTCGGGGGAATTTTCGCGTGAGGAGTTCGTTTCGCAGCCTCGCAGAAATCGGGGCAGAACGCGCGCGAAGCGCTAAGCCTTACCGCGAGTTTCTCCGTGCGCCAGCCATGAGCGCCGGACTTTACGTTCTTCCCGCCGGAAGAACGGATCGGCAGAAGCCGCACCATGAAGACGAACTCTACTACGTGGTTCGCGGTCACGCCCGCATGCGCGTCGGTTCCAAAGAGCAAACGGTCGGAGACCAAGCGCCGGAAGAGCAATCAGACGACCAAGCGGTAAGTGAAGGCAGCGTGATTTTTGTTGCTGACGGAGTGGAGCACCGCTTCTACGACATCACAGAGGAATTGCTCGTGCTTGTAGTATTCGCCCCGGCCGAAAGTTGATCAGTTCCACTGCTCATTCGAGCGCATTCTCCGAGTTCACTGCCCCAGCCATTGCGGCCGCGCTACTGGTCCTCGGTACTATTTCGCCGGAACCCAGTAGATCTCTTCCTTGATCGCTTCCTTGTCTAAAAATCCCCGCCGCTTCAGGATGGCCTTGCTGTGCTCGATCATTTCCGGATGGCCGCAGAGATACGCGATGGTATTGCCGGCATCCAGCCCCCACTGGTCGGCGTACTTTCGTAAAACGTCGTCGGCGCGGCCCATCTCTCCCGTCCAATCTCCGTGGTCCCAGGGACGGCTCAGCGTGGGCACGTACGTGAACCACGGAATTTCCTGTGCGAAGCGTAGCAGCTCATGCAGATACCCAAACTCCCATGGACGGCTCGCACCGTTGAGCAGGTACAGTTTGTGCGAGCCATCGAAGTTCCCCTCTTTCCACTCTTTGTGCAAAGTTCGCACGTAGCTTACGAACGGCGCCACGCCCGTCACCGTGGAAACCAGCAGATGATTGCTACGACCGGTGTGCGTTTCCAGCAAGAACCGTCCCTTCGGGACTTTTCTCATCAGCAATTCATCCCCCGACTGCAGTCTGTAGAGCAGGGGAGTGAGAGCTCCCTCCGGCACAAGCTCAAAGAAGAACTCAATTTCTTGCTCCGCCGGGGACGAGACGATCGAATAGGGACGTTCGATCCGCTTGCCATCTTTCTCAATTCCCAGAGTGGCGTACTGTCCGGGTACAAACTTGAAAGCGCCGCCCGGATCAATCCGCGCCGTCCACAAGTCCGCAGCGAATTCTTCCCGCTGGATAAGACGTGCGCGAAAAAATTTGTCTTCCGGACTCGCCATATCAAATTCCCTCAAAAATGTTTAGAGTCAAAAACACCGCCATCGTGTCCAAAAAATCGAAGGCTGCAGCCTCGATGACTGAGAAAAAGTGGCCAGATCATACGCCTCACCCCATACCCAGCAAATGGGTTCCAACCGAACGGTCGTACGAGTTATCCGAGGTGCGAAGGTGGGCCTCTGAACGGCCAAGAGGGGAAATCATGGATTTTGCGGGACCGCGCTTGTTTTGCCTGCGCCGCTCGGCGACGCAGGTACTCCGCTAGCGGGAAGGTTCTAGCGCGCCGGCTGATGTCACAACATCCGAGATTGTGCCGCTCGGCAGCTCATCAGAGCTGTCTAGGCGGCTGGTCTCTTGGGTATTCGGTTTCTCCGTGAGGGGAAGCGACCTGAGCTTCTCCAATTCGTCCATCGTCTTTTGCCAATCCTTAGGCTTCTTCTTAGTCGCAACCGGAGCATTCGGATCAGCATAGAAAGCGAGAATGTTATCTCGCAACTCAGGCGTTACCTGGTCGAAGTTGTGCCTCGCCAGTTGATCCAGGAGTTGAGCATAGGTCTTGTCCGTCAGCGGATATTCCCCAGCGTGCGCGAGTCGGCCCGTATCGAAGTCAGTATTCGTTAGTTTCAGATCTCCTGCCCCAGCCTCATGCAAAAGTTGCGTATAGTTCTCCACCGTCTTATCGACGCTGGTCACATACATGCTTTCGGTCTGCACGGTTGGGATCTTAAAGTCGAGAGCCTTGAAAGGACCGATCTTGGGCACGAACTTCAAAAAGAATGCCAGCAAGTGTGTTCCGAATCCCGGACGACGGTATCCTTTCCCCCATTCCTTCTGATAGTTGGTCCGCGACAGATAGTAGCGAAATTGCCGCTCTCTGAAATTCGGAGTGTCGGCCACAATTTCCTTCTTCCGCGCTACCAGCGCCACCCGGGTCATTTCTGGAAGAATCCGGCTGATGGCACGGCGGAACGTGCCAATCGCCATGTCCTCATTGGAAATAACGTCGCTAAGCGGGATGCCGTAGGTCTTCTGAAACGCTCGTTCGACCAGCGCCTGCGAAACTTCAAAACCGATGAAGTCATGATAGCGGTCCGACGTATAGTGGTTCTTCGCCACCTGCGTCACATCGAACCCAAATTCCGTGCGGATATGCGCCTTGGGATCGTCATAGTAAGTGACTTCATCCCCATGCTTGCGGCGAAGTTTTGGGAACTGGATGGCCACAACTCTGTTGATTGTGGGGTGACCTACGTTGTCCGCGGAATAGTGAGCCAGGGCTCCTAAAGCGAAAGCGTATTCATTAACATCGGAAGATTCGCTGTGAAGGGATTCGATGAAGTCGCCGCTGCGAACGTAGTGCGTCAAGTCGCTGAAGTACTTGCTGCCGAACGGGTAATAGCCCATGTCCTGGATCAGCGATCCACCATAGGCAAAGGCGTGAGCTTTACGAAAATCTTCTTCCGTCACGCTGGGGAAGCGCTTCTTAATCAGGGGTTGAATCTGATCCTTCCACACAATGTCGACCACCTGCTCGTGTGTTAGCACGGAGTAAGCAGCGCAAACTTGCAGCAGAAGAGTCTGCAGCAGGACGAATAGTCCACACCACATCACCGCACGCCCTGGACTCAGATATTTTTTCATTTGCCAATGACCAGCGCCACGAAGGTGTCCGGAACAATCGAGCGCCGGGGATGAGGGTTGTCCGGCGTGGCAGCGGGCGGTGGCCCGAATTTCGCAGTTACCACCCATACCTTGTGCGTCTTCGCATCGAGGGCCATAGTGCGAGCGCCCTGCTGGGTTGGCACATTCTCGGCTACACTGAACTTACCAGGCGATTCCTCGCGCACCACGGTCAGCACGCCTTCGCCGCACGATGCAAAAGCCAGGCTGTTTTCATCGTCGAACCAAGTCGCATCCACGCCTTCACCGATCGGCAGGGTCGTGATGACCTTGCCATTATCGGCATTCACCACCGCCATCATTTTGTTATCACAGCCAACGAACAGGCGTCGGTGCTTGCGGTCTAGGGCAAGTCCGCTGGGTTCTGTGCATGGCGCCAGTGGCCACCTCGTCTTTACTTCCAGCTTGTTGGGATCGATCGCCAACAGTTCGCTCTTGTCTTCAATGTTTACGAATATTTCACCCTTGCCATCGCTCGCCGCGAACTCCGGCTTCCCGCCCAGCTTGATGGTGCCCAGCACCGTCCCCTTGGCTGCATCTAATGCGGTTGCATCCTGGCTTCTGCCGTTGAAAGCGAAAACCCGCTTGGTCGCGCTGTCATAAAGAATCGCATCCGGATTGTCGCCAACCTTCACTTTGCTGCTGGTTGCCAGCGTCTTCGGATCGAAAATGCTCACCGTGCCTTCGCGGCCGTTGCTGACGAAGCCGCGGCCCAACTCTGGTGCCAGCGCAATGCCATGCACGCCCGGAGTGTCCGCAATGTCGCCCACACTTTTTCCACTGTCGGCATCGACCACCATTACATGTGTCGCGCGCGAAATGTAAAGCCGTCGCGCCGCAGCGTCCAGGGTCAAGTAGTCCCAACCGCCATCGCCGCCCAGCTTATAAGTTGCACTGATGTGATATCCAGGGCCACCCGCGGCCACAGCCGCAGCAGCGAGTAACAGAGCTGCCATCGACACCCAAAGCCAACCGCACATGCGTCGCGTCTGCGTAATCTCTTGCTGCATAAAATTTTCCCCCGGGAAATTAGGCTCGGGTGACGGCGGCTTGGGAATCTGATGCCAGTTCCCAGATTCTGGTGGCCGCGATCTTGCATCTAATCCCGAAGCATGTGGGATACCCAGAAGTAACTTTACCCTATTTTCGGCCTCCCCTAGACTTTCACAATGGATGTCTCTCCACTGATCCCGCCGGAACTGGGCCAGCGAGCCGCAACCCTGCCTGCTGCCGATCCGCGTCTGCAGCCCACGCCTGACTATGGAACTCTCGGTCCGAGCTCTGATATCGCAACTGGCACAACTGATGCATCGGCAAACGAGACTAGCGCGCGTTCCCAGTTTGCCCGTCGCAGCGGTCCTTCCGTAGTTATCGCAGCCGGAGTCCTGATGGCACTGCTGGTCGGAAACGTCGGCAGCGCTCCGGCCGCTTGGAATCACATCGCCAGTCTGTTCTCGCCGCACGTTAGGCCCGATGTCGCTAATTCATCCAGGATTCCAGCTCGTGATCTCGACCGTCAGCAGCCGCAGGCACAGGCTGAGGCTCTTCTCGAGCGCGCCGTCAGCCGCGATCATAATGCTCCCAATCAAATCACGTCGCGCGTCGATCAATGGCGCGGAAGGCTGAAATGGGATTCTCGACTTAGCACGCTCACCACCGCCGCGCTTAACTCCGGCGATATGCACGTGCGGACCTCGGCCGTCGAAGTTGAATTAGCCGCGTATGGTTTAACCAAGAGCGAGTCCAGCCTGGACAATCTGATCCCGCAATCCAACTCCTCAGATCACGCGAGGAAAATCTGGGCATTGTGGACATTGGGCTTGATGGGAAATCGCGGAGTCGAGAGCGAACGAGTGGTCGAAGTTCTCAGCTCGCATTTGCAGAATAAAGATAAAAACAACAAGAATGACGAAGACTCTCGCCGCTGGGCCGCCGAAGGGCTCGCCCTTGTCGGCACGTCCTCGACGATCGCTCCTCTGCTCGAAGCCATGCACGACGATCCATCACCTCTGGTGCGCGAGCGCGCTGCGTGCGGCCTGGCCCAGTCCGGCATGTTGACCCAGGAGCAGCGCCTGACTGCGGTGCCGCAGTTGCTCAACGATACAGACGATCCGTCGCTCGACGCGCAAACCCATGCCTGGGCATTTCAGGCCCTCATTGACATTACTGGACAGCGTCTTCCCAACGACTCCGCTGCCTGGCGCAGTTGGTACGCTTCTTCCCATACCGACTGATCTGTTCTCATGCCTCACATACAGTTCTTCCCGCTCCATGCTTGTGTCCTGGACGTCATCTGATGACGTTGCCAGGAGGTCGTTCACGGGGGGAAGAAAGTTCTTGCATGCAGTGGAGATCTGAGGCTGGCTTCTAATTTTCGTCTTTATCGCAAACCTCCCGCTTTCATGGCGGGCTTACGGACGGGGATCAACTCTATTCGATTAACCCTGGATGCGGCGGGAAACCTCTATGAAACCACGTCCCAAGCCGGCACCTACGGCTGCGGCACGGTCTTTAGGGTGACGAAGTCGGCCACTGGCTGGACAGAATCCTTGCTGCATTTTCTTGCCTGTGGCAGCGATGGAGAAGTCCCAGTGGCGGGCGTCATTTTTCGACCGTGCCGGCAATGTCTATGGCACGACAGAATTTGGCGGCAGCCAAAATCAGGACGGATACGGAACCATCTCTAAACTCTCGCCCTCTGGCGGCACTTAGAGCGAAGCCGTTCTCCATCGCTTCCGCAACGGTAGAGATGGCGCAGAACCGGCAGGCCAACTCATATTCGACTCGCGTGGAGATCTCTTGAGCACAACCTACGCCGGAGGACGGTATGAATCGGCCACAGTCTTCGCTCTGATTCCCTCGAACGAGAGCTGGACTGAAAGAGTGCTTTATAGCTTCACCGGAGGAAGCGATGGCGCATATCCCCTGGCGAGAGTCGTTGTCGGCCCCTCTGGCCATCTCTAGGGCACGATCTTCGGCGGCGGCTACGGACAAGGTTTGCCGGGAGACGGTGTGGTGTTTGAGGTTGTGCCGTAACTTCCAATTTCATTCCACGTCCTGCTGGCCGTTGAGAGATCAACGTCCGGTGGCTGGTGATCACGGGCAGCAACCCCCGATCCCCTGATCACCGGCTTTCCTCAGTCCGCCATCTTGGCTACATGCACATCAAATCCAGTCTTCGGCAGCAGCGAGGTCAGCGCGAACACTTTGAATCCATCGCCGTTGACCTCCGTATGGCGATAAATTCCCGGCTCGCTCTCGATCGTCTCCTTGCGTCCATCCATGTCTTCAAGAAACGCCTGCGCCTGTTTCTCGCCGACTTCCGCGCCCTTGGCCCGAGTCACCACCGCTTCTGACGCATACGACCGCACCAGCTTCGGCCAGTATTTTTCCAGCAGATTCGTGCTGGCAAACACGTCCGCCCAAATGATTCTTCCATTCATCGCCACCACCACCCCCACTGCATTGCGGTCGCGCAGTTGTTTGAACAAGCTCTGATAGTTCTGCTCAATCGGTTTCGCGACCGCGTCCACTTGTTTCTTCACTTCTGCGTTCTCCATGACGCGTGCATAGGAGCTCGTGCTCGCAACTGCGGGAGCCGCTGCGGGAGCGCTGTTCTGCACCTCTACGGCCATCGCAGACTGTTGCTTTCTCACCTCCGCCCAAACCTGACTCTGATCTTTATCCGCCATGGCCTTCGCTCGCACCGACGGCTGCGCCATTAGGGTTCCGCCAATCACGCCCCCGCCGCTTCCAGCCTTCATGCCATACATCGACCCCGACGTTCCGAACTGCTCGCTCGTCGCCACCCACCGTCCCGGCTCAACGCAAAACACGCCTAAGTCCACGGGATCGCTCTCCGCCGGCACAATCCGATCTTTTCCGATCACGCGATCCTGCTTCCCTCCGGCAACAATCTCGCCAGCCAGCAGCAACAACGGCCGCCTGGAGTTATTAACCAGCACGAGTCGATTCACGTCCGCGCCCTCACGCAGAATTGCCGGCGTTATCCCAGAAGGGTGCCGCCGGATCAATCCCCGCACATTTCCATATTCCGTCACCACAACTTCTCCCGATCGGAGTCCTTCGTCGAGAGTCAGGAATTCGCCCGTCGGATAAGACTTCGAGGCAATCACCGGAAACACCGTCAAATTTCCATGCCGGATAGGCTCCAGCACTTTGTATCCTGAAGCAGACGCCGCCTCACCGGCTCGCACCACACGCCGCCCTGCCAGCACCCATCCACCCACGATCGCCAACATAGTGACCAGCAGAAACATTTTCGGTTTCATAGGTTTCCTCCCCCAGTAGGGCAAACCAACGCGTCCCGTTCTCAGAAAGCTTCTTCGCCGTTCCGGGGCGCACTGCCCTTTGCACTTCGCCCGAAGAACGGTAGTAGCAGCGGGCCTTGCGAACAAAATTCACGCCTCAGGCGTCTAAATAGTTGATAGCATCGGGAAGAGGGACGTCACCCATTCAACGCAGGCTGGGGAAGGCACAACTTTGCAGGCTGCGGAAATATTCGACTTGTATCAAAGGCACGAGTGCGGAAGTGTTCGTTTCGTATCAGAGCACGACTTTAGTCGTGCCGTAAGAGGCCAATGTGGGCGCCGGTTTTAGCCGCTGAGATGCTGATTACCACACCGAATGACCATCGCTAACCAAGTCTCCGCTGTGCCATCGGCAGTAGCCGCACTGCGAGCCGAACTCCACGCCAAGGCCGATTGCCAAAAACTAGGCTTGACCCGGGAATCCTTCGCCGTCATTCTCTGCGAAATTGGAGAAAAGTTTCTCCCCGCCTCAGCCAACGAGAGCGAAGCTCGTGCATTCTTCCTCAGCCTGCGCCTTGAGGAACTAGCTCTCGCCCGCGCCTGTGCCGCTGGCCACGAATTCGCCTGGGAGCTTTTCCTGACTCGCTATCGTGAAAAACTCTACCAGTCAGCCCTGCGCATCGCGCGCGAAGACTCGGCCGCGCGCGAGCTGGCCGACACCCTGTATGCCGATCTCTACGGCACCACCACGCGAGACGGCAAGCGCCTATGCAAACTTTCCTCCTACACTGGCCGCGGATCTCTCGAAGGCTGGCTGCGCACCGTTCTCGCGCAGGAATATGTAAATCGCTATCGCCGCCAGAAGCGCCTCGTCAGCCTTGATGAAGAGAATGAAGACGGAGTCCAGTTTCAGGCTCCCGATCCTGAGCCCGTGGCATCTCCCGACTCCCAGTTGGAATCCGCCACCGACGAGGTTTTGGCCGCGCTCTCCAGCGAAGATCGACTGGTCTTGGCAGCGTATTTTCTAGATGGACGTACCTTGGCCGATATTGCCCGAATGCTGGGCGTCCACGAATCGACCATCAGCCGCAAGCTCGACAAGCTGGCTAAATCGTTGCGCAAACAGATCCTGGCCGGCCTGACCCGCCGCGGCCTAAGCCGTCGCCAAGCCGAGGAAGCCTTGGAGGTCGACGTCCGAGACCTGCAGCTGGACATCCGCCGCACCCTGGCGCAAGAATCGCCAGATCGAGCGTTCTCAGAGAAGACGGTGGAAGTCAAAGCGGTAGAAGCCAGAGCCCGTCCGGGACCGGGCGTAGGTTCGAACTCCTGATCGCAGGGGCCGCCGCGGGTGCGCCATTGCAAGAGACTTGAAGTGCAGCGAGGAATGAGCCGCCGAGAGACAAACGAGCAAGAAAAGCTGCAAAGCGGCGTAAGATTGCAGCCCACTGCGCAAGCCGTGGGTAGCAGACATGAAAGCGTAACCAGCCCCGAAGGGGCGGAAGAGTCTAGCCGCAAACAGAAACATAGGCCGATTGATATTTTCAGAGCCCCAAGCTTAAGAGCTAAGAGCTAGGAGCCAAAAGCTAAAATGCCACCGCTTCCCAAAATCGTGCGCCAGCGGCTGCGAGGCCCCACATCTGTGTCAGGTCTCCACCCAGACGCTGACCTTCTCACCGCCTTCGCCGAAAAATCACTCCAGGATCCCGAGCGCGCACATGTGACCGACCACTTGGCTCGTTGCCGAGACTGCCGCGAGATCCTGGCCTTAGCACTTCCCGTCATCGAAGACACAACGACGGCTGGTGTTCGCCCAGCCACCGTCTCGCGCACGGGTTGGTTCCTGCGCTGGGGAGTCGTTGCCGCAGGCATCGCCCTCGCCGCTTCTGTCGGAGTTGTGCAATTGCGGCAGCGCCACTCGACACAGGTGGCCGACAACACCCTGCAACGCCAGGAGGTGGCGGCTACGACTCCCGCCCCGACCGATCATTTGGAAAACGATCATGTGGAAAACGCCCGGAAAAAGGATCGTCTGCCCAGCCCCAAAGCGGAGAAAGAAAGACGCGCCCCTTCGAAAACAGACATTGACCAGGCGGCGTTTGCCCCCAACGCAGCATCCCGGGTTCCACCGCGCCCCAACCGTGGAGACAATGCGAACGCTAGCCGACTTTATCCGGGCACTGTCGGTGGCGACTTTGCGCAGCCTCTGAAGAACTTCGCGGCCGCGCCGGAAGCGCCTGAAAAACCGCTATCTGCTCGATCATCCCCGCCGGCCGCCTCTTCTGAGACCGTACGGGTCACCGCCGCAGCCCCAGCCATCCGAGGCGAACAGGCGAGTGTGAATGATCAGGCACAGTCAGAACTCTTCGACAAGGCTCAACTCGCGAAAGCTAAACCACCGGTGTCGAATGGAGACCTTTCCGCTGCGCCCGCTGCGGCTGTCCCGACTGAAGCGAGCGCGCCAGTGCCCTCTCCATCGGAAGTCGTGGAGGTTTATGGCGTGCCCGCATCGCGCTGGACCATCACCTCCAGCGGCGCCTTGCAACGTTCTTTCGACGGAGGAAAGACGTGGACGGATGTGAACGTCAGCGTACAGTCGTCACCTGGTACCAACTATGTCCTGATGCGCAATGCGCCACCACAGACTGAGACCGCGAGGGCCAGAAAGGCTGGAAGCAACCATCCCGAAGGAAAATTCACGGGCAGAATAGTCTTCCGCGCCGTTTCGGCCGCCGGTGCGGAAGTCTGGGCCGGAGGCGTGAGCGGGATTCTCTATCACTCCAGCGACGGCGGCGAGAGCTGGACCCGCGTCGTCCCTGCCGCGGCCGGTGTAACTCTAACCGGAGACATAATCACCGTAGAATTCACCGATCAGCAGAACGGCAAGCTCACGACGTCACACCCGGAAACTTGGACCACCGCCGACGCCGGACAATCCTGGCAGAAGCAATGATGTCGTCCCGGTGTTCTCGTGTGAACCCCGCGCCGGTCAGCCGTATGTGGCCGACCCCGTGCACCTTCTCGGTGTGCACGACGCTGTGGAAAAAGTCAATTCCGTCGCGATCAAGCCGCGAGTAACCGAAGGCCGTCGCCAATACCGCTTCGATCACTTTTCTCTTTTGTTAGCACCGAACTAGCACGACGGCAAACGCGGTGCTCCTCGCGCTCCGAAGTTACTTCAGACACTCGCAATTGCAGTTACTGCGAAAAACTTCCGCGTTACCAAGGTGACGTTTACACCATAGGGGGCTGCCTCTACTATCCAACTCGTGGTTTGGCAGTTCTGGGGGAGGGCTGCCGAGGCGTCCTTGACTGAAAAGTCCAGGGCGCTTTCTTATTGCGTTCTTGAAACCTGACCGTCTCCACTCCAGCGCAGTCATCCTGAGTGTTTTCACGCCGAGCGAAAGCCTGCCCGGAGCGGAGTCGAAGGCGGATCTTGCGCATCGCCGGAGCCAAAACTAGATTGCACTACCCCCGCGAAATGGAAGGTCTGAGCCGGGGCGGCGAATGCTACAATTCCGCCTGCCCAATCGCGAATTAAGAATTCAGATCTGTCCGCCTTAAGGAGACTTTATGACCAACGGCTCGGACATGCGCTCCTGGGGAATCACCGTGCTTCGTGTCGTTGTTGGTGTCGTGTTTCTGATGCACGGTGGTCAAAAGTTCTTCATGGGATTTCACAATGTGGCCGGATTCTTGGCCTCACTCCGGATTCCAGCGCCACAAGCCGCGGCCATCGCACTGACTCTGCTTGAATTTTTCGGTGGCATGGCACTGGTCCTGGGACTTTTTAGCCGCGTGGTTGCGTTGTTGCTCGCATTCGACATGGCGGTCGCCGTCGTTCTCGTGCATTTGAAGAACGGATTTTTTAGTCCCGCGGGTTTCGAATTTCCATTGACCCTGCTGGCAGCTACGCTGTGCCTCGCATTCTCAGGATCAGGCGTGGCCTCGGTGGATCGCATGATCGGCAGAAAGGCGGTGCGAGGGGAAACTCGGACCACAGAATCAGTCTTCACAAGTAGTCCGCGCTGATGCTGGATGCAGCGCCTCTTGCTTATCCATGCCAGGAATCAATCGATCCGCCTTGGCAACTGTGTCATTTTCATGGCCTCGTCTTGTTCACATTCGCGTGTCCTTTCCGCCCGGAAGCACAATGGCCTGCAAATACCAAAACCAGTACCCCCATCGTTTATGAAACTTGCCACAGAATTCTCTTATTGCTTCTGGCAGGTATTGCAATATCCGCCAATCTCCAGTCGCGATACAACGATCCGAAGCGGCAGTCGCTCTCGACTTGCTGCTTGAGCTTTTCGCTGAAAAAAACCTTGCCAACGCGCCCTGGGAGTTCGGCTACGCCGTAGGCGGAAGCCGCATCTTGGCCTCCGCCTCCCCGGCGAAGCCCTGCACCTCCTGCCGCCAGAGCTTCGCTGGGGGGGCGCTGAAACGTACGACGGTCTCGGTGATCGCCACAGCTTTGGCCTCAACGACACATCCCATTACGCCGGACCGGTCGTCACCTGCGCCCTTCCCCGGGGCCCGGAGCTGCGCTTCTCCCCAAACTTCGGGCTGAACGGCAACAGCAACGGCTTGCTTTTTGGCTTCACGGTTTCGTATGAAATCGAACAATTCCTTTCCCAAATGAAGCGGCACTCCAAACTCTGAAGAGGCCTGCCTTATAATTGCTATGTGAGCCAGATGGCGAAATCTCTCCCCCCAGCCACGTCCCCACTTTTGCGACCTTCTCCGCCCCCCAGGCATCAAAGCAGTGCGATAATAGTTTGTCCCCCTAATGGGGTATGCATTTATACACGCCAGACCCGGCAACGCAAGTTCGGTGTGAGCGTCGGCCGACAGCGCGAGGTTACAACGAGGAGAGGAACAAAATGGCAGGCAGCGGAATTGTCGAAGTGACTGATGCGAACTTCGACCAGGATGTTTTGAAATCAGATACGCCCGTGCTGGTGGATTTCTGGGCAACGTGGTGCGGCCCTTGCCGCGCTCTAGCCCCCATCGTCGACGAGCTGGCCAAGGACTATCAGGGCAAACTCAAAGTCGGCAAAATGGATGTCGACTCCAACAGTGCTACGCCGATGCGCTACAAAGTCACCGGCATCCCAACTCTGTTGGTCTTCAAAGGTGGTCAAGTGGTCGAGCAACTTGTCGGCTACCGGCCCAAAGAGGCTATCGCCCAGGCTCTCGATAAGCACGTTGGTGGAACGCGGCTCGATGCAGCGTCGGCCGACAAAGCGACGGTATAAAGGATCAAGGCAGCCGCTGCCCTCTAGCTTTGAATCTCATAACCCACGCAGACTCTTCGGGGTTCGCGTGCACTTTATCTCTCCCCCCTGCCCAGGTTCTCCTGCCAACTCGCAGCCGAAGCAAGCAGCATCGCAAACTTGTCCGCTCCCGGTCAGGTTTGAGCCTCTAGAAGCACTTTCTAATACTTCCTCAACACTCCAATCACCCGCCCCTGAATGTCCACCGACGCCGCGGGCACGATGATCGGCTTCATATTCACGTTCGAAGGCTGCAAGCGGATGTTGTCACCTTCGCGGTAAAACCGCTTCAGCGTGGCATCACTCAAATCCACCAGCGCGACTACGATGTCGCCGTTGTGCGCCGTCTTCGATTTCTCCACCAACACATAGTCGCCGTCCAGAATGTGCTCATCCTGCATGGAATCGCCACGCACCTCCAACACAAAAACTTCTTTCGACCGGACGAAGTCAGCCAACGAAATCGTCTCCGACGTCTGCATGGCCTCGATAGGCTGGCCGGCGGCGATGCGTCCGAGTAGCGGCAGCACCACGGCGGTGTTGACGCTCATGGCCTGCTTCAGGCGCCCCTTGGGCGGTAGCAGGTCAATCGACCGGCTGCGGTTGTAGTCCCGCGTAAGCAGCCCCTTTTTCTCGAGGTTCGTGATGTGCTTGTGCACGGTGGCCAGCGAGCTCAGCTTCATCCCCTTGCCAATCTCGTCAAACGACGGGGAGTAGCCATTCTCGGCCACAAAGCGCGAAATGAAGTCGTAAATTTGCCGCTGCCTGCGTGTGATCGCCATGCCCGCCATTGTTGGCGAATGGAAGGCGAATGTCAATAAAAATGGTAATTATCCCTTGACAGTAGGTACGCTTTCTGCTACGATTTTACTTGAAAGTAGGTAAAGTCATGGCCCACAACAACCGCAAACCGAAGATGCTCCCCTTTACACTGAAAGACTTCCAGAAACAGTACCCGGACGATGCGACCTGCCTTGAATGGCTTCGCAATTACCTCTACCCGGACGGCATCTTTTGCGAGACGTGCCAAGCGGTCACGAAGCATCACCGCGTTGTAAGTCGCCCGTCCTACTCTTGTGACCATTGCGGCCATCACGTTCACCCGACCGCTGACACGATCTTTCACAAGTCTCCCACGCCACTGACGACTTGGTTCTATGCGATCTATCTCATGGCGCAAACTCGGTGCGGCATCTCGGCAAAGCAGATTCAGCGCGAAACCGGAGTGACCTACAAAACCGCATGGCGCATGTTCAAGCAGATTCGTTCTATGCTGGACGATGAGAAGGCCCCAGCTTTGGGCGGAGGCGGCAAGGGAGTTGAGATGGATGAAACCTATATGGGTGGCAAGCGTAAAGGCGGCGCGGGCAGACCGATGGCTGGAGACAGAGTAAAGACTGCTGTCGTTGGAATCGTTGAGCGCAAGGGCCGCATAAGAGCCTTGGTTTCCGATGATGTCAAGGGTTCCACTCTGCTCGGAATGGTTCGCGAATACGTTCTTCCTAAGAGCACCGTTTTTACCGATGAACTCAACGCCTACGACGGTATTAAGCATATGCCGGAGATGGGCTACAACCACAAGCGCATCAACCATACTTCCAAGGTCTATGTTGTTGGCGACATCCACACGAACACCGTTGAGGGGTTCTGGAGCTTGGTAAAAAACGGGGTGCGGGGCGTGTATCACTCAGTCGGCAAGGGCTACTTGCAGACCTACCTCAACGAGTACAGTTTCCGGTACAATCGCCGCTTCGATACGCAGCCGATGTTTCTGAGTTTCTTGCACCAGGTTGAAAAGCGCGATGCGGTTGTACGCCAATTACCCGTTTCGGTTGAGCCGTTCTGACTCGGCTTCGGTCGCCACGGTAGAACGAAAAAAGCCCGATTCGTGGTCGGGCCTTAAGCTCCAAATTGTGTGGGCACGCTGCTTGCGCTCCCGCTAGATGGGAGTGTGCTGCCATGCGCGCCGAAAGTCAAGGTGCTCGTTGCCGAGCTTTGTCAAGAGGCTGCGCGGTTGGAACGAGAAGTTTGGGACGGTACAGAGCGTCCTGAAGAATCTCGGATTGTGGCCGTTCATATCAGCCTTGATCATTGCAGCAGCAATATCCGTAGGGACCTACCTCAAACACCTTCAATGGCCAGAGGTGTTTGTGCTGGGGCTTATCACGCTGACCTGCTGCGTGCTGCTAGCTGTCCTAGTTCCCGAGTTTCTCCGCCCGCGACTGAAGGTGAAGCTCACTCCTATAAACGTGCCATCCCCTATTCAATTGTTGACCGTTGAAAATAGTGGCCCGCAGCAAATTTTCTGCGCCGATTGCACTTTGATTAAGAGCGGACTGACGTTTTGCATGGAATGGGAGTACAGAGACGTTAGAACGAGCGGCAAGTTGCCGCATGGACGTCACCGTAATCTAATCATCGCGGTTGCTGGCGAAACGCGAGGTATCAATCACGGCCATCCCTACGAGATGAAATGGATTGCCATAACCGGACTCTCCGTAGATGGCCAGCGGGAAGAAAAGCAGCGAAGCACGTGGAGTCACGGCGACAAATTGCCAGAGTGCGACATTAAGATCACTATAACCAGCGGGAATCGCAAGCCGCATATCGAATGTTTCACTGTAAGGACGGGACGAAATAGTGCCTTGGAAATGGTCCCGCTATCGTGTAACGGAAGTATGCACTTTACGCAAGGCTCTTCAAAGCCCGTCTGATGTGCTTTCGAGTCCAATAAAACAGGTCCACCAGCAAGCCAATGCCTGGGTTTAAGACTGGCGCAATTCTATCTAGCCAAGCAGGGGTCTTACTCATGGCTCACGCGCTATTGTCGTGTAATTAGGCTTTCGATTTCGGTTCGATCTTGCGGCTTGCCTTCTTTAGCGCGGTCTCGAAGTCGGAGCGAGTAAAAGGCGTTTCTTTTTTCTCTGGGGCCGCGAAATCGGTAGAGGATACGCCCTCTTCATCCATTGCTAACTTCTCTGCTTCTTTTCGCATTTTCACGTGCTCCGGTAAGTATAAAAGTTCCCGAATCTTCCAACATGGTACTACTATGGAAATTCCCATGTTGACTTTTTCTTTTTCCAGTAGCGCTCGATTTGGCGGGACGTCCCAGTGGCCGATTACCAGCCCCATGAAAAAGGTTTGACCTGGGACGAAGTAAATCTCCGCATGTTCGGGGTACTTTTTGCCAGCGCGTGAGGGATAGGCAATTTGGACTGTCTCGCTGACGAAAGCTGGTGATCCACTGAGTCCGCCGATTGACCGTGACTCCACTAAATAGGCATCAATGAAATTGCCGTCCCATTCCACCTGCTCACCTGGAAACAGTGCGACATTCCCCATTCGCACGATTGGTAGATTGCGAGTGTGGCCCTTTACGGCTGTAAACAGGCCCGTCATAAAAACTTCATCTCCTGGTCCGATTCGATGTTTGGAAATGTCATCACTGGTGAGAAACATGATTTCCGGAACTGAGCGGATGTCCAAATTGAGACCGGGCGACGGGAGGAATGGTATTACAGCGAGGTCAACAGTAGGATCGGGATGGAAGTACCATTTTGCTCCGGTTGCGTCTATTTCCACCGCCGAACCATCGGCTGTGTTAGCACGAAACACGGTTCGCTTAGATTGTGTCTTTTCAATCTCTTTTAGGCAATGTTTGGCCGTTAGTAGATAGCTGGCGTTCCAGCGCTGCAACTCGCCGGGGATTTTCACAATAAAGGCCGTGCCGCAGTACACAATTTCCTTAGTCGCCTCATCCTCGCAACCAAGGGTCAGCACACACTTCCGGACTGTTTCGGGGACACGCATGCAGATGTCGTCTTGCGGCAAGAGATAATAGCGAGGCGTCCTTGCCAGCCGAACATCCACGAATTTAGAGATTTCTGTACCTACTGTCAAGGGATAATTACCATAAAAATCAGCTATTCGCTGTTAGCTCCTAGCCTTCAGCTCGTAGCCTGCAAGCGCTTCCTGGTCGCCCATCGCGGCCGGACACAATGGGTTCGCAACGTCCGAAGCCGCCGGAGAAGTCACGCTAAAGAAGGGAAACACTCGCCAGAAATACGGCTTGCGTCTTTTAGCGCCGGCCGAGAAACCAGAAATCCTCAAAGCCTATCTCGACACTTTCCGCTGCGATGTCCAGCCATTTCCCCGTCCCGGCCGAATTATCCCCGCTCGAAGCCTTCGCGAAACTGACCGAAAGCTTAGCGGTTCACCGGCAAGATTGAGGGTACGTATCCCGCCTTCGAACTCCAGCCAGTGTGATTCGTCGCCATCTTTCTCAAATCATTCCGGCTCGGCAGAGGCAGAAGGATCATCTCTGCGTTCATATCCCGCACACACCAACACCGGCAATCTCGGATATTTCTCAAACCGCGCATCGTTGAGCGCCAGCTCACACCTGACAAACACCGACCCGCGATCCGATTGCACCCGCCGCGCATGGCGGCAGTTCGTACAAAGCCCGGCACATCCCGGTTCAATAGAGATCTCGCCCTTCATTCCCGAAGAATAGCAAAGGGCGTCAGAGTCGGGCTCTCCGCGCGGGGAGGCCAGGTCCGAGCCCATGAATCGAGTCTCCGTCCCCGGTCCGGAACAGCGCCTTTAACTTTTCACTTCCCGCCGCCAATCCTGTCACCACCTTCCCCGACTGCATGCAGCACCAAGTGGCAAACATTGTCGGATCCACCAATGGCAAGCCGCCAAATCTTCTCGGCGCTGTGGTCGAAGGCCCGAATTCCTTCGCCGCCAAGGGCACGCTCACCGGAACGGTGACCCGTCCTCCGAACGGCGTCGACGTATTCGCCAAGTTCAATGGCAATGGCGCAGTTTATCGGGACAATGTGCAGTCCTATTCCACCGTGGAGCCGGCCATCGACTTGTCAGCCTCGTCATTCCTGGTCTTCGCCTGGCAGGTCGCGGGAGCTCCCTCCGGCACTCCGTAACAGGCGTCGGAAGGACTCAACTAAAGCACCCGTAGAGACGTAGCTTGCTACGTCTCTACTCTCACCAATTCCGGCGAAGGATGTCCATTAGGGAGGCGCCATCACTCGCCGCCGTCGCCCTCTCTAGCCCGCCAACCTAGTTCTGCCGCAGCGGTGGCATAGGGAACGCCACGTTATAAGTTCTCGCTCCCACTCCGACTCCACCCCCGCAAGTGTTCGGTGGAGTCGTGCAAATCGACCGCGTACCTTGACACTCGGCCGCCCAGAACATGTAGCCCAGCATCCCAGACGTAGTCCCAGCGCCATTCGGCGCCGCACTCCTAGCATAGCTTCCCGTGCTGTTCTCCAGCGAAGCGCTGAAGTTTGTGCACTCCGGAGCAGGGTTCCGGCCAGTCACGATGTACAAGCTTCCGGTGAACTTCGCCGGCGCAATCGGCGGAATCGGAGGACTGTATTGTGGCTTGCCATCAATATGCTCCTGCCAGTTGGACTCCGCCCCCGGACGTGCTGGGCTGCTTATTCGGCACCATGGCATTGGCATAATCCAACACCGGTGCTGAGGTCAGCAGCCAGCTGCTGCTCGCCTTCTGGCTGATTCCAATCAGATAGCGGTCTCCGGCAGCCAGGTCGATTCGTCAACCGCGCCGCGGGATTCGCTCCCGTGGCGTCGTACGGCAGCTGCGAGCGATATGCATTAATAAAGGCCTGCAACCCGGTAAGGTTCGGACTCGAGCCGTTCTCGTAGTCAATCTCAATACCCACGCCCAGACTCTTCGTAAGCGCCGCCGCATTCCAAGCCCAACTGCGTAGCGTTCTGCGATAGCGCCTGGTCCCAATACGTGGTGTAAGTCTGACCGCCAATCGAGAGCATCATCCGAATGTTGTGGCTGGTGAAATAACTCACAATCGCTGAATTCATTCCAATGGGCACGCCGTTCGCGGTCTGCCAGTCATTGGTTTTATTCAGAAGTTTGAGCGGCTGCACAAAGCTAAGCACCACCAGATTCACCGATGGAAAGCCCCGATCCATCACCGCGATCGATCATCCAGTGATTCTTGGTGTCGAAGTCCGTCATATCGCGCACAGAGCCCCATGTGCAGAAGCCGCTGCCACAATGCCAGGAACCGTAAATCTGAATTTGAGTCTGCGCGTTTGCAGAGCGACCCACTAAAACTAAGGCCGATCCCAAAATAACCAGGGACATCACTGTCCGTGGCATGCACTCCCTCCTTATATCTTTTGCTGACGGTTATGAGTACGAGTTCATGATGCCGACAGCCTGGCGGCACGCGCTGCTAATTCTGCCGCAAAGCCGGCATGGGGATCGGAATATTCAACGATGTCGCCCCCACTCCTACGCCACCCTGGCAAGTGGTGGGCGGAAACGTACAGCCCGTGCCGTTCCCCTGGCAGCCTGCTGCCCAGAACATATAACCCAGCATGCCCGACGTGCTTCCAGCGCCCTTCGGAGGAAGCGTCTCCACAAAATTAGCTGCAGCATTCTGATCCGAACTGTTGAACGTCGCGCAATTGGGCTGGCCTGCAACCAGCCACAGGCTTCCTGTGAGTTTGGCCGGAGCCGTCGGAGGCACTGAGTTGGTGCCGTCAACGTGCTGCGCCCAGCCCGTTTCCAGCGTAGAAATACTCGTCTTCTGCGACGCCACCATAGCATTTGCGTAGTCCAGCACCGGACTGCTAGTAGTCAGCCAGTTGAGCGCAGCATAATTCGCAATCGCGGTCAGATACTGATCGTTGTTTCCCAAATCAATGGTCAGCCGCGCCGCAAAATTGCTCCCCGTCGCGTCATACGGCGTGACCGAGCGATAGGCGCTCACAAACTGCTGCAATCCCGTTAAGTTCGGATTGCTGCTCTTTTCGTAATCAATCTCCATCCCAACGTTGAATTGTTTCGCCGCGTTCGCCGCGTTAATTCCCAGTTGTGTCGGATTGGTTCCGAGCGCCTTTTCCCAATTCTTCGTATAGCTGAATCCGCCGACCGACATCATCACCCGGATGCCTTTGCTCTGAAAGTAATTCACCACCGCGGGCGTCATGCCGATCGGGATTCCATTGACCGTGGTGGAGTCGTTGGTCAGGTTCATCAGCTTCACCGGGTTAACAAAGCTAAGCACCACTAGATTCGCCGACGGAGATCCGTTGCCGCGATCCAGGATCCAATGATTGTCGGTATCAAATGTGGTCATGTTCGGTACCGAAGCCCAACTGCAAGCGTCGGAATAGCAATGCCATAGTCCGTAGACTTGCATCTGCGTCTGGGCGTTCGCGGCAGAGCCAGCCAAAATCAGTACTGCTGCAACAGCGACTACTACCAACATCACCTTGCGTGTCATACCCGCCTCCTTAAGGGGGATTTGAAGGAAACGATGGGAGCCTCTGACCCAAAAGCGGGGGAGCAGAGGCCTTAACTGCAGCAATAACCAAAGACAGCAATGACGAAGAAAACGCCAGCGACAGCGACAAAAACAAGGTCGGCACACGACTCTCGTGCAGGATTGAAGACAGGGCGCCTGTATCTGCGTGCGGAATCGAGAGGGGGAAGACCTGCGGCATCGGAGAACGAATACCCTTTGTGCTCAAAAGCGCTGGTAGGTTTATAACGAAATCAAGACCATGTCAATCAGTAAAAGGCTTCATTGAAACGTTTCTCCCGAATTTTTTGGTGCCTCGTCGGAAACCGGGATGGGCAGGGCGTTGGCGTGCTAAAGAGCGCCCGCTAACTTCCGTCCTCCTGAGCGTTTGACCCGCTTTCCAGCGGGTTAAGCGAGGAGTTTCCACCAACGCGCCAGTGGGGATGGGAATCCACGGCTTTGGAAGGGCGCGACTTCAGCCGTGCCGTCGCCGTTCCCCGCAGACCACCCGTCCACCTAACAATGCCGGCCGCGGCGCAAGCCCGTCCTGCGAACCAGTGCAGAAGCGACTGAAGAAATTATTTCCCCCATGCCGCTATTCAATCGTTTCATGCTTTAATGTCCGAGCCGCGGAAAGGTCGCTCGTCGAAGGGTTTGTTCTTCAAACTTCCGGCTTTTGCCACGCAGGAGGACCGCTTTCATGGAACTATCGCGTTGGTTGCAATGCGTATTGATGTCGTGTGTTGTAACGGCGGCCGTTTTTGCAGGCCTGGTTTTTCCGGCCTCGGTAGCAGCTCAGTCGCCTCCGCCCGACAGACAAGTTGCGATCACCATCGATGACCTGCCGGCAGGCAACTCAGACAAGATGCCTGCCGCGATGATCACTGAGATGACGACGAACTTGCTGGCGGCTTTGCAGCAGCAAAAGGTTCCGGCTGTGGGATTCGTGAACGAGAAAAAAGTCTACAAGTGGGGCCAGGTGGATGAACGAATCAAGGCTCTCCAGATGTGGCTGGATGCGGGTTTTGATCTCGGCAACCATACTTATAGTCACCTGTCGCTGAATCAGGTTGGGTTGAAGGCTTGGGAAGACGATGTGGTGCAGGGCGAATCCGTGCTTAAGCTTCTGCTGGCACAGCGCAACAAGAAGCTTAGATACTTCCGTCATCCGTATTTGGATACCGGACGCGACCTACTTACCCGGCGCGAAGCAGAAGCTTTTTTAGTGGAGCGGGGATACAGAATTGCTCCGGTGACGGTGGACGCGTGGGACTGGAATTTTGGCGGTGTGTACGAAGAGTCCAAGAAACGCGGAGATACCGCAACGCAACAGGAACTCGTGAAAGAGTATCTGGCGTATACGGATGCGGAGTTCGCCTATTCCGAACAGTTGTCCATGCAGCTGCTGGGATATCAGCCCAAACAGATTTTGCTTTTGCACGCAAATCAAATGGAGGCCGAGCACTTCAACGAGCTCGTCGATGTAATACGCAAGCGCGGATACCGGTTCATCACGTTGGAAGATGCGCTGAGCGATCAGGCCTACGGGCTTCCGGATACTTTCGTTGGGGAAGAAGGGACGGGATGGCTGGATCATTGGGCGATCACGATGGGGAAACCTCCACAGGGATCTCCACGGTTTCCGGCGTGGGTGGATGAACGCTACAAGGTTCTGCCGCTGCCGCCGCAGCCTCAGCAGCCGCATTGATCGCCAGCTTGATGCAAGAATCTACGGACCGGTGAAAAACTCGGTCCTGTCGGGAGCGAGTGCCGAGAGGCCGGGAAAACTATTGACTCCGCAGCCGGCCAGAATCAGGCGCAATGTGCTCTGATGCTGGTAGGCGTTGGTGGACTGGAATCCTTCTTTGGCTTTGGGGCTGACGATGACGGTGGCGAGGTGTCCACCCCCTTGGTCGAGGTCGGCTTGATTGCCCTCGTCGAAGGTATGATCAGCAGCGTGCTCTGAAAGCCAGGACTGGCGGCACGATGACATTGCTCTGCAGCCAGGTATCGGCCTGGGCGAGGCTGCCGTTGTGCGCGTCGTCATCAACGTTGGGTGCAATGAATGAGTATTGTGGCAACGCGTGGTTGGCGAGGTCAGTGGCGAACTGCGTGAAAGGCACGATGTTGGCGGTTTAAGCGATGCTGTTTTGCACGTCGGATAAATAGGAAAAGGAATTGTGGCGGCGAACGTAGACTCCAGCATCGGCGCCGACGTAACCGGGCGCAGGAATAGATTCGGCGTAGCACTTCCAAGTCTTGCCTGTTTTTACAAGTCCCCGAACCACGTTGTCGTCGCGGATGGTGCCGGAAAAACTGTCATCAAAGCTCTCGGTCAGGCCAGTCGTCAGCATCAAGTAGTTGGGAATCGACGGATGGGCGACTGCGGAATATTGCGTCGCTAAGCCATATTGCGCCGCCAGGCGCTTGAAATTGGGCATTGCGCAGTTGCCAATTACTTCCGAGTAGCTGTGATTTTCCTCCACTAACAGCACTACGTGGCTGAAGCTGGGGTGATTGCTGGGTACTGGCGTCTGGACTATGGGGTTCCCTCCACCGCCGCAAGCAACTTGCAATGCTGCCAGGGTGCACAGAGTGAGCGCGGCGAGAATATATCAGGGAAGCGCTTGAGGGCGAATGACAACAATGACACAAGTTTCCTTTGGGGCAATGGAGTTTTGGATGTCGGTCGGACCCTCAAATGTTTGCAGAAAAGGCCGCTAAGGTGTGCACTCGATCCGCTGCCGAGCGTCTCGTTACGAACACTTGGCCTAGGCCGCTTTGCCGCTTACATTTTTGCGCCCTAGGTTCACATCCTCTTGCTTGGCCTGGATGTCGACCTGCTCGTGCTTGATGTCGAGACGAAGACGGTTGTATATGCTCATGTACTGATTGGCGACCCAGACGAGGGCGAAGAGGGCGACAAGGTATCCGCGCCAATCGGTATAAAGCAGCTTGAAGCGGGTGATGATGAGGAGTAGCGCCGCGAAGTAATGGCTGAAACAATATTCGCAGGTTAAGACGCAGAAAAACTTGCGGCGAGGCAGGCTTCGGGCAAGCTTGGATTCACGCTGGCAATATTCGCGAGGCTCGCGGAAAACTTCCACGTGGGTGATGGTCCAGGAAACGCAGGCACGGGCATGGACAAGATCATGAGCCAAGCGAGTTGGTACCCGAGAGACATACGGACGGAGGTTGGATGCCGGGCGCAGCAGATGCGTCAAGCGACGACAGGAATTGAAGCGCCTTCTCCTGGCAATACCCGACAACGAATGTGAGTCAGTAAATCATGGGTAGGGTCCGTTGTCATCGCCGGCATGCTCCCTCTCCGCTTACTTTCACTGGCTCTTTCCTCGCAGCTGCCCGCAACACAATGGGCAACGCGGCCAAGTTGGCCTATCCTCCGCTGGCTAGCGGTGACCGTCCAGTCGACGCGAGCGATCATCCAGCCTCCGATCACCCCGCTCCGAACAACTGAGAAACGGCGCCGGAACCCGAATAGCCCGGACTTTAGGAGTCGGGTCTCAGAAGAAAGAGCGGTTTCTCCTGAAATCCGAAACCTCGTCAACGTCATGTTTCCGCCTTCACATCACGACGAAGACAGCGACGCGAACGCCGGGATGGAGTAGATCAAAAAGGAAATAGTCTCCATCGACGTAGTCAATGTAAACGTCGTCGGTGTAAGCCCACTCGACGGGCCAGGGGTCAACGATCTCAAACCAGTAGCCGCCGTACTGAAGGCGTGGCTGACCTTCGACGACTACAGGACGGTTGACAACGAAAGTATGCTGGCGGCCGAATTGGGCGTGGAACTTATCGTCAGGAATATGGCCGCCGCGCTTGGCCTTCCCTTGACCCGCGGGGTGATTGTGTTCAGCCTGTTGCTGAGGATGCTCGGGCGAAGCGGGTTTGGCCTGCTCATGCGAAGGTTTCGATTCCTCTCGCTTGGGTGGCTTGTTTTCGTCCAGCTTCCCAGGTTTGGCTTCGTCCTGACGCGGAGGCTTGGCTTCGTCCTGACGCGGAGGCTTAGCTTCGTGGGACGCGGGTTGGGCTTCCGGTTTGGCTTCATCCTGTCGCGGTGGCTTCACCTCATCCTGCTGGGCATAGGCCACGGCAGAAGTCCCCAAAAGCAAAGCGAGGGTTGCGGTACTGATAAACGCGTAGAGTTTCATAGTTTCCTCCATCACGGCCGAATTTGGTGGTACGCGGACCCAGACTTTTTTTACGTAGTCAAGCAAGCGACAAATTGGCTTTGTTGAGATGCTCTCACAGGCAACCGGGATGCCGCGGAAAGACTGGAGTGGCGATCTCGGACGACGGATTGACCTCTGAGAGTAGCGCTTGCTAAAGCTTGCTGCGCCGATCAGGCCGCTCTCGGGCGTTCGTGGGTCTTTTGTCCCGTCTGCTGCCAGAGCATTCGCTTAGCCCGCTGCAACACTTTGCGCCGAGACGGGCTGAGGCCGCGTCCCGCGCGATTAATGAAATAGGTAAGCATCCGCATTCCGGAGCCTGGTCCTTTGGGCGAAACCCTCCTCGAAGCGAGTGACCTGGCGATGGTGTGAGCGTCCTTCGTGAACTTTCGGGAGGAAACGTGGAAACGGTCGTGACTCCGGCGACCCGCCGTCTGTTGCCGCGTTTATTCGTGCTTGGGCTTTTGGGCTCGAGAGCTCGATTGTTTCTTGCTTGACCTCTTTGTGGCCGCCATGCGGGTCTCCGCGGTATCCTGGAATCAGGGAAGGAGTGAGATGCGAATTGTGGAGGAAATGCAATCGTGGGTGTCTCTCCGTTTTGATTGATTAAATTAATTTCCCAGTAACAAACTTTCCTCTTTTGCGCTAGAATGAGCGAGCTTAAACAGGTGAACCATTCTCTGGCACTGAAGGGTTCACATGACGCCTTCCCCCCCAAGGAGGTAGTAGATGTACCGGCCCTATTCGAGTTCCCTTCCGGACTCGCGTCCGTTTCTGGATGTGGAGTCCGTTCTCCGCGGCTTTACTCAGGATTTTGTAACCTCTTTCAACACGGGAAATTATGATCAGGTGGCGGCGCTGTTCGCGCCTGATGGTGTGTTCATGGCGCCGCATCGCGATCCCGCGTGTGGACCCAAAGCGGTGGAGCGCCTGCTACGGGAATTTGGTGAGGCCGGGTACGAAGGCCTGCGCGTGGAAACAATGCGAGTGGATTATTCCAGTGATATGGCGATGGAAATCGGGCGTTATAGTCTGGCTATTCGACAGACTAACGGCTCTACGCTGGCCGATCGCGGCAAGTACGTGAAGGTATGGCGCCGCTTGGGGGCGTGGTTGATCGTGGCCGATTGCTGGAATAGCAGTTTGCCGCCAGCGAGTGCTGGAAACTGATGTCCGAATTGTCGATCGTCGATTGTTGATTTTTGAATGAAGAGCCCCTGGGCCCGCAGCCTTCACTCCTTGCGGCGATAATGACTTTAAATTTCTGTGAGTGTCTGACGGCTGATCGCCGCCACGGGTCTACAATGACAAACGGGTCTTCATTTCCAATTCATGAGTGAGGAGAAGCGAATGCAACGCAGGGCTAGTGCTGTTTGGAAGGGCGGACTGAAGGACGGCAAAGGAACCGTATCTGCAACCAGCGGAGTTCTGAATAATACTGCTTATTCGTTTGCCACCAGGTTTGAAAATACTCCGGGAACGAATCCTGAAGAATTGATTGCGGCGGCGCACGCCGCTTGCTTTTCCATGGCGCTTTCCGGGCAACTGGGGGGAGCCAATCTGACAGCCGAGAGCATCTCGACCACGGCCACCTTGACACTGGAGAAGCTGGACTCGGGGTGGGCGATCACGGCTGTGCATCTCGATGTTTCGGCGCGGGTGCCGAAGGCAGACGCCGCGGCGTTCAACAAAGCAGCGGAGAATGCCAAGAGCGGATGTCCGGTATCGAAAGTGCTGAAAGCCAATATCACGATGACGGCGAAGCTGGAAGGATAGGAGCAGGCTTCAGGCTTTCGGCTTCACTGAGGAGCCGACGCTGGGAGTTGCAAAGCTGGCGTGGCGTTAACTGCGAGGCGGAGTGCGTTTGACAGAGGTCGATGCGTCTGTAGAATAGAAATGCAGTTCTTACCTGGAGCGGCCTTGTGGTCGCCGCATCCGTCCCACTTCTGCCGAAGTGGCGGAAGCTGCCGGAGTAGTATCCAGGCCATCGTGGCGGAATTGGCAGACGCGCATGGTTCAGGTCCATGTACCCGCAAGGGTGTGGGGGTTCGAGTCCCTTCGATGGCACCAAGATTTCTTCTGATCCGAAGTCCTTCGCCGCGCTCCGGATTTCGCCTGCGGGCTCCCTCTTCGCTGACCTTCAGACTCATGCCCGCAAAGAGGTTCGAGTGGACGTCGAGAGAATGCGGTTTGAGTCTGAAAGCCCTGGCCATGCACGCGAGATCCCTCGCTCCGCCTGAAAAACGGCTACGTTCGGGATGTCGCCGATGGCATCCAGATCGCAGAATCCAAACTGCACCAGGCCCGCAGCGGACGCATTCGCAGGCACTCCCTTATAATCCCTAGATTCGTTATGCCTGCCTTTCTTGATGAGATTGTGGCTCGCACGCGTGTCAGAGTTGCTGCTGCGAAATCTGCCGCTGATTTGCATGAACTTGAGAGGCGGGCGGCACGGCACGCTCCTCGGGGATTTCGGCGGGCGCTGGAGTTGAAGAGCCAGAATGGTGTGGCGGTGATTGCGGAGTTGAAGAAGGCATCGCCGTCGAAGGGTCTGATTCGGGCGGAGTTCGACGCCGCCGGTTTGGCGCGGGAGTTGGAGGCTGCGGGGGCAGCAGCACTGTCGGTGCTGACCGACGAAGAGTTCTTTCAGGGGTCAGTGGAGAATCTGCGGCGAGCTTCGAGCGCGACCCAGCTGCCGTGCTTGCGCAAGGATTTTATTGTGGATGAGTTTCAATTGCTGGAAGCGCGGGTCAATTGTGCCGATGCCGTGCTGCTGATCGTGGCGGCGCTGGAACAGGCAGAGTTGGTGACTCTGGAGCGAAAGGCACGGGAACGCGGACTCGATGTTTTGTGCGAGATCCACAATGAGGAAGAGTTGCAGCGAGCGCTGAATGCGGGATGTGATCTTATCGGCGTGAACACCCGCGACTTGCGGACTTTCAAGGTGGATGCGGAGACGGCGTTCCAGTTGGCTGCGAGTTTTCCCAAGGATGTGGTGCGCGTGGCGGAGAGCGGAATTCGATCGGGATCGGATATTGCGCAGCTGCGGGCGTTGGGGTATCAAGCATTTCTTGTGGGGGAGTCGCTCATGAGGGCCCAGCAGCCCGGGGATGCGCTGCGGGAATTGCTGCAGGCAGTTCCGAGTGACGAGTACCGAGTTCGGAGTGCGCGGTAAGAAGCGAGTTTGGGCGGAAATCTTTTTACCGGCTTCTGACCACTGATTTCATGACTTGGATCAAGATTTGTGGGACGACGAATTTGGAGGATGCGCTGACGGCGGTCGATGCCGGCGCGGATGCGCTGGGGTTCGTGTTTTATGAGAAGAGTCCGCGGAAGATTGATGTGGAGACGGCGCGGGAAATTGTGGCGAAGCTGCCGGCGAGGGTTGAGAAAGTTGGAGTATTCGTCGGTGAGTCTGCGGACGAATGGCCGCGGGATGTTCTGAATGTAGGACTCACATCGGTGCAGCAATACTTTGGCTTCAAGGCTAGAGTTCAGCCTAAGAATGCTAAGGCGGCTGGTATCGATGGCTTTCCCGTCCCCCCGAAGATCTATGTGGCTTTGCCCGTGGCTCGATTCCTGGAAGAGGAAGAGGAATTCAAGGGTTTGGCGGATTTCGCAAAATGGAAAAAGAATCTTCCCAAGGAATTTTCGCTTCTGGAAGGGTTGTTGGACACGATTGTCCTGGATTCGGGCGACCTGCGTCAGCCGGGAGGTACGGGCAATACCTTTGACTGGAACAAGGCTGTACCGATCGCGGAAGGAATGCGGCAGGGTGGTGTGAAGCTAATCGTCGCCGGCGGATTGACTCCGGCAAACGTTGGAGATGCGATCGGAGTTCTGAAGCCTTGGGGCGTGGACGTGGCTTCGGGCGTGGAGGCGAGGCCGGGGAAGAAGGATCCCGAGAAAGTGCGCGCGTTTGTGAGGGCGGTGCGGGAAACAGATCGGAAAGCGTGCTAGCGATGGCGACGGTTCCAAGAACGAAAGTGAAGGTCAAAATCCCCACCCTGGGCGAAGAGCGGGCAAGGGTGGGGCACCCTGGTCCGAAAAATCCAGGGAGCGAGCTCGGCCGGTTTGGGGTTTATGGCGGACGTTATGTGCCGGAGACTCTGATGTCGGCCCTCGAGGAATTGGAATCCGCATATGAGAAGGCGAAGCGGGACCGGAAATTTCAGCGGCGGCTGGAGGAGTTGCTGCGGACTTATGCGGGGCGTCCGACACCGCTGTTTTTTGCGCGACGGCTAACCAACGATTTGGGTGGGGCGAAGATTTATTTGAAGCGCGAGGATCTGCTGCATACCGGGGCGCACAAGATCAACAACTGTCTGGGGCAGGGGTTGCTAGTGGAGCGCATGGGCAAGCGGCGCGTGATTGCCGAGACTGGTGCGGGGCAGCACGGGGTGGCCACCGCGACCGTGTGTGCGCTGCTGGGATTTGAGTGCGTCGTGTACATGGGCACCGAGGATATGCGGCGGCAGGAGTTGAACGTGTTCCGCATGCGGTTGCTGGGGGCGGAGGTACGTGGCGTGGATTCTGGATCGCGAACCTTGAAAGATGCCATCAACGAGGCCATGCGCGACTGGGTGACGAATGTCCGCACCACACATTATTTATTGGGAAGCGTGCTGGGGGCGCATCCGTATCCCACGATGGTGCGGGACTTTCATCGCGTGATTGGTCGTGAGGCGCGGGCACAGATTCTGAAAGCCGAGGGCGCGCTTCCCACCGCGATCATCGCGTGCGTGGGCGGAGGATCAAACGCGATCGGAATTTTTTATGAGTTCATCAAGGATAAGAAAGTGAAGCTGATCGGCGTGGAAGCGGGCGGCCGCGGCGAGGCACTGGGGGACCACGCAGCGCGGTTTCGCGGAGGTTCGCCGGGCGTATTGCAGGGAACGTATTCTTACGTGCTGCAAGATGAGGCGGGGCAGATCGCTTTGACGCATTCGATTTCGGCGGGGCTGGATTATCCGTCGATTGGGCCGGAGCATGCGGCATTGAGAGATGCGGGGCGGGCGGAGTACGTGCCGGCGTCGGATGCGGAGGCGCTGGGGGCGACGACGCTACTGGCGCGGACGGAAGGAATTATTCCGGCGCTCGAGTCAGCGCATG
>Ga0137378_10000108_pt1 | contig 48337 bp, 41 predicted proteins | sample SagtaG_21_FD_104813 | JGI IMG/M metagenome (GOLD analysis project Ga0137378, IMG submission 104813) | Vadose zone soil microbial communities from Sagehorn Ranch, Mendocino, California, USA - Sage2_L_60_16 metaG | ecosystem: Environmental > Terrestrial > Soil > Vadose zone | place: USA... | reverse complement strand
GGGCACGTCAATATGGATGTCGATGCGGTCCAACAATGGACCTGAGATGCGGCCAACATAGCGTTGAATCTGCAGAGGAGTGCAGCGACACTCGCGCGTCGGATCGTTCCAGAAGCCGCAGGGGCATGCGTTCATCGCCGCTGCCAACATGAACGAGGCAGGAAAAGTCAAAGACATCGCAGCACGGCTGATTGTAACCTTTTGATCTTCGAGCGGCTGGCGCAGAACTTCCAGCACGCTGCGATCGAATTCGGGCAACTCATCGAGAAATAGCACGCCGTGATGCGCCAGCGAAACTTCGCCCGGGCGTGGCACTGCGCCACCGCCGATCAATCCCGCATCGCTAATAGTGTGATGGGGCGAGCGAAACGGCCTTTCGGTAACCAACCCAGCTCGGCCCGTAAGGCCGGCGACCGAGTGAATCTTCGTTAATTCCAATGCCGCCTCAAATTCCAACGGCGGCAAAATCGTCGGGAGGCGTTTGGCCAGCATGGTCTTTCCCGATCCGGGCGGTCCGATCAGGAGAATGTTATGGCCGCCGGCCGTAGCCACTTCCAAAGCTCGTTTTGCGGCTTGCTGGCCGCGCACCTCGCGAAAGTCAACTGCGTAACGCTCATCGTGAATCAGTATCTCCGCAAGGTCGACACGAATCGGTTCAGGCGGATTATCCGATCGAATGGCCGCAATCATTTCGACCGCACTCCTAAGATCAGTCACCGCGTAGACTCTCACATCTGAAACAACCGCAGCTTCTTTTGCATTTTCGTCCGGCAGCAGTAGATGCTTTGTTTGCGAATGACGAGCTCGCAGAGCGATCGGCAACGCTCCGCGAATGGCCCGTACGCGGCCATCGAGCGACAACTCGCCTACCGAAAGAATGTCGGTCAGGTGTCCTGCATTACCCAGGTCACCATTTGCCCCAAGAATTCCAAGCGCAATGGGCAGATCGAAACTAGCCCCTTCCTTGCGCACGTCCGCTGGCGCCAGGTTAATCGTCGTCTTATGAAACGGAAAGAAGAATGCGCTGTTGTTGATGGCCGCGCGAATGCGCTCACGCGATTCACGCACAGCCAAATCGGGCAATCCAACTATGATTACCGAGGAAGGCGTATCCGCTTCAGTCCGCACTGGCGTTAGATCGACTTCGATATCGACGAGGTCAGCATCAATGCCATAGACCGCTGCGGATTGTGTGCGGAAGAGCATGGGAGGTCTAAGGTCTGGGTTTTGGTCTTTGCGCTCTTAGAAATTATTGAGTTTATACAAATTATCTAAGATTGAAATTTTGTTTACTGAAATAAAGCGAGCGCGCCTCTTAATGAAAGAAAGCGCGCTCGCTAATTTACAGCGTCCCAACAAAGAGTGAACGCCCCTGATTTTGATGTTACCGGCGACGGCTGCTGCCGGTCGCTCCAGTAGAACCTGGCAATCTAATCTCCTGGCCTGCCTGCAACTCAACATCGGGTCCGATACCATTCAAACGGGCCAGATCGGCAGCGGACAACTTATACATTCCGGCGATTTTGGCAATAGTATCGCCTTTGCGCGCCCGCACCTTGCTCAAACTGGGCGCGCTGTTGGCATCGGCGGACGAAGAAGCACGCCGCCAATTAGTCAAACGAATGTTGTTACTGGGAACAAAAAGCTTGTTGGCAGTTTTCAGATCGACTCCAGCATTCATCGATTGCAGGATTGCCAAACTGACACCGATCCGATTAGCAACCGATTGCAAGTCTTCGCCCGACGCAACCGAAATCACCCGAGCGGAATCGCGTCGGTCGGCTGGAACCCGCTTCAACAGCGAAGCTAATTGCTTGGACTTTCCGGGCGGCACGCGAAGCATGTATGACTCGCCACGAGGCGTGGTGTCGCGTCTGAGTTCGGGGTTGAGTGCTTGAATATAATCGACACTGGTGTCGGTCACATCCGCAATCAGACGCAGGCTGGTGGCGTTCGAAACCTCAACGCGATCGTAGGCCCAAGGCAGCTCTGGACGAATGCCGCGGAAACCATACTTCTCAGGATTCTTAGCAATCAAGATTGTGGCCAGAATATTGGGTACATAGTCACGAGTCTGCTGGACGAGGTGCGGATAAATGCTCCAGAAATTGGCGACTCCCGCGCGGGCGATCGCCCGGTCGATCGAGCCGTTGTTATATGCCGCGAGCGCGAGCTCCCAATTCCCGTTATATTTCTTGCCGAGGGTCTTTAAGAGACGTGCTGAAGCTCGCGTGGCCTGTTCGATGCTGTTGCGCTCGTCAATCCAGGCGGTCTGTTTCAGTCCATAAGCCCTGCCTGTCGCCGGCACAAACTGCCATAGTCCCGAAGCCGCCGCGTACGAATAAGCTCTGGGACTCCAACCACTTTCGATCTGTCCCAGCCAAGCCAGGTCTTCGGGCACGCCTTCCTGGCGGAAAGTGTCGCGCGCCATCTTCATGAAACGACCCGAGCGACGCAGACCTGCCTCCATCGTCGTGCGGCCGCGACCCTGGTAATAGTTGATGAACTGCTGAATTAGAGGGTTGATCGTAAACCTGAAGTCCAGAGAATTCTTCGCCTCTTCAAGCGTTGCGATATCCGAGTCGGAAACCTTCTTCTCCTCTTCGGTAAGAATCAGCTTGCTTAGCGGGTCAAGCGGTGAAGGATCGAACCCCTGCTGCCGAAAACCTATCTGCGGCTGCTTCGGCTGAGCCTTGGCGACATTTTCAGTCTCAGCCTTCGGATTCGCCGAACCCTGCGCTATAACTGGCGTTGCATTCTGCTGCGGCTGTGGGGCTTGTTGGACGAGTGGAACCTCTTCGCGATAAACCTTCTCAACTAACTCGAGGTAAAAAGTTTGCAAGCGCTGGCTGGCGCGAACGTCAATTCCCGAAATAAGTATCTCATCGACAGCCTTGTCAAACTCGTCGCGCGCTTGCTCGCGTTTGTTGTCTTCGAGATTGAGTTTGCCCCTGCGGAAATGATCGTTTGCGCGCTCGATTATCTGATCCACGCGCGGGTCGGTCTTCTGAACCTCGGTTGGGATATCCCGGGCGGACGAGCCGCCGGGAATCTGTGCTTGAATGATTGTTGCAGAAAAAATGGCTGCCGCCACTAAAAACGTGCCGGCAGCTAAACCGAGGGAGCTAGGGGTCATCAATCGTTATTCTCCTCTGATAAAAGCTTTGGGCGAATCCACGACCGCGACTGCACCAGAGTCGCGCCTGCGGCATTCACTTACTAAACAGTGCGGAATGTGGAAAAGTTCCGCTTTTCGCGACCTAAAACAGCTAAGGCCGCAACGAGCGCCGAGGTTATCACAGGGCTCAGGGGCTGTCAAACTGAACGACTAACCAAAAAATCGGCCGAACTGCTTTGATTTGCTAATAGATACAGACGTTGCCTGCAGAATTTCACAGGACTAGAGGCTCATAAATAACAATACGGCAATAACCGGTGGCCCAAGTATCAGCAGGAGCAAGAGAATCCACAACAGCACCCTTTTCAGCGTTTGATTGTTATCGGCTCTTTCGGTCATAAGCCGCCCGTTCCGGCTTGGTTAATCAAACGAATCGGTTGCCGGCCACAGCTTCAAAAATTTCGGCGTCCACTGGCAGCCTGTGGTAAGCGAGCGGTGCGTGGAGTCGACGTCAAAGCTGGGGCCTTCCTTTCTTTCAGCGCCTCACGAAAAACCTGTCGCATATGATCTACAAATACAAACTCTATATTCTTGAAGAGCTCTTTGGGCACTTCGTCCATATCCCGTCGGTTAAGCGTCGGCAAAATAATCTTATTTACTCGAGCCCGCCGCGCGGCCAGAACTTTTTCCTTAATACCCCCAACCGGCAGCACATTGCCGCGTAAAGTGATTTCACCCGTCATGGCGACATCTTTGTGCACCGGCCGTTGGGCAAGCGCTGAAACCAGTGCGGTCGCCAGAGTAATGCCCGCCGACGGCCCATCCTTAGGAATCGCGCCTTCGGGAATATGAATATGTAGATCGTAGTTACTAAAATCCTCCGGATCTATTTCCAGTTCTCTGGCGCGTGACTTCGCATATGAATAAGCCGCTTGTGCCGATTCGCGCATGACCTCACCGAGTTGTCCCGTCAAAACCAGATTGCCCTTGCCCTTCATGCGCAGCGCTTCGACGAACAACACGTCCCCACCGACCGCTGTCCACGCCAGTCCCGTCGCGACACCGATCTGATCCTTCTTTAGAACTTCTTCAGGAACAATCTTAGGCGCGCCCAGAAACTCATGAAGGTTATTGAGCGAGACGCGTACCGCACTTTTATGGCCTTCGCCGAGCTTCCTCGCAACCTTGCGGCAGATCGCACCGATTTCGCGTTCGAGTTGTCGCAGGCCGGCTTCCAGAGTATAGCGCTGAATAATTGCCGTCACTGCCTTCCACGAAATATTCAAGTCACGCGCGGTGATGCCATTCTCGTCCATTTGCTTGGGCAAAAGGTGCCGACGCGCGATTTCCAGCTTCTCTTCTTCGGTGTAACCGGCGAGGCGAATTACCTCCATGCGGTCCCGCAGAGCCGATTGCACTGGGTCCAGAATATTCGCGGTCGTCATGAAGATCACGTTGGACAAATCGAACGTCACATTCAGGTAATTATCGCGAAAACTGTTGTTTTGCTCAGGATCGAGAACTTCAAGCAGGGCTGAAGACGGATCCCCGCGAAAATCCGCTCCTACTTTATCAATCTCATCCAACATGATTAGCGGATTGTTGGTACCTGCCTGTTGAATTGCCTGGATGATTCGACCGGGCATGGCTCCGACGTAGGTGCGACGATGGCCGCGGATCTCAGCTTCGTCATGTACGCCGCCGAGACTCAAGCGCATGAACTTTCTCCCGAGCGCTCGCGCGACGGATCGGCCAAGGCTGGTCTTGCCTACACCCGGGGGACCAACCAAACAGAGTATTGGCCCTTTAGGCTTCTCTTTAAGCTTGCGAACCGCTAGCGCTTCCAGAATGCGCTCTTTTACTTTTTCGAGACCGTAGTGATCCTCGTTTAGAATTCGTTCCGCTTTATACAAATCGAGATTGTCCTTGGACGATTTCGACCAGGGCAGGTCTGTTATGATCTCCATCCAACTGCGCAGTGTCGCTGTCTCAGCGGCGTCGGGATGCATTCGCTCGAGTTTTTTCAATTGTCGTAGAGCCTCTTCTTCAGCCGGCTTCGGCATCTTTGCAGTTTCAATCTTTTCGCGGAACTGTTGGATCTCTTCGGCCAGCTCGTTTCCTTCACCCAGCTCGGTCTGGATTGCCTTCATCTGCTGGCGCAGATAGAACTCGCGTTGCGATCTATCAATGTCGGCCCGTGCCTGGGTGTTGATCTCCTGCTGAACGGTCAACACTTCGATTTCTTTATTGAGCAACTCATTGACGCGCCGCAATCTCTCGGTAGTATCCGGAATTTCCAAGACTGACTGCGCATCTTCAACTTTCAGCTCCAGATTGGATGCAGAGAGGTCCGCCAGTCTGCCCGCATCATCCAAGTTCGCGATGATCGCCATCACTTCGGGCGAGATGTTTTTTCCAAGCGTGGCTGCTTTTTCCATTGAAGCACGAACGTTGCGCATCAACGCCTCGACTTCAAGCGAACGTTCGAACGCCAGGACTTCGGGCATCACTTGCAAGCGTGCATGCAGGCATTCCCCGCTTGAATCAACCGATTCGACCTGCGCCCGTGAAACGCCCTGGACCAAAATGCGAATCCGGCCGTCAGGGAGTTTCAACATGCGCATGATCACAGCCACGGTGCCGACCTTGTACAGGTCTTTCTGCTGTGGTTCCTCTTTGTCCAGATCTTTCTGGCACACCAGCAGGATCATGCGGTGTTCGCCCAGCGCTTCATCGACCGCCCGGATCGATCTCTCGCGCGAGACAAACAGCGGCACGATCATAAACGGATAGATAACGATGTCGCGCAGCGGCAACAACGGCAACTCCTCGGGAATCTGTAACTGCGGCTCCGCGTCGCTCGGTGCCAGCGCCTCGATAACTTCGTCGTTTGTCTGTTCTGCCATATTTGGTACGAAAGAGTTACTGAGTTTTCAATCAAGCGTCGGGTTCGATTTCGGTGATCGGAATTTTGAACTCCGATCCGCGACGGTCTTTGATCTTGGGCAAATGAATTAACAGCAGGCCGTTCGACAATTGAGCCGTCGCATCCTTTACGCTGATAGTCCAGCGCAGTGGCAACACGCGATTAAAATGTCCATAGCTTCGCTCCGAACAAAGATGCGAAAGAATTCGCTGTCGGGGTTGTCGCTTTTTCTTGTCGCCGGAGATGCGCAGGTGGTTGCTGTTTAGCCCTAATTTGATCTGACCTATGCTCACTCCCGGTAATTCGATGCGAAGATGAATAGCTTCCGTGGTCTCGCAAACATCCACCGGCGGTAGCCAGGAACCGGCTGCCGGTAATTGTGCTTCAGCTGCCTCTTGCAAGACCGCAAACAGCCTCCCTATTCGCTGGGTCAGGCGTTTCAGCTCGATTCGTTCGAGACCCGCTGCGCCTACGCTCTTGACCATACTTGGATCGAATAGCTACTGCCGTTCCGCAATTCGCCAGCGGCGCAATGCCACCAACGACCAAACCAGCTCAACCAGACCGAACGGCCACGCACCCAGCAGAAAACCGTAAGCAGATGCTAAAGCACATGCTACCGCGAAGGCCAGGATAAACCAGTGGCTGCGATGTTCCAGTGAATAGAAAACCAACATCGCTATGACTACTAATAAGCCAAACAGCGTAAGCGGACTCAAAAGGTTCGCTTCGGTCAACTTTCTTTAACCAATCGTTCTGTCGATAAGCCGACGCTACGCCTTCTTCGCTGCCGCGCCGGCGCGCGCGCGCACTAGAGTTTTCAATTCGTTCATGAACTCTGAAACGTCTTCGAACTCCAAATAAACAGATGCGAAGCGGACGTACGCCACTTTATCGAGTTCCTTCAAACGACGCATGATCAATTCGCCAATCTTGCTTGTCGGCCGTTCGCGCTCCGGAGATTCCTGCACATATTTTTCGACAGCGTTGACTATTCCTTCCAGCTTCGCTGGCGGGATTGGTCGTTTCTCACATGCGCGTAAGAGACCAGCCATCACCTTGTTGCGGTCGAAAGCCTCGCGGCTCTGATCCTTCTTCGTCACCATATACGGGATCTGATCGATTCTTTCATAGGAAGTAAAACGCCGCTCGCACTTCAGGCATTCACGCCGTCGCCGAATTGCATCGCCTTCGCGTGACTCGCGCGAATCAACCACTTTGTCTTCGATAAAACCACAGAACGGGCATTTCATAGATTCATCCTCACTCTCGCTGTCATGCGTTCGCCGATACTCTGAGCCTTATGCCCCTTCAGCCAGCCCTATCTTTTCATCTTCTACCGCATGCTCAACTGCGGTAGTTGAAATCAGAGATCGCAATCGTGCCATGTTGATGTCGCCGCGCAAAAAATAGAAGAGACCAAAGAGGGCTGCGGGCGCGAAGTCGACCAGATGCAAGACGATCGCAATTGCTGCGGCCTGCTCGCGCCCGACGCCCAGCAGGATAAGTGCGGCTGCCGTCACCGCATGAAATGCGCCAGCCGCTCCGCCCGGGGTCGGCACCGCTGAGCCGATCATTGACCAGCCTAAGACAAACAACACATGTGACATGCCAAACTGCAATCCAAACGCCCGACAGACCAGCAGATTCGCTACCGCGACCGAAAACCAAAGCAGAAGCGACCAGCCGACGCTGATCGCCAGGAGCCGGATGTCGGATAAGACGCTCAAAGCTGTGGCCAACTGGTCGAGAGTGCTCAACAATGCGCGTTTCAATCTCCGCCTTAGCCTTGACCCTCCGCTTATCACTCGATCGAGCCAAGCAATCAGACTGTGGGATTGCCGTCTGAACCAAATCAAGAGTGCTAAGGCGATCGCCAACAGAACCATAAGCGCCAGGCCGATAATGCGCGCGCGCCCAAAATCCGCCGCCGTGCCGCTGACGGGCATTATCCAGAGCAGGTTTAGTCCGAAAATGAAGATGACCGTCATCATGTCGTACAGACGTTCAATCATGATCGTCACGATGGATGCGGCCGGCCTGACGTGTTTATCACGCATTGGCAGCACGACCGGTCGGACGATTTCTCCCGCGCGGCCAATCAGCAATACGGCCCCAAATCCAACCGTTGTAGCAATCCAAACTTCACTTAAACTCGTTTTTGTTAAGGGTGATAGGAAAGCCCGCCATCGAATCGCCCGCCATAGATAACCAAGTAGAACGACTCCACAAGCCAAAATGATCAGTCGCCAGTCCGATTTCTGGACGGCGAGTTTGACTTGCTCCCAGTCCAATCGGCGGCCAAACCACCAGATGATTCCGACCGCCAACAACAGCAGCAGGGCGAACTCAGGATATTTTCGATACTTCGCCATACTTCAGCAGGGTAAGCACACGGGCATTCGAGCGGGGCAGCCGAAAGTGGTGGGTCAGTTTGATGTCCGACAAGCTTTAGCTTGTCGAACTTCGACGACAAACTGAAGTTTGTCGGACATTCGCATTGAAACTGACCCACCACCCAGTCGAAACTTGACTGAGTGAAAACGACCACCACAAGATATGGTGTGGCGAAGTCAGCCTATAACAGTTTAATGTTGCGCGCAACAACCGTTTCAGAAGCCCGACTGGGAGGGCTCATAAGACAGTTAGGCAGCAAGCGTTGTCAGCACCACCTGCGTCAGCAGGTGGGTGGTTGAGGCAGCAGGACGTATCATTAGCCTAACCGTCAGGGAGGGCCTGATTCGGATGCGTTTGAGGCACCCTTAGCGGAACTTCTGCCCGTGACGCGACGTAAGACGTGTCGAGTCGGGATTGAAACCCGGCAATCTGCTTTGGAACGACTGGCCAATCGGAGACCATGACCAAGTGGGAGCCGCGACAAGTTTGGCTACCAACGAAGGCGCTGAATTAGTCAGAAAGTGCCGTGCGGGCGACGGTGCGGCTTGGGAGGAAATCGTCCAAACATACAGTCGTCGCATCTACAACCTTGCTTATCGATTCACTTCACGCGCCGATGCCGCCGAAGACCTGACTCAGGAAGTTTTCATTCGCGTCTATCGATCTCTTCAACAATATGACCCCAAGCAGGGGGATTTGCAGAACTGGCTGATGCGACTGGCGCGTAATCTGGTCATCGACGACTACCGTAAACGACAGCGCGCGCCGCAAGATGAAGCTGCCGACGATCTCGAAGACCACCAGTATCATCTGCGTGCGGCGGGTGGCACGGTTCAGCGCGAAATGGAGCGGCGCGAGCTCGGAGCGCAGGTCCAGGCCGGAATTGACAAGCTTTCGCCCGACTTGCGAACCTGCGTCATCCTCCGCGATATCGAAGAGTTAAGTTATCAAGAGATTGTTGAGTTACTGAAAATACCTGAAGGAACGGTGAAATCCCGGATCAACCGCGGGCGCATTGAACTTGCGAAGATTCTACGTCGTATGCGAGTAGTGGAGGCGTAGGAGTAAGCAGAAGGCAGTAAGCAGTAGGCAGCGACAGGATGCTTTGTCAGGACACCTGCGTCAGCAGGTGGGTAGTTGAGGCAGCGGGGCAGTAGCCCGACCGTGAGGGAGGGCGCACGAGACAGAAGGCAGTAAGCAGTAGGCAGCGAGCAGGAGGCAGTATCAGTAGCCCGACCGTGGGCTCGCTCCCCGAAGAAAACGCAGTAGGCAGAAAACGGAACACGATGCTTTGTCACGATTTTGAAGATCAACTGACCGATTACCTGGACGGCGCTCTCCAGCCGCAGGCAAATAAAGACTTTGCCGAGCATGCGATGCGCTGCCCCGTTTGTCACGACCTGCTCGGCGAGGTGAAGAACACTCTGCTTGCCTGTTCATCGTCGGAAGCGCCTCCGGTCAGCACCGGCCTCGAAGCACGGATCCTGCTCAACACAATGCCCGAGACCGCAATTACCTGCTCAGATTTCCAGGAGCATCTCACCGATTATCTCGACGGCTTCTTAGTGGCGCCGCTTTATCATCGTTGGGAACGGCATGCCGCTTTGTGCGTCAGTTGTAGTGAGTTGCCGGGCGACGTCGTGCGGGCAATCGGTGCTTGCTATACCTACAAACAGGATGAATTCCCGGTACCCGCTGGTCTCGAAGCGCGCATTCTGCAAAGCACGATCGGAAACGTTTTACCACAACAGGTGCGCGCTCCTGCGGCTGCTCGCCTGATCGAATGGCTCCGCGGCTCGCTCGATTTGATCGTCTCGCCACAGCTCGCGTCCGTAGCCACGATGTTGCTCGTCTCAGTGTTTGTTTTGACGAACACAGTTTCGACTGACGGGTCAGTCGGCGGAATTTATGCCGCGAGCTTGCAACTGGCTGAGCGCACTGCCGGCAGCGCGACCAGGGGTTCAGCAAATGGAGTGAAACAAGTTGCGGGCAGCGTAAACGAGCTCATGAATGGCGATGAAGGCTCAGGAAAAGGAACCAATGCGAACCAAAATCAGAATACATCGAATCAAAACAATGCTCCGCAGGGCTCGCAGGACAACTCGCAGAGTAAGCCCAAGAGCCGTAAGCAGTAGAAGACAGTAGGCAAAAGGCAGAAGACAGAAAGCAGTAGGCAGAAAGCAGAAAGCTTTGTCAGTACCACCCGCGTAAGCGGGTGGGTGGTTGAGGCAGAAAGGCAGCGAGCAGGAGCAGTAATGTTCATCACGCCGAAGGCGTGAAATAAAGTAGCTAGGCGTAGAGCGCGTAGCGCGACACCCTGGATAGAGGACCAAAAAAATCAAAACCCGCGAAGCGGGCGACAGAAGAGAGCAGGATGGACGCAGCGAGCAGGAGGCAGCAGCACTGACACCCGACACGTGAAACCCAACAATGACCTGTAATTACCACCCCAAGAATTCGGCCACCGTGCAATGCAGTCAATGCGCGCGGCCCCTGTGCCCTGCCTGCGACCATCGCATTCGCGGTTTTCCCTTCTGTCAGGATTGCATCGTTGCAGGCGTCGAGATGCTGCGCCATCAGCCATCGCGTTCGACTGATCAGCATGTCATACGCCGCAAGACGTCTCCTTTCGTGGCTACGCTGCTTTCGTTATTCGTGCCTGGATTGGGTGCGGCTTACAACGGCCAAACTTCCAAAGCGATCGTTCACTTCGCAATCTTCGCCAGTTTCTTTCAGATGGCCGTTGTCACCGATGGAGTGACGTTCTTTGTTCTGGGTATATTCGGTACCTGGCTCTTCGCCGCGGTTGATGCCTGTCGCACGGCGCAATTGATGCGCGCGGGCCTGGCGCCCGATGCCGAAGAAGATGCGATCGCACGCCAGCTTTATGGCAATCCAATCGCCTGGGGCGTGACTTTAGTGGTTCTGGGCTCGGTTTTTTTGGCGCACACCCTGCTGGGCGTACAGTTTCCGGTCAAGCGGACTTTGCCGGTAGCTCTGGTAATTCTGGGCGCCTACATGTTGTTTGATTATTTGAAGCGCCGCCGCCGGCGCGAAGAGTTGCGCGCATTCGACACAAACAATCCGCCGCCTTCAGTCGTGGCGACCTGGTCAGTAGGCTCGGGAAGATTCGGTACCGGCGATTTTCCGACTCACGTAAGGCCGCGACAACTCGGCTCCGCGCGCTTCAAGTAGCGGGATCGTACGAAGCAGCAGGAGCGCACGCATCCGTGCGTGGTTCACCGGCATCTTGCTGATCCGTTTGAAGGATTTGGTCATCGACGTTATAGATGTGTTCTTTGTCAGTAGGCTGAGGTAATAAATCGATCGGGTAGTTGGGCTTTCTGCCTACTGCCTTCTGCTTTCTGCCTACTGCCTTCTGCTTAACGAGGTCTTATGGCATTCTTAACAGCATTCGTACGAGGTGGCGCGGTTTTCGGCCTCATTCTTCTCGTTGTTGCTCTATTTAAGCAGTTGATTCTGCTGGTGGGCTTCCTGCTTGCACTCGTCAAACTCGCTATCATCATCCTTTTCGTAGGATTGCTCGTCATGATCGTCCTCGCCATCTATCGCGACCGTTGCCGCCGCAAACGCGAAGTCGAAGACCTTTGACCTCGAGATCTCACTAGCGACCCCTGTGATTGCCTCCCTTTGGGTTAACTCAAAACTCAAAAGCCGGAATCGCCGTTAGACTGCCTTCTGTTCTTCGCTGACTCAAAATCAAAACTCGAACCTGCCGCTAGGTCTTGATCTTCGAGCTTCAATTCTGCAATCCGAATTTGCTTAACCCGAAGAGGAGCGCTCTCTACTGCATTCCGCCACGCGCGATCGAAGAGGTTACGTAACAGGTTTCTTGACTTCAACGTCGAAGATTTCCTGATTTATTAATGATGCCAATCGGTCATTGTTCAAAAGAGTCAAAATCAGATCGAGATTCTGCTCAGTGACTACTATTCGGTCGCCGTCATATCGAACGTCCCACCCCATTTCCTTCGAAACTTTTTTCACTCCGTTAAGGAACGTTTTCTGCTTGTAATAGCCATTCTTCTTGATCATCGAGATCTTGCGGAGATAACTCAGCCGAGTGCCGATCTTCGTGCGCATGAGCTCGACGTCGGTTACAATGCGAAACTTTTTAAATTCGTCCAGCAATTCATCTCTATTCTTTTCCATGCCAGCTCGAAAATTTAGGGCCGCCTCGAACTGTTTCTTATCCAGGATAAAGAGAGAGCCGTCATAAGCGAAGCAATCTAGTTTCTTTTCGACTTTGAAGATGTCCTCGTCTTCATAATCAACTAAAACACCATTCCTCAGGAGTGTCGTATAGAATTTCTCCTTCTGCTTGAGTTTCCATCCATCACTAATTTTGCGAAGCCCCAACACAGACTCCGCCTTACGTCTCAACTCGATAACATAAGCCCACGAGTCGAACAGATCCTCGGCCTCCTCAATTTTGGGGTTGTCGCTCCCGCCGGCAATTTGTTCAGCAATATTTGCAAGATCGGTATCCGACAGGTCGAGCGTGAGGGCCGTGTCTTCCTCTTGATCTGCCGACAAGTATTCGTAGGGTTCAACCCGATTCGCGAGCGCGATGCCGTCAGCCAGGATACTTGCCAGCTTTTGCTGAAGCTTTCGCTCCGTCTTGACAGATAATACCGCGTAATTAGCCGTCAGCGCTCTGAGAGATCGCTTTACAATCCAGAGCGCTGGGTGGAACTCCTGAATTGGCAGAGACTTGATCTTGTTGAGGGTCGTGGTAAGGTCCGCAGTCATGCCAAATCCTCCAGCAGAACTTCATTGGCGAGCTATATACAAGAATCGTGAGAGACGTTCCATTTTGTATTCCGCACCCGGAAACAATTCTCCTTTCGCAAGAAACACACCATTCTTCTGTTTTGTCCCTTCTGTGAAATCTACTTCATAAAGTCCATAACCAAAGAGAGCTAGTGCCGGGTTTATGAAAATGCTCTGAGTAGTCACGCTTAGAAGGAACAGAAGCATTATAAACATTCCAAGGGCGCTCACATCTTGCCACTTACCAAAGTCCACGCCAAAGAAAGAGACGAGGTAGGGAATGGTGTAATCAATGAGGTCGTTAGAGCGCAAAGCAACTCTGTTTACCGTAATAGGGAATTGACCCTTTACGGTAGAGATCGCGAGCCAAAGACAAAGAAGGCTCAAGCTGGCAGTAATTACAACACCCAATACAAATCTCGGGTGATGAAACCACCTGGCATCGCTGTCGAAATCGCGAAGGGCGAACAAGAGTGCTAGCGGGGCATACGCACTTAAGAAAATAATAAATGATATGACGATTCGTGGCTTCATCCGTCTCGATTTATGTGACTATCTTTGCCGCCCCGCGATCGATTTCTTTCATCTCTGTTTCAAGATTCCGTTTGACCTCAATTTGTAGTCTTCCCAGGTCGCCGCGTGTAAGCGCGCCGCGGGCGCGCGCAAATATTCCGCCGCTTGGCGACACTGGGGCGAGATGAAGAGACCAATGTGGCTAATTATGATTAAGCCGGCGAGGTGCGATTATACGTGACGAAGTATTGAGCCGAAAGCGCGAAGAAGTCTGCCTCTCCCGTCGTTTGCCTTCTCCGCTCTCGTGTGATAGGGTTCGCGCTCTGGCGGCGTCCAGGATCGGTATTTGAGTCTAGGTGCTACGGTCCTACCCGGCGATTCAGAACGATATCAGCTGCCAGTCTTCAAGCAGGGTTCTTAGAAATTCTGCAAGCGGATTTCTTAGAGCTTCTGGCAGATTCTTAAAATCAAGCAGGTTCTTAAATTGAAGGCCTCGCAAATTTAGGTTGTTTCAGTCGCCCTCGTTGGCGTCTGTTACTTTCGTGGTCGCGTGCGGCCCTGCTTTACAAATGCATGGAGACCAACAGGAGCAGAAGATGACCCGAGACGACCGTTTCTACGCTTATATCGTTGCCCGCACCTCCCGTTCCCGATCCCGAATCCGCCGCATTTGCGTTCACAAGCGCTGGCTAAAAATATCTGCGCTGGTTTTGTTCGCAATGATGTGTGGCCTGGTGTATGGCTTCTATGGATTGACGCAGCAAGCTGCGCATTTACGTGTCCAGTATGAGAACCAGCGGCTGCGTAACGAGAACGAAAAACAACGACAGCAACTGCAGAATTTGAACAACCGCGTGGACGCCGTTGAGGATGCTTCGCGCAAGCTGGCAGAGGTATCGGGAGTTCTGCAGGATGAAACGCCACATGGCCAGGGCGGTCCGGCGCGACCGGTTGATAGCGCGGCGGCGCTTGCGGTTCTGGAAATGAAGACAGCGCGATTGGAGCGCGACTTGCGCATGTACGAAGGTTTTCTGCGCAGACATGGAAGAGTCCCCGATCTTTGGCCGGTCGCAGGCAAACTTGAGAGCGGACTCGGTGGACGCCGCAATCCGTTCGGCGGTCGTGGCTTTGAATATCACGAAGGCCAGGACATTGACGCCGCTTACGGCACGCCCGTTCAAGTGGCTGCCACGGGCACGGTTACCGTCGCGGGATGGCAGAGAGGCTATGGCAACGTCGTCTATGTCGATCACGGCAGTGGATTGTCCACCCGTTACGGTCACCTGTCAGAGATCGATGTTCGTGTCGGCCAGACTGCCGCCCGCGGACAAATCATCGGACTTGTCGGCTCGACCGGGCGCTCGACTGGCCCCCACCTGCATTACGAAGTACGCATGAACAATCAACCTGTCGATCCGCGGCAATATTTGCCGGGATTAGAAAAGTAAATAATTTCATTAGTATCAGTTTCCGTTCTCATTTTAACGAACCACTCCGCGCCCTCTGCGAAAAACTCTGCGCCCTCCGCGTTAATATTCTTTTTTACTCACGCTAGAGATCTTACGTGAGCTTTACGAAACCGTCGAAATGCCGGCAGGATGCCGGCGATCCGCAGGCAAGATGCCTGCGCTCCCAGAGATGCCTGCGCTCCCAGCCCGAATCTGATAACATCCCTCCAACCCTGGATTAATTATCGACAAAGGAAGAATTTCAATGACCTCGAGACATTCGCGCTTGGCCGCACTAGTGCTGCCAATTCTCCTCTTCATCAGTCTGATTCCGGTTTCGGTTTTGGGTGATGAAGGCATGTTCCTGCCGGATACTTTAAGCCAGCTTCCCCTGGCAAAGTTGAAGCAACGTGGACTAAAGATTCCGATCACCGATATTTACAACCCGAATGGACCGAGTATTAAAGACGCAGTGGTAATTGTCGATGGCGGTACCGGCGAATTTCTGTCGGCTGAAGGTTTGTTGCTGACGAATCATCACGTCGCTTTTGACGCCCTGGTAGCGGCCTCAGATCCTTCGAAGGATTATGCCTCGAACGGTTACCTGGCAAAGACGCGTGCAGAAGAGCTGCCCGCGCGTGGCTATAGTGCAACGATTACCCAGGACTTGAAAGATGTTACCAGTGAAGTCCTCAATGGGATCTCAGACACTGTGTCGCCAGAAGAGCGCGCCCGTGCGATTCAACTGAAAGTGCGTGGCATGGAAAGCGAAAACGAAAGCGAAGGGACAAGAGTTCGCGTGCTGCCGATGAACGACGGCCTCGTCTATTACCAGTTCACTTATCTGGTATTGCCCGACGTCCGGATCGTTTACGCGCCGCCGAAAAACATTGGATTCTTTGGCGGCGACCCAGACAATTTCGAATGGCCGCGCCATGACGGTGACTTCACTTTCATGCGCGTTTATACGGGCGCAAATGGCAAGCCCGCCGAATACTCGCCGGCGAATGTGCCTTATAAGCCAAAGAGATTTCTGTCGCTCTCAATGGGAGGCGTCAAGGAAGGCGATTTCATGATGGTCATGGGCTATCCCGGCTCGACACGCCGTTACCGCGAGAGCTATTCGGTCGCCTATAACCAGGACATTGCCATGCCTTTCCTGATAGAGCTCTTGAGATATCAAATCGGGACCTTGCAGAAAGCGGGCGAGAACGATCCCGCGCTTCGCATCAAACTTTCGAGCACGATCTTCGGCCTCAGCAACGACCTGAAGAACTATGAAGGCTCGGTGCTGGCAATGCAGCGAGCGGGAATCGTCGATCAGAAGCGCGCCCAGGAAGCAGAATTCACGCGTTGGCTGAATGCCGATCCGGCTCGCAAGACGAAATACGGCGAGGTGCTGCCCGCGCTGGAAAAGGCTTATCAGCAATTGACGGCAACGGCGCAGCGCGATCTTTTGCTGCAACAGATGTTCGGCGCCAGCGACCTGATTGGCATTATGTCGTTCGCGCAGCGGGCGGCCGCTGACAAAGAGAAGCCGGAGGCAGAACGCAATCCTGCTTTGGGCGCAATGGGCATACAGCGTCTTCGCGCTCAACTGCCGGGCGCGCTGGCCGAACGAAACCCAACGGCAGAGCGCGAGCTTCTCACTTATCTCCTCAGGAAGGCTGATCAGCTTCCCGCCGGACAGAAGATTGATTTCATCGAGAAGCGTTTTGGAAATGTACAGGGTGAAGCACGCCGCCGCGCCGAAGAAAATTTCGCCCGCGATGTGATAGATAGCAAACGTTATTCAACAGTTGAGAGTCTGTCGGCCGTTCTTGATCTCACCGCGGCCCAATTGCGCGAACTGCATGAGCCGCTGATTGACGTGGCCAGCGACCTGGGACCCGAAGTTCAGCGGATACAAATGCGCCAACTTGCTTTTAATGCAGTCGTGCAAAAGTGGCGGCCATTGTTAGTAAGAGGGATGAGCGAACTGCGCGCTAGCAATGTGGGGTCCCCGCGCGGGCAGCCCGCGGCGGGTACTAATCCATATCCTGATGCGAATCGCACGCTGCGTTTCACGTACGGCGAAGTCAAAGGCTACATTCCCCGCGACGCGGCAATTTATCAGCCGTTTACAAACCTGTCCGGCGTAATTGAGAAGGACACTGGCCGCGAACCGTTCGATGTTCCGGCGAAACTCAAACAGCTTTACCGCAATCATGACTTTGGCCCGTATGCGACGTCCGATGGACAGAACGTGCCGGTTAACTTTCTCTCGACGACCGACATCATTGGAGGTAATTCGGGGTCGCCGATCATGAATGGACGGGGCGAGCAGGTCGGCATTGTATTTGACGGCAACTACGAGGGCCTCGGCAATGACTTCTTCTACAACGAAGAAAAGGGTCGCACAATCGCGGTCGATATTCGTTACGTCCTTTTTATCGCTGATAAGTTTGGTGGCGCAGTATATCTACTGAAAGAGTTGGATATTAAAAATGCGCCGGCTTCACTGCGGCGGGCGGCGTGACTTCCCGAATATTCTGAGAAACGTCAGCCCGCGTGGCTGAAAACTATTATTTGTGTGGTGGGTGGTTAATTTCTGTTGAGAGTTCAACCTTTTAGGTTGCTGATTACAGGCGCAAGCTAAAGCTTGATGATGAACTCTAAACTGACCCATTTGCGTGGGTTTTTGGGCGCTAAGTTGCGCTGTTTTAGGTCCTTCCGCGCTTTTGTCTTGACAGGCCAAAACGGCATCGTTTAGGATGCGCCGTCGTTTCAATCAGTGCCTGGGTCGGCTTTTACCTGCCTTCGCATTTCGATTTGCAAGCGCCAAAAGAGAAATGAGTTTGGTTTTCTTGTCCGTAAGTTGCGCTCGTCAATTGCCATTGTGTGCAATCTGACGCGCGCTTTGTCGTTGTGTTTCCGTGTAGCGCCCAACTGAAAGCGCGTCCGGCTCACAGCATTAACTGTTGGCCCCAAAGTGGCACAGACTTCAATCTGCATTTTCAGAAGAACTACAGAGCAAAGTTTCTGTCGCTAAGTGCCTCGTTTTACCGAATCGTTAGGAGGATTCGTTTGTATGTCTAGAATAACCGGTAAGGTCAAGTGGTTTAACAACTCGAAGGGCTACGGCTTCATTGAGCAGCCAGGCTCTTCGGACATCTTCGTTCACTATAGCGCCATTCAAGGAGACGGCTTCAAGACTCTCGAGGAGGGTCAGGAAGTCGAGTTCGAGGTGACGCAAGGCCCGAAGGGACCACAGGCCGAAAAAGTGACAAAGGCGTAGGTCTCCCCCGGCTTGCTTTATGCAAAGCCACTGACCACTTCCGGTCGTGAGCCCGGAAGACGCGTAAAGAAAAAGGCGATCTCGTTTACCGAGATCGCCTTTAATCTTTTTGCCGGGGACTCTGGTCTGTCGATGTCCCTCGGAAGATGTTCGGGAGATGGCTTGAGTACTTGAGCGCACCTTATCAGCTACTTCCCTCTTCCATCAGTGTTTCCTCAGGAAAAGACAGACGCTGTGTCGCTCTATTTATCAGCTTTCGCTTTAAAACTTACGTGTCCATCTTCCACGTCGACCAAAAAAACAACTCGCTCCGAACCTGCCTTTTCTCTTAACGTATCGCTTCTTTCCAATACCAGTCGATGGAATCTCGAGAAAGAAAGATCTTGAATCGGTTCGCCGCAACTCCGCTTTGCTTCCATCAGCGCGTCATAGACGCCTTTGATTGTCTGCACATCATGCCGAACATCCGTGCATGAGAATTCTGAGCGAGTGAATGGAGGTGTCGTAGTGTGGCTTGAGGCGCGTGCGGCAGCCGCTGCGTCACGGCCTTCTTCACGGCCTTGCATCGTGCGGCGCCAGAGCTCTCGAAAGGAAGCGTATCTGGTCGCCAGCGAGTTGTAATAGTATCGCTGGGCGAAGGTAAGCGAGCGATTGTCACCCATTTGCTTCAGATGTGATTCAACTCGCATTTTGGAGTCATAAGGAGGACGCTTGCTTCCGCCGTTGAAGTAGACATCAAACTCGATCTTCAAACGGCGAATATCCTCTTCCAGCCGGCTCAGGCGATCTTCGATCGTAGGTTGGTTTTCGTAAACGCCAGTCTTCTTTTTTTCCTGACGCTGCTTCGTCAGCCGAGCTAACTTGTTGTCTTGTTTTCGCAAAGTGCGGAATCTCCAGGAGTGACGGCGAAAGCGGGGTCGCCGCCGAATGATCTGAGTGTAGGTGTTGGTCTTAAGGCTGTCAACATCCTTCTTTCGGAGTTCTACGGGATTGCTTCGGAAGACTGAAACAGCATATTCTTCGATGCGTTTGACTTGATTGTGCGGCGGCGTGACACGCTAATGTCAGCCAAAACCCAAACCACGAATGACCTGTTGCGGGCACTTCCGTCAGTAGACTCGCTTCTGCGGACAGCTGCTGCCAAGACGCTGCAGCCAGCCATGGGCGCTGACCGGCTAAGTATTCTGGCCCGTAAAGTTACCGACGAGTTGCGCCAGGAAATGCTCGCGCGCTCAGGTTCGAACACGGCGAGCATTGGCGGCGAGATTTACTCGCGAGGGGCCTTACTTGAGGATGCGGAGCGGCGACTCGTGAAAGCCCACCACGCCGAGACGTCATCCAGCGTGCGACGAGTGGTTAACGCCACGGGAGTGATTCTCCATACCAATCTGGGACGCGCGGCACTGTCCGACGCCGCGCGCCACAGAATCGCGGAAGAGGCGTCGGGTTATTGCACCCTGGAATACGATTTGCAAACCGGCGGACGCGGCCGGCGAGGTGCGCGCGCGGAACAGTTGTTGGCAGATTTAACCGGTGCTGAGGCAGCCCTAATCGTAAATAACTGCGCCGCTGCGGCCCTACTGGTCCTGACGGTATTCGCACGCGACGGCCAGACGATCATTTCCCGCGGAGAGCTGGTTGAGATCGGCGGGGACTTTCGTGTTCCCGATGTTATGGCCCAATCGGGAACGCAAATGATCGAGGTTGGAACTACTAACCGCACCCGCCTGTCGGACTACGCCAAAGCCATTTCAGATCAGACACGCTTGATAATGCGTGTGCATCCTTCCAACTATCGCATCGTCGGTTTCACTAAAACTCCCACGCTGCGCGAGCTCGCAGACCTTGCTCATGACAATGGATTACTCTTGTATGAAGATGCCGGATCAGGCGCACTAATTGACTTCACTCAACTCGGTATAACCGGTGAACCTTTGATTCGCGCTTCGATCGATGACGGCGCTGATATGGTTTCATTTAGCGGTGACAAACTATTGGGTGGCCCGCAGGCGGGTTTTGTGGTCGGCCATTCAACCGTCATTGAACGAATGCGAAGTCATCCTCTGTATCGAGCGTTGCGCGCAGATAAACTGAGAATCGCGGCGATTGAAGTTACGCTTGAGTCCTACGCGCGAGGTCTTTCAGTCAAGGAGATTCCAGTTCATCGTTCGCTTGGCATGTCTCTGGACGAAATCAAAGCCAGAGCAGAAAAAATCATTGAGCGGCTAAGACAGCGCGGGGTGAACGAAGCGCTCAAAATTGAGATCGTCCCGGGAGTGTCCGCGGTTGGAGGTGGCGCCGCACCCACTTCGCAATTACCCACGGCGTTGATATCTCTGACTCACCACGCATTTACTCCGAACGAAATCGAAGAGCGCCTGCGTAGTTCGACACCCCCCGTCATTAGCAGAATCGAGAATGATCGCGTGCTTTTGGATTTGAGAACGGTTGCCGAACCTGAGGAAGCTGAACTGGAACAGGCTATCCTTTCGCTGCCAGGCTAATCTTACCGAAACGGGACTTAAGCTTGCGTTCGTCAAATAATCGTCGAACAACACGGTGGGCCGGTTGTGCTCGAGTCGAAGGTTAGGCCCCGGATCAAATTTTGTTTTGCTGTCTCAGCCCTAAATAAATTTCTTATTAATCGTCCCTCGACAACTCGCTGCTCCGCACCGGCAGCGCTTTGTATCGGGATGGAGAGTATCTTCGTAGTCGATCGTGATCTCTTCGCCGGGTTTGATGTCGCGCAAGGCAAAGAACAGCACGTGCCCGTAGAGTGTTTTCATGTAGGCATTTGGTTCGCAGCAGTGATTGATGTAGTGAGTGCCGTTGCCGCCACGACTGCCGTCCAAACTCCAGCGACCATCGATATCGCAGATGCGGAGCTTGGCCCGATGTGATCGACGTTGAGCTTCGAGATCCGAAATGCGTTCACCGGTGTATTCGGCAATCTTGCGGCCGCGCGCAAAATAAACTGTGGCAAAGCACCCGTTGCCGTTGATTGGCGATTGCTGAATCGAGAGGCCTGGTGCAAGTTTCAGTTTCATTTACGCCATTACACTTGGTTAATAGCAATGGCGTCAAACGGAGTACCTCTTGGTCTTTGATTTTTAGGCTGAAGTAGGCATCGGGGTCTGCTGGGAGCGCGGACGTCTCGTCTGCATGAGCGCGAAGCACGAAAATTAGTCGATATAAAGAAAATAGGATGCAGGGCTTGGTGCCTGGAAGCCTGTTACTTCGCTCTTCAAAAAACTGAGCGTGCTGCGCGCGCTGTGCGGACGAGACGTCCGCGCTCCCAGCATCGTTCATGTACCTGCTGCTCCTGATAAGTTCCAGGTTTACTTATCAGAGCTGCGACCGCGTCGACTTGAAGCAGTCCCAGGAGGAATTCGCCTTATCTTTACTCGACCCAACGTAAAGCCGGGTTCGCGCGGCTCAACCGGGATCACTACGGAACCCGACATTCCAAAAGGTGGATCTCTGTGCACGGCGATTGCTCCCATGGTTCTCTGCGATCGTAGCGCGGCAACACTGGACAGCGCCTCATGAAAACCAAGGCCCGCCAGGAAAGTAAGCACCGCTGTGCTAATCGCTTTCGCGAAATAGGAGACCCTGCGGCGCAGCGCGCGCAACCCAACGGGACAGTCTTTGGTGATGATCGATCCATCGAAGCGGCGATAAAACCTGACGCAGAGTCTCCCTTCATTTTGCGCGATCAGGGATTTGGCCTCGGTTCTGCTCATGCCGGACAGATTGTAGACATTCAAGCTGCACTGGCCACAGAAACGCACGCGTTCGTTGCCAATCATCTGGTCCCAATCAGCTTTGCAGGGGGCTGCGACGCGTACGTGATCGAGTCTGTTTCTAAATCTGGCCATAGTGAGCCTCAACTACTTTGGAGTGCGGTGGCAAGCCCGGGGTCCCCAGCGCGGCAGCCGCGCGGGGTGGTCGTAGCGCGACACCGCTTGAATCGTCTTGATCCCCGCAATTTACTAATCCAAAGCGCCGTCGTCGCTTCGCTCTGCCGGCGCACTCCAAGTCAAGCGGCGCAAACTGGCAGTTTGCGCTACATCTGCGGCGCCACATACCGAACCGATTTCAATTCAGTAAGCGCCGCCAACTTCTCAATTGGCATTCGGCCGATGACAAGTTTGGCAGTCTTCGGATCCAGCACCACTTCAAAACCAAGTTCCTTGAGCTTAACCAAAGTGTCGTCTGATTTTTCAGTCAGCCAGATCTGGATTTCAGCTTTGCCGCCATGAATGAACTTCACTTCATCCGGGGCAGGAGCGAGCTTGTTATCTTTCAAGCGATCGATCACAGCGAGGACTGATGGATGAAATTTTGACCGTAACTGCGCACTTTTCTGCTCTTCCGGCGACAGCGTCCGACTCGCATCTAAAGCAACCGCTTCATTAGCCATCACGGCGCGGGCTGCAGCCTTTGATTGAGGAGAATTTGATGGCCCTACTCCCGCGCCTCCCCCACTGCCTACATTACCGCTCGGGGCTTTGGATTTGGCCGATTTTGCTCCTGACCTGGTGACAACGACTGATTGCGCGGCTTCTGAGATCGGAGATCGAGACAGGTTAGCCAGCGCCTGCACTCTTCCACCCGTGAAATACAATCCATCCTTTTCCTGGCCGAAGACCGCCTCTCGGTTTACTCCTTCAGGCACCTCAATCGGAACATCGATCCGTCGAGGTTGCCCTCCATCGGTAACGATCATTTCTTCCACTGCTACAAAAGAAGTGAACTGTGACATCAATCGATAATCAAGACCAAGTTGGGTGATTGTCTTCTTTAGATCCTCACTCATGTTGCCTTGCTGCAGGCCTTTGAAGTCCTGGCTCATCAAATCGTCAATGCGGGTGCGGGCCCAAAGCGTGGCCAGCACGTCGTGTTGTTTCTGTGAATCAGAAAAATCGATCGGAATCTCGCGCACGAAATCGCGGCCTGACATCTTGCCCTTCAGGCGCAGCGTTCCGCGACTGGTCGCAGTGTAGCGGCCAGTGATCACCAATGGCTTGGCCCCGAAAAGATCCGGAATGTTCTTCGGGTAAACATCGACGACAGGCAATCCGTTCCAGTCGAGAGAGATGTCAGTCAGTAACGGATTGCGAACGCGTTCATGAAAGCGACGCGCTGCGGCCGAACCATCGTCATTCAAGCCAACGTATTCCACCTCACCACGCCCGTATTTTGCCATGCTGTCGAGTAGAAAACGGTTCACACCATTTCCAATGCCAAACGCAAAGACGCGCGCGTTTGGATGCTTCTGCACTTCGCCGATGATCTCCATGTCGTTGCCTACATAACCGTCAGTCATGAAGCAAACGATGCGAACGTGACCTTGGGCGTCGGATGGATCCATCGAGGCCTTCACGGCCTTCATCATTTCCGTTCCACCACTGCCTTGTCGCGACTCGAGAAACTTTTGCGCCTTTTCCAGATTGTCTTTGGTTGCGGGCACCGGCTCGGGAAACAGAATGTGCTCGTCGCCGGAAAACGTAATGAGGTTGAAAGTGTCATATGGATAAAGATTGTCCAGCGCAAGGTTCATCGTCTCTTTCGCTTTTTCGATGGGAAAGCCGCCCATCGAGCCCGAAGTGTCGAGTACGAAAACGAGTTCCTTCGGCGTGACATCTTCCGCGGTAACCCGTTCCGGCGGTTGCAAAATGAGTGTGAAGAACCCGCCTTTGACTGATGAATGCGTGAGCACTGCGTCCTGCACTTTCGTGCCCGCAACGTCATAGCGGAGAACGAAATCCTTATTGGGAATTGTGGCCTCGTCTTTCAATCGAACATGCGCTCGGTGGCCGTCAGCGCGGTCGACTTTGACATCGTGCGTTTTCGAACCCAGCGTGTCGATCGTCACACCGGCATCGAGCGCAATATCCAGTGAAATATCATGCCCCGCGCGCATGCCCTCGGGTGGAGGTTGCGGCGTGATACGCGAAGCGTCAGGAACTTGATCCGTATTCGGGGCGAACCCATTTCCCTGGGCTCCAGTTGCCGAACCCGGAACATAACGTGGTCCGACCACCATCGGAAAAACAAACTCGTACGAGCCGTCTTCGTATTTCAACGTCTCGACATAGCTGATTATGATCTTGATTTGTTCGCCGGGAAGAATATTAGCCACTGACTGCGTGAAGATGTTGGGCCGCTCCTGGTCGAGAAGACTGGCCCTTTGCCCGCCTGTTTTCGCGGCTTCGTAAACAGCTTGGGCCTCCTCGCGCCGCAGAATCTTCCCGCGCACCGTTCGATCGCCGACGATCATCGTCATATCATCGACAGCTGCGCTTTGCGGCAAAGGAAACGTGTAAACCGCTTCGATCTTTTCATTGAAGGGATTCTCAAATTCCTGTGTGACGATTACGCGAGAAAGAAAGCCGCTGATTTCTGCTTTGGCATCGGTGTGCTTGAGCGGGCAGGCGGCCTTTGGCTTTCCGTTCGGATCGACGACCTGAAGCGTGCCCGATGTCGCTTTGTTTTGTGCCGCAACATCGCCACCGACGCAGAGCCTGTTGGGGTAGGCCATGAACAGAAACAGCATTCCGCCGAGTGAAACCGCAATCACTGAAAGGGATTTAAGAAAGAACGTGCGACTCATAGTCTCCTCCACTTCTGGATTAGCTGTAGTTCGGAAGAGCATGCCGCGGTCTGGGGTCGCCGCGTGAAGTTAAACAAGCACCACCAGACGGGGCTGCTCGCCCGGGGATCCCGCCTGGGTTCCGTTGGCTAGAGACCTTATCTCAGCCTCTTGTTCCCGATTCGATCAAAGACTCCGGAAACGTTTAGAGTCGGTCTGGTACCCGACTAAGCGAGCGCTAGTCGCTTCTAAACTTCCCGATCTCTGGGGATAGAACGTGAAAAGAGGGAGAGCTTGCAATTGTCATTTCCATTGATGCAGGCGGCGCGTTTTGCGATGGCTGTAGGATCGATCGCATTAGGTTCAAAGAGCCTCGCGGCTCCGCCGCCGTACAATGCGGTAAGCCTATGGCTTACCGACGAATGCTTTAATTTTATTTCCTCCTGAGGCTGTGCCTCAGGAAAATTGGAGGCCGAGCCTGCCAAAAGCCCTAAGGACCTTGACGGTAAGCCATAGGCTTACCGCACTGGGCGGCGGCGAAGCCGCAACACAGTCCATCAACGCAAATTGAGCGCTCTAATATTTATTACCGGCCGCGTTGAAAAGGTTATGCTGTGGAGAGATCTAATTCTGATTTAGCTTGTTGACCGGCCACCGCTAGTCGAGATCGTATTAGTGCGAGCTCTACTTCAATCTAAAGCTGCGAGCTATTTGGTCGGTCTGATTTCGGATGCGCGCAAGTTTGTCGCGCATGCCGGTGAAGCGCAGCGCGTAAACCGTACGGCCGTCCGCCTGTAGGTAATACGTGCGACCAGCCATCGGTTTGCCGGCCTGTGTAAACTCGTACGATATAGTTCGTCCGGCCAACCGGCCCGTGAAGGGCTCGTCTTTTCCATCGACATAGCCAGGCAGGAACCGAACCTTCTGCTCCTGGTCACGCTGGGCAAACTTAGCAATTGTTAGTCCTTCGTCGAGAGCTTCTTTGCGAATGCGCAGGTAGCCGTCGTTGCGATCACCATAGACGAATTCGGCGTGTTGATGAATCTCGTCAGGCTCGCCGATCAGTCGCCACGTCGGGGAAGGAAAATCGACAGTATAGTTAACTTTGCTGCTGGAATAGCTGTGCTCCTGAGCGCCGACACGCCGATCGGGCGCCGGTGAACTAAACGCCGCGAGAAGGAAAAGTCCTAAACAGAAAATCGCTAATCGCATGTCACACTCCTTGTAAAACCCGCAATCGGACGGCAGCTCTTTCCAACTCTTTCAGATGCGGCCTGAAAACTTCCTGTTGTCCTGGCCGCAAGCGCTCAAAGAAAATCAGACCTTGGTCTGCTCGATTGCTTGTCGCTGCAGCCGAATAAGCTGGTCAATGCCTTTCCGTCCCAGCTCCAACAGATCATCCATCTGGGCACGCGTAAATGGTGAACCTTCTGCGGTGCCTTGCACCTCAATAAAGCGGCCATCGCCGGTGCAGATTACGTTCATGTCAACTTCCGCCCGCGAGTCTTCGTCGTATTTGAGATCAAGCAGCGCTATTCCGTCAACGATGCCGACGCTGACCGCGGCCACTTCGCTGATTACAGGTGACTTGGTAATCTTGCGTTCCTTCATCAGACGTCTACAGGCGATTGCGAATGCCACGTAAGCGCCGGTGATCGCCGCGGTTCGCGTCCCGCCATCAGCCTGTAGCACGTCGCAGTCCAGAGTGATGGTGCGTTCACCAAGCACACCTCGATTTGAAATCGCGCGCAGACTACGGCCAATTAAGCGCTGAATTTCATGCGTGCGTCCCGATGGCCCACCGCGCCCGATCTCTCGCGGAGTTCGCGTATGCGTCGAACGAGGCAACATTCCATACTCAGCCGTGACCCAACCCTCTGTGCGCTGATTCCTTAGGTGCGGCGGCAGACGATCTTCAACCGAGGCGGCACAGATGACGCGCGTCTCGCCCATTTCAATTAGCGCCGATCCTTCGGCATTAGCGAGAAAACCCGGCGTGATGCAAACCCTTCGCAGCTCATCAGCAGCGCGATTGTCAGTGCGTATGAAAGTCATAATCTTTTCCCTCTCCCGCTGGGAGAGGGGCAGGGAGAGGGCTTGAGTACGAAGTGCAAGCGGAGCCCACACCCGTTACATGACGTGCTGCCGTCTCAATCCCCCTCTCCCCAGCCCTCTCCCAAAGGGAGAGGGAGTTCGGCTAATTTTTCGCCCTAAGCTCATCGTGTCCCCAAACTTCAACCGCTTCCAAACGCGCAGGCTTGCTTCCCAGGAATCTTTCAGCCACGCGCGCAAACCTATCGGCGGCGTCAGTCACATAAAAGTGATCCAAATCATCGCAAAGATGACGTTCGAGCGCACCAGTGCCCGGGGTCAATCGAGCCAGGCCTTTTTCCTTCAATCGCGATTTCACTTCCCGCGCTGTGGCTTCGCCGGAGTCGATCAGCGCAACCTCTTCACCGACAGTTTGCTGAATTACCTTGCGGAGGATTGGATAATGAGTACAACCAAGAACAAGAGTCTCGATACTCGCACGCAGATCTTTTAGATAACTCCCCGCAACAGTTCGCGCGATTTCGTCTTCCGCCCAGCCCTCTTCGGCCAAAGGAACGAACAAGGGGCAGGCGCGCTCGATGACGATTGCTTTTGGATCAACTTGCTGAATCGCCCTGGTGTAAGCGCCGCTCTGCACGGTTGACTCGGTTGCGATGACACCGATTCGTTGCTGGGAGCGCGGACGTCCCGTCCGCACTTCGTCTGCTTTCGTTTGACCTGAGTTGATCGGTTCGTCATCTGCCCATCGCGCGACCGCGGCGCGCGCGCCCGGCCCAATGACACCCACGACAGCGACGCTTAAAGCTTGCCGAATCGCTGGTAGTGCTAGTGCCGAGGCCGTGTTGCAAGCCACAACCAGCATCTTGATTCCGTGAGTCGAGAGGAACCTGGCATTCTCGATTGCGTATCGTTCAACCGTTGCCAGCGATTTCGTTCCATAAGGCACGCGAGCCGTATCACCCAGATAGATGAATCGCTCGTTGGGCAGTCCCTCGTGCAGTGCACGATAGACGGTTAGTCCGCCAACGCCGCTGTCGAAGATTCCGATGGGAAGATTAGCAAGCAAGGATGAAAGGGGAAGGATGAAGGATGAAGGATGAAGGATGAAATAAGACCAAACCTGAGACGTGTATCATTATCTCGGACATTACTCTTTCATCCTTCATCCTTCCGCCTTCATCCTTGTAATTTTGGTGGAGGCGCCGGGAATTGAACCCGGATCCAAAAGCCAACGCCGAAGGACTCTACATGCTTAGTTGCTTCTCTTTTCGTGCGGCTTGTGACCGCCCGAGCTTTGCCCGATGCCGAGTAAGTGAAGCAACAAGACCTCGGCACAAGCTAGTCCGACTTGATCTCACCCACTGGCACGGACCGAAACAGTGGGCCAGCTCATCTAAGTGACATCTCACTCCGCGCGCATGAGCAACTTGCGGCGAGACGCTCACTGGCTATTAAGCAGCGAGAGCCAATTCATTAGTATTGGCAGTTGTTTTTCCCTACGCGTTTTAACGAGCTGCATAAGGTAGCCCGGCATGCATCGCGACGGACATTACGGCTCCTGTCGAAGCCTGTCGCCCCCTTTTGCGAGCAGAATGATTATAAGTGATGTGGAGTTAGATGTCAGGTTGCGGTCGCTGATTAAGGCTTCAGTTGTGCTAACTCAAGTTTTATCGCATTGAGTAAATTGGCTTGGAAGACAACAAAGCGTTCTGGTGCCATGCTGCCTTGCGAATTGATACCAGAATACTTCCTGAATGCCGATGCGATCCTAATTCGTTTGGATTTCACCTTGCCCTTTTTTCCATGATCCACATCATGTCGCAAATCCGCGCATTGATGTCAACGAAAGACTGCGCCGCAATTCCAGGGAGCCTGGAGCCGACGCTTTCGTGAAAGAGGAAATACAGGTTATCGATAAACGATTTGTAATCCTCGAAATCCTTGATTGGCTTACCTAAATTACCTGACTTTGAGCGGTCCTAGCCGTTGCCTTGAATAGCCGGCTCGTAGCGAATCGGGACGTAAACTTCAACGCGAATCTTTGGCGCGAAGCTGGGCAAGGCGCTTCTTTCTCCATTCAGAGATATTCTTCAACCGGCGGCGGAACTCGGCATCTGAGATTTCCGCTTTCGCTGGTTTCTTCGTTGCAGCCTGAGGCACGACTTGATACTTGTTTTTCATGAATGACTCCGCGGTCATTATCATCCGAAGAACGGTTACATATCAAGAATTGTAGTCGCTTGCGTAAGGGAGCCCTCCCTCACGGTCGGGCTACTGCCCCGATTGCCTCAATGACAAGTTCGCGCGGCGGACAATTGACAATAACTCACCCTATTCATCGATTGGATCACATACGACAATGAATCTGCAGTCCGTGAAACGGACGGCTGAATAGGTACAGAACGGGGAGCGGTTCGCGACCGGATCATAAACGCAACTTGAATGGTCGTATCCGCTCGCTACGCTCAGGGTTCTGAACTTCTGTCGCCCCCTAAAGGAGTCTGTCGGAATAATCACATTTCTCCGTGTAAACTCCGTGTTCTCCGTGTTCTCCGTGTCTCCGTGTCTCCGTGTTGAAATTCCTAAGAAAAGAATGCACCACGGAGGCACGGAGATCACGGAGAAGCTTTTTTCCGACAGACTCCTAAAGCGGGCTGGATTTGTGATTCCTTTCTAATCCCAGGGTAGCGCTGCGCGCAACCCTGGGCTGTGTTATGGAACGCCTTCGGCGTTCGAACCCGGACCCGCCACATCGAGGTTCAGCCTCGCCTACGCTATAATCTTCTGGTGGCATGAATCTCCTGGTGGCATGAGATGGCAAATAGATTCAATGACCACCGACAGATGGATGATGACTCTTACCTTTGATTTTCCATTTTCCAACGGTCATTTATCATTTGCCATCTAACAAAGCGGCATGCGACTGTGGGTACCCACGTTGTGGCCCGTCGCGGCTTGAAGCTACGTTTTATCGGAAAAAGGCTGGAATCTTATGTCTACAAGACCTCTCGGCTCGCGCTTGAAATCATATACCCCGCAGGCAATTGTTAGCGCGCCGCACGGCGAGCGCAAACACATGCTGCGCCGGTTCTGGTTTCCCGCGGTGATTCTGCTGGCTCTGGCGGCAGGCGGACTCACGGGAATCATCGCGGCATATCAGCTCAACTATTCACAGGCGGCCAGCGAGGTAGCCGCGCTCGCGACTTACCGGCCCAGTATCGTCACGCGTATTTATGCGGATGATGGGAAGACAGTCATTGGTGAGTTCGCGCTCGAAAAGCGTATCCCGTTGAAATACGAAGAGATTCCGCCCAACATGAAGAACGCGATCCTCGCGGTTGAGGACGCGCGCTTCTATGATCACGTCGGCATCGATCCGATTCGCATCGTCGGTGCCGCGTGGAAGAACCTCACCAGCGACAAAGTTGAGGGAGGGTCGACGCTCACTCAACAGCTTGCCAAGAACCTTTTTATCACGCGCGAAGAAGTGAGAGGGCGCAACATCGAAACGCTCAAGCGCAAAATGAACGAGTGGGTGCTGGCGCTGCAAATCGAACGCTACTACACCAAGAACCAGATCATGGACTTGTACGCAAACCACATTTTCCTGGGCGCGAATGCGTACGGCATCGAAGCGGGAGCGGAGACTTACTTCGGCAAGCAAGCGAAAGATTTAACGCTTGACGAAGCAGCATTGCTTGCGGGAATTCCGAAAGCACCCGGTGAATATTCACCTACCGCGAATCCCACCAAAGCGAAGGAACGACGCGATCTCGTGCTTGATCTAATGGCGAAGAACGGTTTCGCTTCTGAGTCCGAAGTTGAGGCAGCAAAAGCGAAACCCCTGCAACTCGCTGACTCGGCCTATTACCAGCCGCCCCAGGCGCTGTCTCCGGCATTCGATTATCCGGTTGAGTTCATCCGGCAAGACCTCGAAGACAAGTACACCACGCGCGTTGCGCAAACGGGACTGGCGGTTTATTCGACCATCAACGTCGCCGCGCAAAAGAAAGCTTACGAGGTTGTGCGGGCAGGCCTGCGGCGCTACGACAAATCACATACGGGCTGGCGCTCGTCTTATGAAATGATTCCGAGCTCGTCCAACAATGGCGTCCCGACGCAAGCAGAGCTTGCCAGCTACAAATATCCAGACTGGTACCGCAATGATTACGTGCCCGGTCGCTTTATCAGGGGATTGATCACGAAAGTCGATCAGGGCCGAGATGAAGCCATCGCGCGCTTTGGAAATTACACTGCGACCGTTACCTCAGCCGACATGGGCTGGGGCAAACGCGCGCCGCGCAGCGAATTTAAGCCGGGTTACCTCGCCGAGTTTGAAATCAAGGACGTCGATAAGAAGAACCACCGCTTTAAAGTCGAACTGCAGCAGATTCCCGCCGTGCAAGGCGCGATGATGACAGAGAATGCGAAGAACGGCGAGATTATTGCGATGGTTGGTGGCTACGATTTTCTGACGAATAAGTTTAATAACGCCGTGCAGGCTTATCGTCAAACCGGCTCAGCATTCAAGCCATTTATCTACAGCGCGGCGATCGAGTGGGGCATGACTCCGGACACAACTGTCAGCGGCGCGCCGATCGACATCAACGGTTGGCAGCCGCACAACTACGACGGTTCGCTCGGCTGCTCCGACATGCCGCTGAAAACGGCGCTGGCGCATTCGATGAACGTTCCCGCGGTGCACTTGCTGCAAACTGTCGGTATTCAGACGGGTGCGCAAATGGTTCGCCGCTTTGGCATCACAGTCCCGATGGCCCCTTATCTGCCGTCGGCGCTGGGCGCGACTGAAGTCCCACTTGATCAGATGGTCTCTGCCTATTCCGCTTTTCCGAATAAAGGCATTCGTGTCGAACCGCACATGATTCGGCGGGTGCTCGATCGCGACGGCGCGGTGCTGGAAGAATGGGAGAAGACTACTTACAAAGTCTTCAGCGAATACGTGGCCCTGACGATGGTTTCAATGATGCGTGGCGTCATTCAGGGCGGAACGGGCTCCGCGGCCCAAGTGCTAGGCGTGCCGCTCGCGGGCAAGACCGGCACGGTTAATGATCACACGGACGTGTGGTTTCTCGGCTATACGCCGACTTATGTCACCGGGGTATGGATGGGTTATCCGGGGAGAAAGAAACCGCTCGGCAATGAAATGACGGGCGCGGTCGGCGCGCTGCCGTACTTCGTCGAATACATGCGCGACTTTTTAAAGGACAAGCCCAAGGAAGATTTTCCGAAAGCGCCTGCGATGCCCGAAGACATGAAAGAGATGTACAAGCAGCGGCAGCGCGAACTGGCGCTGGAGCGTGCGCAGATGACTGCGGACGAGGAAGAGAATCAGAGCGATCAGAACGCGAATCCGAATCCGAGCGCAATCACTACGCCGAAGCTCGAAGATACGACGCTGCCACCGGCGCCTAAGACAGACGTTCAGTCCGCACCGGGTAGTGAGAAGCATGTGGAGCCGGCTGCGCCCGCCACGATGCCCGCCGAGACCCGCCCGCGCGAAGCCGAGCCGGCAAAGAAGAAAGGGAAGAAAGGTGACGACGGACCGCCGGGCTAGTAAAGGATGAAGGCGGAAGGATGAAGGATGAAGTAAATCGCATAGACGAGGAGCACTCCCACAATGCAACGCAACCTCAAGGAAAGAACCAAGAAGTTTGCTCTCCGAGTCATCAAACTCTACTCAGCACTACCGCGACGTCGCGACGCTCAGGTTCTGGGTTCGCAGATACTCAGCTCTGGTACGTCTGTGGGCGCGCACTATCGGGAAGCTTGCCGAGCAAAATCCGACGCCGATTTCATAAGTAAGGTTGAGGGCGCTCTGCAGGAATTAGATGAGACCGCTTATTGGCTCGAACTACTGGGAGAGGCTGAGATTCTCGCATTCACGCGATTACAGGCATTACACAATGAAGCGGAAGAATTGATCGCCATTCTTGTAACAATAGTTACCAAAGTAAAGCGGAAAGGACTTCGGAAGGCTCGAAGAATCTAAGTCTTTATCATCCTTCATCCTTCATCCTTGTACTATCTTCCCCAACACATGCGGAAGCATCTTCCGCCACCACGGCCAGTCATGATTGACGTCGGCGCCCCACAAATCCAACGTGTGTGGAATCCCCTTTGATTTGAGAATGTCTGAGAGCTGTTCGCTGCGCTTCGGATCTTCGTAAGCACCCTGGCCGGAGACAATGTAAATCGCATCAGCCTGGCGCAGAATCGGGAGGTAATGATCGTCAGTCATGTTTGAAAGATAATCGATCGGATTATTGAAATAGACATTGTCGTCATAAAAACCATTCAAGTATGGACGAATGTCGTAACTACCACTTAACGCAATCACGCCGCGGAACAAGTCAGGATGTTTGAAGTATTCATTCGCCGCGAGAAACGCTCCCAGACTCGCTCCGGTGGTAATCGGCCGTGCCTGGTCTCCGTTGTCATTGCGAATTAAGGGCAGCACTTCGTCGACGACGTAGCGATCATATCGTGTCAGCAACTCAGCTTTCAGATGCGGAGGCATCTGCTCGTTAAGCAGGCTGTAACGATTCACACTGTTGATTGAGTAGGCGCGAATCCGTCCAGCTTCGATGAAGGGCTTGATTGCATCGACCAGATAAAAGCGTTCGTACTCCAGATAATCCGCAGCCGCTGTCGGCAGCATTAGCAGCGTTTGGCCGGCATGGCCGTAGGCGACCAGCGGCATGTCCATTTGTAGATTTGGACTAAACCATCCGGTTATTCGACGTTGCATGCAGTCTCACTCTCGAACAGTTTGAGTTTTTGAAAACAAGAATGTGGATGAACAGCGAAGATATTGTCGCACTTCTAAGTCTGTGCGCAAGTTAAGTATGCTGGCGCTTGTCGCTCGATCAACATCACCGCCACGACGGTCGATGACAATAGGATTCCATTTGGCTTAGCCTTTCTTGCCGGAATTCTTGCGACATTTCTTGACGCACGGTGGAAATTCAGATAGTCTTCGCCCCACTCGCATTTGTGGTTGGTCCTCAGAGCCTGCGACCGTCGTATACTCCCAGAGCCAGCCCTCGATATAACGCCCAGGGTTCCTAATGGGCCAACAATTCTCCAAAACGAATAATTTCCGACAGCTCCTTCGCAAATCGCTGGACGCGCATGTAAGTCTGGCCACGATTCGGGTCGGAAAAGACCAGCCGATCTATGTCAGTGGGGATTCGGCAGACATGGTGTACTTCATAGAGTCAGGGCAGATCAAACTGTTGATGGTTTCTCAGGGAGGCAAAGAGTGCCTGCTGGCGATCCATACCGAGGGTGACATATTCGGCGAGTTGTGTCTGGCTGGATCAATTTCTCGGCAGGAAGCGGCTATAGCGATGGAAGACACAGTCTTGAAAGTCATTCCTTGCCGTATATTTTTCGGCTGCTTGAGCAGTCATTCATTGCTAGAAGGCTTTGCTCAACATCTGGCGATGCGCATATGCGAGCAAGAACGAATAATCGCCACGCTGCTCACGGTCGATAGCGAGCATCGACTGGGAGAAGCACTTTTGCTGCTGGCTCGCAAGCTAGGCAAACCCGATCCGCAGAGCACTCGAATCGAATACAAAATCACGCACGAAGACTTGTCGAGAATGGTAGGCACGACGCGTCCTCGCGTCACTCATTTCCTCAGCAGATTTCGAGGCTTAGGTTTGATCGAAATGAGTTCCGAACATCGTCTAATCGTGAATGAAAAAAAGCTCGCCAGTTACCTCAAACCCGCGTAAATGCATATCATACGGAAACGAAATTTCTCTCGCATTGTCTAAAATTGAACAGACAACCGAGCGGAGCCTGGCGTAAAGTACACCGCCACAACTCAATTCCGGGGCGCAGGTTCTGACGCACCTCGTCATTAACTCTGCGGCCGGCCCAGGGAGGTAATCATGTATACCCTAATCAAGAATCCTGAGTTACGAAACGGATTGGTTTCGGAAGCTCCATCGCTAGCGGTGTCCGCGGTGACGGCGGAGATGATCTATAAATTCCACAGCTTCACGGCGGAATGCGTAGCTTTCCTGGCCACATGGTTTGCAGTGAGCTATCTGTTGACGGTGGCTCGGAGCCTGCTGGCGAAGCGCGCGCAAAAAGCTTGAGCCTTTTTTACGACACAGTCCCTTTGCTCGCTAGTTCTTATCACAACCGCTTAAGGAGGTTCTATTTATGCCAAAACGTTTGAGCCATGAGGATCTCGCTCAAGAAGCCAGGTTCGTTTTCAAAGGCACCGTTCAGAAGCTCAAAGCCGCCACGATGCGCGATGTGAAAGTCGACAACCGCACCGCGATCGTCAGGGTCGACGAAATTATTTATTCGCCCGAAGCATTGAGCAACTTCACCGGCAAGAATATAACGGTGCAATTAGGTGGCGGGAAGAAAATCAAGAAAGGAAAGCAAGCTGTCTTCTACACAAATGGGTGGCTGTTTGGAGACAGCGTAGCGGTACAGTCTATCGATCATGAAGACGTCGCAAAGGTTCCTGCGGCGCTCGCGACCGTGGCCGCTGATCCGGTTCAAACGTTGGCGCACAGGGATACGAAAACGCAAGTCGAGTTAGCCGACGCCATTGTCTCTGGGCGAGTGACCAGTGTGAGGGTGCCATCTGACGTTGTTGCCGCTAGAAGCGTGGCGGTAGCCGAACCGACTGTCACAGGTCCGGTAAGCGAGCACGATCCTGATTGGCGGATAGCCGAGATTCAAGTCGATGCTGTCCACAAGGGGAGTCACGCAGGCCCTGCCAGTCTTCGCTTTCCCGCCAGCACCGACGTGATGTGGCACCATGCGCCGAAGTTTCATGCCGGACAGGAAGGTTTTTTCATGCTGCATAAACCCGCAAAAGCAAAAGTCGCAGCCGCCGCGATGCTAAGCGCGCCAACCGAGGATACGGGCGATTATGTCGCGCTTGATCCGGCAGATTATCTACCGTTCGATCAGGCTGAAGCAATGCAAGATCTGCTGGGAGAGTGAGGAAGTTCTATTGAATAAAGCGAGCGCTCGCTCGCAACTGACCTTACGCAGGAAAAGGAGAAATAAGAATCATGCCGGCTAAGAAGAAGAGCAAGAAAGCAGCGTCCAAAAAAACCGCGCGCGTGAGTAAGAAGAAAGCTGCGAAGAAGCCTGTTCGCCCCGCGCGACTTGGCCCAATGGGATTCTTGCTCATTAATATGATTCCCAAATCGCTCAGCGGAGAGACTGAACAAGATAGCGAGCCGCACCTGACGGTCAATGCAGGTAATCCCAACCAGATTGTCGGGACGGCTTTTTCCCCTAACCCGGGCGGTGGCTCTCTGGCGCCCATCTATTTTTCGCTCGACGGGGGGAATACCTGGAAACTGAACGCCATCGTGCCAAGCACCCTGGGAAGTAAGATTGGCACTGGGGACATAACCACATGCTTCAATCGTAACGCAAGCAAGCTCTACGCAGGCATTTTGCGAGCTGGCACTGGTAAATTGGAGTTTCTTCGGACGAGCACACCGTTTGGCCCGGCTCCCATGACAGTGCTCGCATCCAGGCCGAATGCCGACCAACCTTTTACCCATGCGACGACGGTGACGAGCGGCCCGGATGCCGGCAAAGATCGAGTCTATATTGGTGACAACGACTTTGCCGCTGTCCCGAAATCGCAAACTGTCGATGAGTCGCTTAACGCGGGAATTCCGGCCCCGGTCTTCAAGTCCATTCGCGTCGAGAAACGGACGACGATGGGGCAGGACGGCCCTCAGTGTCGTCCGGTGGCCCATCCCGATGGCACTGTTTATGCTGCGTTCTATCGTTGGCGAGCGTCGACCGGCAGCTTCCCAGCGAATACGCTAATCATCACTTCTGCTGATGTCATCGTAGTGCGCGACGACAACGGGGGCGCGGCGGGCTTTACCAGTCTGGTCGAACTACCGCCGCCGCCCGGCGACGGCCTTGCGGGCAAGCGCGTGGTCCAGGGGATCAGCTTTCCTTTCATGCGCAATGGAACGCCCGCTACAGGGCAACAACGTATCGGTGGAACGATCTCCATCGCCGTCGATCCCAATAACAGCTCAAAGGTTTACCTGGTGTGGGGCGATCGACAGCCTGGCAGTTTTCTGACCTTGCACGTCCGCCGTTCCCCTGATCGAGGGAAGACATGGATACCCCACGACTTTCTGACGGTGCCCAACGCCACCAATGCCGCGCTGGCAATCAATAGCGCCGGCAGGATCGGTCTTCTTTATCAACAGGTCACGGGCTCGGGCGCCAGCCAACGTTGGGTCACGCACTTGCGGCGAAGCGCGAATGGCGTCAACTGGGACGATCTCGTGCTGGCTAATGTACCGGCGATGACTCCCGTTAAAACATTCGATCCCTACATTGGCGACTACGATCATCTCGTGGCCGCGGGCCAGACTTTCTACGGAATCTTTTCGGCGAACAACAAGCCTGATCCGGCGAACTTCCCAAACGGCGTCAAGTACCAGCGCAACGCCAACTTTACCACGCACACGTTGCTTGGCCTCGATAACGTAACGCCGGTAACCGTTTCGATCGACCCGTACTTCTTCAAGGTCCCCTAGACATGCGCTGCTTTTACTGCTGAAATGAGGATCGGTGCTAAGCTGAGCCGAAACAGCGCTGATACCGCATCGCAATGAAAGCGGCGTAGGAGACAGTTGAAGGAGGCGAGCATGCGAGCGAGTCCAAGCCAAACAACCGAAGCTTCGAAAGCGACTTTTGTTTTCAAAGGCACCATCAAGCAACTGAAGAGCGCGACAATGAAGGACGTGCCGGTTGACGAACGCACGGCCGTCGTCACGGTGGACCAGATAATCGAAGCGCCTGCTGACCTTACTGGCTACAGCGGCCAGGACATCACGGTTCAATTAAGCGGCCGACAAAAAATCAAGGCCGGTCAGGAACTAATCTTTCACACCGTCAGTTGGATGTACGGCGATGGCATCGCTGTCCGGTCGCTCAATCAAGAACGGATTAAAGCCAGCCATGCGGCCCTGCTCAGCGCGACCATCGATCCCGCCGAGCGCAGACTACAACGGGAGCAGCGCGAGCATTTCCAAGCGGCCGATTTGGTGGTGTCCGGAAAAGTTCTCGCAGTACGGCTGCCCACTGAAGCGAAGCCTAAGGCTAAAGGAGCCGCCGCCATTGCCTCCGAACAACCGCTGCGGCAGCCAATCAGCGAACACGATCCAAAGTGGCGCGAAGCTGTGATTCAAGTTGACGATGTCCACAAGGGCGGCCACAGGAAGAAACAGGTAGTGGTGCGGTTTCCGGCGAGCACCGATGTCATGTGGTACAGCGCGCCGAAGTTTCATCCGGGTCAGCAAGGATACTTTGCATTGCACAAAACCGAAGCCAAAAAACCTAAAACCAGCGAGGTCAAGCCTGGCGCCAAGCGGGCGCCAGCTAAAGAGTCACGTGAGGCGGAAACCCCAGAGGCTTACACGGCGCTCGACCCGATGGACTTTCAGCCGTACCACGAACCTGGTGGCATTGGGACGATCATAGAGTCCAAATCGATGAAGAAATAGAGCTCTCGCCACGGCGCCAATTTAAGCGAAAAGCAAACGAAGCATGCCGGCAACGCGAGCCACCAGAAAATCTCGGTCACGATCTTCAGAAGGAGGGCTCGGAAACCAGATCACGACTTGCAACGTAACTCCGATCGCGATGCTTTATAAGACCGCGGTTTCTTCGAGGAGTTTTCCTTGCCTAAACCGCTCAACGTTGAGTTGGGACGCCTCGATCAGATCCGAGTGACCACTAAGGATCAAGTCCGCGGTCACGCGCCCGGAAGCCGGCGAATGCATTACGCCGTGGCCGCTGAAGCCGTTGACGAAATAAAGTCCCTTCACATTCGGAGCGGGGCCGATAACGGCGTGATGATCAGGAGTCATTTCGTAAAGCCCAGCCCAGGCGCGGCGTGGATTAACTTCAGCTTCAGCCAAGCAAGGCACGCGTGAAGCCGCATGCGTCAGGATCTTTTCTACGAATGTCGGATCGAAGTCAGTTTTGAATCCAGGAGTTTCTTTCGGGTCGTTCCAAGCCAGCAGAATTCCCTTCCCTTCCCGGCGAAAGTGAAAGCCTGTGGACATATCGATCACCATGGGAAAGCGCTTCGGTAATTTGTCGAAAGGCTCGGTCGGCACGAGCTGCCGGCGCAAAGGCTCCACCGGTAATTCAGCGCCAGCCATTTTTGCAACTTGCGCGGCCCAGGGACCGGCAGCATTGACGATGACGCGCGTGGAGATGAAGCCGCGGGTCGTCTCGACTACCGCAACGTGTCGAACGTCTAGCGCCGGGAATGCGGACGTCTCGTCCGCATGCCGTTTACAGGGGGCATTTGTGCCACCTAATGCGGACGAGACATCCGCCTCCCCAGCCATGCTCTCGTTACCAGCATCAACCTGAATTCCAGTCACTTTCGTATCCAGCCACAGGCGCACGCCGCGTTCGCGCGCGTTCAGCATAAATCCCATCATCACGCTGTGGGGATCGACGAAGCCGTCTGTGGGACAAAATGTGCCGCCCAGGATGTCATCGACGCGCAACTGCGGCACCATTCTTACAATGTCGTCAGGTGAAACCCATTCGACATTAGTAACACCCAGCGCCTTCTGTCGCTCGCGATTCGCTTTCAAATAAACCAGATGATTCTCGTTCGTCGCGCAAAACAGATAGCCGTGCGCCCGATAATCCGCTGGATGTCCGACGACTTCATCGAACTTGCTGAAGAAGTCGATCGAATACTTCGACATCTGAATATTGACGGGCGTCGAGAATTGCACGCGCACGCCGCCCATGCTTTTTCCGGTCGAGCCTTTACCCTGATGCGCCTCGCGCTCGATGACCAGCACGTTAGTGCATCCGGCTTGCGCCAGGTGATAGGCCACACTTGAACCGACGATGCCACTGCCAATGATGACGACGTCTGCGGTTTCCACGAAGGCAAAAGTAAAAAGGAAAGACGGAAAAGTAAAGAAGTACAACCGCGAAGCGGTTGAGTAACAAAGCCCATGGTTGCCGCACAGCGGCTACCCGGGGCGCGCACGCCCGAGGTTATTGTCGCAACCCTGACGTTGCGACAATTCGAAAAAATCAAAAAGGCGAGAATCGTAACTCTCGCCCTTATCATTCACGAATGGTCTGAGCCCTCCCTTACGGTCGGGCTACTGACACCGCCTCCGGCTTCCTGCTCACTGCCTACTGCACCGAGGTCTTACGCAGGCGCCGGAGTACCCCCGGTAATCGGAGGCAGAATTGGTTTTAGTGGTCGCGAAGAAGGTTCCCTTACTGGAGGTTGTTCGTCAGAACTTGCCGTCGTTGGTTGCTCAGTATCCTGCAGCGGCAAGCCGGCCACGATGCGACGAATCTGCACGCCATCCAGTGATTCATGTTCCAGAAGCGTTTCCGCCAGTCGCACCATGGTGTCACGGTTCTCTTCAATGATCTTTCTTGCGCGTTCGTATTGCTCGGTAACGATCTTGCGTACTTCCGAGTCAATACGGATCGACGTCTCTTCGGAATAGTCACGATGTTGAGCAATCTCGCGACCAAGAAAGATTTGCTCTTCCTTCTTGCCGAAGGTCAGCGGCCCGAGCTCGGACATCCCGTATTCGCAAACCATCGCCCGCGCAAGTTCAGTCGCTTTCTCAATGTCATTCGACGCGCCGGTGGTAATACTGCCCAGGAAAGTTTCTTCTGCGATACGCCCGCCCATTAAAATTGAAATCTGGCCGAGCAAATAATCCTTCGTGTAGTTGTGACGATCGCCCTCCGGCAATTGTTGAGTCACACCGAGGGCCATGCCGCGGGGAATGATCGTGACTTTGTGCACTGGATCCGCGTTCGGAACCTTCAAGCCGACCAGCGTATGACCTGCTTCGTGATAAGCCGTGACGCGCTTCTCTTCGTTCGAGATGACCATGCTCTTCCGCTCAGCGCCCATCAACACCTTATCTTTGGCCAGTTCGAAGTCAGCCATCGACACAACTTTCTTGTTATAGCGCGCCGCGTTCAGGGCCGCTTCGTTGACGAGGTTCGCGAGGTCGGCTCCGGTGAAGCCCGGCGTACCGCGCGCGATCACGCTGATATCGACGTCTTCTCCGAGCGGAATCTTTCGCGTGTGAACTTTCAGAATACCTTCACGGCCGCGCACGTCAGGACGCGAGACAACCACGCGACGATCAAAACGTCCGGGACGAAGCAGGGCCGGATCCAGAACGTCCGGTCGGTTCGTCGACGCAATCAAGATTACGCCGTCGTTCGACTCGAACCCGTCCATCTCGACCAGCAACTGATTCAAGGTCTGCTCGCGTTCGTCGTGTCCGCCACCCAAGCCAGCGCCGCGATGACGACCGACAGCGTCGATCTCGTCGATAAAAATAATGCAAGGCGCGTTTTTCTTTCCCTGCTCAAAGAGATCACGGACGCGCGAAGCGCCGACGCCAACGAACATCTCGACAAAATCAGAGCCGGAAATCGAAAAGAACGGTACATTCGCTTCGCCGGCAATCGCGCGCGCAAGCAAAGTCTTGCCCGTTCCCGGCGGACCCATCATCAAAACGCCTTTGGGAATACGACCGCCCAGCTTCTGGAATTTCTGCGGCTCTTTCAGAAATTCGATGATTTCCTGCAGCTCTTCCTTGGCTTCCTCAACACCGGCGACGTCTTTGAAGGTCACACGTTTTTGCTGGTTGCTAAGCAGTTTCGCGCGGGACTTCCCAAATGACAGAGCTTTGTTCCCGCCCGACTGCATCTGCCGCAGCATGAAAATCCAGAAACCAAAAATCAGCACGAACGGAAGCAGATAATAGAGCGCGGGCCACAGATAGCTGCTACCCGGCTCGTCCTCGACCTTCTCAACACGTGGGTTGCCGTTTACAACTTCCCGAGCTTCCTTAAGGAGATCATTCTTCGCCTGTTCGTTCGTGAGTTTGATGTGATACTCGACGCCGGTGTTCTTATCGACTGCGACCGTTTCGTTTTGACCGACCGTCAACTGTTTCAGCTCCCCGCTCATGATCTTGTGGTCGAGCTGAGTCAGGTCTATGTTCTGCGTGTTCTTGCTGCCGGGATTAACGAGCTTGTAGATCAACAACGCCCCGGCGATGATCAAGAGCCAAAAAATGATTTGTCTTGCCGTTGAATTCAAATTCTTTACTGCCTCCGTTGACGATGATACCTCAAATAGGGGCGTTCTGGTAAGACGGGCTCGCTTCCCTGCTTAAGTCGTTACCTTTGCCCACGCTCCGCGTTACAGACTGTCTAAGATGCCGGCTATCGAGCCTGCGGGTGCCTAGGTGCGCACCTGACGCATATTACGGTCACGTTATGCATTAGGTTCATTTTGGCGGAAGGAAATGCGCAGTCAATCGATATATTCCAGCAGGTTACTTTGGCGGGAAACCTTTGCGCCGCCGGGCAGTTCCACGACGCGCCCGCCACGTTCTCCGAATAATAAGCTCTCGACCGCTAGAATGTGGACGCGCTCGAGTCTTCTGAGGTGACCTCGACATTGATTGATCCATTGGCGCAGCGCGCGCCGGCGCAGCGCCGGATGTGCAGACGCCAGCAATGCCGCTTGCACGCGCCGGCCCTTAATATTATCGGTGTTCGCGGCATTGTCGCTACCAGTTGAAAGCTCCAGCAGTCGCATCGCCGCGTGTTCCAGGACGATGCTGTCGTCGCGTGTTAGCTCGGCCGCGCGCGCCAGGCCCTCAACGATCCTGGGATTGAAACTCTCCATCAGCGGCAGCAGTTGACGGCGCACGCGAACCCGCGCAAAGGTTTCGTCCGCGTTCATTTCGTCCACACGAAAATCAATACCTCGCGAGCGGCAGCAAGCTTCTGTGTCTCTCCGCCGAGCCCAGGAAAGCAAAGGTCGCGCAACGAGTACGTCGCTTTGTTCAGTAAGCCGCCGCACTGGTTCGATTCCGCCGAGACCGTGCGCTCCGCTCCCACGCAGGAGATTCAGCAGAACCGTTTCCGCCTGATCGTCGAGGGTGTGCGCGGTCAGGATGATATGCGCGTGCTTCTTAAGCGCCGTGTTTGCAAAAAATTCGTAGCGCGCGTTACGCGCAGATTGCTCAAGGTTATCTCGCGTCCTGGCTGCCCGCCGCGTTACGTCAAGGCGACTGCGAACAGTTGTGTAACCCAGTTGCTTTGCCAGCGCCGCAACCCAGCGCGCGTCGTCTCGACTGTCCTTTCGCAGGCCGTGATCCAGATGTGCAACGAAAAGCTCAAGCTCGAGTTTGCCTGACTTGTTCAGATCATCGAGAGTCACAAGCAATGCTACGGAATCAGCGCCGCCTGATACGGCTACGATCGCCCGAGCTTTTGTCCGTGGCAGCGCCAGACGCTTCCATTCGCTGAGCAGCGTTCGGGCGAACCTGCTTAGCCGAACATTGATACGCCGCCGTGTTTTCGCGGCGGAGTCCTTTTCCGACCGGCGTTTTTGAACCTTCGCTGCCATTTCTTTGTGGTTCATTCTAGCATCGAAGCTTACCGTCGATTAGCGTAGGCCGAACAGCTCACCCGCTTGCTAACATCTTTGACGAAACGTAAGATCGCGCTGCGTGAACTCATGGAACTAACTGTTGCCGTCACCGGTGCTTCGGGCGCGATTTATGCGCACCGGACGCTGATCCACCTGGCCGCGAGCGGCGTCATTGAGCGCATCAATCTAATCGTTTCCGATTCCGCCAGGACGGTTGCCATGGTCGAATCAGGTTTCGATTTACACGAAGCCGATGAGAAAAAGCTTCATGAATGGATCGGCTTGCCGGCGGCTTCTAAGGTTGTTCGTTTGCACCGGCTCGATAACATGGCCGCAACGCCGTCTTCGGGTTCGCATCCACAAGCCGGTATGATTATTGTGCCATGTTCGATGGGGACACTGGGGGCGATTGCTTCCGGCGGAGGCACGAACCTGATTCATCGCGCCGCAGACGTGACATTGAAGGAAGGACGCAAGCTGGTCCTGGTGCCGCGCGAAACACCTTATAACGCAATTCATCTGGAGAATATGTTGAAGTTAGCACACGCCGGCGCGCGAATTCTGCCGGCGAGCCCGGGCTTTTATCATCGACCGCAGACGATTGGAGCCTTGGTAGATCATTTAGTCTTTCGCATTCTCGATCAGTTCGCGATTCCGCACTCGACAGCAACGCGCTGGAAAGGTGAAACGAACGACACGGCAGTTTAGAGGCGGGAGGTTATCCCGCCAGCGCGGACAAGCCCGCGCTCTCAACGATCAATGATTCTGAGAAACATCCGCACGACGTTCGAGATGATCAAGATCGAGCACACGCTCTTCGCGCTTCCGTTTGCTTTGCTGGGCGCGATTCTGGCAGCACGCGGGATACCGAGCGCCTGGCAGATTCTATGGATCACGGTAGCCATGATCGGCGCCCGTTCCACGGCGATGGCTTTTAATCGCATCGCCGATCGCGACTACGACGCGCGAAATCCGCGCACGAAGATGCGCGCGATTCCGGCCGGCGCATTGTCGATTAGCTTCGTGCTGGTGTTTACGGTTATTTCGGCGAGCATCTTTCTCTTCGCCGCCGCTATGCTTAATCGCTTGACGTTGATTCTGTCGCCAATCGCCCTGGCGAGCATTGTGCTTTACTCTTATACCAAGCGTTGGACATTACTTTCACATTTGATTCTGGGCTGGTGTCTGGCCATCGCTCCAACCGGGGCATGGATTGGAGTGCGGGGAGCAATCGATAGCCCGGTTCCGCTGGTACTATCCGCCCTTGTTATGCTTTGGACCGCCGGATTCGACGTGCTCTACGCTTGTCAGGATTACGATTTCGATCGCCACGAGGGTTTATACTCGATACCGGCGCGGTTCGGAATCGCTCGTTCATTATGGATTTCGCGAACGCTGCATGCGGGCGCGTTCGCAGCTCTGGTTGCGCTATACTTTCTTACGAACTTGGGATTGCTGGCTGTTTTGGGCGTGATTGCAACGGGCGCCTTGTTGGTTTATCAGCATACGTTGGTACGAGCAGATAATTTAACCAAACTGAACGCCGCATTTTTCACGACGAATGCATTCGTCAGCGTCATCCTTTTTCTGACTTTCGGTGGCGCTGTTCTATGGAAGATCTAATCGAGCTTTGTGTATGAGTGCAACTCTCAACATATCTGTGGCTGAGCCGGTCGTTGTTCACTTCGAACCGTCGAAGTTACGAATGAACGATCAGGAATTCTTTGAGTTCTGCCAACTCAATCCGGAATTGCGCATCGAGCGCACCAGCGAAGGAGATCTCATCGTCATGGCTCCCACGGGCGGAAAGACAGGAATACGAAACGCAAAGCTCATCGCGCGGGTAATGATATGGGCTGAGAAAGACGGGAGAGGCCAGGTATTTGATTCGTCGACGGTTTTTGCGCTGCCGAATAAAGCCCGGCGCTCGCCGGACGTCTCCTGGGTACGGAATGAACGATGGGACGTGTTGACCGCCCAGGAGCAGGAAGAGTTCCCACCACTTTGTCCTGACTTAGTCGTGGAACTTCGGTCGCGAACGGACAAGCTCGATACTTTGAAGGGCAAGATGGATGAATACATTGTGAACGGCGCGCAACTCGGCTGGTTGATTGATCCGATCGAGCGTCAGGTTCACATCTACAGATCCGGCAGCGCACCCGAGACTTTGAATGATCCGCGGGAGATCTCTGGCGACCCCTTGCTAAAGGGTTTCACATTAGACCTGCAATCGCTCTGGGATTGATTCACGAAGCACCTATGACTTTTTCACACGACGCACAACTGAATCAGGTTGCGGCGAAGCTTGAAGCCAACGAACGCTTCTCTTTCGAAGATGGTGTAGCTCTCTTTGGCACCGATGATCTAAACGGACTCGGCAAGCTTGCCGACACAGTTCGCCGGCGAATGCACGGACGCACAACTTACTTCAACGTCAACCGGCACTTCAATCCGACTAACGTCTGTTATGTTGATTGCAAGTTTTGCGGCTTTTTTCGCACGCCACGCCAACCAGACGCCTACACACACAACATCGATGATTCGTTGCGCATTGCCGGTGACGCGGTAGGCGAAGGCGCAACAGAGTTGCATATCACCGGGGGCCTGAATACGAAGCTGCCATTCAGCTACTTCACTGACTTGCTTTCATCCTTGAAGAAGCAGTATCCGCAATTACATCTGAAAGCATTTACGATGGTCGAGCTGGATCATTTCGCTCACTTCTACAAAATGAAAGATGAAGACATGATCCGGCAATTGATCGATGCGGGATTGGATTCCTGTCCCGGTGGAGGCGCAGAGATTTTTCGCGAGCCGACGCGCTCGATGATTTGCGCGCACAAGTGCGACGCTGAGCGGTGGTTGGAACTCGCCGGCAAGGTACACTCCGCTGGCCTTAAGACCAATGCGACGATGCTCTATGGTCACATCGAATCAGTCGAGGATCGCGTCGACCACTTGGTTCGTCTGCGTGAACAGCAGGACAGGACCGGCGGCTTTCAATGTTTCATTCCGCTGGCTTTCTATCCGCCGGAAACGCAGATGGCGCATCTACCGGGGCCTTCTGGCATCGATTCACTGAAGACGATGGCGGTGTCGCGTCTGATGCTGGACAATTTTGCGCATATTAAGGCGTACTGGGTAATGCTTGGCAAACGGCTCGCGCAGGTCGCACTTCACTTCGGTGCGAACGACATCGACGGCACAATCGCGCAAGGCGGCGAACTGACTGAGAGCTACTCCGTCGAAGCCAATAACGAAGTGAAGATGACGCGCCCGGAACTAGTCGGATTGATCGAAGAAGCAGGCTTTGAAGCCGTTGAGCGTGACACGGTTTACAATCGCGTCGAACGAGCTGCTACAGTTGTTTAATCGTATTTCGGAAGTGCCGCAAGAACTTACTCGTCACCACAAAGATATGCCTGAAACAGCGCAACAAACAATAACGGTTGCTCATTCGCCGGACTCCGACGATGCATTCATGTTCTATGCCCTGGCCACGAACAAAATCGAAACGGGCGAACTGAAATTCGAGCACGTTCTGAAAGACATACAGACGCTCAATGAAGAAGCGCGCAAAGGCACGTATGACGTAACCGCAATCAGCTTTCATGCTTACGCGTATGTCGCTGACAAGTACGCGTTGCTGCCGCACGGCGCTTCGATTGGCGACAACTACGGTCCGGTCGTGGTAGCGAATGAAGAGCTCGATCCATCTGAGCTATCAAACGCAAAGATAGCCATTCCCGGGACATTAACCAGCGCGTTTCTCACGCTGCGCATCTACAACCCGGATTTCAAATATGAGGTTGTGCCTTTCGATCAAATCGTTGAAGCGGTAACCGAAGGCCTTTGCGACGCAGGCTTACTGATTCACGAGGGCCAGCTTTTCTATCACACCCTCGGTTTGCACAAGGTGCTCGATCTGGGCGAGTGGTGGCACGAGCATACCGGCGGCTTGCCTTTGCCGATGGGTGGCAATGCAATCCGACGCGATTTGGGTCCCGAACTAATTCGCGAGGTTTCAGATTTGTTAAAAGAGAGCATTCGCTACTCGCTTGATAATCGTGAAGATGCCTTGCAGTACGCCATGCAATTCGCGCGCGACATGGATCCGGCGCTCGCAGATCGTTTTGTCTCGATGTGGGTGAATGAATTGACGCTCGATTACGGCGAGCGCGGCCGCGAAGCCGTGCGCCGTCTACTCCGAGAAGGCCACGAGCGTGGCATCATTCCGCACGTGGTTGACGTTCAGTTCGTCAATTGAGTTCCGCGAACCTAACAGGTGAGAGCCGGGGCAGTAGCCCGAACCCGGGGTCCCCGACCGAGCATCTCGGTTGGGGTGGGACGGTGAGGGAGGGTTCAGAAGGCCGAGTCCTTGCTGACGCGCGGGCTAGTGCCCGCTGTTTCCGCCGTCCGCTTCACGGACTGCGGATTAACCTTTTCTCACAACGATTCTCATTAGCACCTGGCTTTAGTGTCTCTCATTAGCACCTGGCTCTAGCCAGGTGCTGTTTCAACGAGTCCACCGGGTAGAGTGGTGAACGGATCCAAACCGTTTCAACAGCAATCATGTATTTGACTCACCTGAGAAATCGGACAGAGTTATCAGCGCCGAAAGGCGCTCGCTAATTCTAGCCCAGGGCAACGCCCTGGGAACGAGGAGCCAGGAATTTGCGTAAACTCTGAAAGAGTTCGCGC